>ERZ857882.4773-NODE-4773-length-11295-cov-3.411032_pt1 | contig 11295 bp, 10 predicted proteins | sample MGYA00519697_ERZ857882 | MGnify/ENA primary metagenome ERZ857882 (study PRJEB31778, sample SAMEA3449373) | human gut metagenome | biome: human gut; feature: human-associated habitat; material: faeces | place: United Kingdom | collected 2010/2012 ... | reverse complement strand
TAGATTAAATAAAACCTCTCCTAAATAGCCAAATAATAAATCAAAAAAATATGTAATAACATAATATAAAGTTGGTATTAATAATGCTTTAAAAAAATTAATTTTATAAAATATAATACTAATACTTAAAGATAAAAATATGCATAAAAACATAAAATAGCGAGAATACATAGCACTGACTTCTCTTTGACAAATTGTCAAACTACATATTAATATCCCCGTAAGCCCTAACGCTAAACGACTCCATACACGATCAAACCTTAACCTGAAAAATAAACTAATTAAAAAATACAGCCCACATACCTCAACAGCACAAAGCACACCCTGCGCTATTCTTAGCCAATTCACATTCTATCCCTCCAATAACCATGGATAGTTTCCTTCACTTCCCTGATATGTGTCCTGCCAACCTGGAACTTCTTTCCGTTTCTGAGCGTAATTTCTTTGTTCTCAAGCTTAATAATATGTTCGATATTTACGATGTAACCTCTTTCAATACAAATAAACTCTTCCGAATCCAACTGCAGGAAAACCTCCTGCAAAGTCTTTCGTACCGGGACTTCCCTGTCCTTAAGTACAAAGACAGCGTTCTTATTATTTTTATAAACGTAAATAATCTCTTTATATTCTATCCTCTCAAAGCGAGAATTAGTTTCAACAAAATAATATTTTTCATTCTTTTCCTGCATTTCACCAAAAATCCCCAGAAGAGTCGCCTCAAGCTTCTCTTCCAGGAGATTCTTTGGGATATAGGAAAAAGCTTTTACTTCATATCCTTCCACGGCATATTGTAGATATGAAGTAATGAAAACCAGATAGGTTGCCTGCGCAGATGCCCGGATCTTTTTTGCAAGATCCAGTCCGTTCATTTGTGGCATTTCTATGTCCAGAAAACAGATATCGTAATGAAATCCTTCTTCCAGATCAAAATAAAAAACCTCCGGGTTAGGGAAAAGTCTGACCTCGCACAAAACATTTCTGCCATCAAAGAACGTATGCACTTTTTTACGCAGGAGCAGAAGGAAGTCGGTATTGTCGTCGACCAAAGCAATTTTAAGCAATACTTACTCCCTCCCATCTGCTTTTCGTCCCAATCATATCAGCTAAAAAGGAAATTTTATCCATTTGTCCTTCAACTGCACGTTTTTGACCTCAAACGGCACTTTTTTATTATAATATAAATAAAGCAATAAGAAAATATATAAATTAAATTCTTTCTTTTCCTTTTCAAATAATATAAAAAGACAAGATGTGTAACAGAGCATCTTGCCTTTCACCTTTTCAGAGACAGCAGAAAAATACCGCTGTCTTTACACTAAATTAAAATTTAAAATATGTCCAGTTACTATAACTAATAAAACAGTGACATATTAATCGTAAAGATCCCATCCTTCCAGACATAATCAAAGATTCCATTATATTTTTCCACGGCTCTGCAGACACTTTTCATTTTATTATCATCCAAATCACTTTCCATACCTTTATTACCCGGTAATTTATCATTACGGATACTGTTCTTATTCTCATAAGTATAGGAAAGCTCTATAAAGGTGGTGCAGTCATTCTGCATGATACAAAGATTAATCAATCTCTTTTTTTCTTTTACCCTGCAGCAGGCTTCGATTGCGCCATCCAATATGTTTGCCAGTATTGCACACCAGTCTATATCCTGTATTTTATTCTTTTTAATTTCTTTGGTCTTAATATTTAAACTGATATCAGAAGCCTTTGCCTTTTCAGCCTTATCATTTAATATGGTGTCTACTATAGCATTGCCTGTAAAGTCCTTGTGTTCCATTTCCATAATAGGTTCATTTAATTTATCAATATATTCTTCAATTTTATTTAAGTCCTGCTCAGCAATCAGAGTGGAAAGCGATGACAAATCAGATTTCATATTCCGAAAGATCCTGTCGCGATTGTGATACAGCATAATCATTTCATGATAATTTTTTTCCAGCATTTTATTCTGGCTGTTTACCAGCCGGATTTCGTTCTTTCTCTCTATAAATATTATGTAAAGAATTATAACTATAAGAGTTAACGTAATAATCAGGGGATACAGGGCGAAATAAATATATATCTTTTCATGAAAACCAAAGGCAGGTATAAAAACCTGATCGTAAAAAAACAAGCCGAAGTATTCCAATACGGCATATCCGGCAAAAATCAGTATATATTTGGAAAAAATTCTTTGGACAAGCAGCCTGTATTTCATAAGCAGATAAACACTCACACCAAGGAATATTCTGCTTACCGCCATAAGAAGAATTCGCTTAATGCTCATCTCATATTGTATATATTCGAAAAAATCGTTACGGCTGTATAAGGCCTGTCCGATAAAACTCAGAAAAATATCAAAAAAACAGATAGACTCAAAATACAAAGCTGAAATGAGAACAGCTTTTGCCAAAGATATGTCAACACAGAATTTTGTAAGGAACGCAGAAAGCACAATGCATACGAGCATAAAATATCTCGAATACATCGACACCTGATCCTTTTGATAAATTATAAGTCCGCATAAAACAGCCCCGGATATCATCCACAAAATCTTACTGAAGCTGCTATCCCATCTTCTTTCAAAGAAAAGCTGAATCAGAAAATACAGTCCGCATACCTCAACAGCACAAAGCAGTCCCTGTGCTATTCTTAGCCCGATCACATTCTATCCCTCCAATAATTGTGAATAGCTTCCTTTACTTCCCTGATATGTGTTCTGCCGATTTGAAGCTTCTTCCCATTTCTGAGCGTCAGTTCCTTGCTTTCAATCTTTATGATATGCTGGACATTTACGATATAGCCTCTCTCAATACAGATAAACTCTTCAGAATCCAACTGCACAAAAACCTCCTGAAGGGTTTTGCGTACCGGCACCTCTCTGTCCTTTAATACAAAGACGGCATTCTTATTATTCTTATATACGTAAATAATTTCTTTATATTCGATTCTCTCAAAACGGGAATTCGTTTCCACGAAATAATATTTTTCTGTTTTCTCCTGCATTTCACCAAAAATCCCCAGAAGAGCAGCGTCAAGCTTCTCTTCCAGGAGATTCTTTGGGATATAGGAAAAAGCTTGTACCTCATATCCTTCTACGGCATATTGAAGATATGAGGTTGTGAAAACCAGATAGGTTGCCTGCGCGGTAGCCCGGATCTTTTTTGCAAGATCCAAGCCGTTCATTTGAGGCATTTCTATGTCCAGAAAACAGATATCGTAATGAAATCCTTCTTCCAGATCAAAATAAAAAACCTCCGGGTTAGGGAAAAGTCTGACCTCGCACAAAACATTTCTGCCATCAAAGAACGCATGTACCTTTTTGCGCAGGAGCAAAAGAAAGTCTGTATTGTCATCAACCAAAGCTATTTTTAACAACTCCTCTTTCCTCCTATCTGCTTTCCGTAATCATAATATCAGTTTTTTTGGAAAAGAAATCCATTTGTCCTTCAACTGCACATTTTTGACCTTAAACGGCATTTTATATGATAATATTTTTAAAAGAAGAAAGTATTTTCTTTATTAACCAAAAAATTCATGTCCTCCATATGCGAAAAGACGGGTCAAATGTCTGTCGAACCACTGCATCTTATCCGCGGCCACTGCCTTGCGCGCCACAAAGTATAATGCCCCCTGGGATATATCCTCTCCATATATGGCTCTCTCCACAGCTTTTTTTGTCTCTTCGCTTACCTTAACCCTGTTTATCCTCCCATCGATGACCGGTGAAAACTGGCAGACGCCAAATTCCCGCTGGTAGACAACTTCCGTTACTGTGTCGGGAAAGATACTGCTGTTCACCCGGTTTAATACGACATTGGCTACCAGCAGCTTTCCATTCTCGTCCTCGCCGCCGGCCTCTGCCTCTACTATTTTCAACAGTGTATTATAATCTGCGTCATTTAAATCATATACCGGCTTTTTTTCCAGTACTCCGCATTCAAGGACACGCTGGTCGGAAGCGGCGGCCGGTACAACAGTACGGAAGCTTGTCTCCTGGTATTCGGCAATATCCTCCATAAAAGAAGCTCTGAAGGCTTCCTGGGAAGCGATTTTATTAATCTGCACTCCATTGACGCAGACCCATGCCATGACAACAAGCAAATTGGAAAAGAGTAAAATCAATCCGTATTTTTTATACTGCATAAATGAATACACCATACCTTTCTATTGTTTCTGTTACAAAACGTAATCATTTTGTAATACTTATTCAATAGTATATTCATATTTTATACAGTGGGTGCGCAAAATATATCTGTTTTCAGACAAGTTTTCAGGTTAACGAAGGATTTGTCCCTCTAACGAAAACGTGTTATAATAAGCTGCATATAAAAAATCCCCGTAAATACGCCATTTCCGGGACATCCTTTATTTATTCCACATGAAAAAGAGGTTCTTCATGAAGCATCGCATATACCGACATAAACCCGTTCTTTTCTGTCTGATTCTGTTTTTTCTGCTTTCAGACGTATTTTTAACCGGCTGTTCCCGGAGGACAGAACCGCAGACCGAAACCGGCTTTTATTTTAATACTGTTATTTCCATTACTGTTTATCATCCAAAGGACGCCGTATATCTGGAGGACTGTTTTTCCTTATGTGACACTTATGAAAAAATGCTGAGCCGGACAGTGGAGGGAAGCGATATCTACCGCATCAACCACAGTTCGGGGGAACCGGTTGCCGTATCGGAAGAAACTGCCCGTCTTCTGGAACAGGCCTGCAATTATGCCCGGTTAAGCGGCGGCAAAATCGATCCCTCGGTGGCTCTCCTCGACGATCTGTGGAATTTCAGCGGACAGGCAGGAACGGAGAGCGCACAAAAAAGGATACCTGCCGATGCCGATATCCAGTCTGTTCTTCCTCATATTAATTATAAGAATATCCATATTGAAAATTCTACGGTCACTCTGGATGATCCCATGTCACAAATTGATTTAGGGTTCATTGCAAAGGGATATATCGCCGACAGGCTGAAGGAGCTCCTGAAGGCTAACGGTGTGCAGAGCGCCCTGATCAATCTGGGCGGAAATGTGGTCGTCCTTGGCAGCAAGCCGGACGGCAGTCCGTTCACCATAGGCATGCAGAAGCCTTTTGATGAGCAGGGAAAGGCAATTGCCACTCTTTCCCTTTCAGACAGTTCCTTAGTCTCTTCCGGGGTGTATGAGCGTTATTTCCGGCAGGACGGCAGGCTTTACCATCATATCCTGGATCCGGCGAGCGGATATCCTGTGGAGAACGGGCTTCTCGGCGTTACCATCCTCTCCGGTTCTTCCATGGAGGGGGATGCGCTGAGCACCACCTGTTTTGTACTGGGCCTGACAGAAGGTATGAAGCTGATAGAATCCCTCCCTGACATAGAAGCAGTCTTTATTACGGAGGATTATCAGCTCCATCCCAGCAGCGGCCTCAGCGGGAAACTGTTTGAAGCGACCTCCTGATTTCCCCCTCTGCCAGAAAACGGATAAGTAAAAATCCGGCTGCCAGCATCAGCGGGCATACCAGCCACTCTCCCCCCGACGGGAGGCCCGGAAATACCTGTGCCATGGAAGCCGCCATAAAACCCAGGATACACAGATACGACGGTCCCGGGAATTTATCCATCGCTTTTTCCAGCAGTTTGGTGGTGGCGACCACACCCAGGGCGAGCCCAAGACCTATGGGAATCAGATAAGGAAGGTACATTTCCGTAATGGCCCTCATAACCGCATCATACATTCCCATGAGAAGCAGCATATAAGAAACGCTTATTCCGGGCAGCACCAGGGCTATGGCGGCAATCACACCTGCCAGGATAAGCAGCAGGTAGGAAGTCAGCCCGGCGCTCATATCCGCCTGAAACGTATCCGGCGGAAGCAGGGCAAACAGGCCTACTGCAGCCGCACCTGCCAGAAAGAACAGCAGCTTTCCCAAACCGCCCTTTTCCCAGCTTGCTTTTTTCAGTATCATGGGAACGCTTCCCGCGATCGCCCCAATAAAGAAGTAAAGCATGGGCATTTCAAACCGTTCCATCAGGCTTAACATGGGTCTGGCAAAAAGTATCATGCCCAGGCCGCCTCCCAGGCAGAACAAGGTCAGAAAGAAAAGGCTTTCCTTCTTGTGCTTCATAAAAGAGCTGACTGATGAGACCAGTCTGTCGTATACCCCCAGAATCATTGCCATGCTCCCGCCGCTGCAGCCAGGTACAAGCATGGTTCCTCCCACACATATCCCCTTTAAAATAACGCTGATACTGCTGTCTTTCTTTTCCTGCATACATTCCTCCATTCGCTTTTAACTGTCTCATTCCTGTTTATTCGTCTTTATCCTTTTCAAATTTTCGGATATTCTCTTTCTTGCCTATCACAACAAGAATATCGTCTTCTCTGAAAACATACTCCGGATCCACTTCGATCTCCGTTTTACCGCTATGCTGCAGGGCGATAATATTCAAACCGGCTTTTCTCCGCAAATCCATTTCCAGCACACTTCTCCCCACATAAATATCCGGAAGCCGCAGTTCTGCAATTTCCACGTCATTGTTCAGGGAGATATTGTCCAATATACTGCCTGTCAGCAGCCGTTTCGCAAGGCGCAGGGCCATATCCCGCTCAGGATAGATAACCTCCGCCCCTATTTTTTCCAGAACCGCTCCCTGATCTCTGCTGATAGCCTTGGCGATCACTCTGGGGACTCCCAGATTCACCACATGGAGAGTGGTAAGGATGCAGGTATCGATCTTTTCACCAATGCCGACAATCACCGTATCACAGTTCTGGATCCCGATTTCCTCCAGGACTTCCATACTCAGTTCATCCGCTACATATGCGTTCTCTGTGTATTGCCTCAGCTCCTTTACCTTGCTTTCACAGCTGTCCACCACGATCACTTCTTTTCCGGCCTCAGCCAGGCTCAGGGCCAGAGCCGAACCGAAACGTCCCAGGCCTATAACCCCATAGGATGCCGTTTCTTCTGTTCTCTTATTCTTTCCTGTCAGTTTCATACTATGCTCTCCTCTATTGTTTCCGCAGCCATACGCCGCAAGCCTAGCCAATTGTTACATTTTCCTCTGTGAACCTGGCATTTGCCGTGGTCTTAAAGGCCCACAAAGAAGCAATGGTCAGCGGCCCCAGCCTGCCGATAAACATAATCATTATGATCAGCGCTTTCCCCGGGATTCCTAAATCCGGCGTAATTCCCGTTGACAGCCCTACCGTGCCGAATGCGGAAGTCACCTCAAACAGAAGCTGTAAAAAAGAAAACTCCGGTTCCAGAAGGCACATGACAAAGGTTCCCACACAGACAACCATACCTGATAAAAACGTGATGATAAAGGCTTTTCTTATAACATCATCCGGTATTTTCCGCTTAAAGGCCCCAGCATATTGATTGGCCGCCGCTCCCCTGGCCGCCTGTATCATCACAAAAAGTGTGGTGGTTTTGATTCCTCCGCCTGTGGATCCGGGTGACGCGCCCACAAACATCAGCAGAGTCAGCACAAAAACGCCGTCATCTGTAAAGCTCCCAATGGGATAGGTGGAAAAACCGGCCGTCCTTGCGGAAACACTCTGAAAAAAAGCTCCCAGCCAGGTTATATTCTCCGTTGCTTTCAGGGACAGCGTTCCTGCTGCCAGAAGAATCAGGCTCATGGTAATAACGATTTTGGAATGCAGCGTGAGTTTCCGGAAAGAACGGTTTCCTAAGATATCCAGGATAACGAGGAATCCCAGGCCTCCGAAGATTATCAGTCCGCCTGTGGTAAGGTTTAAAAGAACATTGTTCTGGTATGGTATCAGGTTCGTCAGTCCGCCCAGGATATCGAAGCCGGAATTATTAAACGCAGCCACCGAATGAAACAGGCTGATACCCAATGCCTCCAGGGGAGGATAATCCTGTACGAAAACAAGGAAACTTAAAACAGCTCCCACACATTCAAAGCATAATGTCATAAGCAGGATGTTTTTTACAAGGCGCACCATTCCTTTGGAGGTATTCACATTCATGGCCTCCCGCACCAATCTCCGCCCTTTCAGTCCAACCCTCTTCCCCGCAATCAGGATAAAGCCGACGCTTACAGATGTCACGCCCAATCCGCCGATCTGGATCAGCAGCGCCACAACAGTTCTTCCAAACACAGTAAAATGCTCTGCCGTATCAATGGCAATAAGCCCTGTTACACATACTGCGCTGGCAGAGGTAAAAAGGGCATCAATAAAGGATACCTGTGCGCCTTCCCTGACCGAACATGGGAGCATAAGCAGAAAAGAGCCTGTCAGAATCACAAAGGCAAATCCCATTGCTATAATCCGGCCCGGAGGCTGCCCCTTTATGTAATTCATTCCCTTCCTGAAAAAAGGTATAAAAAAACATAGCCTGCTCTTCTGTCTTCCACGCAGGTTATGCCCCTCCTGAATATTTATTTTTTCATCATTGTCTCCTTTTTGTTTAACTATCCGGCCTGTATCGGATTCTTCCTCCATGTCCGCCTTCTCCTTCTGCATGCATGATTCTTTTGCCCTACTTCTATTGTAATGATCTTTTCCGCAAATTATGCTGAAAAGTATCCGGAAGTGTGAATCAATTATAGGAAAAGCTTCCTTCATGGTCAAGCAGATACCTGAAAGCTTAATGCTTTCTTAGCGGCTGTAACATCCTGATAAATTTTTCAATTTTTTATTTCGTATTTTCCTGCATTCGTGGAGTCAGACTGCCGGCGTGATCAGTTATTTATGAATGTTATTTTTGTAATGTCTTTACTGCTTCCATTATATCGTCTCTGCTCATCTCTTCACACTCAAACGAAGGCGGATCCGCATAATACGGACATAAATGACAACAATTCTCCAATGTACAGCATGCGTTTGCTAAAATAATTTCCAGTGCTTTTTCCTTATCCATGTCAGTTACCTCCATTGAACCGACAGCCTGCCCCATGAAAATTTTATACATTTTGGGCAGATTTCTTTTATTCACTACTTAACTGTGGTTATTATTGCCATAAAGTTAAAAGAAATACTTGGAAGGGATAAAAAATGCCCACCCTGTCGGCAACAGAGTAGGCAGCTTTTATTCCCCTTTTTAATAGGCCTTTCCAGCCAGAATTTCCTTATAATCCTTCAGGTTACGCTCCAGCAGTGCCGGCGTATCCAGATTATACGGGCATTTACTTTTACATTTGCCGCAATGAAGGCATTTTTCAATCTGCATCATTTTTTCCTGCATTTCTGAAGTAAGCTGCGCTTCTGACGGCGATCTGCGGATAAGCAGTGACATTCTGGCACAGTTGTTAATTTCAATCCCTGCAGGACAAGGCATACAATATCCGCAGCCGCGGCAGAATTCACCCTGCAGCTCCTGCCTGTCATCCGTGATCACATTCTTCAGTTCCTGTGTCAGCGCAGGAGGATTCTGTACATAGCTTATGAACTCATCCAGTTCCTTTTCCCTCTGTACACCCCAAATAGGAAGCACATGAGGGAACTGGGAGAGATAGGCATAAGCCGCCGCAGAATTATTAATCAATCCGCCGGACAGCGCTTTCATGGCTATAAAGCCCATTTTTGCTTTCTCACATTTATCCACCAGTTCCAGATCTTTATCCGAAAAAAGGTAACTGAAGGGGAACTGCAGCGTTTCATACAGGCCGCTTTCCACCGCTTCCTCCGCCACTGCCAGCCTGTGGTTGGTTATCCCGATATGCCTTATCTTTCCCTGCTTCTTTGCCTCCAGCATGCATTCATACAGACCGCTTCCATCTCCCGGCTTCGGACAAAAAGCCGGATTATGAAACTGGTACAGATCAAGATAATCTCTCTGCAGCTGCGCAAGGGAGGTCTCCAAATCCTTCCAAAATCCTTCGGGTGTGCCCGCAGCTGTTTTGGAGGAAACATAAATTGTGTCATCCCATCTGTCGTGAAATGCCAGCCCCAGCTTATGTTCGCTGTCCGTATAGGCACGGGCCGTATCAAAAAAGGTAATCCCATTATCACAGGCCTTCCGAAGAAGAAGAACCGCCTCTTCATCGCTGATCCGCTGAATGGGAAGGGCTCCGAACCCGTTTTTATTTACACAGATCCCTGTTTTCCCAAGTGTCACCTGTTCCATTTTTAATCCTCACCTTTCTCCTCATGTTCTCCTGTCCCTTCTGCACATACAGGCCTTCCGGAAAGCATCACAATAACATTCTTCGGGCATTTATCGGCACAGATACCGCAGCCGATACACTTACTCTGATCGATGGTAGCATTAAAGTTTTCCACCTTAATCGCACCTTCCGGACAGTTCTTTGTACAGATGCCGCAGCCGATACAGCCGGCCCGGCAGTCTTTCATAGTGATGGGACCCTTATCTCCGGAATTGCATGCCGCCGCATATTTGGCGGAATAAGGGATGAGGGTTATCAGATTCTTGGGACAGACGGAAATACATTTTCCGCAGGCCTTACATGCTTCCCGGTCAACCTGCGCCAGGCGGACCGTTCTCACATGGTCCTCCACCCCGCTTCCGGAAGCGCAGAAAGCCGAAAAATCATGGGTGCCGATAAAGAGGGAGGCGGTACGGTTCATCTCCTCCTCATCCAGACGGGCCGCACGATGCAGGGCGTACCCGGCATAAAAGGGATTCCGGGCCGGAGCGTTCCAAATCTGGTACCGATACCGTTTCCCCGCCGCCATATAGCGAGGATGGAAGTCCGGTGCTACCTCCCGGCAGCCTGTCACGGCTATATCTAAAGGCAGGCAGGCGTTGAGAGCCCGGGCCATCCTCTCCTCCCTCAGAGAGCTGCCGGTATCCAACGCGCAGCAAAACATAAGCGCATGGACTCCCGCGTCGGTCCGGCTGCACCCCGTGATGCCGGAGCGCACACCGGTGATCCGCTCCACCGCATCCTGCAGGACCTCCTGCACGGTACGGGCGTTTCGCTGGACCTGCCAGCCGTGATAGCGGGTCCCATCATATTGCAATGTCAGCAGGAGCCGGGTCATGGCATGCCTCACTTTTCTTTGTTTGGGGACAAGATGTGGGATAAACCCCCTCTGCCGGGGAACGAACCCAGGCCGCAGCCCTGATGGTATGGGTTGGTTCAGGTGATAACGCTGCCGCCGGTATTCGTAAAAAGAAAACCGGCAAATGAAAAGAGCACGTTTGCCTTCTTTGGGGGCCACGAGCTAAAGCTCGGCCAAAAGAAGGTGGCCCGCAGACCAGATTTTTGTTGCGGTATGTCCGCGCATACCATGCGCTGTTAATCCGATTAGGGTATCCCATGCGCGGCCACCTCCTTTCTCTTCGCCGAGAACGGAGGCAAAGAGGCGCCAAGGGG
>ERZ857882.4770-NODE-4770-length-11301-cov-3.352036_pt1 | contig 11301 bp, 10 predicted proteins | sample MGYA00519697_ERZ857882 | MGnify/ENA primary metagenome ERZ857882 (study PRJEB31778, sample SAMEA3449373) | human gut metagenome | biome: human gut; feature: human-associated habitat; material: faeces | place: United Kingdom | collected 2010/2012 ... | reverse complement strand
CGCCGCAGAAGAGCCTGCACCTTGGCCAGCAGCGCCGCCGCCTCCCGACCGGCTTGGGCGTCCTGATACCGGTTGTAGAGGAGCAGAAGCAGTGCTGATGTAATCAGCACTGCTCCTACGGTTACGATGGCAATGCCTAGCTTTTTAGGCATCGTTCTGCTTCTTTCTCTTGGTCAGGATGACCACGCCCAGCACCACCAGGATGACACCAGCGCCGGCCAGAACCCAGATGGGCCAGTTGAGCTGACCGGTCTGGATGAGGGTCCTGGTATTGGTGATGGTCACCACGTCGCCCTTGACCTGGTAGGAGGGCACATACCCCTTGGGGATGTTGCTCTCCACCACCTGCCAGTTGCACTTCCCGTCTAGCTCCTCCCAGGAATGGCTCCAACCATTCTTGGCGCTCAGGCGCACCGTCTCATAGGCGGTCTTGCCGTTGTAGAGGGTCACGGTGACGCAATTGGGACGCTCTTTGGAGCTGTCGCCGCTCCACTGCTTGCAGACAGTCAGGTCTACCGGTTCCTCCGGCTCCGGTTTGGGTTCGGGAGCCGGTTCTTCCTTTTTCGTGTTGGTGATGGTGGTCGTGGTGCCTACGGTGTCATAGCTGACCTTGTAGTCCTCAGGCACGTCCGCCTCCTGCACCGTCCAGGTGTAGCCTTCCACCAGTCGGTCGAAGGTATACGCCCAGCCGTTCTCGGCGTTCAGCTCCTGGGATGCTTCCACTTCCCCATCTTTGAGCAGGTTGACGGTAATGCTCTCCCCTTCGTGGTTGGCGTTGCCGTCCGACCAGACCTTGCGGACGGAGAGCTGGCTCTCGTTGTAGGCTTCCACATGGAAGATCCAATCCACCTCGCCCACCCGATTGGCGAACCGGTTATCCAGCGCAGCGGGAACGGTCAGCTCCACTTTCAGGGTGGTGGTGTCGCCGGTGCGGAAGGTGCCCAGGAGGGTGTTATTCTGGAGGCCGTCCAACTGGTCGGGGGAAGCATCGTAGATCAGCTCGGTGCCGTTCCAGACCTTCATGGACAGCTTGGAGAGGAACTCGGTCATGGTAGCCACGGTTTCCCGCTCTGCCACCTTCCCGCTGAGGGGATTGCCTGTCTCGTCATGGGTCTCCGCTCTCATATAGAGGTTGACGAAGTCGCAGTCGGCGGCATCGTTGGTGAAGGTGATGGTATCGGTAACGGTGTCACCGGGCATGACGTTCTTGAAGCCATCAAAGAGGTCGCTCTCCGTGTACTCGCTGCCAGGCTGGAAATCGAAACCGGCGGAGAAGCCCTTGAAGGTGATGGAGGAGGTGGCAAAGGCCGAGGTAGCCAGGCTCACGGTCAGGAGCAGTGTCAGAACCAGTGAGAAGATCGTTTTACAAGTTCGTTTCATCTCTCCACCTCCTTAGTTACCCGTCGTGTAGGCCGTTACGTTGCCCGGAGCGATCTGTACACCCCAGGCCTCGCCCACTGCCTTTTCCGGTGCGCTCTGGATGGCTTCCGCCATGACGTCAAGCGCCTGCTTGCCGCCATCGGCGTCCTTGTAGGACTTCTCCAGGGTCATGCGGTCTGCCAGGTTGGCCGCAGGCTTCTTACCTGGCGCCACGGGCAGGGTGTAATAGTAGTAGCCGTCCTTTTCCACCCAATCTGCACCTAATTTGAAGTTGGGCAGCTCTGCCTTGCCGCCGATGTGCTGACCGGCGTCATTGGTGCGGTAGGTCACCAGCTTGACGCGGATGTAAACGTCAATGTTGCCGGTGTTCTTGACGTTGACATTGGTCTTTTCGCCGGTATTCTCATTGAAATCTTCCTCTACCTCACAGGTCACCCTAGCCGGTGTGAAGGTGTTGGTGACTGGTGTTGTCTTGGTGCTCAGCCAGGCGATGGTGCCGCCGATGGCGGCCGCGCCTGCGAGCACAGCACGGCGAGAGATGCCGTTTGTTGCTTCCGTTGAACTCATCTTGCTCCTTCGTTGGACTGCCGCGCGTTCATTGCGAGGCATGACGGACGAAGACACTCTGCCGCATTCGCAACCATTCAATGCACTTAATCCATTCAATGGCCCGACGACGCAGGTAAGATGCGTCAGTGGATGGCACACACATACTCGGAATCGTCTGGTACTGCCCGTTTTACCATCACATCATTGTGGTGCGTCCCCGTCGTCATGTATGTATGGGAGAGATGACGGTAAAGCAAACAGTTACCATATGCGATTATTCGAGTTTTTGCGCGCCCTCCATGCCGCTTGTCTTCGTTGTGCGCGTTCACAATAACTCAAACAGACGATTCTCACCATGCGTCAAAGAAAGCGACTCACTCATTTTTTCTCTGGTTTTCGTAGCGCACAATACCAATGAAAATCAGTCTTTATCAGCATTTCCAGCCATGCTATTTTCGTAATTTTCCTTTTGTTTTCCTCTTGCGAAAACCAACGAACCCAAACACATATGCTCACCAATAACACAGTAAATGCATTCAAATTAACATGTTCCCGAGCAACTCTCACAAGCAGCTCAAACGCAACACCGCACTTCAACTTGAACAACACACCATTCCTCGCTATACTGATAAATTGGTGCGTTAATGAGGTATACCCTTCCCCTGTCACAACACAGAAATTGGAAGGACATACTATCATGCCTAATCTTCGCCCCACCGAGCTCATTATCATTCTACTTATCATCGTGCTGCTGTTTGGCGCGAAGAAGCTCCCTGAGCTAGCCAAAAGCATTGGCCAATCGATGAAGATTTTCCGTGCCGAGACCAAGACCGATGACCCGGCAACACAACAAACCGTCAATACAGTCAGCGACGCCCCTGCCCCAGCTCCGGCGGCAGCACCGGCTCCCGCTCCCGCCGTACCCCAAGCCGTCACGATGAACGCCACCGCCGCCCCGACTACAGCAACCGGAGCCGAACAGCGATGAGCACGGTTCCCGGAAACCCCGCGCTTCCGGCACCCCTTGCACCGGCGATGCATCCCGGCGATCGGGATACACATCTTGACCTCGACGATCTCATCGATCACTCACACGAGGCCACGCAGCAGGCCAGCGCGGGTGCGCAACACCCTACACGCCGGTGGAAGCGGGGTGTAGGGCGCAAGTCCAAAACGCGCAAGCCCCGCAACCCCGATGCGGTGATGCCTCTGGCCGATCATCTTGTCGAATTTCGCAAACGCTTTGTTCGGGCCATTGCCGGCATCATCATCATGTCGATAGTGGGATGGATGTTCAGCGATCAGGTGTTTCGTATCCTGCAACAACCGTTCCTGACGGCGGCCGGGCAGCAACAGGGACTGATGAGCATCATTCAATGGCGTGGTCTCCGCATTCAACGTAAAGCTGGAGATTGCGTTCTTCCTTGGTCTGACGGCCTCCTGCCCGTGGTGGTCATACCAAGTGTGGGCATTCATTAATCCAGGGTTGAAGCGCAAAGAGCGCTGGACCGCGGTTACATTCATCGGAGCCTCAGTGCCGCTGTTCCTCACCGGAGCCGGACTGGCATGGTATCTGCTGCCCCAAGCGGTGGCGATCCTTACCGGCTTTGCCCCCGCAAACACCGCCACATTGCTCAGCGCCGACGTCTATTTTGATTTCATTCTGCGCATGACAGTCGCTTTCGGCCTCTCATTCCTGCTACCCGTAGTTATGGCGGCATTGACGATGATGAATGCGGTCGAAACACGAACATGGTTGAAGCAGTGGCGTCTCGCAACGGTCATAGCGTTTATCTTCGCGGCCGTGGCCACGCCAACCGGCGACCCAGGAACATTATGCGCACTCGCTTTGCCCATCATCGCAATCTATTTCGCAGCCATAGCCGTATGCGCAGTATACGAGCACATCCAGCTATGGAAAGTCATGCGCGCGGCGGGCGAAGAACCCAAACTTCTCAAACTTTTACATAAAATGCGCGCCGCGTTACCATTTCGCGCGGCGCGCAAAGCCAAGCGCACCGGCAAACAGGAAGCCCCTGCAACAATAACTGCAGAAGGAGAATAATATGTTGTTCGGCATTTCGGGCACGGAACTCATGGTGATTCTTGTCATCGCTTTAGTGCTGGTAGGCCCCGACAAGCTGCCCGACTACGCACGCAAGGTCGGACGATTTATCCATAGCATGCGCGTACGCGGCCAAGCGTTGAGCGAACAAAGCAACATCGACGTTCACGGCCTTGTACAGGATTCCGGCATCAATGATATTCGCAAAGGTCTGGATGATGCCACGCAAGATGTAAACCGGCTGCTGCCGCCTATCCGGTGACGTTATCAATCCAACGGCAACGTTGACTCGCGTTGGATTAGCTTCACCGGCACACGCTCCACACCATGGTGAGGATGCCCCGCAATCGCATCCAGTAGACATAGGGCAGCTTGACGCCCCAGCATTTCGTTGTTGTCATCAATAGAAGTAAGCAACGGATGCGCGTACGACACATAATCCGGACTGTTGTCGTGCCCGATAACCGCTACGTCTTGCGGCACGCGACATCCGCTACGTTCCAATTCCTCGATGCAGCCACGAGCCAACACATCGTTTTGGCATATCACTGCGTCGAATGCAGCACCGTCATTGAGCAGCAGACGGGCAGCGGCGCGCCCCCATTCCGCTTCCCATGAACCGAACCGCGCTTCGCCAACCAACTGTAATCCAGCATCATGCAAGGCCTTGAGCGCACCCCGCATCCGTTCATGTGCAACCGAGCACTCGGAGTCGCCAGCAATAATCGCAATACGAGTGCGCCCGCAGGAAAGAAGGTGGCGAACGGCCAAACACCCTGATTCCACATTGTCTTGTGCCACGGAACAATCATCGGGATCACGGGACGGGCCATAGGCGTAGACCACAGGTACCGGAGAATCCACGTAGTATGGCACCGGATCCGTACGCCTGCTGATAATCAACAGTCCCGACACTCCTTGCACCAACATTCGTTCAATACCACTGTGGAACAATGCCTCATTGCCTGACGCATTGAACAGCAGCGCTGCGGCTGAGCGCGCTTGAAACGCATTCTCCGCTCCAATAAGAATGGTCGGGGAAAAGACGCCTTTCATATCAACGCCAATGATGCCAACGCGAAAATCCTGCACGCCGTGAGAATCCCTGACGCTTAACCTTGCCATCGATGCCATAGCTTCTGCAGCGCTATAGCCCAACCTCTGCGCAGCATCAATCACTCGAATACGGGTTTTCTCGCTGACGTGAGGCTTTCCACGCAAGGCCTTGGACGCAGTGGACAGCGATACATTAGCCGCCGATGCCACTTCCTCCAAACGGACTGCGCCCACATTGAGCTCTTCCTCACCCTCTGACATATCGACTCCTCTGGCAAGGGCCTCAATGCCCCTAAATGATGCTGCAAACAGCCTTTAGTCTAATAGACTGCCACCTACGGCGCCCGCATCCGGTAAGCACACACAAAATATTGATATCAACTTGTTATATTGCACATAATCCGGATGCGGCTCCAATCAATTCCGGTTTATCTTAATCAATCCCGATCAATTAGGGCAGTGAGGGCCCAGAGGATGCTCACCACGTCGATGGCCTCCTGGAGGAAGGCACCGACGACGACCGGGATAAGGTTGAACGCGGCGGCAATCATGCCGATGGTGGCAAGCACAAGGCCCGCGATTACGGCTTGAAGCATCACGCGCTTGGTGCGGCGTGCAATGGCGATGGCGCGCGGCACGGCGGCGATATTGTCATTCATAATGACCACCTGAGCGCTTTCGGAAGCGGCGGTGGACGTGCCATCGGTCATGGCCACGCCGATATCGGCAACAGCGAGCACCGGAGCATCATTCACACCGTCACCAACCATCATCGTGACGGTTTTGCCGGCTCCTGTAGCGGCCCTGACTGCGGCTACCTTATCCTCCGGGAACAGTTCGGCGTGAACCTCGTCAATGCCGACTTCGCTGGCAATGATATTGGCGGAAGCCCGCTTGTCACCGGTAAGCATGGCGAGCTCGGTGACGCCCAACTCATGCAGTTTGGCGAGCACTGCCTTGGCGTTGGCACGCGGCACATCGCGCAGCACGATGCGCGCGATCAGCCGGCCGTCAACGGACACGTAGGACGCCATCTCATCCGGCTGCAGCAGGCCAAAGCGAGTGCGCAGGTCATCTTTTTGCTGAGCTCCCCCTCTTAGGGGGAGCTGGCCGCTTCGCGGGCTGAGGGGGGCAGCCTCGCCGACCGCCAGGAATCCATCCTCCCCAGCAGCCGCGAAAGACAGCCGGCCAACGCGCACCGCGTGTCCGTTCACCTCGCCGGAAACGCCCTTGCCGGCGTCTTCATTGATGTTCTTGACGACCGGATACTCCCGGCCATGGCCAGGCCAGCTGGCCTCCGGCTCTGGGCACAGGCGCTGGCCATCCTCGAACCGCTGGCGCAGTCGGGCCAGCGCCTCCGCGCCGGCCTTGGCGATACCTTTGGACAGGATGTGCACCGAGTAGCTTTCCACCGCGCCGGCCATCATCAGCACATGGTCTTCGTTGAGACGGGTTGCAGCGCCGGGCAACATCTCGACGCGCACCACCTGCGGCTGCTTGACGGTGAGCGTACCGGTTTTGTCGAAGAACACCTGCGTGACGCGGCCAAGGTTTTCCAGCACGTCCTGTGCTTTGATAAGCACGCCGGCTGCGGCGAGGCGTCCGGTTCCGGCGATGTATGCCACCGGTGCGGCGATGAGCAGCGGGCAGGGCGTGGCCAGCACCAGCACCTGGGCGAATCGCGTCGGCACCCCGGACACCGCCCATGCGACGCCGGCAATCACCAGCGAGAGCACGGTAAAGGGCACAGCCAAGCGGTCGGCGGTTTTTACCACGGCCGGGCGCGACTCCTGCGCGGAGGCCACGAGCTCGAGGATGCGCTGGTACTGCGAATCGGCGGCCACCTGGGTGGCACGCATGGTCAATGCAGTCGAGCCGTTCACCGCGCCGGACATCACGCGGGCGCCGGCGAACACTTCACGCGGCACCGGCTCACCGTTGATATTGCTCAGGTCGAGCGTGGCCGTGCCGGACAGCAGCTCGCCGTCAACCGGCACAGTTTCGCCCGGCAACACCATGAGTACGTCGCCCAGCTGCACCTGCTCGACCGGCACCGTGTCGAAGCGGTGCGCGGCGGCGGCAGCCGATGCCAAGCCCACACGCCGGAAGCCATCGGACGAATCGCCCTTATCGGCAGCAAACCCACGCCCCACGCCAGGCAGGTTGACGACGTGCGCGGTTTGCGGCGCGGCCTCCATCAGCGCGGTCAGACTGCGCTCGGCCTTGGCTTGAGCGTATTCCTCAATGGCCTCGCCGGACGTGATCATCAGCGTCACCGCCCAACTTGCCCAGTATTCGGCGACGGCCACGGTGGAGAGGATCGCGACCACGGCCAGCACATCGACTCCAACCTGCCCATGACGCAAATCGTCAATCATGCCGCGCACAGTGTCAATCACGATAATCAGCACCAGTGCGATAACCAGCCACTGGCCGAAGCCCGGATTGCCGAGTACCGGAATCGCCATCGCATTGCCCCACGGACGCCAATCGCCTAGTAAAGCCAACGGAATTGCGGCGATGACGACGACCGGAAGCATCGGCACAAGCTTGCAGATGTCGAGAATTTTGGTGAAGAATCTGATGAGTCTGCTCATCATTGCTCCTTACGCTCGTATACGGAGTCGATTGCGGTACGGCAAGCGTGGCCCGCGCAATCGGCGCTACGGTCACGCCTTGTTAACCCACCGGCGGCTTTGCCTGGGGCTTCGCTTTGCTCGGCTCCCGCGCAACCTTCCGATACACGGCGTAAAGAAATGTATTCAGTTTTGTATTGAATTATGCGCTGTGTTCAGGACGTCGCCCGAACTCAGTGCTTGGCCTACCCTATCAACGAGCGTTGCGCGACATGCCGGATATCGAAACTGCGTTGGCGGCATGGGCGCGGGGCACAATCGCGCATACGAAAGGCCCGTGGCAGGAGTTTGCTCACTGTCACGGGCCTTTGCTTGTCCGACACGGTGTTCAGCGGTTACCGCTCAACACCGTGTGACGTTGTTGGGTCGGCTTTACCACAGGCCGAACGGGTCGGAGAAGCCGCCGCCGTCACCGGTGCCGCCATCGCTGTTGCCATTGCCATTGCCGTAACCGTTCTGGCCATTGCCGTTCTGGTTGTTCTGGTTATTCTGGCTGTTGCCGTTGGAATCTGAGCTGGACGAACCGTTCACCGACGACTCCTCCTGATCGAGCGTCACGTCCACATCCATGGTCTTGCCGTCGCGCACGATGGTCAGCGTCACCTTGTCTCCCAAAGCCGCGGCACGAACGTAACCAAGCAGCGAGTAGTTGTTGTTCACGGCGTTGCCGTTGAAGGCCACGATGGTGTCGCCCTCCTTAAGGCCGGCCTTGTCGGCCGGGCCGCCGGAGACGACCGCGCTGCCGGTGGCGCTGGACTTGGTGATGGTCGCGCCGCCGCGGGTCACGCCGTCGGCTTCAACCGTGTCGGACTTGATGACCACGCCGAGGGCAACGTGCTTGACCTTGCCGTCCTTGATGATTTCGTCGGCCACACGCTTGACGAGGTTGGACGGGATGGCGAAGCCGATGCCGATGGAGCCGGCGGAGTCGGAGGAGGTGGCGGTGGAGGCGATCGAGGAGTTGATGCCGATCACCTGGCCGGCCGCGTTGAAGGTCGGGCCGCCGGAGTTGCCGGGGTTGATGGCCGCGTCGATCTGGACGGCGTTGGTGACGATCTCGTTGTTGTTGTCGTCGGTCACGGTCACCGGGCGGTTCAGGGCGGAGACGATGCCGGTGGTGGCGGTGTCGTCGTAGCCGAGCGGGTTGCCGATGGCCATCACGTTCTCGCCGACGGCGAGCTTGTCGGAATCGGCGAATTCCACGGCCTTGAGGTCGCTCGGCGGGTTGTCGAGCTTGATGACCGCAAGATCGGTGGTGGCGTCAGTGCCGACGAGCGTGGCGGAATACATGTTGCCGTTGGCAAGCGTCACCTGAATCTGCTGGGCACCGGAGATCACGTGGTTGTTGGTGATGATGTGGCCTTCGGTGTCGATGATGGCGCCGGAGCCCTTGGCGGTGCCGTTGCTCAACGCGGTCTGGATGGAGACCACGGAGCCGGAGACATCGCTGGCGACAGTCTGCCAGTCGGGGGCTTCGCCGCTCTTGGCGGTGGCGGACCCGGAGCCGGACTTATTCGAGCTGACGTTGGACAGCGAATTGCTGGTCGGCAAGGTGATCAGGCCGCTGGTGAGGGCGCCGTAACCGAGGCCCAGGCAGAGGGCCGCAGCCAGAACGGCGGCGACCACGGCGATGAGGATGTTGCTCGCCGTCTTGGACATGCCCTGCTTGGCGGGGCCGGGCTGACCGGGCTGTCCCGGCTGGGCCGGGCCTTGACCGTTCGGCGTACCGGTACCGGGAGTGCCGAAACCGAACAGACCGCCCTGCTGGGGCTGCTGGCCATTCCGGCCATTCTGACCGGACTGGCTGGCAAACGGGTTGCCGTTGTTCTGCTGCGGCTGCGTGGGCGGATTGAACGGATTGCCGTTGCCCTGCGGCTGCGGGTTATTGGTGTAGTAGGGATTGCGGTTGTCCTGCTGGCCCTGTGGGGTTTGCTGTGCAGGCTGACCGAACGGGAATTGCTGCGTGGGCTGGGCATTGCTGCCGGCCTGGCCGCCCTGCTGGCCCTGTGCCTGAGTCGGGGTCGGACCATAAGCGCCATATTCCGGGGCCGGACGATACAGCGGAGTTGTGGCCGAGGTCTGGCCTGCGGCCGGCGCTGCCGGAGAAGCCGGCGAGGAGGAGACCACCGTGCTCTCGCCCTTGGCGGAGGCGTAGTCCGGGATGGGCTCGGTGGCGGCAGTGTCGGTAGCGGCTTGCGTAGGCTGCTGATCGGCAGCGAGGGCGGCCGAGGAAACCGGGGCTTGCTGCTCGCTGGAATCGCTGGCGTTGCCGGCATCAACCGAGTCGCCACCCACAAACGGGTTCTTCGGCTCGGCGTTGCCGGTATCGGCAGTACTATTGGGGTTTTCGTTATTCCGCGGGGTCTGGTCGACGCCCTGCGGGTTAAATTCGTCAGCCATTGCTGCTCCTTTTCCTAAATTCCTATCACGTCTGTTCGGCGGCTATTCGGGCACTTGCCCATTGCCACTTCTCGTGTGCTACCTCAGTAGTAAAGGCAGTCAATCTGGAGGTTTTCTGAACGTTGATTGAAAGTCTATGCGTAATCATCGCAGAGTCTTATGGGCATCTCGGCTTCGAGGGGCTGATTTCCTGTTTCGGGAACATCTACTTGCACTTCAAGGGGCTGTTCGCGCGGTCAATTCCGAGTATCAAGGGCCCTCATTTAACGCCATTCCGCCATTTTTGCAGCCGGCCTACTTGACCGGGAGCCCCTTGAAGCGGAAGTAGACGTTCGGGAGCGGCGAAATCCGCCCCTCGAAACCGAGTTCTTCACAATTTCCGGCCCTTTTCTGGCCCTTCTGCCTAAAGTGAACATATGACGATCAGCCTTCTTGAACATCCGTTGGGCGCACAGCCCGGACAGCCCGGCGACCGCAGCGCCTTCCATTTCGAAACGATCACCCGCCTGCCATCCACGGCCAGCGGGCTTGGGCGAGACGGTGCCCGATACGGCCGCACCGGCATCATTCACACGCCCCACGGCGATATTCGCACGCCTGCCTTCGTGCCGGTGGGCACGCAAGCCGCGATGAAGGCCGTGTTGCCCGAGCAGATGAAGGATCTAGGCGCACAGTGCCTGCTGGCCAACGCCTTCCACCTGTTCGAGCGCCCGGGCGAGGACGTGCTGGACGCGGCCGGCGGCTTGGCGCGTTTCATGAACTGGGATGGGCCCACGTTCACCGATTCCGGCGGTTTCCAAGTGATGTCGCTGGGCGTCGGCTTCAAGAAGACGCTGGCGATGGACGTGACCGGCATGAAGTCGGACGACATCATCGCCAAGGGCAAGGAACGCATGGCCTGGGTGGACGAGGACGGCGTGACATTCAAGTCGCCTCTGAATGGTGACGCACATCGTTTCTCCGCTGAGATTTCGATGGGCATCCAGCACAAAATCGGCGCAGACATCATGTTCGCGTTCGACGAACTCACCACGCTGATGAACACCCGCTCCTACCAGGAGGACTCGGTGGAGCGCACCTTCCGCTGGGCCCGCCGATGCGTGGACGAGCACCAGCGGCTGACGGCTGATCGAGTCGGGAAGCCGTATCAGGCGTTGTATGGCGTGGTGCAGGGCGCGAATTACGAGGATCTGCGCAGACATGCGGCCGAGCAGA
>ERZ857882.4765-NODE-4765-length-11312-cov-8.295283_pt1 | contig 11312 bp, 11 predicted proteins | sample MGYA00519697_ERZ857882 | MGnify/ENA primary metagenome ERZ857882 (study PRJEB31778, sample SAMEA3449373) | human gut metagenome | biome: human gut; feature: human-associated habitat; material: faeces | place: United Kingdom | collected 2010/2012 ... | reverse complement strand
TGCACCGCCTTCAAGCCCAGCAGGCGGACCTGCTGCTCGGCGGCCTCCAGGCCGGGAATGGCTGCCAGCGCGGCCGCGCGGCGCGCAACGGCTTCGGTCACGGCCCGCTGGCGGCGGCTTTCGACCCGGCGTTTGGCCTCGCGGTAAAGTTCAGTCTTGGTGCGCATGGCGTTATTCCTCCCGTTTTAAGCGCAGGGGCCGGTTCACGGCGCGGCGCAGGATGTCGTTGCCGCTGGGGGCCGCGCGGTCCACACGGATGTTGCTGCCCTCCAGCTGGCCGGCGCCGCGCGCGTCGGCCGGGGTGCGCCAGCCCTTGGCGTGCCAGCTTTTTAAGATGCCGTTCACGTACTTTGCGTCCTTGTTTGCGCCCGCGTGCAGCACCGCTTCCTCCACCATGGCGTCGGTATAGCGGTACTCTTCGTACCAGCGGCGGATACAGCGCTTGTCCGCCATGGTCAGGTCGGCCGGGGCAACGCCCAAAAGGCCTGCCGCCGCCTTCTCGTGCTTTTCGCGCTGGGCCAGCAGCTGCAGGTACTGCTCGGCCTCCTGGCCGCCGGTGACCCCGGCCTCGGCCCAGCGGTCCAGCTCCCGTTCCAGCTGGCCCACCGAGTGGCGCCCCTGGGAGGCGATGTGCGCGGCGCAGAGCAAAATGACCTCGGGCTGGATGCTCTCGTTTACATACAGCGAAACAAGGCGCTGCACATCCTTCTGGCCCAGCGCCTTGCCCAGATAGTTCTGGGCCTCGGTGGCGAGCATACTTACCACGGGGTCGTGCATGGCGGCCAGCCGCAGCTCCTCGGCGGTGAGGGGGGCGGCTTTTTCCGGCTCGGGCGCCGGGCCGCGCACCGGCTGCTCGGGCTCCAGAAGGCCTGCGCCGAACCAGAAGTCCAGCGCCTTTTGCGCGGCCTGCGCGTTTTTCAGGCCAAGAGCGTGGGCGATATCCTTGGCGTCGGTGCTGTGGGTGGCGAGGATATACAGGGCCACCCGCACCAGCTCGCCGCCCGCCCGGGGAAGGGCGGCGAACACCAGCTGAGGCACCGGCACGGTATCGCCGTTTTGGGGGATCAAACGATAGGTCATGAAAAAAGCCGCGCTCCTTTGGCGCCGTTCAGCGCATAAAAATACAGCATAATTATAGCACAGGCACCGGGGCAATGCCAGCGTTTTTTTGCGGACTAGCCCGGGGTTTGACAAACGCCGTTTCGGATGATACCATTACTTTTTGAATAAACAGAGTATGGGCGCTGCGGCCGCCCGGGCAAGCAAAAGGGTGAAAAGAGAAGATGAAAATCGCCGTCGTGACCGACAGCAACAGCGGTATTTTTGAAAAGCAGGCAAAACAGCTGGGGGTGTATACCCTTCCGATGCCGTTTTGCATCGACGGGGCCTGGCTCTATGAGGGCGTGGACCTGAGCGCCGCCGAGTTTTACGAAAAGCAGGCGGCCGGCGCCGAGATCACCACCAGCCAGCCCAGCCCGGCGGATGTGACCGGGCTGTGGGAGGAGCTGCTGAAGACCCACGACCAGATCGTGCACATCCCCATGACCAGCGCCCTTTCCAGCGGGTGCGCCACCGCCCAAAGCCTGGCCCAGGAGTATGGCGGCCGGGTGCAGGTGGCGGACAACCGGCGCATTTCGCTCACGCAGCAGCAGGCGGTAAAGGATGCGGCGCTTTTGGCACGCCGCGGGCACACCGCGGCCGAGATCCGCCGGAGGCTGGAGGAGCACGCGCTGGACGCGAGCATTTATGTGACGGCCGACACGCTGAAATATTTAAAAAAGGGCGGACGGGTCACGCCGGGCGCCGCCGCCATTGGAACCGTGCTGAACATCAAGCCGGTACTGCAGATCCAGGGCGGGCCGGTGGACGCCTGCGCCAAGGTGCGGGGCATGCGCCAGGCGACCGAAAAAATGCTGGACGCGCTGTGCGCGGACCTGACCGGGCGCTTTGAGGGCATGCCCATGCACCTGGGGGTGGCATGGTCTGGAAACGAAGAGCTGGGCCGGAAATGGCACCGGTACGTGCAGGCGCGGTTCCCGAAATGCAGGGTGCAGGCCGCGCCGCTGGCGCTGAGCATCGCCTGCCACACCGGGCCCGGCGCGTTGGGGGTCGGGTGCTTTTATTATGAGGAATAAGGTAAAAGGCCCGGCGCTTTACGTGTGGGCGCATAAGGAAGTAAATGGAATTTAAGAAGAACCGGCGTGGCTTTTGCCACGCCGGTTCTTCTTAACACACCGCTTTCCAAGGGAGGATGGGGTGGGGGCAGCCGGGCGGCGCGTTTTGTCTTAAAATGCCTGCCTCGATTACTCATGCCGCTGCCTGGTGCAGCCGCGTTTCCACCAGAGAAGCAGGGCCGCACAGCCTGCGAGAGCCGCCAGCATTACCAGCAGCCAGGGCAGCGGGTTCGCCGTGTGGCCCTCCGGCGGGATGGTGGCCGAATGGATGGTGATGGCGACCGTGAAGGGCACGCCGCCCACGGTATAGGTGGCCGTGGCCTGGCCGGTTTTGAGGCCCTTGAAGGTGTAGGTATCGCCGCCCTGTGTCATGGACAATAAATCCTTGTCATAGCTCCAGGTGCCGCCCGCGGGCGCGGGCGTCCAGCTCACGCTCTGGCCAACCAGCAGGGCATAGCTTCCAGGCAGGCCGGTGATGGCGGTTGTGCCGCCGGGCTGCACCGCCGCCGCAAAGGGCGACAGGCTGGAAAACGTGCTCTTGGCAACGCCGCCGCTCACGGTGACGGTGCGGCTCTCCAGCACCTTGTCCTTGCAATGGATGATCAATACCTCCTGCCCGTTGTACTTGGCCTCCACTGGGATCTCCACATCGAGGTCGCCGGTATAGCTGCCGGATTTCAGGCCGATGTCAAAGAGCACAATCAGCTCGCCCTTCTCCTGCCTCTCGCGGATGCCGTCGCACACGTCGCAGTCACCCGCCTGATGCAGCAGCCGGTCTTTGACCTCCAGCTCCGCGCCGCTGGTGAAAGAACCGCTCACCTTTACGCCAGTGTCCGGATCCGTGAGCGTGCGGTAGGAATAGGAGGGGCCGGGGTCAGGGTCTTGGCCGCCGCCTGTGGCGGGGATGGCTTCGGTCTGCATCACATAGGCGCAGACGGTACATTCTTTGTGCCGGCTGCCCGCTTCGGTTTCGGTGGCGGCTTGGTCGATGATCCACTCGCTTGCGATGTGGGCAGCTTCGTTCGATATGGCCCCGTCATCCGCCGTACACGCATGCCAGTGGTTCGTTTCGTCAAACTTCCAGTTCGTGCCGAAGGTATGGATGTGGCCGGGCGTCGGCGAGGTTACGGTAAAACTGATCTGGAAGGTGGCTGGGATACTGTTTGCGCCGCTCACCATAACGGTATCGCTGTATGTGCCCGGCGCAAGGCCGGTATTGGGCGCAACGGTGAATATGGCGCTGTCGCCTATGGCGATGTCCGCAATGGCGGCCGTTGAGAGCGTAAAGCTGCCGCTGTCCATGCCGGAGAGCTCCACGGCAAGTGGGCCGGTGGCCCGGTTTCCCTCGTTTGTCACCGCGACGGCGAGCGGCGTTTGCGCGCCGTAGCCCGCCATAGCCTGCGGGAAGAGGTGCGTCCCGCTCACGTCAAGGCTGACACCATACACCGGTTCCGATGGCGTGGCTGTGAGGGTGGCCTCCGCCCCCGCGCCCACGCTGTTCACCGCCCGCACCTGGAAGGTATATGCGGTGCCGTTGGTAAGGCCGGTCACGGTGTGGCTGGCTATAGTGTTTGCGTTATTCCAGCTTATTCCGCCGTCACTGGAAACCTCGTATTTGGTGATGGTCGCGCTGCCGATGTCGGCCAGGGCCGTCCAGGAAAGGGATATCTCCCCAGTGCCGCCGGGAACGGCTGCGAAATTCCGCAGCATATCGGGGACAGTGGGGTCCGTTGTGACTGCGCCGTAAGCAATGGTGATGCTGGCTGTTGCTGCTGTTGGGCCGGCGCTGTCCGTCGCCGTAATGGTGAAGCTGCCCGCGTCGCTCAGCTTGGGTGTGCCCTCAATTATACCATTGTTCACGGCGAGGCCGGCAGGCAGGGCGCCGCCGGTGACGGCGAAGCTATATGGCGGCGTACCGCCGCTCACCCAGGGCGACACATTGATAGATATGGTCGTGCCCACCGTGGACGCCGGGATGTCGTAGCTATCAAAGGTCAAAGCCGCGGGGGCTGCCGTGCTCTCCGCCATCGCGCTCACCGGCGGCATTACGCTCAAAAGCATCGCCGTGGACAGCAGCAGCGCAAGGATTCGCTCTTTGGCCTTCATGCTGACGGCCGCCTTTCTCATTGTTTTTCTCATGTTCGTGATTCCTCCTGTTCGTTTTCCTCGCGGGCCGTGTCCAGCACGTCCTTTACCGCCTGTTCCAGCTCCCGCTGGCCCCGAAGGGCCATCTGTAAAAAGGCCCGTCTTCTTCCTCGCTCCGCACCTGCTCCAACCACTGGAGGGCCAGCCCCAGGGTTGTCACCGGCGTTTTCAGCCGGTCGGAGGCCGTGCGCAGAAACGACGCCCGCATGGCGGTCAGATCGTCGGGTTCGTTGGTGTGTTGCCTGGCTATTAGTTGCATGTGGATATCCCCTCCTTTTGGTTCGGGCGGTCAAGCAGGATTGCAGCGCATAGCGAAAGCTATGCGCTGCAAAGGGGGGTACCCCCCTTTGCAATAAACCTTATCTGCTCCGCCTTGTTTCAGGCTCCGGCTTCAATTCTGACAAAAAATCATCAGAATTGAAAAACCGCGCTCCCCCGAATGGGGGAACGCGGTTTGAAATCTGTTTTTATGAAGTTGGCCGGTGCTTCGTTTTTTCATAAAGACCACTCCTACACAACCACTATAGCAAAGGAGAAGGCAAATTGCAAGGCGTTTTGTCAAAATTCCTCTCTGCCTGCGCAGGGGAACGAGAGGGTAAAGGACAGGCCGCCGGAATGTGCGTTTTGAACCCGCACAAAGCCGCCCATGCCCTCCATCGCGGTTTTTACGATGTACAGGCCCATCCCCGTGCCGCCCTTGCCGCCGGCCATGTACCCGCGCTCGAAAATATGCGGCAGGTGTTCGGGCGGAACACCGGGGCCGGTGTCGGAGATCGTGAGGGTGACATACCGGCCGTCCCCGCCCGCCTTCACCCGGATGGCCCCGCCCTTCGGCGTGTAGCGCAGGGCGTTGTAGACAAGATTATCTAGCACGCTCCAAAGCATATTTTCGTCGCACAGGATGCCCTGCTGTGTGTCGGCGCTCACGTCCAATTCCACACCCGCCAGCTCCAGCACATCCTCGTATTTGTCCTGGATTTTTACCAGAAGGCCCTCCACCGGCAGCGGCGCGATATGGTACTGCTGGCTGCCGGCGTCCAGCCGGGCCACCGAGAGCAGATTGCCCACCAGCCGGGCCATATCCCCCTGGCTGCGCCGGGCGGCGGCCAGGAAACAGCCCCGCCGCGCTTCGTCCTTTACATCCTCCAGCCGCTCCAGCGCCAGGCCCATCGCCGCCACCGGCGTTTTCAGGTCGTGGGACGCCTGGCTTAAAAATTCCGTTTTCATGCGATCCAGCTCGGTCATTTCGGAAAGCTCGCGCTCGGTGCGGGCATAGCGCACCGCCAGGGCCACCATGTTTGCAAAGATGAACACCAGCATGGCCGGCTGGTCGAGGCCGGAAACGCCCGTGTGAACCGCCCGGCTGTGCAGGTAAGCCTCCGCCAGAATCGCCGCCAGAAACGCACAGCCGCCCGCCAGGATCAGCAGGTTTTCCGGATCCCGGCTGCGGCGCATCCGCATCAGCAGCCGCGCGATGATATACAGGCCGTAGGGCACGCTTACCGCCTGAAAGGCCAGCAGCCCCCAGGAGTAAACCGCGGGCTGTGTTGCCAGCACCACCAGGAGGAAGGCAGCGGAAAAGGCCATGTACCCGGCCAGACCTTTTCTGTGCAGCAGCCCGGGGAACATGCCGGCAATGTAGAGGATAAAAGCGGCGATCATCACAATCAGGGCGATGTATTCCAGCTTCATTGCCGCGTACCAGCCAAGGGACGGCAGCAGCCGGGTCAAAAATTTCTGGCCCACCAGCAGGCCGTGCAGCGCGATGGCAAAACAGCTTACCGCGAAAGCCAGGAAGTAGGGCCGCCGCTGGAAAAAGAGCCACAGGCCCAAATAGAACACAAAGATGGCGAGCATACAGCCGGCGACCATACAAGCCCGGAACAGCAGGCTTTGCTCCATGCGGATGATGTTGCCGTATTCCGAGATATACAGCGGGTAGGCTTCGCCGCCGCCCCGGTAAACAAAGTTGGCGTACTGCAGGACGATCTCCGTTTCCCCGCTGTGCGGGGTGAACACACACAGCACCGTGCGGGCAGCGGGAGAGGTGGAGGCGGCGCCCTTGCCGGGCCAGCCCACCGCCTCCTGCTCCGCGCCGTTAATCCACAGCCGCTGCGCAAAGTTGACCGCCATTGCGCGCAGGGCATAGGTCCTGCCGGCCTCCAGCCGGAGCGTGATATGGTAGGTGCCGAACTGCACCCGGGATTTGTCGGCGTTGGTGAAGGAGCGGGGCGCAGGGGCGTTTTCAAATTCACCGGGAGCAAGGTACAGGCCCGGGTAATAATCCATCCCGTCCGGCTGTACCGCCGCGATCTGCGTGTGCAGGTCAAGGCCGGTCAAATCCGCCGAGCCGCCGGACGAAGGAATGGCCACGGCGCCGCTGCCGGTGAACCACATCAGGGACGCGGCCACCAGCACCACGACGGAGAAAAACAGGCCCATGCCCAGGGCGTTCCGTTTCATCCGTCTCCTCCTTCCACGGTGTCCAGCCGGTAGCCCAGGCCGTAAACGCTGGTGATGCGGCCAATGCGCGAACAGGCAAACTCCGTTTTGCGCCGCAGGTTGCGCACCAGGCTTTGCAGCCGGTTTTCATCGGCGGCTTCCCCCGGCCACAGGGCGGCGCAGAGGCTTTCTTTGGAAAGCGTTTTGCCCGGCTGGGACAGCAGCAGGGAGAGCAGGGCCATCTCCTTTTTTGAGAGGATGGCGCTGTGCTGCCGAAGCCGCACGATGCGCCGCTCCCGGCCAATGGCAAAATCCGGGGCGGGGGCGGCCTCTTTCTCCCCGCGCCGGATGCAGGCAGCCACCTGGGCGTGCAGCTCCCGCAGGTCGTAGGGCTTCACCATATAGGCATCGCCGCCCAGCATCAGGCCCCGGACCTTGTCGTCCGGCTGGTCGAGGCAGGAGAGGAAGATCACCGGTGTGCCGGTCTTTTCCCGGATGGCCTTGCAGACCGCATAGCCGTCCATGCCGGGCATCATCACATCCAGCACAATGCAGTCAAAGGTGTGTGTCTGCAGCAGCGCCACCGCCGCCTCGCCGCTGATGCAGGCCGTGGCGTGAAAGCCCTGGTCCTCGAAGTAGGAGCGGTTGGCCTCCAGAATATCCGGGTTGTCGTCGATAAAAAGAAGGTCACTCATGGTGTGTCTCCGGAATATCCCCAATAACGCAGTGCAGCGCCCCGCAGCTGTTCACCAATGTTTGCAGCGATACCATTAGCTTTTTATAGCTGACTGTCGCCATACTTTATCCCTCCCCGGTTATTTTCCCTATGATACCACAAAACAGTTTTTTCTTCCTGCTTTTGTAGGGCGCACTGCCATTCTGCGCCGGGCCTTTTTGCTGCTGAATTATTTGTAAAGAAGGGGGAAGGCCCGGCGGTCTGCCCGGCGCAGCAGGGCGTACCCGGCGGCCACTGCGGCGGCCACCGCCACCACCAGGCCCCACACAAGGAGCAGGGGCGTGTGGTCGGCCAGGGCCCCCACCACCTTGAGCGCCACCCCCTGGCACAGCATGCCGCCCACCAGGGTGATGGAGGTGAGCCGGCCCCGGTGCGAGGCGGGGATACGCCGGGTGAGATAGGGCTGCCGCCCCAAGGTGGTGAAGATCTCGCCCAGGGTGAACACCACCATTGCGACAAAGTACAGGGGGATAAAGCCCTGCACAAAAATATAAAAGCCAAACCCCAGCGCGATGAACACCTCGCCCGCGAGAAGCTTGGCGGTATCGCGCAGGCGGCCGAAGCGGGCGGTGAGCAGCGGGGTGCACAGGATCACCACCGTGGCGTTCACGCTGGTGAGCATGCCAAACCACACCGCGCCCTGCTGGCCGTAAAGCTGTTCCATGTTGAGGGGCAGCAAAAAGTTGAACTGGCTGTACACCGCCTCGCCCACGGCGCTGCAGATCAAAAACAGCCAGAGCACCTTGCCGCGGCGCAGCACCTGCCAGGTGCTGCCCTGGTGGCCGGCCTCGTAATGGCTCACGGGCGAAGCATCCTGCGTGGGGCGGGTATCGCGGATGAAAAAGAAGATAAGCACAGTGGAGCAGAAGGTGGAAACCGCGTTGATGAGAAACGCCAGGCTCAGGTGCTGGGCGAAGAGCAGCCCGCCCAAGGTGGGCGCCAGCACCAGCCCCAGGTTCGCGCCCAGGTAGTTCAGGCTGTAAGCGCGCTCGCGGTCGGCGCTGCTGCTCATATCGGCCACGAGGGCGTCGTAGCTGGGCCATTCCATCTGGGCAAAAATGCCCGCCACAAAAAACAGGGCGACAAACAGATACGAAATGGGCAGCAAAGAGCACACAAGGTAGCAGCCCACAGTGACCAGATCGCACACGATGATGATGCTGCGCTTGGAAAAGCGGTCGGCAAGCTTGCCGCCGATCATGGTGCAGGGAAGCTGCAGCACCCCCAAGAGCAGAAGTAGATTTGCGCTGTCGGAGGCGGAGAGGCCCATCTTGCTTTTTAAAATAAGGGTGAGCATGGGCCAGATGAGCGCGCCCATGTTGGTGACCACCCGGCCAAAAAAGATGATGTACATTTCCCGGCGCAGCCCTGCATACTGGCCAAAGAGCTTTTTCAAAAACGATCCCTCCCTCAGGATGCTGGGGATTGGCGCTGTTTTGCAATAAAAAGCGCCCGGGACCCGCAGGGGCCCGGGCGCTTGGGTGTGAAAAAGGCAAGCGTTACTCCAGATCGCTGAAGATCTGGCTGGCGCTTTCGTCGCTGTGGGTGGAAATACGGCCGTTCAGGCAGGCGCCCTGCTGGATGGCGAGACCGCCGACCTCGAGATCGCCCAGCAGATAAGCGGAGCTGCGCACATCGGCCTGGCCGCGCACGGTCACGTCGCCCTTGATCTTGCCGCCGAGGATGAGATTTTCGCTTTCCACATCGCCCACGATCATGCTGCCCTCGTCCATGGTCATAAAGCCGTTGCACACGGTGTTGCCCCGGATGCGGGCGCCGCACAGCTCCACCTGCGCCGCCACCACATTGCCGAAAATATAGCCCCGCACGGTGAGCTTGCCGTCGCACTTTACGTTGCCTTTGATGGAGCCGGAAAAGAGCATATCGTGCCCGCAGCTGAGGGAGCCGTCGATGGTGACGTCCTCGTTGATGATGGTGGGCGCGACCTGGCTTACGGCAACGGGCACACCGGTATCCATATCACGGGCTTCCACCTGCGGGATGGGGTCCGGATCGGGTTGGGGCGCGGCCTGAGGGGCGCCCTGCGGGGCGGCTTGTTCCTCCCCGATGGGCTGGTTGCCCATCAGTTCGTTCAGGGCGCTCATAAACGGGCTTTTCTTTTCCATGTGGGAACACTCCTTGTTCTTTGGCGTTTTAGCTGGTCATTTATATGAAAAAATGATAGGGGATACAGAGGGATCGAGCGGGGCGAAGGTGTAGCCCAGTTCCAGCAGCTGGGGGATCAGCCGGTCCACCGCTTTTACGCTGGTCTCGCGCAGGGAGGTGTCGTGCAGCAGAACGATGGAGTAGCGGTGACGCGGAACCGCCGTGACCACCGCATTTGCAATGTCTGCCACGCTTTTGTTCTGGGAGGTGGCGTCCTGCGCGGAAACGTTCCAATCGAAATAAGCGTAACCGCGGCGCAGCATTTCGGAGATAAGCTCTTGGTAAATATCCCGGTTGTAGCCGTTCACGCTGCCGCCGGGAAACCGCAGGATGGAAGGCGACTGGCCGGTAACCTCCTGAATGCGGGCGCGCAGCAGGTCGAAATCCTGCAGGCAGGCATCCACCGAGGCGTAGATATCGTTGTATTTGTGGGAATTGCTGTGCATGCCCACCGTGTGGCCGCGGGCCGCGATCTCGCGCAGGATATCCTCGCGGCCGGGAATCTGGCTGCCAACCACAAAAAAAGTGGCCTTTACGCTGTATTTATCCAAAACGTCGAGCAGGGCCAGCGTGTTGCCGGACGGGCCGTCGTCGAAGGTGAGGTAGACCATTTTATCCGCGGGGGAAACGCTTTTGGCGGGCTCCACCGAGAGTTCGGGGTAAAGCTGCTGGTATTCAAGCGCCTCGGGCGGGGCGGATTCCGGCGTGCTTTGAGTGGCCGCCAGAAGCTGATCTTCCAGCTGCCGCCGCTGCTCGGCAGCCTGCTGAAGCTGCCCGGCCTGCGCTTCCAATTCGGCCGTATAAGCTGCGGCCTGGCGCCGCTGCTGAAAGCACTGGATGCCCAGATACACCGAAACTGTGAGAAGAAGCGGGGGAAGCACCAATAGGGCAATGATGATCCGGCGCTTTGCACGCCGCACTTTTTGGGCGAATTGTAGGTTTTCCTGTTCCAAAAATACACCTGCCGAAAACGGGCGCCGCAAGGCGAACATCCGCAAGAAAGTTAATAGTTACCATCATTATAATACAGTTTTATCATAATTGCGAGGGCTTTTTGCTAAAAAAGCAAAGAATATCCGGAAAAACATGCGCTTTTGGGGGAGATAAAAGGAGGAACGGGCTAAAAAATGCGGTTACAGGGGAACAGTTTCCCCTGTGTACAAGAGGGGGAGGAGGTGCAGAAGAAGATGGAAAGAAAGGCAGGCTTGCTGTTTGGCACCGTTAAAAAAGAAAGCCGCACTGTGGCCAGACGGCTGCACAGTGCGGCTTTTGCTGGAGCGGGTTACGAGACTCGAACTCGCTACCTTCTGCTTGGGAAGCAGACGCTCTACCGGGTGAGCTAAACCCGCAAATCATTGCTTAATTATTATACTAGCCCGGGTTTGAAATGTCAATCGGTTTTTCAGCAGTGTTTTTTGCAGATTTTTTGTGCGGGGCTGCCGTTTGCAAGGGCCGGGGCCGCCCGGACACTTGATTTTTGAAAAAAAGCAACGCATAATGGAGAAAAACGGGGTCGAAACACGAAAACCGGAAAGGGGCGCGCTGTGAAGGGGAACACACCGGCAAAAATGTTTATTGTGCTGGCCTGCGCGCTGGGGGCTTTTTGGGCGGCGCTGGCGGGCGCGGCACCCGCCGCCCCGGCCCAAAGC
>ERZ857882.4763-NODE-4763-length-11324-cov-4.688349_pt1 | contig 11324 bp, 13 predicted proteins | sample MGYA00519697_ERZ857882 | MGnify/ENA primary metagenome ERZ857882 (study PRJEB31778, sample SAMEA3449373) | human gut metagenome | biome: human gut; feature: human-associated habitat; material: faeces | place: United Kingdom | collected 2010/2012 ... | reverse complement strand
ACCGGGCGCGCAACATCGCCGAGGAGCATCTGCTCTCCTTCTACAAAACGTTCGATGACGTGGCGCACGAGCGATTCGACGGGCTGATCGTCACCGGCGCGCCGGTCGAACATCTCCCGTTCGAGCAGGTCGAATACTGGCCGGAGCTGTGCCGCATCATGGATTGGAGCCGCACGCACGTGCACAGCACGCTCCACATCTGCTGGGGCGCGCAGGCCGGGCTGTACCACCACTACGGCATCGAGAAGGTCGCGCTGCCCCAAAAGCTGTTCGGCGTATTCGAGCATACGGTCGAATACCGGCCGTCCATCCTCATGCGCGGGTTCGACGAGGTGTTCATGGCGCCGCATTCGCGCCATACCGGCATCCGGCGCGAGGATGTGGAGGCGGAAAAGCGGCTGAAAATTCTTGCCTCTTCGGAGCGGGCGGGGCTCTACGTCATGACCACGGCAAAGGGGCGGCAGGTGTTCGTCACCGGCCATGCGGAGTACGACGCGCGTACGCTGGAGAGCGAGTATCTGCGCGACCGCGCCGCCGGGCTGCCCATCGCGCCGCCGGAGAACTACTATCCCGGGGACGACCCGTCCCTGGCGCCGCGCGTCACCTGGCGTGCGCACGCCAATCTGCTCTATGCCAACTGGCTCAATTACTTCGTCTACCAGACTACGCCGTTTGAAATTGGCGACATCGGCACGCGCGGCACATACGACGCCGACCCGGCGCAGTAGCCCCCGCCGCCCGGAATCCTTCACGCCCCGCGCCGTTTGCGTGCGGGGCGCTTTATCGCCTTTGCATCCGTCGCGCATCCATGGTACAATATTATTGGAAATATATGCGCGTGCAGGACGGGGTGAATGCATTGGCACAGGACACGCTGTTTGAAGGGCAGGCGGCGCAACCGCTGGCGGCCCGGCTGCGGCCGGATACGCTGGAGGAATTCGTCGGACAGCAGCACCTGCTCGGCGAGGGAAAGGTGCTGCGCCGCCTGATCGAGAGCGACCGCATCTCCTCCATGATCTTCTGGGGGCCGCCGGGTGTGGGCAAGACGACGCTTGCGCGCATCATCGCCGGGCGGACGCGCGCCGCTTTCATCGATTTTTCCGCCGTGACAAGCGGCATCCGCGAGATCCGCGCGGTGATGACCAAGGCGGAGGAAAACGTCCGCTTTGGGGAAAAAACCATCGTGTTTGTGGATGAAATCCACCGCTTTAACAAGGCGCAACAGGACGCGTTTTTGCCGTTCGTGGAGAAGGGCAGCATCATCCTCATCGGCGCGACGACGGAGAACCCGTCGTTTGAGATCAACGGCGCGCTGCTGTCGCGCTGCAAGGTGTTCGTGCTGCAAGCGTTACGACCGGAGGATCTGTTCCTGCTGCTGCGCCGTGCGCTGAGCGACGAGCGGGGCTTTGGCGGGCAGCGCATCCACATCGAGGAAGAACTGGTCGAGCGCATCGCGGTTTTTGCAAACGGGGACGCGCGCGCCGCCCTGTCCACGCTCGAGATGGTCGTGCTCAATGGGGAAACGGACGACTCCGGCGCCGTGACCGTCACGCCGGAAACGCTTGAGCAGTGTACCTCCAAGCGCTCGCTCCTGTATGACAAGGGGGGCGAGGAGCACTACAACCTCATCTCCGCGCTGCACAAGTCCATGCGCAATTCCGATCCGGACGCCGCCGTCTACTGGCTGGCGCGCATGCTCGAGGCGGGGGAGGACCCGTTGTATGTGGCCCGGCGCGTCGTGCGCTTTGCGAGCGAGGACGTGGGCCTTGCCGACCCGCGCGCGCTCGAAGTCGCCGTGGCGGCGTATCAGGCCTGCCACTTCATCGGGATGCCGGAGTGTACCGTGCATCTGACGCAGGCGGTCATATACCTGTCGATGGCGCCCAAGTCGAACGCGCTGTACCTGGCCTATGATCGCGCCCGCAAGGATGCGCTCGAGCAGCTTGCCGAGCCGGTGCCGCTCAACATCCGCAACGCGCCCACGCGCCTGATGAAGGAGCTGGGTTACGGCGCGGGATATCAGTATGCGCACAACGCGCCCGATAAGCTGACCGACATGCAGTGCCTGCCGGATTCGCTCGAAGGCCGCGCCTATTACACGCCCACCGAACAGGGGGTGGAGGCGCGCTATGGCGAACGGCTGCGGCAGATCAAGGCGTGGAAGGCGCAGCGCCGCGCCGAAAAAGGGACTTGATGAACGCGCCGGCCATTCCGCTCCCGGCAGTGCTCGCCATGGCGGCGTGCAACGTTGCAGCATTCGTTCTCTTTGGGGTGGACAAGCGGCGCGCGCGCCGCGGCCAATGGCGTATCCACGAGGCGGTCCTGTTCGGCGTGGCGGCGTGTTTCGGCGCGGCAGGCGCGCTGGCGGCCATGCATCTGTTTCGCCACAAGACGAAAAAACCGCTGTTTCGCTTTGGCGTGCCGCTGCTGCTTGCGGGGCAGGCGCTGCTGGCGGCGGCGCCGCTGATCGCGCGTTGACCGCGGCATCCGCCGCGGCGCATGAAGGTGGGGAACCCGTCCGGCGCGGTTTGCGCGCTACGGGCGAGTCGCCGGCAAGCCCGGAGGACGGGCGCGAGGCGCAATGCGGGAACCGGCTCCCGCTTGCCGGGCGCAGGGACCCGCGGGGTGTGACCGGAGGAAAATCCGGGTGCCGGGCGACGCACGGGCGCGCCCTTGCACCGCATTGGGAAAGAAAGGAACTGGAACGATGGGACGTGCGCTGCTCCTTGCCGCTTGCGGCACAGGCTTTACCTTTTTGATGACCGCGCTTGGCGCGGCGACGGTGTTCTTTTTTCGCAGGCGGGTTGACCCGCGCTTTCGACGCGCGGCGCTGGGCTTTGCGGCGGGCGTGATGATCGCCGCCTCGGTCTGGAGCCTGCTCATCCCCGCCATCGAAGAGGCGCAAGCGGCCGGGCAGGCGGGCTGGCTGCCCGCGCTCGGAGGGTTTGCGCTCGGCGTAGGCGCGCTGCTGCTGCTGGATGTGCTGCTGCCGCACCTGCATCCCGGGGCCAGCAAGGCGGAGGGCATTTCCTCCTCGTGGCGGCGCACGACGCTGCTCGTGTTTGCCGTCACGCTGCACAACATCCCGGAGGGCATGGCGGTCGGGCTGTCGTTTGCGCGGGTTGCCATGCAGGAGGGCGCCGCAGCCGGCAGCACGGCGATGTATGCGGGCGCGCTCGTGCTCGCGCTCGGCATGGGCATCCAGAACTTCCCGGAGGGCGCCGCCATTTCGCTGCCGTTGCAGCAGGAGGGCCTGCGCGCCGGCCGCGCCTTCCTCTATGGCGCTGCCAGCGGCATTGTGGAGCCGATATGCGGCATACTGGTCGTGCTGCTCTCGTCCATGATCGCCCCCGTCATGCCGTGGATGCTTTCCTTTGCGGCGGGCGCGATGATGTACGTTGTCGTAGAGGAGCTGATTCCGGAAGCGCATCTGGGAGAGCACTCCCATGCCGGCACGCTTGGCGCAATGGCCGGGTTTGCCGTAATGATGGCGCTTGAGGTGGCGCTCGGCTGACCCGCCGCCCGCTCTTCCCGCACCGGGAACGTCAAACGGCCCACCATGCCTGTGCGCATGGCGGGCCGGTTTCAACAACAGCCATGCGGCCGTTGCCGCGCCGCAGGGGGCGCGTTTCCGTCAGAACGTGACCGTCCTGCCCGTGCGGGCGGACGTATAGATGGCGAGGATCAGCTCCAGCGGCGGCCGCCCGGTGGCGGCGGGCGCCATGAGCGGCGCGCCATGCAGCACGGCGTCGACGAGATTGCCGATCTGCCGCACATGGCCGCTCACATCGATGGCCTTCGGGTCCGAGGAGGCCACGTTTTTCGCCCCGGCGCCGACCGGCAGGCTGCACGGGATGGGCAGATCCCAGCGCAGGATGGCGTCCTCCTCCAGCACGACGCTGCCCGCATCGCCGCAGATCTCCAGCCGGCGCGGATAGCCCGGGTAGCAGGTGGTCGATCCCTCCAGCGTGCCGACGGCCCCGCTGGCAAATTCGATCGCGGCTACGGCGCTGTCCTCCACCTCCACCCGCCTCGTCTGCGTTTTGACGATGGCGGAGACGGACTTGACCGGCCCCATCAGGTAGCGGAACATATCGACGCCGTGAATGCCCTGGTTCATCAGGCAGCCGCCGCCGTCCAGCGCCCATGTTCCGCGCCATCCGCCGGAAGCGTAATACTCGTGGGAGCGATAGTACTTCATCTGCAGACTACCGGAAACAATCCTGCCAAAGGCGCCCGCCTCCATGGCGCGGCGGATCTCCTGCACGGCGGGGGAAAAGCGAAACTGCGAGATGACGCATACCTTCGCGCCCGTCTCCTCCGCGGTGCGGATGAGCAGGTCCGCATCGGCAAGCGAAAGGCTCATGGGCTTCTCCACCACGACGTGCTTGCCCGCGCGCATGGCCTGCACGGCCTGCGCGGTATGCACCCCGCTGGGCGTACAGATGCACACGGCGTCCACATCCTCCGAGGCGAGCAGCGCCTCCAGCGTATCAAAGATGCGCACCGGCCGGTTCTGTACAAACCGTTCCGCTCCGGCACGGCTCCTGTTGTATACGCCCGTGAGCGTCGCCTCCGGAATGCGCTCGATGGCCGTCGCATGAAAATCGGCGATCACGCCGCACCCGATCAGGGCAAACCGAACCCTGTCCATCCCTTTTCCTCGCTCCTTCGTTTCCATGGATTGCCGCGGCCATGCGCCGGCGGCGGGCCGCACAGATGGCGCTCGTGGCCGGCTGCGCGACGGGCATGCCGCCCCTTTGGGAGGACGGCCTCCGCCGGGCCGCCGGGCCGTTGAAAGCCGCATACGATTTTATTATAGGGGTCCCGCCGCTGTTTTTCAAGGCCGGCGCCCCGCCTCCGGCCGCCGGCGCCGGCCCGGTTTTCGCATGGACGGGACCGCCACGCGGATGGGCCGCCGGTTTTCGCGTTGTTTGGATTTCACACGCTCAAGCCCCAGGTGAGGCCATAAAGCCACAACTCGCTTCCCGCGAGTTGTGGCTCTTCGTTTCGCCTCAACTGGTCACATTCATCGGGAGAACAGGAAAGTCATCGTATTTGTTCGGCGATCCCCCGATCCATGGAAAACACGGAATCGCACAACGCATCAATATCCTCTTTGTTATGGCTTGCCAATATGATGGTAGTCCCCTCGTCCTTGAGCTTGAGAAACAGGGCGCGCATATCCTCTACGCCCGCATTGTCAAGGCCGTTCATCGGCTCGTCAAGCAGCAATATTGACGGATTCTCCATGATGGCTTGAGCGATACCAAGCCTTTGACGCATACCAAGTGAAAACTTCGCCACATGCTTTTTGTTATCGGGATCAAGCCCGACCAATTCGAGCACCTCGCAGATTCTTTCCGGCTTAACTTTTCTTTTTATGCTTGCAAGCAGGGACAGGTTCCTATATGCGCTGTAATTTGGCAAAAACCCGGGGGCTTCAATGATTATGCCAATATCGTCAGGGACGTCTATGTCCTTGCCTATTTGCTTATCGCGTACAAATATCCTGCCGGATGTAAGCGGCATAAATCCGCAAATCGTCTTAAACAAGACGGTTTTTCCCGAACCATTTCTGCCTATAATTCCATAGGTCTTTCCCTTCTCAAAATCAATGTTCACGTTGTTAAGTACAACATTGTCCTGAAATCTTTTCATGGCCTGTTCGACTTTAATAATATTCATTTCTCTCTCCTTATACCGGCATTAACACTTCTATTTGCTTTTTCCTCGCAAGCAGGGATGAAACAGTCATCAAAATAACATTAAGCAGTAAAAGCAGTAAAACCGCATAGCTGACCGGCGGATACAGCGATTTTCCGCTCGTGTCCAAAATGGAAATATTCGCCCATGTCGTCGGAAGCAGATAATATATCAACGTACCGCCGGCCACGCTTGCGAAAGCAGGGAAAAACGATAACACCAATCCACAGAACACTCCCACCGCGCGGCTTGTGATTGAGTTAATAAAGAACATTACCGTGCCAATCAGGCATGTCTCTAAGGTTAAGAGAGAGCCGCTTAAAATCATCGCCTGCAAAGGCGTGTATGTTTGCTGTATGAGGTAAGAGATTGGGATAAGGCTGTATATGCTGCCTACATTCGTCTGGGCCAAAGTGCTGTAGACCTTTCCCCAATCGGTTGATAAGGTAACATTCGGGAGAAGGCAAACCACGCTTGCCAGGAACAGATACAGGACAAATATGATGGATGCGACGACAACATACACTAATTGACCGTGCGTCCAGGCCCGTTTGCCGCTTCTGATGCATTCGTAGGGAGTACCGTTGTTCATAAACGGCGCGTCGCAGAACAGCAGCACCGCCCCGAGCAGGAGAACCATGTGCGGATACCACGCTGTCAGCAGAAACGGGAAGCCCCAAATCGTTGCGTTGACGCCAACGCTTTGAGAGAAGGCCTTTATCGGGCTTATAAGATAATGCACCCATACAAGAGCAAGAACGGCAACGATGTAATAACGCGGGTTATTGATCCATCGGCGCAGGTTGTTGCCGCACAAATGCAACGGTATTCTCATTTTATCCATTTGCAAGCCTCCTCCTGACCCGAAAGCAGAAAAGCCATCCAAAGATAACGGTAAGCGTGAAAAAGAAAAACAGCGCATACAGAAACGAAGTCACCGTGCCGCCCGCAACCAGGCGCCCGCCGGACAGGACGTTAAAGCGCAGATAGATAGGCAGAGGCAGGTTTACAACGAAATAATAGCCGATCACGGGTGCAGCGAAGGTGGCAAACACATTTGTCACAAACGATGAAACAAACAGGGCAAACACCGCCCAAAATGCACAGGCTGCGCCATATAAAGCGATTCGCGCTCCCAAATACAGCCACGGACTGATTTCCATCAGTTTTCCCAAAGCCCCGTTATCATACAGCTCATAGCCCACGCGATAGAATTCGGCGCCGAACATTGGCAGGTGCAGAGAAAACAATACGGCGGTCAAAAGATAACCGATGAATATGGACAGGAACGCGGTCAGCGCGACTGAAATCACCTTGCTCCAGGCATATGACAGAGGTGAACAGCGAATCAAACTGGGTCGGATAAATTGATTCTTCCAGTCCGCACAGAACGATTGTCCAAAGGGAATTACTCCGATAAATGTCGCGATGATGCAGAACGATCCGTCAAAAGCGAACAGCAGCATAAAGTACATTACGCTTCCATTTATTACCATGGCCTCGGCAGAAATGGATATGTAATTCAGTATTATCAACAGAGCAATGGCAATGAAAAATGCGGATGAGCCGAAGGCTCTGCGCAAATCAATTCGCAATGCCCCCCCAAGGTTCTTCATTGAGCTGCTCCCTCCTATATTATTTCGCTGCCATTGCTGGCGTCTATCATAAGAATATATTCATGTACATAACTGCTGTCGCCCGTGTCTGACACAGCGTTTTCTTCGATTGAAAAGCACCATGCGGGTATCACGCGCAGATCGGTATGCTGCTTATCCGCATATTCCGGCACATAGCGCAGTTCGACATTTCCGATGGTATATTGGTTGCTGGTAATGATAGAGTCAAGTTTTTTTACGACAGTCTCGAGCGCTTGTTCGGAAGAAATGATTTCACACTGCCCTTCGACGCTCAATTCCCTATAGATGTTTATCATCTGCAAGAGCTGTATCCCATCTTTGGACAGGATAGCAAGCACGCGATTACCAAACATGATTGTCCCCGATTCCGTCCGCTCAAAGTCGTCGGCGATAATGGGGATATTATGCAGACAACATTCCATAACGAAAAAATAGCAATCATCGTTTTCCGTCCAACTGTCCTTAAACTTAATCTGCCCGTTTTGAATATCAATGGCATAATCGGGATTGTTCTTTTTCGCTGTTTCTGCTTCTGCAAGCATCGCATGGTCAAGCGTATATACGGTTGATCGATCAATGCTGTCAATACCCATGGAATGCAGCACATCCGCGACCTGCATTTTCGCCTCGTCTATCGGGCAAAAACCCAGGTCCTTATTTGTTAAAAAAGTGTCTGCATTGTAGGAGGTGTCATTTTTTGACCACGTAAACACATTATTGATATAGATGGAAAAATTGGTATCGAAGCTAAAAAAGCTGCCCGTGGCCGACATGTTGCTTCCGTCGCTTGTGGTATAAACCTCCGTAGCGCCGCTTTGAACATGGTTTGTGATCTCTTTACCCGCCAAAAGAAGTTGTTTTGCAGCTTCCATGTCTATTGGAGCAAATCCAACGGTAAGGATATCGACTTTGCCTGTGTTTTGGGGGAGTTCGGCGTCAAGCGTAATGTTCGTGGTCAGTTGTTGCGGCAATCGAGATGCGGGCGCACCTGCAGCGGGGTCAAGGGACGACGGCGGCTGCTCTGTTATATCAACAGCGGATTGATTCGAACAGGCACAAAGGCTGAACAGCATGAGGAATATCAGACACATTACAAACGGTTTTTTCATAATTTCTCCTTAAGATCCTAAAATATCCACAAAAAGGGAATGGCGAGTGCCTGGATTGACCAAGCACTCTGGCCATTATGCTACTTGCTATGCTGCCGCTTATGGGCATCATGTGCCAACAAGTCTCAATGCCGAAAAGGAATCGCTTGCAGGCTTGTCCGCATATAGTTTATAGTAGGCGCCACCTACAGATGAATTGCAGCAGCAAATTAACATGAAAGGAGGATAGGCAAATGGAACAAATGCCAAAACACATCTGCGAAAAACGCACCTATACGGTAGAAGAAATTGCTATCTTGCTTGGAATCAGCCGCACTGCGGCCTATGAATTTGTTAAAAAAGGTGAAGTGAAATCCGTTCGTATAGGGGCTTCAATACGAATATCTAAAAAGTCCTTTGATGAATGGTTGGACAAACAGGAAATTTAATCATATCAAAGGAGAAAAACAATGGCGTCTATTAAAAAAAGAAGAGGAACTTACTCTGTTGTCTATACTTATGAAAATGACAAGGGAGAAAAAAAGCAGCGTTGGGAAACATTTAAGACTTATGCAGAAGCGCATAAACGGAGGGCAGAAATTGAATACAAAAAGAATGATGGCACATTTCTTCCCCCAAACAAGCAGACTGTAAAAGATGTTTTAGAAGACTACATACTGCTTTATGGTGAAAAAAACATGGTCGTATTCTACCTATAACTCAAACTGTGCGTTGATTTCCAACTATATTTTACCGCTCATCGGGCAAAAGGAAATGAAGGAAATCAATCCAAGAGAAGCTGATAAATTTATCAAAACACTGCAAAATACACAGCCTGTTGAGGTGGGTGGACGTCGACGGAAAACGGAGTATTTAACTCCAGCGAACATTGAAAAGATCATAAAACTATTGCGCTGTGCGTTCAAACAGGCGGTTCGATGGGAAGTGATTGCCCGTAATCCCTTTGATTTCGTAACACTTCCCAAAGTCGAGAGTAAACCAAGGGATATATGGACGGCGGAAACGATACGAAAGGCACTGAATAGCTGTAAAGACGCAAAGCTGTATCTTGCTATGAATTTAGCGTTTGCATGTTCTCTGCGCGTAGGCGAAATACTTGGGCTTACTTGGGATAATGTACATATTGAGGAGGCGGACATTGCACAGGACAATGCTTCCATTTATGTGGAAAAGGAGCTTTTCAGAGCTTCTAAAGATGTCATGGACACTCTCGGAAACAGAGATATATTATTTGTGTTTCCGCCGGTCATGAGCTGTCCCAAAACAAGGCTGGTTTTGAAAACTCCAAAGACAGCGACAAGCGTCAGACGAGTATGGCTTCCAAGAACACTTGCCTATATCCTTCGAGAATGGCGCGATACACAAGAAAAGCAAAAAGAGTTTCTCGGAGATGAGTATTTGGACTATAATCTTGTAGTAGCACAGGGTAATGGACGGCCTTGTGACATTAAGCTGATTGAAAAAGGCTTTAATCGTTTGAAAGAAGACGCCGGACTGCCAAATGTAGTCTTTCATTCCCTTCGTCATTCCAGCACTACTTACAAGCTGAAGCTCAACCATGGAGATATCAAAGCGACGCAGGGAGATACGGGACATTCCCAGGCTGATATGATCACGAGGGTGTATGCGCATATACTTGATGAAGATCGGAAAATCAATGCACAGAAATTTGAGTCGGCATTTTATGCGAACCCCGACTTAAGAGATGTCAAACCGCCCAAAGAGCAATCAGCAACTATCAATTTGAACGATCTCATTGAACAGCTCAAGAATTCACCAGAACTGGCGCAAACTCTTGCGGGCTTGATTGCAGGAAACGCCTGCTAATCTCAAATTAGCAAATGAGGTGTTTTTGGTGACAAGCCGCAAAAACTGACCTAACGCCAATTAGCAAAAAACAAAGAAAATTATTGGACATAAGGAGGAAAGCATGAACGTAATTGGAAGATATAAAAGCCATGACGGGCAAAAGCAAAAGCCCGAAAACGGCTGTTTTACGGGCTTTTTGGCGTCCCCGGCGCGATTTGAACGCGCGGCCCCTCGCTTAGGAGGCGAGTGCTCTATCCACTGAGCTACGGAGACAGATATTCAATTTTTCGGTTTTTGCCCCCGTCTGGCGACGGGTCGCTTTCCGCCGTGGGAGGCGACCCGCTATTCAACCGCGCTACGGGGCAAATGCGGAAAATATTCAAATTTTGCGGGGCTCCGGGATTCGAACGATTCGATTGGGAGGAGGCGAGGACGTTCGATCCTGCTGCGCTACGGAGGCGGACACGGGCATCGGCCCGACCGCTCTTGCATTATAGCCGCCGGAGGCGGAACTTGTCAAGGAGGCGGGGCATGTACGGCGGGATGCCTCCAGCAGCGCAGGGGAAGGCGGGGCCTTTGCGCGGCGAAGCGTTCCCGCCGCCGGCAGGAGCCCCCGTGGACGCCGCTTCCGGCAGAAACGGCGAGCTTCTTCTGCCGCCTGCCGGGATGTCCGCCGCTGCCTCCGCTTTCCTTGCGGAGGCTTTCCCGCGGCGACCGTCCGCCGGGAACTCACAAGGCCCCTTTCCATGCGTGGGCGGGGGCAAGCGGCAAAATGTCCCGCCGCCGGTAGGAGCGCGCCTGTGGACGAACGCCCCCGCCGGCGGCGCCGTATCTGCGGCAGGGGCGCGTTTGCCGGGCTTTCGGCAGCCACGTTCAGCAAAGAAAGGCGGCGCAGGGTCGGCCTGCGTCGCCTTCCGGAACGATTTGCCGGCAAATCGTTCGGCGGCCCTGCACAAAGGCGGCGTTACATCAGCTCGCGGAACAGCGCTTTGAGGTCCTCCACGTTCGTGTCGCGCGGGTTCCCGGGGCGGCAGGCGTCGGCATAGGCGGACTCGGCCAGGAA
>ERZ857882.4762-NODE-4762-length-11327-cov-3.952005_pt1 | contig 11327 bp, 6 predicted proteins | sample MGYA00519697_ERZ857882 | MGnify/ENA primary metagenome ERZ857882 (study PRJEB31778, sample SAMEA3449373) | human gut metagenome | biome: human gut; feature: human-associated habitat; material: faeces | place: United Kingdom | collected 2010/2012 ... | reverse complement strand
GAACGACGGCATGGACACGAACGCGGTCGTAATCACCATGATAATCTTATCCAGCACGGTGTTGCGCCGCAGCGCCGCCAGCGCGCCGAGGACGATGCCGGCAATCGCCGCGCTGAACGCCGCAATCAGACCAAGCTTCGCGGAGGTCTTCATGCCATCCAGAATAATGTCAATGACCTGACGGCCGCGCTGCTTCAGGCTCGGCCCGAAGTCCAGCTTCGTCACCACGTCGCGCAGATACGTCACATACTGTTCACCCAGCGGCTTGTCCAGCCCGTACTTGGCCTCCAGCGCCGCCTGCGCTTCCGCGGAAATTGCCTTTTCACTTGCGAACGGTCCACCCGGAATCGAGTGCATCACGAAGAACGTCACCGTGATGACAATCCAGATGGTCAGCAGCGCCAGCAGCACGCGCTTGAGGATATAAAACAGCATCTTGGAATTCATCCGCTCCACCTTCCCGGCAGGGGCGCTGCCGCGTCTGCCTGCGTTTCTTGTTCATCGACACGCCAAACCAGCCGGCTTCACCGTGTCGATGCTTTATTATGCAACACTGTATGGAGAAAATCAAGTGTTTTGTTGCACAAACTGTGTTTTTTTTATGTTTTTCTCGTGTATTTTGAATATTTTCGTCCAAGTTGTTGCATTTATCAAGTTTTTCTGCAAGTCCCTGTTCATTTTTGCGCACAAAAAATGCAGGACGCTCATTCGTCCTGCATCATGGTAACGAAGTGAATTACTCCGCTGCCGCCAAGCTGCCGAAGATCTCCAGCGGCATGTTTTCCAGCGCGTCGCCCACTTCCTTGCTGGCGACCTGGAACGTCACAGCGAGAACCGTCTCGTCATCAAGGAAGGTGTACAGCGCCAGCACGGTGTCGCCGGGGGTGTACATCAGGCAATAGTTTTCGTTGACATACAGCTCAGCGAGCATTTCTTCCGTCGCACCCGCGTCCTGAATGCCTTGCAGCAGCGTTTCAAAGCTCATCGCGGACAGCTGCGCCGTAATGCTGACCGTCTGGTCGGCGTTTTCCGTGCCTGCGGGGACTTCCTGAACCGCCCAGTCCGCCGGAATCTGCATCGTCAGACCCGTTTCACCCAGCGCAACCGTCTGCGCCTCGAAGCTGACATTCATTTCAACTGCCGGCACTTCCGCTTCTTCCTCCGCGAACGCAAAGGCAGTGCAGCACATCATGAGCGCCATCAGGAGAGCAAGGAGTTTCTTCATATTTGTTTCCGTCCTTTCATTTCCAGCATGATTCGGCTGATTTCTTTCCATATTAAACAGCCACATCTGGTAACGTTTATAGTACCAGATGCAAGCCGCTTTTGCAATACGCTTTCGCGCAGGAAAACGGTTGATTCGCGCGGATTTGGGATTTCAGAATGAAGCAGCTTCCATTTTCATTCGGAAAATGCGAGTGAAGTAACTTTTATTTACTTTTCAATTCTCACCAAAACAAACAGTTGATTCTTTCCGTAAAAGCGGACTTTGCCTCCCTCCCCCTTCACAAAAAACGGGGCACCGCGAGAGCCTTTGCCCCCGCAGCACCCCGCCATCCGCGGATGCGCAATTCCGCATTCCGCATTGTCCCTTACTTCTTCGTCCAGTCCTGCTTTTCGCCGATGCCGTAGTTTGCCGGCAGCACGTCGTCATCAACCAGCACGAAGCCCAAATCCGCCGTGTAGGTCGTACTGGCGGAGGTCACCTGCACCGGGTTCGATTCGCCGTTTTCGCCCAGAATCGACGCAATCAGCGGAATATCCGTGCGCATACGCGTCGGCACAACTTCCGTCGGGTAGATGGGCTTGAGCGTGTACACGCCGGGATACAGGTTCTCGAAAGTGTAGTAGCCGTACGTGTCGGTTGTCGTTTCCGCGACGAGCTGATCGTTGCGCCACAGCTCGATGCGCATGTCGCCCAAACCAAGTTCGCCCGCGTCCTGCAGGCCGTTGCCGTTCAGGTCAAGCCAGCAGAAGTCGCCCAGCGTGCCCGGCTGCACCGCGCCGATGTTCTGCTCCAGCTGATGCTGGCTCATGCGCAGGGCAATCAGGTCGCTCTCTCCCTCGCGGGCGGTGTAGGTCGTCATCACGCTGATGTTCTGCCCGTCCTTGAGGCGCGTGTCGTCCTTTTCTACGACGACGTAGCCGTTCGGGAGCGTCACACGCAGACGGTAGTTGCCCGGCATCAAGCCGTCAAAGCGGTAGATGCCGTCCTCGCCCGTCGTCGCGTTTTGCAGTTCGCTGCCCTTTTCGTCCAGCAGGATAACCTCCGCGCCGGACAGGGGCGCAATCTCGCCCGCGTTGTCGCACCAGACCATGCCGCCGATGCTTGTGTCAATCTTCAAGCCCAGCATCGGAGCAGTATAGTTGTTGTTTTCGCTAATTTCAATCTCGGTCATGACGAGCTGACTGCCCTCGGTGGTGAAGGTGCTGTCGCCCAGACGCGCCGCCTGCGTACCTTCCTTGAGGTCGTAGGCAAGGCTGTACACGCCGGGGGCAATGCCGTCGATGGCGAACCGCCCCTCCGCATCGGTCTGCACCTGCGCAAACACCGCGCCGGTTTCATCCAGCAGGGTCAGCGTCTCGTTTTCCGGGGTGATTTCGCCCGCGTCCATGCGCCCGTTGTCATCCTCATCCACCCAAACCTGACCGGACATCTTCGACGGAATCACGCCGCCAAGCGCCTGATTCAGCCATTCCTCGCCCAGCCCGATTTCGATGTTCACCTGCTGCTCGTTCAGCCCGTGCATCAGCGGCAGGGTCACATTGCCGTCCAGCTTGGAGAGCACCATGCCCTCCGGGAAGCGCAGGGTCAACGTGTAAGCGTCCGGCCGCAGCCCGGTGAAGCTGTACGCGCCCGTCGCATCGGTGAGGACGGTCTGCTCCGTCAAATCCTCGCGGGAGGGGGTCAGAATCAGCGTCACGCCGGCAAGCGCCGCTTCGTCTGCATCCTGCGCGCCGTTGCCGTTGTGATCGGCAAACACCATGCCTTCAATGTCGCCCAAAGCCAGTGCGCCGCACAGGGGCGCGGTGACTTCTTCGCCCACGCCGATGGTAAAGGAATCCGTCGTGCCGTCGGAATCCGGCGCGATGGTGTTGCCGCCGTCCGTCAGGGGAGCAAACACGCCGTCGCCCGGCAGCTCGTAGCGCAGGCGGTACGTTCCGGGCAGCACCGCGTCAAACAGGAAACTGCCATCCGCGCCGATGGTGCGGGTCGCCACGTCGCCGGTTTCGTCCATCAGGTGAACCACCGCGCCGAGCAAGCCGCCTTCATCCGCGTCGCGCAGGCCATTGTCGTTCTTGTCGGCAAACACCACGCCGGACACATGGCCGGGGGTAATCATGCCGATATCAAGACCCGTCAAATTCGCGCCCATTTTGAGCGCCACCGGTTCGCTTTCGCCCGCGCCGCCGGAGAGGTTGCGGAGGATATTGCCGTCGCCCGTGCGCGTGAACGCCAAGCCGCGGTTTGCGGTCGCGCTCACGGTGTACTGCCCCGGCGCAAGGTCATCGAAGGTATACACGCCGCTGCGATTCGTTTTCGCCGTGCGGGTATTGCCGTTTTCATCCGTCAGGGTGACGGTGAAGTTGTTGACCATCTTTTCCGTGTCCATCCGGCTGCCGGAGAAGTCGTCATCCAGATACACCGTGCCGGAGATGCTGCCGTAAGTAATCGCGCCGATGGCCATCGTCATCTCGCTGTCATTCTCCAGCACCACGTCGGAAATCGTGTACTCGCGGCGGTCAGTGCCGGGCGCAAACAGGTTGCCGTACTCGCCATCGCCCGCGATGGTGTACACATAGCCCTGCGGAATCGTCGCTTTGACGCGGAACGTGCTGCCGCGGATGTTAGAGAAGGTGAAGCGCCCGTTCTCGTCGGAGACGGCGTTCAGCAGTTCCTTGCCGATGGCCTGACGGTACAGGACGACCTTCACGCCTTGCAGCGTCTTTTCGCCCTCGTCGTACACGCCGTTGCTGTTTTCATCCAGGAAGCAGATGCCGTTGATGTCAGAGCCCTTCATCACGCCAAGGAGGACTTCCTCCAAGTCACCGCGTTCAAGAATCACCTGATCCGTTTCGGCGCGCTTGAATTCGCTGGTGATGATGGAGCGGCGATTACCGCCCGTCTGGCTGTAGCGCGCAAACACCAAGCCGTCCGGCAGGGTGTATTCGACATTGTATGTGCCGTAGCGCATTTGACCAATGTAGAACTTGCCGTCCTCGCCGCTCTCGGTTTCGTACACCAGGCCGTTTTTCACACCGACGGCGCGGATTTTGATGCCCGCCTGACCGGGTTCGCCGTCCTGATACACGCCGTCGTCGTTTTCATCCAGCCACACAAGCCCCTGCAGCGCCGCCATCGTCATCACGCCGACACCCACGTCGGTCACAGAACCGGCTTCGAGGGTCAGCGGCACGCTGCTTTGCACTTGTTCGGTTGTTTCATCCATGATGGACATGTTCGCGCTGACATTTTTGCCGTGCGCGCCATGGCCGAAGCCCGCGGGCAGCTCGCTGCGCAGGACGTACGTCCCCGCCGGCACAGCCAGCGACACTTCACCGTTCTTGTCCGTTTCGCCGGATGCCACGACAACCTCCACGCCGTTGACTTCGGTGATGAGGCTCATCGTCGCGCCGGACACGCCTTCCTCGTATTTCCCGCGTGAACCGTTGTTATCGTTGTCGCGGAAGGCGTGGATGGTCAGCGCCGCCGGATTCGCCGCCTTCGCGGTCACAGTCGCGGGTTCGTCGCTAATGACGAGCGCACCGTTGGCAAGGGTCACGCCCGCGTCATAGCGGACGACGTACGTCCCGTATTCGAGGAACTCCGCCTGCCAAGCGCCGTTTTCATCCGTCACCGCTTCCGCCGCGACTTCGCCCGCCTGATTGACCAGCTGCACCTGCACGCCGCTCATCGGCTGACCGTCCAGCCCCAGCACCACGCCGGAAGCGTCGCCGGTGGCATGGTTCGCCAGCGCCGGCAGCACAACGGTTTCGCCCGCGCCGATTTCCACCAGAATGCTCGCCGTCACGCCCGTATCGGTCGTGCTGAGCGTCCAGCCCTCGGTGTCATACAAGCCGCGCGGCAGGGCTGCCGTAATCTGATAAGTATCAGGATACAGGTCGTTCAGCGCAAACGCGCCGCTGACCGTCATCTGTTCGCTCATCCGCTGGCCGGAAATCGTCACTTCCGCCGGGGCAGACAGGTCGTCGATGCTGCCGGTCATGCCGCCGCTGAGCGTCAGATCCAGTTCATAGCGGCTGGTCTGCATCGCCTGAATGTTCACCAGCCACTGTGCCTGACCCTTCTGCAGGTTCGGCCAGCCGTTCACACCCGTCAGCAGCGTGCCTTCCGGCAGCGTCACCGTGACGGCGTATGTCCCGTGGAAGAGGTCGGCTTCCTCCACCGTCTCGCCATCAGTCAGGTAGCCCGTGCGGGTCGTTTTGCCGTCCTCGCTGACAATCTGGTACGCCACTGCCGCGTTCACGCCGCGCATGAGCATCGTCAGCGTGCCGTCCACGGGTTCAGGGGTGGGGGTCGGCGTAGGCGTAGGCGTCGGGCTCGGCGTGGGCGTCGGGCTCGGGGTCGGGGTAGCCGTCGGGGTTGGCGTCGGCGCTTCCGTGGGTTTCTCCGTCGGTTCCTCCGTCGGATTCTCGGTCGGCGCTTCCGTCGGCGCTAAGGTCGGGGTAGCCGTCGGGGTCGGCGTAGGTGTTGCCGTTGGCGTTGGCGTAGGCGTTGCCGTCGGTGTAGGTGTCGGGGTGGGCGTCGGCGTAGGCGTGGGTTCAGGCGTGGCGGTCGGCGCCATCGTCGGCGGCACATAATAATAGGAAGCGTTCACCTTCGTCACGGAATCCGCACCTGTGTAGCGCTCGATGTTGATAATCTTGTCGCGCCAGCTTTCAATGGCCAGCGAAGCCTTCGTCATTCGCAGGGTATACAGCCCCGTATGAATCGCCGCCGGCAGGGCATAGTCGCCCCGGCTGTCGGTGTCGAAGGAGAGAATCGTCTCGCCGCGCTCGTTAATCAGGTCAAAAGAGGAGCTGCTCTCCGTATGCACGGTGAACAGACCCGTGTCCGTCAGCACAGCAATGACCGCTTTGTTCAGCCGTCCATCGACAATTGACACGGTGTAGCTCGCCGCCATAATGGCGTCCTCCGGCATCGTTTCCGCCACCGGGACAAGCTGCACATTGCCCGTTCCGGGGACGGAAATCGGGTCGCTGCCGAAGTCGGTCAGGCGAATCGTGCCGACCGCCTCCCCGTTCTGCATGACGGTAAAATCGCCCGTGAATTTCCGGGATTCATACGTTCCCGCGCTTGTGGCATACATGCCCAGAAAATCCACTTGCAGCATCGTCAGCTCCGATGCCGCAGCCGCGGGGAGCAGCATCAGCAGCATTCCCAGCGTGAGCAGGAGTGACAGAAATCGCTTGTCAAGCATCCTCATCTTGCCTGTTCCTCCATCTGAATCATCCGCAAGCCGTGCGGAGTAAAGTCACAGAATAATCCATGTACTATGGTAAAGCAATCCGCCCGACTTGTCAACCATTCCGCGCATATTTTTACAATTTGATTGCTTTTCTGGTCGAAAATCAGCATGTTCCGGCAATGAAAAAGAAGGCTGACTTTTTCAGTCAGCCTCCCATGCGGATACTATTTCCAAATGAGAATGCGCCGAGATGCACCGCAAATGATTCGTTCTGGCTAACGCAAACGCCAGCGCGGGAAAGGCGCAAGCAGATGGCACAGGCGAATGCAGGAAATCGTATCAGTTGCTGCCGCCCATCAGCAGGGTCAGCATGCTCTCCGGCAGACTCATCAGCAGGGTCATGGGCAGGTTCTGCAGGTTGTTCATCACCTTGACGAACCACGTCTGGAACTCACTGTCCGTCATCGCGCCCAAATCCTGCGCCTTGCTCACGTCCAGCGCGTCCTTCGCGTCGCAGGTGCGGGTTTCCGCCGTGATGGTCACAACGTCCAGACCCATGAAGCGCACCAGCACATCCACCTTGCGGACGCCCTGTTCGCCGTCCATCGTCGTAGCGGTCGTCACCACAACGCCGAAGCCCTGCTCGACACCGTCCACCGTTTCCTTGATTTCCACATCAACAACGCTGCTGTCCGTGCCGACGCCCTTGCCGCTGACGTTGATTTCAACGGAGTCTTCACCAGCATAGGCGGTCAGGTTCGCCGTGAAGTTCTCCAAGTCGCCTGCGAAGGTCAGCGTCGCCGCGGTATCTTCCGCGCTCTTGATGGTCACAAGCCACGTCGCCACGCCGTCCGCCGTGTTGCGGGTCGCAGTGAAGGACATCGGCAAGGGTTCTTCGCCGCCGTTGTTGATCTTCACCGAAGCCGTCATGCGAACCAGCTCGCCTGCTTCAGTCATCCAGTATTCGTAAACGATGTCATCCGCGTAGAGATCTGCTTCATCAAGTTCTTTCAGCAGGTCGTCCCAGCTCGTGTCAGCAGCGGAAAAAAGCGCATCCATGTAGGCGCCGATGCTCGGAACGCTGTGGATCATTTCCAGCAGGGCTTTCGTCATCTCGGCAAGCTTTTCCGGCGGAACGGTGACTTTGACGTAGTTCTTCGCCGCGTCGCAGTCGCCGGGCTGCTCGGTCACTTCTGCCATTTCTGCACCGGACAGTATTTCGTTCATCATGGTCATGAACGCCGTGGTGTCCGCCTGCGTCAGTTCTTCCATGAGCTGCTCTTCCGTCATGCTGCTCAGATTCGCCGATGCTTCCATCAGGGCAGTGTATTCCGCATTGCCGCTCAGCTGTTCCTTCGATTCTTCAATCGCCTTGTCGATCTCCTCGTCGCTCTGACCGGACATCTTCATCGTCGCGCGGAGGGCTTTTTCCCTGATGGCTTCCACGTCCTTGCTGTTCACAGCAATCACGCCGCCCAGCAGCGCGCTGGACACATACATCAGCTGGTTTTCTTCCGCAGCAGTCGTCAGCGATGCCATGCCCAGCACGCTCTTGCCGCTCAGGTTGAGGTCAAAGCCAGCTTCGTCGCCCTGCTGATAGCCGGTCAGGGACAGTGCCGCCAGCAGGTCGTTGATGGCAGCCATCGCGGTGTCATCCCCGCCCAGCGCCGCCACGAGGTCAGCGTTCAGGTCGTGGATGGTGATGGTGGTTTCCTGACGCGCGGCATTATCCCACACGCTGTTTTCCGCCATCGAGGTCAGGGGCATCGCCAGCATCATGATGCTGAGCAGTACCGCAAGCAGTTTCTTCATGGGGTTTCCTCCTTGTTATTTGGTTTTCCTTTTTCTTTATAGCGAACACTGCGGGGCAGTGATGTTTTCTGTTGCCTTAGTGCGTGTCGTCCAGAATCATCTGCGACACGCTGGTGATGAATTGGCGCGTGCTGTCCGGCAGATTCATCATAAACCGCGGCAGAATCTGCCCGGTGGTGAACATCACGCCCGTCATGTACGCCTTGAAGCGCACACTGCTGATTTCGCCCAAGTCCATCACGTCGCCATCCGACAGCAGCGGACGCGATTCGCACGGGCGTGTTTCGGCGGCAATCGTCAGGAAGTGCTCGCCCTGCCAGAGCAGCTGAACATCCACATTCTGATACACTTCGCCATCCACCTGCTGGGTGTCCATGCTGGCGCTCCAGCTAATGCCCTTTTCTTCCCCGTCCACCGTGCGGTGCATTTCCAGCAGGAAATTCTCTTCGTTCGTCAGCGACGAAATGGTGCAGCGGTACAGCTTCTGTTCGCCGTCATCCGACGTAATCAGCACCGCTATTCCGCCGTTGTCCTCCATCTTCAGCTGACCATTCGTGCCCTTGCCCGCCGTTTCCTGCCGCCAATCCAGCCGCACGTCGTCGCCCGTCGGATGGAAATTCACCGTGATTGCTGCGTTCAGCAGCGTATCCTGCGCCAGCGTCGGCGTATGGGTCGGCGCAACCTTGTAGCTGATCACCACCCGCAGCAGGCGCATCGACGAATCCACATACTGCGCCACCTGCGCATCTTCCACCAGCAGCGTCTGCTGACGCAGCCATGTCTGCAAGTCCGTATCCTCGACGGGCTGATCCTGCGCGAACGCCACCAGCTGCCGATACGTATTGAGCAAATCCACATACGCCTTGACGGCGGGCGTTTCCTCCACCGTGTCCAGCAGAATGCACAGCACCTCCATCAGCTGCTCATTGCTGAGGGGGAAGTACAGAATGTTCTTCGCCGATTCGCATCCTTCGGGTGGATTCGAGACACTTTCCACCCGCGTAACTTTCAATATCTTGTTCAAGCGCGTAGCAGCCTGCTGCCAGTCCGTCTCGAACAAGCCATTGGCAATGTCCTCCGACTGCATTTCGCCTGTTATCAGCGGATTTTTCGTGATTTTCGCCAGCAGTGCACCCACGCTCTCGTACTCTTGCGCAATGGATTCGCTGACTTCCTTAGCGGGCAGCTCCACCCCTGCGTCCGCATACACGCTCTGCGACGCATTCCACTGATGGAGGATTTCCGCGATATGCCGCATATCCTCTTCGAGATTCAGGTGCAGTGTTCCGCCCAGCACATCACCGCTGATGTAGACATCCGCGCCGCAGGTCTGCACGCCGTAATCCACAATGGACTGGTCATTCAGAAACAGCTCACACGAGGTGAACCCCTGCCGATAGACCTCCACGCGCAGGGCATCCAGCAAATCCCGATACGCGGTTTCCGCCGCTTCCTCCATTTCCGCCATGAGCGCCCGCCCGTTGAAATCGCGGAAGGTAATGGTCGTCAGCGTCGCTTGGGGCGCGTTTTCCTCCGCCAGTCCGCACAGCGGCACCAGCATCGCCAGCGTCAGCAGAATCGCAAGCAGCTTCTTCATTCGTCAGCCTCCTTGACATTCGTTTGTGCGCTTTCCAGCATTCCATTACCATTATATCAAAAAAAACACCTGTTGCAAGCGAATATGCGCAAGTTTTACAATTCCGTGCCCCAAAGATGCAAATTTGCGTCTGAAAGCGCAGCTTCGCGGGAAAAATGCTTGATGCCGTCATGCAAAATTTCTGTGAATGGCGCAAAAGGCCGTTTTCCCCTCTTGTGAAGCGCGAAAAAATATGCTACAATAGATAGAGTATTCCGGATTACTGAAAGGAGTTAATTCGCATGGAATTTCTGACCAAGCTTTTGGGCATCGCCACCGCCGTTGCGGAAACCACCACCGGTGCGGCCGACCCTGCCGCCGTCACCACGGATTCTGCCGCTGGCGGCATTGTCGGTATCCTCTTCAGCCTTCTGCCGCTGCTGCTGGTTTTCGTCCTGATGTACTTCATGATGATTCGCCCGGAGAAGAAGCGCCGCAAGAAGGAGCAGGACATGCTCGCGTCCCTGAAGAAGGGCGACCGCGTGTGCACCATCGGCGGCATCTACGCCACCATCGAGAGCATCAGGGACGACACCATCACCCTGAGCGTCGGCAAGGGCGACCAGACGATGGTTGTTGCGCGCTGGGCGATTCGCTCGGTGGAAGATGTGACCATCGAAAACGAGACCGAATCCCTGAACTAATCGCAAAATTCCCGGCTTCGTGCCGGGTTTTTTTTGTGCCCGATTTTCCCGCCGCGCATATGCTGGGAGTGAACAGCTCACACGATGGGAGGAATCGCCATGAATCAGCGTCCGAATTGCTGCCGTCCCATGCCGCCGCAAGCGCCTTGCCCGTCCAGACCACCTTGCCCGTCTTGTCCGCCGACGCAGAAGGGCGTTTTATTGCCGCGAATCCTCGCCAGCGGGCGGGAGTGGCAGCGCCGCGCGTGTGTGGCGCTGTACGTCGGCGGTTTGCCGGAGGATGCGAACGGGCGATTGCGGCTCGTCGGCGTTACGGCGTGCGGTGACGCGGATTGGGAGATTGCGCCGTACCAAGAACCGCGCCCATGCGGCTGCCGCGGATGCCGACCATCTCGACCCGCGCCGTGCCTTCTGCGGGTGAATATTCCGGTTGTTTGCCAAGTGCAGGCGGAGTGCGGGCAGGTTTTGCGCGGCGAAAGTGTGCTGACGACGGATGTTGCGCTGCCGATTCGCTGTGTGCAGGCGGAATGCTGGCGCAACCAGATGATGGTGCTGCCGTGTGTTCGGCTGATTGACGGCGGCGCGCCTGTGTGTGCGGATGGCTGCCGTCCCCCTGTGTTTGATTGCACGATTGAGCTGCTCGTCGAAGCCTACATGACGCGATGGGAAGCGTGCGGCACCCCTGCACCGACTTGTCCGGATTTGCCGCTATTCCCCCCGCCGCCGTTCGGGTGACAAGGGCGTTGGAAGACCCAAGGGGCTTTGCCCCTTGACCCCAGCAGGGACGCTGTCCCTGCACCCTGC
>ERZ857882.4755-NODE-4755-length-11345-cov-9.525421_pt1 | contig 11345 bp, 8 predicted proteins | sample MGYA00519697_ERZ857882 | MGnify/ENA primary metagenome ERZ857882 (study PRJEB31778, sample SAMEA3449373) | human gut metagenome | biome: human gut; feature: human-associated habitat; material: faeces | place: United Kingdom | collected 2010/2012 ... | reverse complement strand
AAAGAATAGCTACTCAAGCTCAGTTAGTTGAATCCCTCAAGAAGTATAAAAGAGGTGTTGTTGACGGGTTATTCAGCAGAAAACTTAATTTTTCTTATCCGCAGACTTGGACAGAATCGGAAATTTCCGAGCTATTTATGCCAATCTCTGATAAAGGGCATACAGACAAAACTGTTTTAACCATTGTGCAAGGTGAAGGTACAACGCCTCGTGACAATGTAGACCGGAGAATTGCTTACGATAAATCAACGGTTTCGTCTTACAAACGAGTGTTGCCAAATGACTTCATACTTCATCTACGGTCATTTGAGGGTGGGTTAGAAATTGTGAACGAAGAAGGTGTTGTAAGTCCCGCATACACGGTTTTGAGAGCGCAGAATAAAATCATTCCGTTGTTCTTCTATACTTTCTTTAGATCCTATTGGTTCATCAACAACAAACTTCGAATTTCTGTCGAAGGAATTCGCGATGGCAAATCAATAAATATGAACACATTTTGGCATATCAAAGTTCCTGTGCCGTCTATCGAAGAACAACGCCATATTTCTGCACTTATCTCTTTTATTGATAAAAGAATCAAGGTTGCCGAAAATGAGCATCGAAGATTATTGCAGATTCGCACTGGCTTGATGCAACAGCTCTTTATGTAAACAACTGCTGCATCAACGCCTTCTTAATAATATCTAATGCAGCGAGAATTTCGGATTCTTTGGCAATCTTGGCGCCGAGTGCGGAAAGAAATACACCAATTTTTTCTTGCTCTTCAGGTGTTGGAACATAAAACGGAATTTGCGCCAAACCATCCGCGTTAATTGCTGGATAACCCGTACCGGTGCTTCTCATCATTGCTTCCCGCGAAAACTGCTCCGATGAAATCTGTTCGTAAACAAAAAACGGATTACACTCTGAACAGCGGATTTGTGCATACCCAGTTGAAGCTACAACCGGAACATCAAAAATATCTCTATAAAGGTAATTGTTCTTTTGATATGGTCTAACCATTTGAAATAGAACATCATTGCGGCATAATACTCGTTGCGCTCTACTTGGAGCATGATTTTTGTTGATATAATTCAACGATTTTAATTGCCCAGATTCAACGCATTCCAAATCAATGTAAATGAATTGCTCAGGCAGAGGTGGTGTTTTGGGGTTAATCTCTACCACATCGCCAAACGAAAATTGTTTCCATTTGCAATGTATCGGCATTTTGGAGTTTTGCAAAAATAAGTAGTCGGAGACACCTCTTTTATACTTCTTGAGGGATTCAACCAAATTACGCTGCTTTGCGATTCTTTCGTTGAGAACAGAAAACAGGCTGGAAATCTGCTCTTGCTCAGTTGGCTCACAGTATGGTATTCCGAGCCACTTAAATGCTTCGTAGCTTATCTGCCGTCCGTCTCTGATGCCCTCAACAGACTTTGAAAGATTATGGTTGATAAACTCATCCGTATGGAAATATGCGTCATAGAATAGGCTTGAATGGGGACGCTTGCAGCGTAAGATGGTGTACGCCGGACTGACTATTCCAGCTTCATTTGCCATTTCCAGACCACCTTCAAAAGAGCGCAGATGAATAATAAAGTCTCCTTGTTCAACCTTCTTATAGTTAGATAAAGACGCATCATCATAGTGGATATTACGACCTGCTTGCTCTCTCGGAAGTGTACCTTTTCCTTGAATGATCGTCAGCACAGTTTCGTCCGGGTGATTCTTGTCAGTAACATTCTGAAAAAGTTCTTCTGCCTTGAACACCTTCCACGGCTCATCAAAGCCCGGAAACCGGAGTTTCGGACGCTTCTCAAGACCGTTACTTGAGGATACATTTGCCATAATTATTTGCCCTCCACATCAAAGGGGAAATCAAGTCCCAGCTCATCGAAAAACGGTTTCAGTTGTGCGTCGATGCCTTTGATCTCAGCCTGAATATTGCGGATTTCTGCTGCAACAGCATTGAGGTCGATTTCCTCTTCCGGCTCAAAGGTATCAACATAGCGAGGAATGTTCAGATTGAATCCGTTCTCTTCAATCTCCTGCATAGTGGCAACATGGGCGTACTTATCGACATCCACACGATGCTCGTAGGTTTCGACGATCTTATCAATGTCGCACTCACGGAGGATATTCTGATTCTTTCCGGCTTCAAAGTCGTTGGACGCATCAATGAAGAGAATGTTATCCGAGTTGCCGTTACGCTCCCGCTTGAGGACAAGAACACATACCGGAATGCCCGTGCCAAAGAAGAGGTTGGCAGGAAGACCGATAACAGCGTCCAGCACATTCAACTTTTGGATCAGGTGCTTACGGATCACTTCTTCGGCTGCACTACGGAACAGAACACCGTGAGGCAGCAGGACAACGGCTCGTCCGTCTTCGTCCATGTGGTAAACCATGTGCTGCACAAAAGCAAAGTCAGCCTTGCTCTTAGGAGCAAGTTTGCCGTATTCATTGAAACGCTCGTCCTCCATAAAGTGCATATCAGCAGACCAATTTGCAGAATACGGAGGATTTGCAACCTGAACACGGAACTTCATGTCTCCGAAGTAGTCATGCTCAAGCGTATCGCCATTGTAGATATTGAAGTTACGGTACGGGATGCCGCGAAGGATCATGTTCATTCGGGCAAGGTTATAAGTGGTCGAGGTCAATTCCTGACCGTAGTAATTACGCACATTTGCATAGTTCTTGAGGCGAAGCAGCAGAGAGCCGGAACCGCAAGTTGGATCGGCTGCGTCCTTAACATCGGTCAAGCCAAGACAAGCAAGGCGGCAAAGCAGCTCGGCAGGACCCGAAGGCGTATAGAACTCACCGGCTTTCTTACCGGCTGTGGCAGCGAACTGACCGATCAGATACTCGTAGGCATTACCCAACACATCAATCTTCGTGTCATCCACGCTGAAATTGATCTCGTCCAGAGAAGCAATGATTTTCGCCATGACAGCACTTCTATCTTTAACGGTATGCCCCAGCTTCGTAGAATCAAGCTGCATATCGGAGAACAATCCGTCAAAGTCTTCCTGCGAATCGTTGCCGATAGTGGATTCCATCAGAGCGTTGATTGCTTTCTGCAAGAACTCAATGTCGAAGGAACGGTTCTCAACCATCTTGACCATCTTGCGGAACAAATACTCCGGTTCGATGATGTAGCCGAGGTCACGCAGAGCTTCTTCTACGATGGCAGCCTTGTATTCTTCGTCATTCCAAGCATCCTCGTAGCTGATATTATCGTCTTTGAGAAGATTAACCATGTACTTCTCAGTCTTGTCGGAGAGGTAGTAATAGAAGATCATGCCCAAGATATAGTTCTTGAACTCGTATGCCTCCATGTTACCTCTCAGGGCATTTGCCATCGCCCATAGTTTGTTGCAAAGCTCTTTCTGGTGAGCCTGAATAGAATTATCCATTGTTCTCTCTCCTTATTGGTATTTCTCGGTGTGCTGCAGGATGAAATCAACGATCCGGTTGACCAAAGACCTCTTCTTGAGCAGCGGCATGGGCTTCTCAATACGGTCACGGATGCTTCCTGCATCCATTGTGCCGGAGAACTCATACTCAGAGATGATGTCCGTCAGCATGGAGGAATCAATATCCTCAGTCTTTGCGAAAGCAACGATTTCTTCGCGTTTCGCTTCATTTTCAAAGTCGTTGTATGCAGCGTCAATCTCATCCGCACTTTCAAGTCCAACAACGACACGATCCAAGAACGCTTGAAGAATTTCAACCTTGCGAAGCAACTGCGGATTATCCGTCCTACTCAATTCTTCCTTGATGTGCTTGATGTCGTAGTCCTTCTGCTTCTTGTCATCGAAGTGGATGTTGCGGATCAAGTTCATGATATAGGCAACATTGATACGGTCACTCTCCATGATCTCAATGCAGAAGTCCACATCATTCAGGACAGATACGACATCTCGATCAGTTTTTTGCCGGGAGTAAAGCATCAGATACTTGCTCTTGTAGTCCTGATACTCCTGCTCGGACATGATGAGCGCATCCTGATCAAAGCTGAACTCAATGAATGTCTGCAAAGATTGGAGGTATTTTGTTAGCTCACGGAAAGTGATTACAAACTTCTTCTGGTCATCTTCGCTCTGCATGGTATCGACGGACTCAGGGTAGAGTGCCACTTCCTTGAGCTTCATAACCATTTCATTGAACTTCTCAACAAAATACTGATAGCCCGGAACGACAATGCCGGAGGTGTCCTGGCTCTTAGAGAAGAGTGTCAGTGCGTCATCTGTCCTTTTCTTGAGGTTGCGGTAGCAAATGATGATACCAAACGGTTTAGTTTCTTTCTCGACACGGTTCGTGCGAGAATAGGCTTGCAGCAGATCGTGATACTTCAAATCCTTGTCCACATACAGCACCGAGAGCTGCTTGCTGTCAAAGCCGGTCAGGAACATATTCACAACGATGAGAATGTCCAGAGACTTCGTTTTCTTTCCTTTGACTCGATCTGAAATATCCTTGTGATACGCAGAGAAGGTGTCGGTAGAGAAATTCGTGCCGTACATCTCGTTATAGTCATCGATGATACGCTCCAAGGCATCTCGGCTATGCTCGTCCTTACCCTCAGCATCTTCGTTCTGCCCATAGGAGAAGATACCGCTAATGTTCAGATCGTGTTTGATCTTCTTGAAGATGTCGTAATATTTGACAAGAGCTTCAATGGAGGAAACAGCGAAGATAGCCGTGTACTGACCATTTCTGGTTTTGGCTTTGTGGTTCTGGACGATGTGGTTTGCAATGAGGGACATTCTCTCATCCGACATATAGAGTTCGCCAACATCAATCGCGTCAGCCAATGTCGGATCATCCCAGTCAAAATCGCCTTCCATCGTCTTTATGTACTCAATATGAAAACCGAGGACATTGTTATCGAAGATAGCATCCTTAATCAAATAGTTATGCAAACATTCCCCAAACAGCATTTCGGTGGTCTGCGTGATCTTGCCCTCCGTCTTTCCGTTCACTTCAAAACGGGGCGTACCGGTAAAGCCAAAGAATTGTGCTTTCTTGAAATGCCGAACAATATCCTTGTGCATATCTCCGAACTGGCTGCGGTGGCATTCGTCAATGATGAAGACAACCTTTTCGTCACGGTATGCGTCCATAATCTTTTCGTATTGAGGACGCTTAACGGCATTTGCCATCTTCTGCATTGTCGTGACAATGAGCTGCCGGTTTTTATCCTTCATTTGCCGCACAAGAATGTCTGTGCGATCTGTGACATCAACAGAGCCAGCTTCAAACTTATTAAACTCTTCAGTGGTCTGAGAGTCCAAGTCCTTACGGTCAACAAGGAAGATAACTTTCTTGATGTTCGGATTGGCTGCGAGAATTTGAGCTGTCTTAAAGGATGTCAGCGTTTTTCCTGCACCGGTGGTATGCCAGATATAAGCGTTGCGATTTGTGAGCGTAGCCTGTCTTATAAGGGCTTCTACGGCATACACCTGATAGGGGCGCATAACCATCAGAATCTTATCCGTATCGTTCAGAATGGTATAGCGTGTCAGCATCTTGATGATGTGATCCCTTGCCAGAAAAGAAATTGAGAAGTCCTTCAGGTTGGTAATACGGATGTTGTTGAAATCCGTCCAGAAGAAGGCAAGGCTATACATCAAATCTCTGTCGGAGTTGGCAAAGTATTTTGTATCAACACCATTGGAGACGATGAAAAGCTGAATGAAGTGATACAGCCCGTTATAGGAGTGCTTCTTATAACGCATAACCTGATTGACTGCTTCTCGAATGTCAATGCCTCTGCGCTTTAGCTCAACCTGAATCAGCGGCAATCCATTCACAAGAATTGTCACATCATAGCGGTTGACATACTTACCTACAACCGTTGTCTGATGCGTAACTTGGAAGATATTCTTGGTGTGATCCTGATCAAAGAAAGACAAATAAACCTTCGTCCCGTCCTCACGCTCAAGGACAAACTTATCTCTCAGGATTTTTGCACTCTGGAATACGGACTTTCCAAGCATGAGGTTAAAGATACGCTCCCACTCTTTATCGGTGATAGGCGTATCAAGTTTGGGTGCATTGAAGGCTTCAAACCGAATTTTGAAGTTCTCCACCAATGCGTCATAATCGGGAATATCAACTGTGCTGTATTCCTGCTTGTTTAGCTGCTCTATGAATTGCTGCTCAAGAGCCGCTTCGCTTTGGTATGCCATATCTTCATCTCCAATACTTGAGGATTATTTATAATTGGTTATAGCTTTGATTGTATCAGTCCATCTGATTTTCATCAGTCAATAACGCTGTCATTCCTTGAATGTCTAAAATGCTTTCAGAAATGACTAATCAGGAATGACATCCATGATGTCTCCAATATTCGCATCAAGTGCGTTACAAATTTTTACAAGCACTTCGACATTAACATATTCATCTTTTCCGAGCTTGGCCATAGTTGATGAGCTTATACCTGCTGCGGATATAAGATCCTTTTTCTTCATCTTTTTATCAATCAGCAGCTTAAATAGTTTGCTATATGAAACGCCCATTGAAGTTCCTACTTTCTGAGTGATACCTAAATATAAAATATTATAACACGATAGCTTCAAATTCGCAACAGAATATGCGAGAACTCAAATTTTTAATTTGAAAATTCATAACCGACGAATGTAAATAATGGGGCTGTGCTTGATATTCGACGATTGGAATGCAAAAGCTGGTTAGTCTGTACCAACGCCAGTGTGACAATCGTATCCCCCTTCATCATAGAAAAAAGCAGCCTTTACCAGCTGCTTTCCTCATTATGCACGCATAAGAAAAAGTTCGGCGCAAAGCCGAACTTTGAAGTTATTTGGACAAATCTCTAACCAAGAGATCAAGTACATCATAGACGGTCTTTCTATTCTTGGTGGAAAGCTGAGAAACTTTTGCGTCAAGCTGATTATTCTTCTCAGTTACACCCGCATCAATGACATCGCAAAATATCATATCAGCAGAAACACCGAGTGCGTTCATAATATCAATTAGCGTTTCGACTGACGGTATCTTTACGCCTCTCTCGACAGCACTGATATAATTTGAACTCACATTCGCTTTCTGTGCCAAATCTTCCTGACGCATCTTTTTTGCGTTTCTGCATTTTCTGATATTCAGACCAATCGTTTCGATGTCCACGGGAACCACCTCCTTCAGCGTTACTATCGTACTATAAGTATTATAATCGACAACACGCACGCTATACACGGTCGTATAGGCGTAATCCAACTCTGCTGGTTGTAGTTTTCTCGATTATCTGCTATAATAATTACACCTATAGCGTTAATTTAGGTCTGTTAGCGTTTGTGTGATGAAGATGGAGGGGTGGCTATGACTGTTATTGTTTGCTTAGATAATGCGAATGGAATGATGTTTAACCATCGTCGGCAAAGTCGAGATGCTAATGTTGTCAAGGATATTTTGAAAACTATCAATGGGGCTTCTTTATTGATTGCACCATACTCTGAACCGTTATTCTCTCAAGCAGAATATAGCGTTTCTGTCAGCGATAGTTTTTTGATTGACGCCGGTGCCGAAGATTATTGCTTTGTTGAAAACACATCAGTTGCTGAGTTCAAAGAAAAGATCTCACAGTTGGTCATTTATAAATGGAACCGGGATTACCCCGCAGATTTCTATTTTGACATTGACTATGCAAACGATTACAAGCTTGAAACTACGCTTGACTTCATTGGTACCTCCCACGAAAAGATCACGAGGGAGGTATATGTCAGATGAGCCTCTTTTCTAAAAAGCCAAAAAGCATAGCGGACTTTGAGAAAGAGATTGAGAAGCTCCGCCAAAAGAAAAAACTCTCCGCCCGCAATTCCGAGCGTTTAGAAGAATACGAAAAGCAATTATCTTCTCTAAAAACTGCGGAAGAAGCAGAGCAGAAAAAGAAAGTGCGGCAAAAGAAAATTGCCATTGGCTCTATCGCAGCTTCGTTAGCCCTCGTCACTTGTATTATCATAGCCGGATGTATCTCCGAAAGCGGTACGGTTGAGTCGCCAGCGGTATCGCCGGGATATACCGTTTCGGATTCCGCTACAGGAACGACAACACCATCCGACACAGGCTCAGACAACTCATCCTCCTCAGAAGCATCTGCATCGCCGACAACAAGCAATGTAACAACTCCCGCTAAAGAAAGCAATTCTTCTTTTTCCATTAGCGATGTACCTGCTTATTCCGGTTCGCCATATGCTGTAATCAATAACAACATTCCGTATTTTACCGAGAGCGACTATACAACCAGCTCATATGAGTATTACAGTGATCTTGACTCGTTGGGGCGATGCGGCGTTTGTGTTGCTTCCATCGGAAAAGATTTAATGCCGACCGAAGAGCGAGGCTCTATCGGAAGTGTTAAACCAACAGGTTGGCATACTGTAAAATACGATAATGTGGATGGGAAGTATCTGTATAATCGTTGTCACTTGATCGGCTATCAGCTCTCTGGCGAAAATGCCAACACAAAAAATCTTATAACAGGTACTCGCTATCTGAACATTCAGGGGATGCTGCCATTCGAGAATATGGTTGCAGACTATGTTAAAGAAACCGGAAATCACATTCTATATCGCTCGACGCCAATTTTTGAGGGCAACAATCTCCTTGCAAGCGGTGTTTTACTGGAAGCATACTCTGTTGAGGACAATGGAGATGGCATTTGCTTTAATGTATATTGCTACAATGTCCAGCCAGACATTTCGATAAACTACGCAACTGGGGATAGTTCATTCGCTGGTACTCAACAAACAGAACCGCCGAAGCAAACCGAACAACCTAATCCTCCAGCCCAAAATGTTGAAAGTACCTACATTGTGAATGTCAATACGAAAAAGTTCCACTATCCTTCTTGCTCGTCTGTCAAACAAATGAGTGACAAGAATAAGCAGACTTATACCGGAAGCAGAGATGATCTGATTTCACAAGGTTATGACCCCTGCAAGAAATGCAACCCGTAAACAAAAAAGCGCCACCGACCCACATCAAAAGTGAGTCGGTGGCTTTTTTGTTAGTAGTTCGGAACTCCGTATCCGAGGATTTCATAGTGACCTACGCTGTACTGGTTTACTCGGCAGCTATCGCCGGAGTTGCCCTCAACGGTATAGACGATACCGTTCTCGACCTTTTGGACAATACCGGTGTGGTCGGATTGTCCGTCCTGCGGACCCGACGAACCCTTGTTATCCCAATCAAAGAAAATGATCATTCCGGGGGCAGGCTCAGCAGAGCCGTCTATCCACTGTCCTCGATCTTTGAACCACTGGACGCCGTTCACACAGCCTGCATATTTGGGTACAACTCCGGTGTCAATATAGCCGCACTGATCGGCGCACCAGCTTACAAAACAAGCGCACCACTCCACACGGCTGCCGAAGCCGTACCATGACCAATAGGGCTCTCCGCCCACATTGCCTACCTGCGACAGCGCCACGGCAACGATTTGGTCATCCACTCCATAGATTCCGTAAAGCACCGCCGCCCACATGCTGCTGTCCTGCGCAAGCAGTTCTGCAAGCTGCTGCTTTTGATCCTCATTGAAACCGTACTGCGCAGCCATCTCATCTGCTGTCTTATGGCTAACAGTGATATAGAGCGTCGTAATCGTCTCCTGCGTTTCTTCCTCAAGGATATTGCCGTTGCCGTCATCCGTCTCCACAATGACCGTCTCTGTCCTTGTTTCCGTCCGATGGGTGATCTCATTCATTTCCCAAAACAGGTCCTTCAGAAGCTGTTCCTTTTCCGGAGTGATCGTTGCTACCTCCTGGGGATTATCCGGATCGGAGGTCGTTTTGACAGCATAGATTGACAGCACCTCCGGCCACACGGCACGAGAACCGGACATTTCAAGCGCATCGTATTCAACAGAGTCCTTAATGGCATCCAGCTCGTTCTGGTAATCCATGTTGATTTCCTGAATGACCTGCCGCATCGTCTTTTCTGAGCCGGTATCCTCGCTTGAAAAGAAAATACCAAAGCAGGAGCAGGCGATCAAGGCAACAAGGCAGATAACCACGACGACCACGACCGCGACCCAGCCTCCGGCAGCGATAGCCGCAACCAGTGCTTTCATCGCCGCTGCGATGGCCTTGATCGCCGCCGCAACAGCTTTCGCCGCCGCAACAGCCGCTTTGTAGGCGGCTATGGCAGTCTGGCGGGCAATCTCCGCCGCTTTCTGTGCGGCCTTTGCAGCCGCAGCCGCTGCCTTTTGCGTTGCCTTCGCTGTTACCTCTGCGGTTTTGATAGCAGCCTTGGAGGTTTTCTCCGCAGTCTTTACGGCCCTCTCTGTTGACTTTACCGTTCCCTTTGCACCGGCTTTTACGGTCTGTTTCCCGGCAGAACGAACAGACTGCTTGATGGTGCGTTCGGTACGCTCCGCAGATTTGATGGTCTGGTTTCGTCTGCTCCGGATGCTTGTCCGTGTGGCCTCCGTATTTTGCCGCGCTGCCTGCCGCGCAGCCTCCTCTCGCGGCGTTCTGCTTGGCACGCCCCTACGCAGCTCCTCCTCATAGCGGCGAACCCGTTCTTCATTTTTGTGGATGCGCTTTTCATTGCGGTGCTCCCGGTGCGCCTCCTTGCCTTTTTCAATGGCTTTTTTCGTTTGGCCGGAAACCTCGTGCCAAACCTGATCGGTCACATCCTCAGCGGCATAGCGGATTTTGTCCTCCGCATACTCGGAGGGGGAAATCTGTCCGTCGTCCATCAGGTTTTCCGCCTGATCCTTGGAACGGACAAGGGCCGTCTTCATGCGCTCGGAGGCAACAGCCGCTTTATCAAGAACCTTGATGTCCTTAACGCTCTCTCTTGTTTTTATCCTGCCCAAAGCCATCACCTCCCTTCAGAGCGGGCAAGTCACATCTTCTTCGCTACAACAACGAAGCGACCGTTGGGATAGGTATATTCGCAGGTGGAAAGGGTCAAAAGCTGATCTCCATATTCAGCAGTAATGCCCGTGTCATAGAGCTGTCTTGCGCGGACATTCTCCATGAACTCGGCAAACTGTACTTCATCCATCAGCGTGTATTCGTTGTACTTGAAGGTCTCGCGATTTGTATTGAATTTGAAAGCAGCAACGACCTCATATTTGCCGAGGTTGGAGAGCGTGTCAAAAGCAATCGTCGGATGCTCCCTGCAGAAGTCAGCATCAGCGTATTTGCAGAGGTCGGCAAACATAGAACCGTCGTTCATGTGGTGCCCATAAATCACAAGGTTGTTGCTGATCCCGGTCATACAGGCCTCGTCAATATAGGGAACTCCGTAGTCGCTGTACGATTTATCAAAGCTGCGCTTCAGATAGAAGTCCGGCTTGTTCGGGGTCTGCATGACGGGGTAATTGACAT
>ERZ857882.4746-NODE-4746-length-11368-cov-3.757536_pt1 | contig 11368 bp, 9 predicted proteins | sample MGYA00519697_ERZ857882 | MGnify/ENA primary metagenome ERZ857882 (study PRJEB31778, sample SAMEA3449373) | human gut metagenome | biome: human gut; feature: human-associated habitat; material: faeces | place: United Kingdom | collected 2010/2012 ... | reverse complement strand
GCTGGAGCCTAAATTCTATTCGGATGCCAGTTCTTTTCAAGTTACGCTCTATAATCTAAATTATGGAACAGCGGCAACTGCAGGCAAGGTTACGATTGAGGACGAAAATATTGCGATTGAGATTGCGATTGACCGGCTGAACGCAAGCCAAGGTACGATTGCAAAGGCAAAAGCGGTATTTGCGAATATGAGCGTTGATGGTGTCTTTGGTCGCTCCGACATCGCTGCTATCACAAAGGATTCTGTTACTGCCGCAGGGAATCTCATTACAAAACTGAAAAAGGCGGATTTGATCGAGCCTGTCAGTGGCTTTGGTAAGGGCAAATACAAGTTTATAGCACCAAAAGAATAAAGATAATGCCCGTTGTCGGCCATACAGCCAATAACGGGCATTTGTCATTCATATACGAGCTCAGTCAGGACGATTTCCTCCGCGCGGCTGCGGATGTTGTTCATGCGGCGTACCCATTCCATCTGGTCGGCGGCCTTGAGCGCTTCGGTCACACCCTCCCGCTGCATCATGGCGGTTTCGATGATCTCCAGACGTTCACGACAGGCTGTGTCTATTTCCTCCAGATGGGGGAACAGCTTTTCCGTAAGGACAAGCTGGTTGTAGAGACCGGGGCGTTGCTCCTTCAGGTATGTGCGGTGCATCCGGCCATACTTGCCGATATGGTATTCCTTCGTGTCCGACAGGACAATATCCGGAATGTAGTAGTCCCCGCATTTTGTATAGGTCAATTCCATATAAGTAGGCTCCTTTCATGGGAATGCTGGTGGACGGGGCAGTCTGGACCAGGGGCATTCCTCCCTTCGTCATGACCGTCTTTTCATTCGCCACAAATGAGCCGCAGTCATGATGTAATTTTCGGTGGAGTAATCCACCCTTTATAAAGTACATCATGATTTTCGATTGACACGCTTTCCCCGGCTCGCTCGTCGTCATGGGAAAGACGTTCGTATAAAGCTGTGATTTTGCTGTTGTCTGGCTGCTTTTTCATAGGGTGTAACCTCCTTTCTTGAGGGTGCGCGCTCCCTATATCCTTATTATATATATCCATTTGGCACCCTGCTTTTACACCTCAAGTCAGTAGTATTAGAGCTTGCGTTATTGACGAAACAGTTGTTTTGATATATACTTACGTATATCGGAGGAACAACTATGTTAAAGTATCAGTTTCCTGCAGTTAAGGGGTATCAGGCTGGAAAAGAGTATTATATTTGCATGATTCCTCTTGGCCTTATGAGCAAGATTTTTGCCACCGATTATAGCGATGTGGCAGCGGAGCATCGCGCCCAAAGAAGACTGAACGAAACGCGCATTCCGGAAATACGTGATTATATATTGTTGAATCGAACTTCGTATGTTTTTTCTGCACTGGCAGCTTCCGTTGACGGACAGCTACGTTTTGTGGCGAATCAAGAAAATGAGAATACTGGGATTCTTGAAATTGACATGAATGCATCTTTCTTAATCAATGATGGTCAGCACAGAAAGGCGGCTATCGATGCTGCCATAGCGGAAGATGAAAGTCTCAAAGAGGAGACAATATCCATTGTTCTCTATAGAGACCAGGGACTCCAGCGTAGTCAGCAAATGTTTACCGACCTAAATAAACACGCTGTTACTACGTCTAAATCGTTGAATACATTGTATGAGTCCAAAGATCCGGTTGCGTTACTCACCAAGAAGACGATTGATTCGATTCCTTTTCTTAGAAAGTATACCGACATGGAAAAAGATAACTTGAGTAAATACTCTTCTAATATATTCACACTCAACACATTCTATGAGGCTAACAAAAGAATATATAAAATAGCCAAGGACACTAGGAATGCAGAACAAGTGATATATGCATTCTGGAACGGCGTTGTATCGAACATGCGCGCATGGAACGAGATGGACAATGGTGAGTTGAGTAAAAAGAGTCTGCGTGAAGATTACATCACGACACAGGGCCTTATTATTTTGGCGCTTGGTAGATTAGGTGAGTTCTATTGCGCTTCCCCTGCGATCAATATGGAAAAATCCTTAAAGGGGCTAAGAAAGATTGACTGGTTGCGTAATAACGAAGAATGCTGGATGAATCGAGCGATAAAGCCAAACGGGAAAATCAACCGAAATGAACAAGGAATATTTCTTACGTACATCCAAATTAAGCGGCTCCTTTCTCTTCCCATTAGCGAAGAAGAAATAAAGAAAGAGCAAAAGATGAGAGGATAATACTATGCCATATACCGGACAGTTTCAAGTCTTTGAAGATATCATAAAAGAAATAATGGTCGTGTACAAGCACGACAGTCGTCCATGGCTTATTGGCTACAGCGGTGGCAAAGACTCAACCCTGCTTACCTGTTTGGTCTATGAGGCCATGAAGCGTTTGAAGAATGCGGGAGCCACTTTGAACAAGACCGTGCACGTCATTACATCTGACACAATGGTTGAGAATCCCATTGTAAAGAATTATCGAAGCGGCCAAGCGCGACCGTTTAAATATCAAAGCTACTGTTATATATCCAGAGCCAGAGCAGACCTTCTGGAGCCGGGTGATTGGATTGGGATATCCCACACCAGAACCCCCCGGTTTTCGTTGGTGTACTGACCGTCTGAAAATTGCTCCTATGAACGCCTTTGTCAATGAGCGCATTAAGGAAAGTGGAGAAATCATTATTCTGTTAGGTGTGAGAAAAGGCGAGAGTCTGACTCGATTGAAAACAATCACAGCCCGAGAAATTGAAGGTAAACTCTTAAATATGCATAACGATATTCCGAATGCATATGTTTACAATCCTATTACTGAAATTCCGAATGCACTTGTTTGGGAATTCTTGCTCAAAGGCGCTTGCAAAAGCCCTTGGGGCAGCGATATGAAGTACCTGTTTAATCTTTACCAGGGCAAGAACCTCGGAGAAGAGCAAAGCGTACTGGGCGAAGTTGATAGAGAAAAGATTCCAGTTACCGGTAACTCCAGATTTGGATGCTGGTGTTGCACGATGGTACGAGAGGATAAATCTCTGCAAAACTTTATTGATCGCGGAGCAAAAGAACTGATTCCTTTACGAGAGTTTAGAAATGAATTATTGCGAATGCGAGATGATTGTCAGCTCCGTGACTCTAAGCGAAGAAATGGTGCTGTGTATAAAAAAGCAGATGGAACATTTGGCATGGGTCCGTTCACTTTGGATGCTAGATGCCAAATTCTTGAAAAGCTGCTTGAGTTAGAAAACAAAACCGGCATGGAGCTAATAACAGAGATGGAGCTTAAGGCAATTGATCGCATGTGGGATGAAGAAGGCGACTTAACTTGCCGTATGTTGGTTGATACATACTACAAAGTCAAAGGTAAAAAGCTTCCTTGGGATGATTACAAAACACCGCGATTTGATGATGAGGCAATCAGTGTTATTAAGGTTATTGCTGAAAAATACGATATCCCCGTGGAACTCATTACAAAGCTGATCGTCTCTGTAGATACCAACAAACATATCACCAAGAACAATAAAATGCAGAAGGCATTTGACAGTATTATTGGGCAAGGGTGGTTGCACTTTGATTCTGTCGAGGGAGCATTGAAACATGAAGATTGAACGCATACAAATTAAAAATATCGGTCCTTATGTTGATGAGAATTGTTTCAAATTTGACGTGAATAATTTGAGCAAGCGGATGGTTCTTGTTGGCGGGAAAAACGGAGCAGGCAAAACAACGCTGTTTAACGCAATTAAGATATGTTTGTATGGTTGTGTTGCCTATGGTTTTGAGTCCAATAATGCTCGTTACTATGCCGAGGTTGAAAAAATCATCAACACCAATGAAAAACTTAAAAAAGTTGGAGAGGCAGAAGTTGTAATAGATCTGCTTTTTGATGACGGAAAAGATAATCATACATATACTTTCTTTAGATCTTGGAAGGTTGCTGGAAAGAAAATAAGTGAGTCTTTTGTCATTTATAAAAACGGAGTTGCTTTATCAGAAACAGAGCGAAGCGATTTTGAAAGCTATTTGCTGCAAATGCTTCCGCCAAATCTTTTCCGATTCTATTTTTTTGATGGAGAGAGAATCAGCGATTTTGTATTTAATAGTAGCAAGAACTCGGATTTTAAAGATGCATTCCTGAAGCTTTGCGGCTTGGACACAATGGAAATTATTCGCGAGAATTTTAGGAGAATTTCCAGAAGTAAAGCAAATGGAAGCGAAGAACTGTCTAAGGAATACGATCAAAGTTTGGCTGCAGATAATCTCAATGGTCAACGTATAGAACGAGCAGAAGAAGACTATAAAGATATCTCTAACGAAATTATTTTGATCGACCAAAAGCTTGCTACACTGGAAAAAACCTACTCTAAAGGCGGCGGTATTTCTAAAAAAGAATGGCGGTCTATGCAAGATCAGATTTCCAAGGAAGAGATACGAAGAGAAGTCAACCGCAAGTGGCTCAAGGATGTTGCGAACAACGTCCTCCCCTTTATTATCTTAAGATCTCAGCTGGAGGATCTCAAGGCGCAGATATCTTTAGAACATCAAGCGCAAATTGATGCTAATTTGAAGAGCACGATTGACACCCCCGAAATTCATTCCATTATATCCAAAGTGCTTAGCAGAACTGGCATTTCGTCCGCGGATCACATTTCTAATGAAGTGATTGGTGAGATAGCAAAATACGCAAGCAATACCTCCCACGTTCAGCAGATTTTGAACCTTTCGGATTATGATCGATTTGAGCTTACATCAAAAATTAACGCTTTGCTTGCATTTGATACAAGGCGCATCCAATCTACAACGGATGACATTAATGCCTCTTTAGCACATGTTAAGCGAATCAGAAAAAAGATGGAGCGAAGCAGTGTTGATAACTATGATGAATATCTGCAGTTAAAAAGCGATTTAAACGAGAAAAAGACTGCATTTATGCAGCAGCTCCTTGAAACAGAAAAAGAACTCAATCTCCTTCGCGAACAAAAGGCTGTTTCTGCAGCGAGGCTGAGCAAAGCAAGAAATAACTATGAGACGCTTCTCAAAAAGCAATCCATTAATGATATTTCGGCCCGTGCGCTTTTGGCATTTAATGAACTTCAGCATATTCTTTACCAAAAGAGTATCCGAACCGTTGAAGAAGGATTTCGCCATTGCTTTGCAAGTTTGATTAATAAATCTGATTTGATCGATGGCATTCACATTGATGGAAACTTAAATGTTCTTCCATACAAAAATAAGTGCTTCAAGGCAAGTGACATCCAAAAAGTGATTGCAAAAAATGGGGTAGAATACTTAATTGCACAAATTGGTCTTTACGCATATGAGGTTCTACAAGATAAAATACTCGCAAGAGAAGAGGAATTTGAGCTTCCTGTCGAGGTTAAGCAACAGCTTTCCGCTGGAGAAAAGCAGATTTTCATTATGGCATTGTATCATGGTCTGTCTCAGTTGAATAAAATCAACGTTCCCTATATTGTTGATACACCGTTTGCGCGAATTGACAAGGAACACCGTAGCAATATCCTCACTAATTTCTTTACAAAGTTAAATGGTCAGATTATTATTCTTTCCACCGATGAAGAAATTGTTGGGGATTACCAAGAGAGGGTATCTGATATTCTATCCAATACTTTCGTATTGAAGCACACTCTGGATGGCAGTACACAAATCCTTACAGATACGTACTTTGGAGGTCGGAGCTAAAATGACCAATAAACTTCATACATCATCAAAAACTCAAGAAATTTTTAGTTCCTTGGGACAATCATTGAATTTACAGCCATTTATTCTTTCTAAATTGGCAATTGCCTTGTCTATAAAGAAAGGCTCCCTTATGTCTTCAGATTTTGAGACTGATAATAACGGGCTTGAACTGAGCCGGCAAGTTATCTTTGGCGATCACGATTTGCTGTTTCGTTGTCTTATTGCGAAGAACGAAGGTAGGGTTGTTCGTGAGGATGATTATTTCCCTAATTTGGTAAAGGCGCATCTGGATCGAGGAGCTAAGTTGCTAGAGAATGAGAAGCGTTACACAAAGGATTTTTACAACCATTTGTGTAGACTGGATGATAACTTGTAAAGAGATTCAGCTGATATAAGATTTTAATAGCGTAGTACAATTTGACAAAGTGACAAAGAAGGAGAGGCTTTTTATGCTCTATCCAGGTCTTTACGAGCAGATCATCAATAACGCCCTGAACAGCGAGCTTTCTGAGATTCCAGAAGCCCGTAAGGCTGTTGCGCCAATTGATAAGGCGGAAGCCTCTAAGGTGCTGGCGCAGTATCTGTCTGACATAGTTCAAAAGGGCTTGGATAACGTACTGAACAATGGCGGAGATATCTCTGCGCAAATCGCTCTGACCAACCAGATTGTTTCCCTCATTCAAAACACGACACAAGAAGCTGACTTTGCCGCGCTGGGTGTTGACCAGCGCGCAGAGCAGCTTCTTGCTCTTTTACGGAAGTCCGATCCCCGTTTGGCAGTGGGTAAGACTGCGGAGGATATCAGCCGCCCTGAGACGTCTATCGCCCAGAGCTCGTTGTTTACCGGTGCGATCCATGAGCCTCAGATGTACACCGAACTTAAAAAGGAAATCGTCTCTGCGGACCGCATTGACATGCTGGTGTCCTTCGTCAAGTGGAGTGGTCTGCGCCTCATTATGGACGAGCTGCGGGAGTTTACTCAAAATGGTGGCGAACTGCGCATCATCACAACCTCTTACATGGGTGCAACCGATGTAAAGGCCATCGAGGAGTTGCGTCAGCTGCCCAATACTCGCATCAAGGTCAGCTATGACACAAAGCGGACCCGCCTCCATGCCAAGACCTATGTGTTCTACCGTGACACTGGCTTCACGACCGCCTATGTCGGTTCCTCCAATCTCTCCAATGCTGCTATTTCCAGCGGCTTGGAATGGAACGTAAAGGTCACAAAGAAGGACCTTCCGGAAACTATCGACAAGATCGCAGCTACCTTTGAGAGCTACTGGAACTCCAACGAGTTTGAGTATTACTCCGAGGATCAGAAGGAGCGCCTTGCCCGAGCGCTGAAGGCAGAAAAATACTTCGACACCAACAACGCCGAAGTCTACACCATGGACATCACGCCCTATTCCTATCAGCAAGAAATTTTGGACAAGCTGGAGGCAGAGCGTACCGTCCGCGGTTACACCCGCAATCTGGTGGTGGCTGCCACCGGCACCGGCAAGACCGTCATTTCTGCCTTAGATTATAAGCGTTTCCGCAAGCAGAACCCCGGCAAACCCTGTCGGCTGCTGTTCGTTGTCCATCGTGAGGAAATTCTGAAGCAGAGTCTGTACACATTCCGGGCGGTACTGAAGGACGCCAACTTTGGCGAGATGTTCGTGGGCAGTTACAAGCCTGACAGCATCGACAATCTGTTTATCTCGATTCAGACTTTCAACTCCCAGGACTTTGACAAAAAGACTGCGGCGGATTTCTATGACTACATCATCGTGGACGAGTTCCACCATGCTGCCGCCCGTACCTATCAAGATTTGCTGAACCACTACAAGCCGCAGATCTTGCTTGGCCTGACGGCTACCCCGGAGCGTATGGACGGCAAGAGTATTCTGCCATATTTCAATAACCGCATCGCGGCGGAGATACGCCTGCCCGAGGCCATTGACCGAAAACTACTGTGCCCGTTCCAGTATTTTGGCGTTACAGATAACGTGGATCTGGACAATTTAAGATGGGCCGCTGGCGGCTACGATAAGGGTGAGCTTTCCCGCATTTACACGCTCAGCGGAGCCATGGCCAATCGCCGTGCCGATTTGGTGGTCCGCTCTCTGTTGAAGTATGTTACCGACATTGACGACGTGAAGGGCCTTGGCTTCTGCGTTTCCATCGAGCATGCCGAGTTCATGTGTCGTTACTTCAATGAGCATGGCATTCCCTCCATGTTCTTGACCGGAAAATCCCCCGACGAAGAAAGAAAAACCGCCAAGCAGCGCTTGGTGGCCGGTGAAGTGCGCTTCATTTTTGTCGTGGATATTTACAACGAAGGTGTGGACATTCCTGAAGTCAACACCGTTCTGTTCCTGCGTCCTACCGAGTCTCTGACCATCTTCCTGCAGCAGTTGGGCCGTGGCCTGCGCTTGGCAGAGGATAAAGAATGCCTGACCGTGTTGGACTTCATCGGCCAGGCAAACAAGAAATATAACTTTGAAGATAAATTCGCGGCGCTGCTCAGCAACACCACCCGCAGCGTGACCCGCGAAATTAAGGACGGCTTTATCTCCGTGCCCAAGGGTTGCTACATCCAGTTGGAGAAGAAAGCCGCAAAATATATCCTGGATAATATCCGGGCGTCCTATGGCAACAGTGCCGGACTGGTGGCTCGTATTGCCTCTTTTGAGGAAGATACTGGCCTGGAGCTTAATCTTAAGAACTTCCTGGATTATTATCATCTGGACCCCAGAGCCATTTATAAATTCTCCTCGTTCTCTCGGCTGTGCGCTCGTGCGGATGTAATGGAGGACTTTAGCGAGCCGTTGGAGGAGACCATGACCAAGGCATTTGCACGGTTCGCAGTGGTGGATTCCCGCCGTTGGATTGCCTTCCTGCTGGATCTTTTGCCCCGGCTGGATAACGTAAATTTTGCCGCCTTGCCTCCGGTGGAGCAACGAATGCTGCAGATGTTTTATGTGACCGTTTGGTCCAAAACAGCAAATAGCTGGGACGATGAAGAAGTGCTGGATAACCTCTATGCACTGTCCGACAGTCCGACACTGATATCGGAACTGATTAGTCTGCTCCAATATCGGTATGAGCAAATCGACTTTATCGATGAGCCAGTGTATTTGGGCTTTGACTGCCCATTGGATTTGCATTGTACCTACACCCGTGATCAGCTTCTGGTTGCCATGGATTTCATGAAGTCTGCAACCGTGCGTGAGGGTGTGAAATGGCTGCCGGACAAGCAGTTGGATGTGTTCTTTGTGACGCTGAATAAGGCCGATAAGGACTATTCACCCACGACCATGTACAACGATTATTCCATCAATGAGAGCTTGTTCCATTGGCAGAGCCAGAGCACCACAGCAGCAGATTCTCCCACTGGCCAACGCTACATTAACCACAGGACGCGTGGAAGCCGTGTACTGCTGTTCGTCCGTGAGTTCAAGTCTGACCGGATCACGGGTGGTGCAGAGGCTTATACCTATCTCGGTACAGCAAACTATGTAAAACACGAGGGCTCCACACCGATGAACATCACTTGGAAACTGGATAGACCGATCCCGGCGAAGTTCTTGAAGAAGACAAATAAGCTTGTAGTTGGATAAATAGCGATTATCGAATGTTTGCCAAATGTATCGTCTGTGGAATTGCTCAATATGGGATAAGTTTATAGGTGTTAGTAGAAAATTATGTCTTAATCTAGATTAATTTGAATTTCTTTTTTCGATATCGATAAATTATCCTGATTAATATGGCGCATTGCAGGAAGGAGGCCATATGAAGAATTTTTCAACAATAATTGAGTCTCTGGCAAAATCAGATTACACACATTGCGCTAAAATGATTTTTGACAATATTAATTGCACGCACTTTGAGTCGTTAATGGCTCGCAAAGGTCTTGAAAAGATTTATCGAAACGAGAAGATGTCGGAGAAACAGAAAAGTGACTTGATTGAACTTATTGGAAATAAGATACCACAACATAAGGATCACATTGAAAAAACCTATTTATTTCTTCAGGCTTTCATTCCAGTTGGAGATATAATAGCACATAGGATAGAAAATAGTGTGACTGATAATTTCCCGGATTCACTAACAGTCTTCTATTATTGTATGGGAAGATTTGTTGATGAAACTCCTGATATAATTGGGACAGCTAAGAATGTTATTCTATCTATTGCTAAAAAATGTCTTAAAAATGATGTCTCATCCATCAATTATCAGCTTTCTATTTCTTTAGAAAATATATATTCAAGAAGTAGACCCAGCTTACTCTTGATATACCAAGATGCCATTAAGTACGGTGTGCTCATCGAAAAATATGATGCAATTAGCTTTGGAAGTGAGCTTATAGAGTCTATTACTATAGATCAGGTTCCTAGCATGGTATTGAAACTTACAAATCCCGAATTCGAATACGGGCTGCAGTGTGGGAATAAATACGATAATCTCATTGCTAAGAAGAGATATAGCGAGGACGATGGCTACATAGAATCGTTTTATAAATGTATTATTTGCAAATATTGTCGTCTTACTGGAGTGGCTGATTCTGATAAAGAAGTGGCTATGCAAATGTTAAAACGACAATTTGTTAATCGCAATCAAACGGATTTATTTTTCTTTTTGACAGGTGAGTATCAATCGTTTGTCCTCTCTATTTTGACTTCCATATATACGCAATTTTTGACCTTGTTTTTCTGTTCTTCTCAAACCATGAAAGTAATCACAAAATCTTATATTCGAGAAAAAATGCTTTGGGGAGATGTGATTAGTGATGAGGTTTTCAATGATTGCTATAGATTAGTCGTTGGGGATGATGTTTTTAAAAATACGTTTATTGTCGTAGATGAAGATATTGTTGTTGGACGATGGCAATTAGATTTTGATTTAAACATAGTTGAACTAGCCAAAAGAATATCATTGAACGCCAAAGAATCGCGCCAAGCTGGCAAAAATGCAAATAAATTCGGAAAAGAAATATACGAAGAATTAGTTAGATCAATGCTTGGAAAAACAGGGTGGAAAGTAAAACCGTCATCGATAAAAATCAAAGGAGAAAACCAGACAAAAACGGATATTGACTTAATCGCATATAACCAAGGGCTTGTTATTATAGGGCAGATTAAATTTGCTAATAGCGGGCGCGCAAGATATGATATTTGGAAGGCGAAACAAACAATAAACAAAGCAGTTGCCCAAATAAATCTCTCAATGTCAAAATTTTCAGAGGATCCCAATCTTCTGTATTCAATCTTAAAGAAAGATGGGTTTGTTGCAAGCAAAGAAGACATCAAAAAAGTTATTCCTGTAGTAATTACGAGTAGTAGCTATTTCATTGGGGAATATGGGGTGACTCACATTCCAGTAGTAAGTTGGGATATCTTCTCTCAGATTATAGAATCGACGAATTACTTTGATACAGTGATGAATATTGACGGGTATTTTTCAGATGTGGTTTCTTTGTATGATTTTGGGTTCCCCAAAAAGATAGTGATTAGCAAAATTGAAAGCGAAGAATTCGATATTCAATATGAGGAATATGATTGTGAAGATGAGTCATGGGATTAGACGTGATAACGATTTTATCCTATTTGCAAGTAAAAAGAGCGATTAACGCACGCAAGATCTAGCTCGATAAGGTACAATAAATTGCGCAAATTCAAAAAGGGATAAAAAGAGACAAGGTTT
>ERZ857882.4744-NODE-4744-length-11375-cov-25.802473_pt1 | contig 11375 bp, 10 predicted proteins | sample MGYA00519697_ERZ857882 | MGnify/ENA primary metagenome ERZ857882 (study PRJEB31778, sample SAMEA3449373) | human gut metagenome | biome: human gut; feature: human-associated habitat; material: faeces | place: United Kingdom | collected 2010/2012 ... | reverse complement strand
CGTTTGTTAAGACCGGGGAACTGGCGGATGTGATGGGCGCGCTGCCGCAAGAAATGCAAAAACTGGGGATAGAACCGGCGTTGGTCCTCCCCAAGTATCCGGCGGTGGGAAAAAACTATGGCAAAGAGCTGAAAACCGTTTATACCGGACGCATCAACCTGGCCTGGCGCAATCAGTACATCGGTGTGGAAAAGCTGCTGCTCAATGGTCTGCCGGTGTATTTTATCGACAATGAATTTTATTTTAAACGAGAGGCATTATATGGCTATGGCGATGATGCGGAACGGTTTGCGTATTTTTCCCGGGCCGTATTGTCCATGTTGCCCTGTATCGATTTTAAACCGGATATCATCCATACCAATGACTGGCATACGGGCCTGGCAGGGGCATATTTGAAGGAAGAATTCATGAAGGATCCCTATTATCGGGGCCTGAAAAATATTTTTACCATTCATAATTTAAAATATCAGGGGATCTTCGGCCGGGACATTGTCGAAGATGTGTTGGGGCTGCCCCTGCGCCTGATGCATAATGGGAATCTTGCCAATGACGGCGATGTGAATTTTATGAAAGCGGGTATGTGCTATGCCGACTATATCACTACGGTGAGCCGTACCTATGCGGAGGAGATCCGCTATTCCTATTTTGGTGAGGGGCTGCAGGATTATGTGGCTCTGTGCGCCGGAAAAATTACCGGAATTTTGAATGGGGTGGATCAAAAGGCTTATGACCCTCACACCGATCCTTTTATCAAGACTCACTTTACCGATAAAAGTGTATTTGCCCGGAAACCGCAGAATAAAGAAGCGCTGCAAAAAGCGATCCGCTCTTTGGAAAAAGGACGTTTTGGCTTAGGCCATGTGGGTAATTTGCACAGTCTTTCCAAAGAAGAATTGCTGAACCTGTTGCGTACGCCTTCTTCCGAGCGCCACTTCCAGATGTATGAAGCATTACGTAAAGGCGCTTCTGTTGAGGAAATCCAGGGAATTACTTTTGTCAAAGAGTATTTCATTCGTCAAATGCAGGAGTTGGTGGAAGAAGAAGAAGAGCTGCTGCAATATAAGGGTTCCGTTCCCCCTGTGGAAAAATTGGCTCAGGCGAAAAAAGACGGGTTTTCCGATAAATACCTCAGTGAAATTTTAGCTGTGACAGAAGATGAGATCCGCCACACCAGAGAAAATGCGGGGGTAGTGGAAGCCTGGGATGGCGTACATGTGAGCGGTACGCAGGACAGTGCCTATTATTACTCCACCTATAATGGGGCAGACCATAATCCCGTTACTGATAAGCGAAAGATCATGATCCTGGGCGGCAGCAAGACCGCCTATTATCTGGCAAAGTTGCTGACCGACATGGGGAACACGGTCAAGATCATCGAGGAGAAGGAGGAACGCTGCCTGGAATTGTGCGATGCGCTGCCAAAGGCCACGGTCATCCACGGCAACGGCACCCAACAGGAGCTGCTGCTGGAGGAAGGCATCCGGGGACAGGATGCCTTTGTGGCCTTGACCGGTATCGACGAGGTGAACATCCTCATCTCCATCTTCGCCTCCTCCCTGAATGTGCCCACCGTCATCTCCAAGGTCAATCGGGACGAGATGGTAGCCATTGCGGAGAACCTAGGGCTGGACATGATCGTGTCCCCCAAGAAAACGGTTGCCAATATTTTGGTGCAGTACGCCCGAGCACTGGAGAACTCCAAGGGGAGCAATGTGGAAACCCTTTATAAGCTCGTGGACGGCAAAGCGGAGGCGTTGGAGTTCAACGTTCGGGAGGATGCTCGACTGGTGCGCATTCCGCTGAAGGATCTGCGCTTCAAGTCCAACATCCTCATCGCCGGCATCATCCGTGGTCGCCAGACCATCGTGCCGGGAGGCAGCGATGAGATCTTACCGGGCGATAAAGTGATCGTTTTGGCGGCAGACCACCGGTTGAACGACCTTTCTGATGTGATTTTGTGAGGAGAGGGCTTGCGTTATGAATCGGAGAATGATCTTTTATACCGTCGGCCGCATCATCACCCTGGAGGCCGGCCTGCTGCTGCTGCCCATGGCGGTGGCGGCGGTGTGCGCCGGGGCCGTCATGGGGGACCACTGCTCCCCCATCTCCGACACCTCCATCATGAGCTCCACCGGAGCCGGCTGCGACCACATGGCCCATGTAAACACCCAGCTGTGGTACGGCCTGGCGGTTGCCGCCGACTGCACGGTGTGCTATCTGCTGGCCCCGGCGCTGGGAAATCCCTGGGTGCCCCTGGCCATCGGGGCTGCACTGGTAACGGGGCAGGTGTTCCTGCTGAACCGGCTTTCCCGGCGGCGGGCAGGGGAGGCGGTATGAAGCGGCTTCCGGTGCCCTTTATCGGCCAGGGACAGAACCTGCCCACCGGCTGCGAAAGCGTCAGCGCCGCCATGGTGCTGCAATACCTGGGCTTCTCCGTAACGGCGGAGGAGTTTGCCCGGGAGTGGCTGCCCCGGGGCCGGTTTTACCGGGACGAGAACGGCGTCCGCCACGGGCCGGACCCCCGCCGGGCCTTTGTGGGGGACCCCCACGACCCGGAGGCCCTGGGCTGCTGGGCCAGCGCGGTACAGACCGGATTGTCCCGGTTTCTGGAGGCTAAGTCCCGGGACGGAGCCGGGACATACCGGGTCAAAAACGAGACCGGCGCGGAGCTGGGCTACCTGTGCCGCCGATACATCGACCGGGACCTGCCGGTGCTGCTGTGGGTCAGCATCGACCTGCGCCCCACCGTCAACGGACCCTGGTACCGTCTGGAGCCGGGAGGCGAGCCCTTCATGTGGATCTCCAACGAGCACTGCGTGGTGCTGGCGGGATACGACCGGGAGCACTATATCTGCTGCGACCCCTGGAAGGACCGGGGCATGGCGGCCTGGCCCCGGGAGACGGTGTGGCAGCGGCACCGGGAGCTGGGGATGCAGGCGGTGGCCCTGGAGGGTCCGGTATGAGGCGGCGGGCGGGGATAGTTCTGGCCCTGCTGCTGGTGCTGACGGGCTGCACCCCGGCGGAACCGGCAGGCCCGGCGGCGGAACCGGCGGCGGAGCCGGTGTACATGGCCCTGACCTTTGACGACGGCCCCTCCCCGTCCAACACCCCCCGGCTGTTGGAGGGCCTTTCCCGGCGGGGCGTCCGGGCCACGTTCTTTCTGGTGGGCAGTCGGATCGAAGGCCGGGAGGACCTGGTCCGGCGCATCCGGCAGGAGGGCCACCAGATCGGCAATCACTCCTTCGGCCACGGGGACCTGACGGACCTGTCCGCCGCCCAGGCTCTGGCGGACCTGGACAAATGCAGCCGGGCCCTGGAACAGGTGCTGGGGCCGGGAAGCTACTGGCTGCGGCCCCCTTACGGCTTCATATCGCAGGAGGAGCTGCGGGCCCTGGGGACCCCGGCCATCTGCTGGTCCGTGGACACGGAGGACTGGAAAAGCCGGAACGTGAACAGCATTCTGGACATCGTGCTGCGGCAGGCCGGAGACGGGGATATCCTCCTGCTCCACGACTGCTATCCCACCAGCGTCACGGCGGCCCTGGAGATCGTGGACCGGCTGCAGCCCCGGGGGGTGCAGTTCGTCACCGTGGAGGAGCTGTTCGCCGTCAAGGGGGTGCAGCCTGCCTGCGGAACCCTGTACCGCCGTGTGCGGGGAGAATAAAACCCGCATTTTGTCCAAAATGACAATGGACGCGGGGCCGCGGGGAGCATATAATAGGGCCAGATTTCAAAAGGAGCAAGCGCCATGAACCGCAACGTTTCCATGAACAACTGCCGGGCCATTTGTACCATGGCCTGTTGTTGTCATGCCCGGAACGGTCATGTATGGTTTGCCCAGAAGGCCCGGGCCTGACGCGCCCGGGAAAAGCGCGTAAAAGCAGCGGCAGAGGATGCATGACGCATTCTCTGCCGCTTTGATTTTTCCACACACGGAAAGGAAGCCTGCTTATGTATCCCCAACACATCCAAGAAGCCGCCGCGGCCATCGGCCGCACCCTGACGGAAAGCGCCACCCCCCTGTATGGCAGCGGTCTGCGTCTGCCGGACCGCCGGGCGGTCATCGAGCTGGTGAAGGAGGTCCGCCGCCTGCTGTTTCCCGCCTATTTCGGGGACCCGGCGCTGATGTCCCTGGCCCCGGAGAACTACGCCGCCCTGCTGCTGGAGCGCATCTGTGAAAAGCTCACCGAGCAGCTGAAGCTGGCCCTGCCGGAGGACCAGGTGGGCCGGGCGGAGGAGATCACCCGGGAGTTTGCCCGCCGCCTGCCCCAGGTGCAGAAGCTGCTGCTGGAGGACCTGGACGCCACCTTTGAGTCCGACCCCGCCGCCGCCTCCCGGGAGGAGATCATCTTTGCCTATCCGGGCCTGTTCGCCATCTTCGTTTACCGCATTGCCCACCTGCTGTACTGCCAGCGGGTGCCCATGATCCCCCGGATCATGTCCGAATATGCCCACAGCCGCACCGGTATCGACATCCACCCCGGGGCCTCCATCGGCCCCCACTTCTTCATCGACCACGGCACCGGCATCGTGGTGGGCGAAACCACAGTCATCGGCCGGAACGTGAAGCTGTATCAGGGGGTGACCCTGGGGGCCATGTCTCCCCGGGGCGGCCACGCTTCTCTGCCCGGCAAGCGCCATCCCACCGTGGGGGACGACGTGACCATCTATTCCGGCGCGTCCATTCTGGGGGGCGACACGGACATCGGTGACGGCTCCGTGGTGGGGGGCAACGTGTTTTTGACCCGGTCCGTCCGCAGCGGCACCCGGGTGGCCGCCGCCACCCCGGCCCCGGTGCTGAAAAACCCCGGGGACCCGTTTGTGTACACGATATAATACGATGTAAGAAGAACGGGGCGGACGGAGTCGTCCGCCCCTGCGGAAACAGGAACCCCTCCGGCCTGGGCCGGAGGGATTCCTCAGCTTGTCAAAAAGCCTCGCAGAGTTTGCCGCCCGCAGGCGGCGGATAAGTTGGTGCGCGGGTCAGCCCAGCAGCTGCTCCAGGTCCGCCGCCGTCATAATGCGGCCGCCCACCCGCTGCATATCCGCCAGGTTGGCCTGCTGCACGGCGGGGGTCACAGAGGAGGTGCAGTCCGACAGCACCACGGCGTCATAGTCCAGGGACAGGGCGTCGTAAAAGGTGGAGCGGATGCAGTTGGGGGTGGTGGTCCCGGCCAGCAGCACCGTGTCCACCCCCAGGCGGCGGAGGATCAGGTCCAGCTCCGTGTGGAAAAAGGCGGAAAACCGGGGCTTCACGATGACGTAGTCCGCCGGGGCCCGGCGGAACTCCTCCGGCCAGGCGTCGGACATGGACGCCGGGCACGTCTCGGACAGGGGCTTCCCGCCTTTGGCCCACACGTCGTATCGGGCCCGCTCCACATCGGACCCGTCCGCCCGATAGTGCCGCACGGCGAACACCACCGGCACCCCGGCCCGATGGCAGCAGTCGATGGCCCGGGCGCAGGCGGGCACCGTGTCCGCCGCCCCGGCGATATACAGGGGGCTGGACGGGTCCAGAAAGCCCCGCTGCATGTCGATGACCACCAAGGCATATTTGTGCATGAAAATCCCTCCACAAACGCAATTGAAAATCCGGCGGATGTTCCGCCCAGGCTATTGTAGCGTCTCCGGCGGGAAAACGCAACGGAAAAAAATTGCGGCCTTCACGCCTTGTGAAGACGCGGGATAACTGGTATAATAAAAGGGTTCAGAAGATTTTCAGGAAAGGAACGACATTGCATGGAGCTGCACGCAAAGCTGGTTCGCTCGCAGCTGTCTTTTTTCAAGCCCTTTGTGGCGGGCCTGTCTCTGGAGGCCACCCGGAAGGGCCAGGACAAGCTGGGCGAGCTGATGACCGCCCTGCACCGGCGGGAGGTGCTGGTGCGGGACCACGATTTTGAGCATTTTCAGGGGGCGTGGGTCATGCCCAAGGACCAGCGCCGCACCGGGGTGATCCTGTATCTCCACGGCGGGGGCTATACCTGCGGCAGTCTGGAATACGCCAAGGGCTTTGCCGCCGCCCTGGCCTCGGAGTGCGGCGTGCGGGTGTTCTGCCCGGCCTATCGCCTGGCCCCGGAGCATCCGTATCCGGCGGCCCTGGACGACGCGCTGGAGAGCTATCAATACCTGCTGCAGAAGGGCTATGAGCCGGGGCAGATCATGCTGGCCGGGGAGTCCGCCGGAGGCGGGCTGATCTACTGCCTGTGCCTGAAGCTGAAGGAGCTGGGCATGGAGCTGCCCTGCGGCCTGATCGGCATTTCCCCCTGGACGGACCTGACCGGCTCCGGGGATTCCTATCGGGAGAACCGGGAAAACGATCCCTCCATGACCCCGGAGCTGCTGCGGTTTTACGCGGGGTGCTATACCCAGGACCCCACGGACCCCCTGTGCTCGCCGCTGTTCGGCGACCTGACGGGCCTGCCGCCGTCGCTGCTGTTTGTGGGCGGGGACGAGGTGATGCTGGACGACACCCGGGCCCTGCACGAAAAGCTCCTGGCCGCCGGGTGCCGCAGCAGGCTGCACATCGCCCCGGAGCGGTGGCACGCCTATGTGCTGTACTGCCTGAACGAGAATATGGAGCAGGATTTTGAGGCCATCAACCACTTCCTGGACCGGACCCTGTCCCCGGCCCGGAGCCTGCGGTGGATGCGGCTGGACAACGCCGCCAAGATCTATCCCGCCGCTAAGCGGCGGAACTGGAACAACTTCTTCCGCCTGTCCGCCACCCTGACGGAGCCCATCGACGTGCCCGTGCTGCGGGCGGCTCTGGACGTGACGGTGCGGCGGTTCCCGTCCATGGCCGTGCGGCTGAGGCGGGGGGTGTTCTGGTACTATCTGGAGGAAATTCCCCAGGCGCCGGACATCCAGCCGGAGAAAAGCTGCCCCCTGGCCCATGTGCCCTTCGGCCAGGTGCGGCGCTGCGCCTTCCGGGTGCTGGTGTATCACAACCGGGTGGCAGTGGAGTTTTTCCACGCCGTCACCGACGGCACCGGGGGGCTGATCTTCCTGAAAACCCTGACGGCGGAGTATCTGTGCCAGAAATACGGCATCAGCATCCCGGCGGAAAAGGGTGTGCTGGGCCGCCTGGAGGAGCCCAGTCCGCAGGAGCTGGAGGACAGCTTCCTGCGCTATGCCGGGGACGTTGCCGCCAGCCGGGCGGAGAGCACCGCCTATCACCTCAGCGGCACCCCGGAAAAGGACGGGTATAAGAACCTGGTGACCATGATGGTGCCGGTGGACCGGGTCCGCGCCTGTGCCAGGCAGTATGGCGTAACCGTGACGGAGCTGCTGTGCGCCGCCATGATGCAGGCCATCGCCGACCTGCAGGCGGAGAAGGTGCCCCGGCGCAGCCGCCGCAAGCCGGTGAAGGTGCTGCTGCCGGTGAACCTGCGGACTCTGTTCCCCAGCCGCAGCCTGCGGAACTTTGCCTCGTATATCACCCCGGAGATCGACCCCCGCACCGGGGACTATACCTTCTCCGAGATCTGCGCCGCCGTGCACCACCGGATGGGCCTGGAGAACAACACCCACACCCTGCGCTCCAAGTTCGCCGCCAATGTGGCCAGCGAGAAGTCTCCGGTGCTGAAGGTGATGCCCCTGTTCATCAAGAACATCGCCATGAAGGCGGTGTTTAACGCCGTGGGCGAGCGGAAGTCCTGCCTGTGCCTGTCAAACCTGGGGGCGGTGGAGCTGCCGGAGGCCATGGCCCCGTATGTGCAGAGGCTGGACTTCATCATCGGCGTTCAGGCCGCCGCGCCCCACGACTGCGGCGTGGTGTCCTGGAACGGAACTATGTATATCAACTGCATCCGCAGCATCCAGGAGCCGGAGCTGGAGCTGCATTTTTACCGGGTCCTGCAGCGGCTGGGTCTGCCTGTGAAGGTGGAGAGCAACCGCCGGGGCCGGGGATAAGGGAAAGGAGTGTCCGATATGTATTGCATCAATTGCGGCGTGGAGCTGGCCGACAGCGAAACCGTGTGTCCCCTGTGCGGGACCCGGGTGTTTCACCCGGATATGCCCCGGCAGCAGGGGGAGCCTCCCTTTCCGCCGGACCCCATGGGCCATCCCGAGGAGGTGAACCGCTCCGGCGTGCTGTTTATCCTGACCATGCTGGCGGTGCTGCCCATCGTGATCTGCATCCTGTGCGACTGGAGCGTCAACGGGGCCATCCTGTGGTCCGGGTACGCCGCAGGGGGCGTGGCGCTGCTGTACATCCTGGCGGTGCTGCCCCTGTGGTTCAGAAGGCCCAACCCGGTGATCTTCGTCCCGGCGGACTTTGTGGCCATCGGGCTGTATCTGCTGTATATCAACTTCGCCACCGGCGGACACTGGTTCCTGACCTTCGCCCTTCCGGTCACGGGGACCATCGGGGTTCTGGTGACTACGGTGGTGACGCTGCTGCGGTATCTGAGCCGGGGGCACCTGTATATCTTCGGCGGGGCGCTGATAGCCGGAGGCGGCCTGGCGGTGCTCATCGAGTTCCTGCTGAACCTGACCTTCGGGCTGCATCACACGTTCATTTGGTCCTTCTATCCCTTGGCGGCGGGGGTGCTGCTGGGGGCCATGCTGCTGATCATTGCCGTGTGCAAGCCCCTGCGCCGGTCCCTGCACCGGAAGTTTTTCCTGTAAGGCCATGGGCGAGATGTGCGCATCCTGCGTGGAGCTGGTGACCTTTGACCAGCTGCGCCAGCGGTATCCCCAGCTGGAGCAGCACCGCATTGCCCCCTCCGGCGGCGCCTTCTGCCGGGCGGAGCGGCTCAAGGGCGGCGGGGCCGCCGGGACCTATGCCATGCCCCGGCCCATGGCCCCCACCGGCGAGAAGCACTTTTTCGGATTCTATCTGACCCAGCGGCGGCTGCTGCTGGCGGAGGACGGGGAGTTTTTGCGGGGCCTGGCGGACGACCTGGAGGCCGGGACCCCGGCCCAGGCCCTGGCGGAGCTGTTCACCCGGCTTTTGCAGGAGGACATGCCCACCCTGCAGAAATACGAAAAGCGGCTGACAGCCCTGGAGGAGGACCTGATGCAGGACCAGGCCCAGGACCTGGACAAGAAGCTGTTCCGCATCCGCCGGGAGCTGTCGGTGTTCGCGGCGTATTATGAGCAGCTGGACGACCTGTTTGCGGTGCTGTCGGAGGAGACGGAGGAGGGCGACCCCCACGCCTCCCGGCTGTTCGACCACCTGACGGGCCGGGCCCAGCGGCTGCTGTCCGCCACGGAGCAGGAGAAGGAGTACGCCTTACAGCTGCGTGAAATGCACCAGACCCAGCTGGACATGCGGCAGAACCAGATCATGAAGATCCTGACCATCGTTACCACGGTGTTTCTGCCCCTGTCCCTGATCGCCGGGTGGTACGGCATGAACTTTGTGAACATGCCGGAGCTCACCGCCCGGCACGGGTATCTGGCCGTGTGCATCGTCAGCGCGGTGTGCATTCTGGTGGAGCTGGTGATCTTCAAGTGGAAAAAATGGCTGTGAAGCAGCCGGGCATAAAACTTCATGCACTGTGCGGCGCACCGCGAAAACAGGCAAAATCTTCTGTGCATGAAGTTTTGTGCATCATTCCCGGTTGCCCCGAAGGGGCGAGGGAATGGCACATTCTATTTTTTGCTATGCTTTTGCATAGCAAAAACGCGGGACGCACCGGAATAACCCGGCGCGTCCCGCGTTTGTCCCGCATGAAATCAGTCCTTCCTCCAGACGGAGGGGGACAGGGCCACCAGCATGGGATAGATCTCCAGCCGCCCCATCAGCATGGCCGCCGACAGCAGCAGCTTGGACAGGACGGAATACCCGGCGTAGCTTCCGGCGGGGCCCACGGCCCCCAGGCCCGGACCCACGTTGTTGAAGCAGGACACCACCGCCGACAGGTTGGTCTCCAGGGAGAAGGGCTCCCCGCTGAGGCACAGGAAGGTGATCAGGATGCACAGACAGTACAGGGCGAAGTAGATGCTGACGCCCCGCTGGACCTCGCTGCTCAGGGCCTTGCCGTCGCAGCGGACGGCGGTGACCCGCCGGGGATGGACCAGGCGGTTCACCTCCCGCCGGATGGTGCGCAGCAGGATCATGGCCCGGGACACCTTCAGACCGCCGGCGGTGGACCCGGCGCAGCCGCCAATGAACAGCAGGGCGAACAGGATGGCCCGGGACAGTCCCGGCCACAGGTCAAAGTCCGCCGTGGCATAGCCGGTGGTGGTGAGGACGGAGCTGACCTGGAACGCCGCCTGCCGCAGGCAGGTGCCCAGACCGCCGTACACCCCCCGCAGGTCCAGGGTGATAACGCCGGTGGCCACGACTGCCAGTCCCAGATAGGTCCACAGCTCGTCACTGCGCAGGGCTGCCCGCCACTGGCGCAGCAACAGCAGATAATAGAGGTTGAAGTTGATGCCGCAGAGGATCATGAAAACGGTGATGACCCCCTGGATATACGGGGAGTAGGAGGCAATGGAGTCGGCCCTGATGCCAAAGCCGCCGGTGCCCACGGTGCCGAAGGCGTGGACCAGGCTGTCAAACAGGGGCATACCCCCCAGCAGCAGCATGCCCACCAGCACCGCCGTGATAAGAAAATACAGCAGATACAGCACCCGGGCGGTGTCCCGGGTCCGGGGGGTCAGCTTGCCCTTCACCGGGCCGGGCATCTCCGCCTTGAGAATGTTCATGGAGCGGTCAGTGCTGCCGGAGAGCATGGTGATGAACACCAGCACCCCCATGCCGCCCACCCAGTGGGTGAAGCTGCGCCAGAACAGCAGCCCGTGGCTCATGGCCTCCACGTCCGTCAGGATGGAGGCCCCGGTGGTGGTGAAGCCGCTGACCGTCTCAAAAAATGCGTCGGCATAGGAGGGAATCTCCCGGCTGAACCAGAAGGGCAGGGCCCCCACCGCCGACAGCAGCACCCAGGCCAGGGCCACGATGATGTATCCCTCCCGGCTGAAGAACTTGTGGCTGCGGGGCCGGGCCAGCAGCGTCAGCAGCCCGCCCAGAACGGCGGCCACGGCCATGGAGGCCAGCACCGCCCAGGCGCAGTCCTCCCGATACAGGAGGGACACCGCCAGCGGCAGGACCAGCAGCCCCGCCTCCGCCAGCAGGACCCGTCCCGCCATATGGAAAATGATGCGATAATTCATAAATAAAGCCCCCGATGGGTCTGTCCGACGGAAAATCGGAACGGTTGAAGAAACTCTTGCCGCAGCCTATTATAGTTTACCCACCGGGGAAAGTCAATAATCCCCAGGACAGAACAAGGCCCCCGGCTTTCGCCGGGGGCCTTGGATACGTATTAGGGGGGAGACTTACTCAGCCTCGGCCAGAGCCTTGGCCTCGGCAATGGCCTTCTCCTGGGCCGCGGCGGGGCAATCCTCGTAGCGGACGAAGTTGAAGG
>ERZ857882.4742-NODE-4742-length-11382-cov-2.328242_pt1 | contig 11382 bp, 10 predicted proteins | sample MGYA00519697_ERZ857882 | MGnify/ENA primary metagenome ERZ857882 (study PRJEB31778, sample SAMEA3449373) | human gut metagenome | biome: human gut; feature: human-associated habitat; material: faeces | place: United Kingdom | collected 2010/2012 ... | reverse complement strand
GGACGTACGGGCGGTTCATTTTTTGGAATTTTGAACCGCCGAGAGCGTTTTGAACTGCCGCTCTCGCCATGAGGAAAGAAAATAGGTCCATTATAGTTCGGATCATTTGAAGGCTACAATTGAAGACTATACGAAGAATATCAGAATCCATTACTTGAAACAGTGTCTCCGGCGGCATCCCAAAGTTTTTTCAAAGTGTTCGTTCCCGCCAGCCCATTCACAGTCAATCCATTAGCGCTTTGAAAGTTACGGACTGTGGTATCAGTGTTGGAGCCAAATACTCCATCAGGGGTGATACCAAGCGCCAATGGAAACGCCTTCTTTCATGCCTGAGGCTCAGTAATGCCAAAGGGCGGATTCCAGAACGCTCATCCCCGGTGTGGAGCCGTAAAGCTCGCCTTCTTCCAGAATCGCGCCGGACGCAGCGTCGATCACAACCCGGTATCCGTTGTGATGATCTTCAATGCTCCACGCTCCGCTATGGGGCGCCGCCGTGATCCATACCTTCCAGATCGGCCTGGACGGCTCGGTGACGGTGAAGAGCGCAGAGGTCAGGCAGCGCTTCTGCAGCATTTCCTGCGTTACGCCTTCCAATCCGGAATTCAGATAAGCCGCCTGAGCAATACGAAGCGCTTCTTCTTCGGGGATGCTGCCTTCATCGGGAATACCGTATGTCTGACAGGTGATGTCGTAGATGGTTTGGCTGTACCGATCGGCATATCCCGATTGGGTATCCAGAAAATACTATTTGATATCCGGACGCCGGTCCAGGAAGGCGTCGACAACGGGCTTGTAAGCCGCGCAGAATTCGGCTCTCTCCTCGGTGGAACAGTACAGGAAAGCCCGTAAACCCGACTCCCAGTCCTTCCAGTGCGGATAGGCCGCCCGCGGAATCAGCTGACTCCATTCGTATTCTTCCACGCTGGAAGCGTCGGTTCTCTCTCCGCTTGCAAGAAAGAGCTTTGTCCAATGATAGGCATTTTGCGCCGGGTCGAAATAGCTTTCGCCCCATTCCGCCCGCAGCGCGGGTCTCAGCTGCTCCGCCTCCACGAAGATATCGGCGATCCACAAGCCAGCCTCATCGTCAAAGCGGATTGTAATCTCTGTCGCCTGCCGCTCTTTTTTGCTGAAACTGTGGATTTCAGACAGTTCGCTCAGGCAGAGTTGACGGACATATTCCTCGGTGGCCTTTTCAGATCGCTGGTATGTCGCAGCTTCCCCGGCGGGTTCAAACAGGTTGCTTTCCGCAAACCATTTTTCAAACTCGGCGGAAATGACGGCCTGATCCGCATCCGGGGAAACGCTGCGGTAAAAAACAGTAAATACGGTTTCCAGACCAGGAGTGTTGTATTCCTCAGGCTGAAGAATGGTGGGATCCAGCTGCTCACGCATCAAGTCGCCATAGATGCGATCAATCAAAATCGAAGCGGCTTCTTCACGACGGCTGTCTGAAACCGAAGGATCCACGCACAACGCCAGCTGCTCATCGTCGTTTGCAACGATCCCGTATGCCCGCAGCACTTCCACAAAGCACAGCTTATTGTCCAGCCCACAATCCTCACCAAGCAGCAGCGGCGCGCTTTGATCTATGGCGGGCTTTATTGCTTCATAGACCCCCATGGCCAGCGCCGTGACCGCCAGCATGATCAGCAGCGTTACCAGGACGGTGGCAAGGGTCAGTTTTCGTTTCACCGGCTTTTCCTCCTTGTCGTTGATGATCTTCTGCGCAAGAAAGAGATCGGCCTGCACGCCGGAGAAACAACTGTCCATAGCGCGCTGAACGCTTTGATGAAAACTCTTTTTCACAGTACTTCCTCTTTCAGCAGACTCCTGAGCTGTTTTTTTGCGTGGCTCATCCTTCGGGATACGGACGGCTGCGAAATGTTCAGCGCTCCGGCGATCTCTTTCAAGGTCATGTTGTTTGAGCCGTGGCCACTGGACGCTACCCTCTTTCATTTATATAGACGATTCAATTCAGGAAAATATAGCCTTGCAGAGGACTCCTCCCAACATTCATTCAAAAGAAACTGTTCATTATCCTGTTTTTTTAGTTTTGTTTCATAATGAACGATGAACATTATGTTTTATAACAAATCACAATTGACACAGGAAAGAGACCCATGTTATACTGATTGTGATAAAATTGTGAACGAACGAATTTGAGCATTAAACAACCTGACGACATGACGAATCATACGACAGCTTTGAAAAACGACCAAACTACTACTCACCGGGGAGTGAACGACAAATGTCACGAATCCTCATGGAAATCTGCTGTGGTTCTGCCGATGACGTTATCCAGGCCGAAAAAGGCGGCGCGGATCGTGTGGAACTGAATTCCAATCTCTTTCAGGGCGGACTGACGCCGTCTATCGGTATGCTGGAAGTGGTCAAACGGCATGTTTCTATTCCTGTCATGACCATGGTGCGCCCCCGTGCGGGCGGCTTTTGCTATACGGAAGTTGAGTTTGAAACGGCAAAAGCGGACGCTCGCGCCCTGCTGCTGGGCGGTGCGGACGGGCTGGTCTTTGGCTTCCTGCATGAAGACGGCACGGTGGACGAAGAACGGACGCGCGAAATAGTATCGCTGTGTCAGGGAAAGCCTGCGGTATTTCACCGTGCGCTGGACGTAACGCCGGACTGGAGGCGCGCGCTGGACAGCCTGATCCGTTTGGGCGTGACGCGCGTCCTGACCAGCGGACAGGCCAGCGATGTTTTCTTTGCGCTGGACACCATCGCTGAAATGATCCTCTTTGTGGATGGCGCGATTGAGATCCTGCCCGGCGCGGGCATCACGCTGGAAAACGCGCGGCGCGTCGTTCAGGCGACAGGCTGTACGCAGATACACCTGGCGCGGCACAAAAGCATACCGGATACGTCGGTGGCCAATAACCGCAGCATTTATTACGGCGGCGCACTGTACCCACCGGAGGATCGATTCGACATGACGGACTGCGCTTATGTGGCCGCCGTGCGCGAGAGCATCTAGATTCGGAGGGAGCGGAGAATGTACGCCATCATCGGAACCTGGAAAATGTGTGCCGCCGGGCTGTACGAGGCCTGCGGGATGCTCAGGGATGGAGCCTCCGCTGGCGATGCGGCCGTCCACGCCATCATGCGCGTGGAGGACGACCCCGCCTATACCTCCGTGGGCTTTGGTGGATTGCCGGATAAAACCGGGCGCGTCATGTTGGACGCCGCGTATATGGATGGAAATACGCTGCGGATGGGCGGCGTGATGAGCGTTGAAAATGTCAAAAACCCCATTCTGCTGGCTCACGCTCTGTGCGGAAGAGAGACCAACTGTCTGCTGGCTGGTCGCGGCGCGGAACAGGCCGCCGTCGAACAGGGGCTGGCTATGCGCGACATGCGCACGGAAAACAGTCTTCGCCGCTGGCGAGAGGCGGTGCAGAAGGAAAACGAACCGCTGACGGCCTACCGGGGGCACGATACGGTGTGCGTGCTGGCGCTGGACGAAAGCGGCCGCATGGTGGCGGCCACCTCCACTTCCGGTCTGTTCATGAAGGAGCCGGGACGCGTAGGCGATTCTCCCATCATCGGATCCGGCTTCTACTGTGACGCCCGGTTCGGCGCTGCGGCGGCCACGGGACTGGGGGAGGACATCATGCGCGGTTGCCTGTCCTATGAAACGGTCTCGCTGATGAAAAGAGGCAGGACACCTAAGGAAGCCTGCGAAGAAGCGCTATGCGGACTGTCCCGGCGCAAGCTGGAGCTGGGCGAGGACGGAGGCAGCATCAGTCTGATCGCCCTGTCCCCGCAGGGGGCGTTCGGCGCCGCCACGACGCTGCCTGTATTTCCTTTTGCCGCAGGGGACGCGTCCGGCGCGTCGCTGTACGTTACAGATCATTCGGACTGCCCCGTACTCCGGCTCGCAATGGAGAAGGAGCTGGAGGGCGAACCGTAAGGATATCACGCGTAAAGCGTAGCATATCAACAACAAAAAAGGAGGAAACCCACATGAAGAAACTGCTCGCGATTCTGCTCGCCGCCCTGCTTGTCACCCTCACGCTGCTGCCCGCCGTTTCAATGGCGGAAGACGTGGAGCTGGTCATGGGCTCCTGGCGCAACACGGACGCTTCTCAGGTGGAAGCACTGCTGAAGCGCTATAAGGAAATCAGCGGCGTCACCATCCGCTTCGAACCAACCGTCTCCTCCCAGTACAACGCTACCCTGCGCCTGCAGCTGGACAACGGAACCGGCCCCGACCTGTTCTACAGCCGTTCCTACGCCACAGGCGAAGAACTGTACAACGCCGGCTTCAACATGATCTGCAACGACATCCCCGGCGTGATGGAAAACTTCACCGACGCCAGCCGAGAGCCCTTCACCGCCGCGGACGGCAAGGTTTTCGCCGTACCCTTTGCCGCCGTTTCTCAGCCCATCTACTACAACAAAACCATCTTTGCCGAGAATGGGATCACCGAGCTGCCCAAGACCTGGGAAGAATTCATTGCCCTGTGCCAGAAGCTCAAGGACAACGGCGTGACCCCGCTGGCCAACGGCATTGCCTCTAACTGGGATATTCTGGAATGTGTCCTGCTGGGCATGGTGCCCAACTATATTCCCTTCGAAGGCCGCGCCGCTTATGAAAAAGGCGAAAAGAAGATGAACGATGAGACCTGGGTTCGCATCTACACTGACTTTGCCAAGCTCGCACCTTTCTTCCCGGACGGCTTTGAATCCATTGACAACGACAACGCCAACACCTATTTCGGTCTGGGTCAGGCGGCTATGCTGATCGATGGCTCCTGGAGCTGCGGCGTGCTGAACGACAAGGCCAACTACGACATTGATCTGGGCTTTATGGCGTTCCCGCCGCCCGAAGGCAATGAACCCGGCATGTGCCTGCATCCCGATATGGGTATCGCCGGCAACCCTGCCACCAAGCATCCTGAAGAGGTCAAGGCATTCCTGCAGTGGCTGGCCTCTCCCGAAGGCGCGCAGATCTCCGCCGACTATCAGCCCGGCGGCTATTTCCCGCTGATCAGCACCCCTATCACCCTGCAGGACGATACAATCGCCGCCATGCTTGCGCTGAACGAGGGGAAGAATCTCGACGCACGATTCATCTGGGCGAGGATGATGGATCTGTACACGCCGATGGTCGAGCAGCTGAACCTGCTCTGCCGCGGTGAAACCACGCCCCAGGCGGCCGCTGATGCGATCGCCGCGATCTGGAACAAGTAAACAAGCGCGACCAGAGGCAGGGCGGCCCGGCAAGCTGCCCTGCCATTTTCAAATAAGGAGGAAGCCCCTATGCAGACAGGAAAAAAATACGGGGCCTTTCATGGCGGCGGCAGCATCAAGCCGGGCGGCGTTTACTGGATTTTGTATATTCTGCCCGCGATGCTGTTTTACGTTGTGTTCATGGCGTACCCGATGATCGACTCCATTCGTCTGTCCTTCTATTCAGGAACGACAGGCACAAGGGAATTCGTGGGTTTCGCCAACTATGTGCGCCTGTTCACCGACCCCGTGGTTTCGACCCGGTTTTGGAACGCCTTTGGCAACAACTGGATTTTTTTCGCCTATCACATGATTTTGCAAAACTCGCTGGGCATTCTGTTCGCCGCTATTCTGACCAACCGTACCATGCGCGGCCGGCAACTGTACCAGACTCTGATTTTCATTCCCTGCACCATCGCTGTGCTGGTGACGGGCTACCTGTTTAAGCTGATCCTCAACCCCATCTGGGCGGGCGCTACGTTGAAAAAGGCAGGACTCGGCTTTCTGGTCCGTTCCTGGCTGGGCGACCCCAAAACGGCGCTGTCCTGCGTATCGCTGGTTTCCGTCTGGCAGTGGGTAGGCATCCCGACGATGATGTTCGTAGCCGCCTTTCAGGGCATTTCCGACGACCTGATCGAGGCCGCATCCATTGAAGGAGCATCCCTCTGGCAGCAGTTTATCAAGATCAAGATCCCACTGATTGTACCGGTCATCGGAATGATCGCCATCATGACGTTCGTTTCCAACTTCAACGCCTTTGACGTGGTGTTCTCCATGGAAACGCCGGACGGTGCGCCCAATTACTCCACTGATATCATCGGCACGCTGTTTTACCGATACGGCGTCGCCGGGCAGCACCCCGTCGGCATTCCGGAGCCGGGCGTGGGGGCGGCCATTTCCACCACCGTGTTTCTGATCCTTCTGTGCGGCGTGCTTCCAATCCTTCACAGCACGCAGGGAAAGGAGTGAGCCGGCATGAAGAAAAGAGCGCGCTCCATGCGCATTATGAATCTGCATATTCCGTATCACATTATCATGATCATATGGTCGCTTATCGCCATGATGCCCGTGTGGCTATTGCTGATCAACACGCTTAAGCCCAAGAAGGAGATCTACACCAATCCCTTTGGCCTGCCCAGAGAGTGGACGCTGGACAATTATCGTTATATCATATCGGACAATAATTTCTTCAGCTATTTCAGGAATTCACTTATCGTCGTGGTCGTTTCACTGGCGGTGATTCTGCTGCTGGGTTCTCTCTGCGCCTACGCGTTGGCGCACTGGCGTACCCGCACGTCCAGGGGCGTGTACTTTTTCATCATTGTAGGCATGATGCTGCCCATCAAAATCGCCACCATCCGGCTGCTGGAGATCATGAAAACGCTGGGGCTTTTAAACACGCTGTGGAGCCTGTTCCCGGTTTATATCGCCATGGGTCTGCCCGTCGCAGTGTTCATCCTGACCGAGTTTATCCGGGGGCTGCCGGGCGAATTGTATGAAGCGGGCTTCATGGACGGCGCAGGAAGGTTTATGATCTATCGCAAAATCGTCCTTCCGCTGATTCGCCCGGCACTGGCCACCGTGGCCATTTATAACCTGGTGCCGATCTGGAACGACCTGTGGTTTCCCCTGATTTTTATCAACGTGGAGAACCAGAAAACCGTGCTGCTGGCCGTCACCAGACTGCAGGGGCAATACACCACGGACTGGCCCAAGCTGCTGACCATTCTGTCCCTGTCCGCGCTGCCCGTCATCCTGCTGTATCTGACGATGTCCAAGCAGTTCGTCAAGGGATTGACGGCAGGCGCCGTGAAGGGATAAAAGGGAAAAGCGCCCCGGCCTGCGATACCAAAACCAAAGAGGCGCGAGTCATGACTGCGGACTTTGAAGTGCGACAAGAGCAAAGACTATGCGCCACGTCCTCTCGTTGCCGTTCACGAAATGCCGTATATGCAATACACCCTGCTCCGAGTGAAGCGGAGCAGGGTTCTTGCTGTCTCTTGTCCTGCCATGGGAAGGTCATACTCTGCCAAGTCAAAACCCTGCCCTGCCGAGACAATTTCTTGCCCTGCCGGGGCATTGCTTTTTTCCAATGAGTTCTGTATACTGGCACTGTCTGAGCACCCGGCGTTCCGGGATTGATGGAGATTCAATCCAAACAAAAAAATAGAGGATGCTCCCACAATGCAGGAGCATCCTCTGAACCAATTAATGCGTCATTTCCCCATATACTGGAATTTCCGTCCCGTCCCTGAACACAAACGCCAGCTTGTCCGGGCAGACCCGAACCGTCTCTGTCAGTCCCAGGAACATTCCTTCGTCAAAGGCCGCCAGCTGCTCCGACGCTCTCAGCCTGCCCATAAATGCCTGCAGCTTGTTTCTCCGCAGCAGCCTGTCCGCCTTTTTCGTTTTCATCTTCTCCATTTCTGCGTCCAGTCGGCTCAACTCGCCCTCCACCTCCTGGTACTGACGCCGGTATTCCTCCTGATCCTGTTCCTTCACGGCGTTCTCATGCACCATGCCCGTCAGCTTTCGCAGAATAACGTCTTTCCCCGCCGTAAGCCGGTCGAGCTGCTGTTCCAGGCCGGAGGTATCCGCCAGCATGGTCGAGAAGGCTTCCGCCGCGTTCAGGATTTCCTCCCGCCTGGAAATCAGCCGGTTCACCGCCTCCACAAAGGCTTCCCGCAGTTCCTTCTCTTCCAGATGCCGGTTGGGGCAGGCGGTTCCTTTCCCGTCGTACTTCCGATTGCACCGCCAGATCACCTTGCGGTAGGGATCGTTGCTGTGCCACACCTTGCTGCCGAAGGTTCCGCTGCAGCAACTACAGACCAGCCGGTCGGAAAACAGACTCTTGGCGCTGGTGTGGCGGCTTCTGCCCTTTCGACGCTTCATTTCCAGCTGCACCAGATCGAATACCTCCCGGCTTATAATCCCCGGATGGCTGTTTTCTACAAAGAATTGCGGCACTTCGCCCTCGTTGACCTTGGCGGTTCTGGTGAGAAAGTCCACCGTAAATGTCTTTTGCAGCAGCGCGTCTCCCTTGTATTTCTCATTGGTCAGGATGGATTTCACCGTGCTGCCTGCCCACTGCTCCTTTCCGCCCGGCGTGGGTATCCGCTGCTTTGTCAGCAGCTCCGCGATGCCGGAGGGCGTCTGCCCGTCCAGAAACAGGCCGTAGATCTGCCGCACGATCTTCGCTTCCTTTTCATTCACCACCGGCGTTCCGTCCTCGCCCCGGTCGTAGCCCAGGAAGCGCCCGTAGGCCATAGACACCTTGCCGTCCGCGATGCGCCTGCGCCAGCCCCAGGTCACGTTCTCCGAAATGCTGCGGCTTTCTTCCTGGGCAAGGCTGGACATGATGGTGATCATCAGCTCTCCCTTGCTGTCCAGGGTGTCGATGTTCTCCTTTTCAAACATAACCCCGATCCCTTTTTCCTTCAGCTTCCGGATGGTGGTCAGGCTGTCCACCGTGTTCCGGGCGAAACGGCTGACGCTTTTTGTAATGATCCGGTCGATCTTCCCAGCCAGCGCATCCGCGATCAGCCGGTTAAAGCCCTCCCGACGGGCGGTGGAGGTGGCCGAAATGCCGTCATCCGTATACAGGCCCGCGTATTCCCACTCCGGGTTGTTCCGGATCAGGCTGCCGTAATAGTCGCACTAGGCCTCAAAGGAAGTCTCCTGCTCCTCCTGATCGGTACTGACCCGGGCATAAGCGGCCACCCGGGGCTTCCGTACCGGCTGCAGGGGGACTGCGGCACAGGCCTGCATCCTGGCCGGGATGGCGGTGACCTTCCGCCCGTCCGGCATGACCCGGACGGCTTCCGGTGGGGCGGCTGTCATGAACTGCGTCATCCCTGGTTTCCTCCCTTCTTCCGTTTCAGGTTATGGAGCCGGGCCTGCTCCCGCATCTCCTCCGTCCAGCTTTCGGCCCGGGAGCGGTCCTTCCAGACCCTTTCCGCTTCCCGCCCGTCCTGAAAAACAAAGACCAGATGATTGTCCTTCGGTACCCGGATCTCCTTCAGAACCGTCAGAGCTTCTTCCGTGATCTCTTTTACCCCCAGCGCTTCCTCTGTGATTCGATACAAAGTCTCCTCGGGGATCTGCTTGGCCGGGCAGAAGGCCTTGCCCCTTTGTAGATAAGTCCAGCACTGCCAGGTGATGCGGGATACGTTGGTCCTGCGCCGGTAATGCTGTCCGAAGCAGCCGCAGACGATCCGACCGGAAAAGGGATACCGGGCGGTGGTAGGCTTCTGCACGTTGGTCTTTTCCCGGTTTGCCTGCAGCGTTTGCCGGGCCAGGGCCCAGGTCTCCCGCTCAATGATGGCCGGGTGGGAATCCTGCACATAATACTGTGGCAGCTGCCCCCGGTTCACCACCTTCTTCTTGGTCAGATGATCCGCGCAGAAGGTTTTCTGCAACAGGGTGTCGCCCATATACTTCTCGTTGGCCAGCATCGTGCGGATCAGTCCGGAAGACCACCGACCGCCCAGCCGGCAGGGGATCTGCTCCCGCTGCATGGCTTCCGCGATCAGATTGCTGCCCAGACCATGGGTGTAGTCGTGAAAGACCCTGCGCACCACGGCGGCCTCCTCCGGGTCGACGACGATCCTGCCCTTTTCGCTGCGGTAGCCGTAGAGCAGCATCAGGTTCATGGGCCTGCCCTCGGAGAAGTCCTTGCGCACCCGCCACTTGCAGTTCTCGGATACGCTCCGGCTTTCCTCCTGGGCGAAGGAAGCGAGGAAGGAAAGCATCAGCTCTCCGTCCCCGCTCAGGGTATCCAGCCGTTCCTTTTCAAAGAACACGGCGATCCCGCGCTCCTTCAGTTCCCGGGCCGTTTCCAGCAGGGTGACGGTGTTCCGGGCGAAGCGGCTCACCGACTTGGTCAGGATCCGGTCGATCTTTCCGGCTCGGCAGTCCGCCAGCAGCCGCTGAAACTCCGGCCGCTCACCCCTGGTACCGGTGTAGTCCGCATCCGCATAACAGCCTGCGTATGTCCAGCCGGGATGCTTCTGGATCAGCTGGCTGTAATAGCTGATTTGCCGGGACAGGGAATGGAGCATGGCGTCCTTGCCGGAGGAAACCCGGGCGTAGGCGGCCACCCGGAGCAGCCGGGGCCGGGGCGCGGGGTGCGCCAGGGAATGAATCACTTTTTCCATCAGGCTTTTCGCCTCCTTTCCCGTCCATATTCGCTCTTATGAGGGAAGCTATCAAGTGTTATTTTGATACAAACCGCCCCATACGGGAGAGAATTTCCACCGCAGAAACCTATCGATCTGCACAAATTCTCCGGGTGTGACCAGCCCGTCCTCCCGCATTTGTCTGGCAATGGAGAGGGCCGCCCGGTAGTTCAGTTCCCGCTCGAACTGCTCCTTTGTCAGTATGGGCGCGGTCGGTTCAGCTTCCTCCCGAGGAGAGGCCGTCGGCTTTTTGTTTGTCGCTGCTGCAGTCGGGTCTGCTTCCAATCGACGGGAATGCGTTTCCTTTTCGCTCTCCCCGGACGGAGACGCAGTGCTTCCAGGCGTGGCTGCAGTACTTTCTGGAGGCGCTTCCGCCCGTCAGCAGCGCGCCGCACCCGGCGCAGTACCGGGGCGTCCCGCCCAGCATGTTATGCTTCCGCCAATAGGCGGTGCGGCAGGCCGGGTTGCAGAACAGGCGCTCCCGTCTGCCGGGAAGCGGGTGAACAGGCGCGCCGCAGTTTCTGCATTGGGCTTGCACGCTTTCCTCCGTGCGTTCCGACTGCGCTCTTTTCCGGCGGCAGAAGGTTTTGACGGTATCCGGGAAAAGTCCCAGCTTTTCGCCGATCTGGCGGTAGGTCATATGCTGCTCCCGATAGTGGAGAATCAGTATTTTCTGTTCCTGGGTCATGTCCGGCCTTCCTTTCCGAAGTAATGAAAAAGCGGAGGCCGAAGCCTCCGCGCAGCTCACAGTCTCCAGTCATCCCTCAACCTGAGAAAACGCTCCGGATACCCAGCCCACCTTGCCCGCAATTTCCAATGCGTGCCAGCCGTTTGGAGCGGTGGCCACATAGGGAAAGCGCTGCCCGGCGGACGCCCGAGTGATCCTGCCGTACTTTTCACCGTTGCCGCAGCGGATGTTGACCCTGCCTCCGGAAGAGATGATCGCAACTCTCTTTTC
>ERZ857882.4739-NODE-4739-length-11387-cov-4.208172_pt1 | contig 11387 bp, 9 predicted proteins | sample MGYA00519697_ERZ857882 | MGnify/ENA primary metagenome ERZ857882 (study PRJEB31778, sample SAMEA3449373) | human gut metagenome | biome: human gut; feature: human-associated habitat; material: faeces | place: United Kingdom | collected 2010/2012 ... | reverse complement strand
CGGCACGCGTAGCCCACGCCGCCGCAGTCGATGACCGCGAGGTAGGGCTCGACGTGCGCGACCTTGCCCTCGAGATAATAGAACATGGAGCGTCCTCCTTAGACGGTTTGCTTGACCGGATTTTGTGCGCGCGCGAGCAGCGAGGTCGCGCTGCGCGCGTGGCAGATCGCCAGGGCGAGCGCGTCCGCCGCGTCATCGGGACGCGGAACGGCCTTGAGCTTCAAAAGCCGCCTGACCATGTCCATCACCTGCCGCTTTTCGGCAAGGCCATAGCCGACGACCGCCTGCTTGACCTGCATGGGCGTGTACTCAAAGAGCGGTATCCCGCTCTTCGCCGCGGTGCAGAGGATGATGCCGCGCGCGTGCGCGACGGCGATGCCGGTGGTGATGTTGTTGGAGAAAAACAGCTCCTCGACCGCGATGGCCTCCGGCCGGAGCTGCGCGATCAGCTCCTCCATATCGCGCTCGAGCTGCACGAGCCGCGCGGCGAGCGGAAGCCCTGCCGGCGTGGTGACCGCGCCGTATTGCAGCATCTGCATTTTCCCGGTCTCCGCCTCGATCAGGCCGAAGCCGACGATGGCAAGCCCCGGGTCGATGCCGAGTATCCGCATGGCGCTCCCCTCCCTCGGCGCGGAGCGATGCACGGCGGCGTGCAGCGATCCGCGATCTGCGCAGTAGAGTATATTATATCAAACAGGCGTTCAAAACGCAAGCCCTTGCGGCGCGGCGGCAAAAAAACCTCCGCAGACCGCGCTGCGGAGGCTTTCGTGCATGGTGCTTACTTGGTCACAGCCTTGTGGAAGACCTTCTTGCCCTTGCGGATGATGACGCCGTCGCCGGCGAGCTTCTCCTGCGGGATGCTCTCGTCGATGCTCTCGACCTTCTTCTCGTCCACAACGATGCCGCCCTGCTGAACGGGCCTCGCCGCGGCTCGGGCACAGCCCCGTGGCGACAAGCAGCGAGAGGATGTTGATGCCGCCGTTTTCAAAGTCGGCGTCCGCGAGCACGGTGGTCGGCATATTGGCGCTGTCGCCGCCGGCGCCGAAGAGCGCCTTGGCCGCGTTCTCCGCCTTCTTCGCCTCCTCTTCCCCGTGGACGAGCGCGGTGAGCTCGTAGGCAAGGATCTCCTTGGCGCGGTTGAGCTGGCTGCCCTCCCACTTGTCCATCTCGTCGATCTGCTTGAGCGGCAGAAAGGTCAGCATACGGATGCACTTCAAAACGTCCGCGTCGCCGACGTTGCGCCAATACTGGTAGAAGTCGTAGGGGCTTGTCTTGTTCGGGTCGAGCCACACCGCGCCGCTGGCGGTCTTGCCCATCTTCTTGCCCTCGCTGTTCATCAGCAGCGTGATGGTCATGGCGTGCGCGTCCTTGCCGAGCTTCCTGCGGATCAGCTCCGTGCCGCCGAGCATATTGCTCCACTGGTCGTCGCCGCCGAACTGCATATTGCAGCCGTAGTGCTGGAAGAGGTAATAGAAGTCGTAGGACTGCATGATCATGTAGTTGAACTCAAGGAAGCTCAGGCCCTTTTCCATACGCTGCTTGTAGCACTCGGCGCGGAGCATATTGTTGACGCTGAAGCACGCGCCCACCTCGCGCAGCAGCTCGATGTAATTGAGCTTTAAGAGCCAGTCGGCGTTGTTGACCATGATGGCCTTGCCTTCGCCGAAGTCGATGAAGCGCTCCATCTGCTTTTTGAAGCAGTCGCAGTTGTGCTGAATGGTCTCCGGCGTCATCATGCTTCGCATATCGCTGCGTCCGGAGGGGTCGCCGATGTAGCCCGTGCCGCCGCCGACGAGGACGACGGGGCGGTTGCCCGCCATCTGCAGGCGCTTCATCAGGCACAGCGCCATGAAGTGGCCGACGTGCAGGCTATCCGCTGTGCAGTCAAAGCCGATGTAGAACGTCGCCTTGCCGTTGTTGACGAGGTCGCGGATCTGCTCCTCGTCCGTCACCTGCGCGATCAGGCCGCGCGCTTTGAGCTCTTCATAAATTCCCATTTGTTGATTCCTCCTGTATTTCTATTTTACTTCATTTCGGACATTTTGAGACGCTTTCAGATAGCAAAAAACGCCCTCTGTCCGTTCGGACAGAGGGCGAGCATGACTCGCGGTACCACCTCTGGTTCGCCGCCTTTTCGCAAAGGCAGCCTCACGGAGTGCTGACACACTCCCGCGCGATAACGGGCGCTCCCGGGGCGCGCCTACTGGAAGAATCTTCGTTCGGGCGCCGGCTCCGCGGTGTATTTGGGCGGCTTCCCTCTCCTTCTTCCACCAAACGAAGGTTCTCTTTGCAGGGAATGCGCGCTTACTTCTCCGCTTCATCACCGTAAACGCGGATATTGTAACGTAAAGGCAGCGACTTGTCAAGCGTTTTGCGGACGGTAATATGTCACAAGTTTGCACAGGCCGTCACACAAAAGAGAAAGATTCTCCTCGTCGATCTCCTTTGCGCGGCGCGGCAGAATGCAGCGGCCAAAACCCTTGACCGTTTTGCACGCGCAGATGGCCGTGCCGCCGGCAAACGCGCGGTTGTCCGACGGGTAATAGACAAGGCCGTCCGTTTTCAAAAAACAGGTCTTTTTCTCGCTGTTGCTGAAATTCTCGAGGATCGTATCGAGCAGGCTGTCGTTCCAGCGGCTCGTTCTGCCCGGCAGGATCAAAAGCTCATCGCCCTCACCCACACAGTCGAGTACGATCACGCTCTTTTTCTTGAGCTCGGGGTGCGCACGGACAAGCCCCTTCGCCCCCTTCGACGCCTGTGTGCCGCCATCAAGGAAGAGGAAGCACACCTCGCCGCGGTAGCGAGGGGTCAGTGTTTTTGCCACCTCAAGCAGTGCAACGACCCCGGAGGTGTTGTCATCGAGGTTGTCCCGCTCGCTCTTGCCGTATTTGGGATAAAAGAGCGCCACGATCAAAAACAGCAGAAAAAGCGGCAGCGTCATGTTCGGAAGATTCAGCGCAAACGTCACGCCGAACGAAACAAGAAAGCTTACCGCGATCACAAGAAACGGGAACAGTGCCTGATATAAGAGGAACGTCGCCGGTCTTGTCGGGCAGAGAAGCGGCGGCAGGATCTCCCGCACGCCCGTGTCGTAATGCGCTGCCAGCACGATCTTCGCCCTTTCAATGTCGCCGACGACCACATTCGTCATATTTCCACCCATGGTGAGCGCAGACGCTCCGCCTTCGAGCCGCGGCGAATAGCCAAGCTCCTTGAGCGTGTGGACGAGCCACGTGCGGAAGTTCACCTTTTCTTTTTCCTTGTGCCGCACCGGATAATCCCGCTCGATGCGCTCAGCAAATTCGTTCATCAATGTTTCCTTTCTTCGGAAAAACGCCGCGGTGCGGCGTTTTTATCTGCAAGGCTTTCTTGCTTTACAGCAGTTGATTTTTATACTGTTCTGCCGCGCAGAGCAGTTCTTCCGCGCCGGCGATCATCGTCTCGCTCGGGTGGTCACCCCCGCTCAATCTGGCGATCTCGCTACGGCGGGCGGCGCGGTCGAGCGACACGACCTTTGTAAGCGTTCTGCCGTTCTCTTCGCCCTTTTCCACGCCAAAGTGCGTGTCCGCCATCGCCGCAAGCTGCGGCAGATGCGTCACGCACAACACCTGCCTTGTGCGTGAGAGCTTGGCGAGCTTTTCCGCCACGCGCTGTGCAGCTCTTCCCGAAACACCGGTATCAACTTCATCGAACACCATGGTCATCACGCTGTCCTGCTCAGCCAGCACATTCTTGAGCGCCAGCATGATGCGCGACAGCTCACCGCCGGACGCGATCTTCTGGATCGGCCGCAGCGTTTCACCCACGTTGGCCGACATCAAAAATTCGACCGCATCTGCACCGTCCTCCGAAAGCTCCTTCTCCTGAAAATCGATGGAGAAACGAAGCTTCGGCATATCAAGCTCGCGCAATTCCCGGGAAATGCGTTCTTCAAGTTCCTTCGCCGCAGTATGGCGGCACTCAGACAGCGTTCGCGCCGCTTGGCGCGCGGCCTTTTCCTGCTTTTGCAGCGCCTGCGTCAGCTGCTCCACACGATCGTCCGCATACTCGATGCGTTCAAGCTCTTCCCGTGACCTTTCGAGATAGTCGAGCATTTCCTCCACGCTTGAGCCGTATTTCTTTTTCAGCCGGTAGAGCTGGTCGCAGCGGGACTCCACCGCGTCAAGCTCCTGGGGAGAAAAGTCGTATTCATCTTTTTTATCGCGGATCGTTTCCGCAAGGTCATACGCTTCACAGCGCAGCGCTTCCAATCGATCCGAGAGTTCAACAAATTCATCGCCCAGGCTACGCAGACCGTGCAGCGCATCCTCCGCTTCCTTGATGGCAGACACCGCGCCAAGCCCTTCGTCTCCGCCGTTCAGGCAGGCATCTGCCCGCGAGACCGCGGAGAGAAACTTCTCTCCGTTGCGCAGGATATTACGGCGGGCAAGGAGCGATTCTTCCTCCCCCTCCTGCAGCTCCGCGCGCTCAAGCTCGCCGATCTGATGACGCAGCATATCGACGCGGCGTGCCTTCTCCGCTTCATCCATTCTGAGCGCATCGATGGCACGGCGCGTCTCCCGCATGGCATCATAGCTCGCGCGATAGGCGCCCAGCTCCCCTTCCACGCGGCCAAAGCGGTCAAGATAGATAAGGTGCTGCTCTTCGTCGAGCAGCTGCTGCCCGTCGTGCTGGCCGTGGATATTGAGCAGACTCGCACCAATGCGCTTGAGCTGCGCGACCGTCACCGGCCGTCCACCCACGCGGCAGACGTTTTTCCCATCGGCGTACAGCTCGCGCTGCAAAAGGAGCGTTCCGTCCTCTTCCGGGGCAAAACCATTTTCCGCAAGTCCCGGTAGCTCTGCCGGAACCGCGCTGAACGCCGCGCTGACGAACGCCTTCTCCGCGCCCGTGCGGATCAGCTCGCGCGACGTGCGCTGCCCAAGCACCGCGCCGAGCGCGTCGATTACGATGGATTTACCTGCGCCGGTCTCGCCCGTGAGTGCGTTGAATCCACCACCGAACAGAATGTCTGCCCGCTCAATGATGGCGATATTCTCAATGTGCAAAAGCTCAAGCATCGCTCATTCTCCTGCAAACTTACTTTTCTTACTTGGTCTGGCGCTGCTTCTGCATGTCCGCGATCTCCTCGCAGAGCTCGGCCGCAGACTCATTCTCACGCATCACGATCAGCACCGTGTCGTCGCCCGCCACCGTGCCAACCTTGGAAGAGATCTCCATTCCGTCGAACGCCGCGCCGGCCGCGGGGCCAAGACCGGACATCGTCTTGATGAGCACCAGATTCTGCGCATAATCGACCGAAACAATGCTCTCGCGCAGAATGGTCTGCAAGCGGTCAGCCAGGTTGAGGCGCATCTTCTGCGTGGAAACGGCGTAGCGGTAAGTGCCGTTGCCGGACGGTTCTTTAATCAGGTGGAGCTGCTTGATATCGCGGGAGATGGTTGCCTGCGTGCAGGAGATTCCCTCCTCGCGCAGACTGTCGATCAACTGCTCCTGCGTTTCGATCGCCGAAGCGGCAATGATCGCAAGGATCTTTTCCTGTCTCTCATTCTTCATTGCTGGTTCCTCCCATCAGCATTTTCTTTTGTAAGATCTCGCAGAAACTGCGTTTACTCAGCCGGACGAGCTTGGTGTCAAATTTCGAGCGGCGCACTTCGATGCTGTCGCCGCTGCGCAGCGAAAACGCACGCCCGCCGTCCACGCTCAAAAGGACGGGCTTGTAGCTGTTTTTCTCCGTCTGCACGGTGATGACCCGCTCAGGCGAAAGCACATAGGCGTTGGCATGCACGCTGTGCGCGCAGATGGGCGAAACGATAAAGTTCCGCGCCGTCGGCTCGACCACAGGGCCGCCCGCCGAAAGAGAGTATGCCGTTGAGCCGGTCGGGCTTGCAACGATGACGCCGTCGCCCGCCACATCCACAAGCTTTCCCTGCTCGGTAAAGATCTGAAGCCGGATCACGCGCGAAATATTACCGCGTGCAATGAGCGCCTCATTGAGCGCAAGGTTGGAGTAGATCACGCGTCCGTCGCGCTGAACGCTCACATCGAGCATCATGTGGCTCTCCACCTCATATTTCCCGTCGCACAAGTCGCGCAGGCGCGAGAGGTCTTTGCTTTCAAGTTCAGCCATAAAGCCAAGGCTGCCGAGATTGACACCCAGCACCGGAATATCGCGGTGCGCAGCTGTCTTTGACAGGTGCAGGATCGTTCCGTCGCCGCCAAAGGCGATGATCAGGTCTGCACCGCGAAGCTCCTGCTGCAAAGGCTCGATGGTAAGCCCATAACCCTCCGGGCTCTCCTGATTTCTGAACGGCAGGCAGACAACGTTCGGGCAGCCCACCTCGTCGAGCACGCGCTTGGCTTCCTTGGCGATGCGAAGCTGTGCATCACGATAAGGGTTGGGGCATAAGATGACCTTTTTCAGCATCCTGCGCCCTCCTTCCCATGATCGAGCGCCGCGTGCGACTGCTCGACAAGGGCACGCAGATCAAAAGTCTTTTCTACCCAATCTCCGCTTTCAAGATAGCCGAGGTATTCAATATTCCCCTCAGGCCCGCGAATGGGAGAAAACGTAATATCAAGCACTGTAAAGCCAGAATCCTTTGCATGATCCAAGAAATTTTCCAGCACCTCAAGGTGTACGTCCGGGTCGCGGACGACGCCCTTCTTCCCCACCTTTTCGCGCCCCGCTTCAAACTGGGGCTTGATGAGGCAGGCAACATGCCCGCCCGCTTTGAGCACACGGTGCACCGCGGGCAAAATGAGCTTGAGGGAAATGAACGACACATCGATGCTGGCAAAATCCAATTCATCGGAAATTTGCTCATGGTCCAAGTAGCGCGCATTTGTGCGTTCCATGCACACCACGCGCTCATCTGAGCGCAGCTTCCAGTCAAGCTGACCGTAACCGACGTCGACCGCGTAGACCTTTGTCGCGCCGTTTTGCAGCATGCAGTCCGTAAAGCCGCCGGTCGAGGCGCCGATATCGGCACAGATACAGCCGTCGAGCCTGAGTCCGAAGGTCGTCATGGCTTTTTCAAGCTTGAGTCCTCCGCGGCTCACATAGCGCAGGGTATTCCCGCGCACCTCGACCTGCGCGTCGTTGGGAATGGCGGTACCCGCTTTGTCCACACGCTGCCCGTCTACAAAGACGAGTCCGCTCATGATCATCGCCTGCGCGCGCTGACGGGTCTGCTCCAGTCCGCGCTCAACGAGCAGCACATCCAATCTTGTTTTATTGCTCATTGCAGCTCCTCCGCAGCTTTCTTTGCCAATGATTCCGCGTCCAGTCCGAATTCACGGTACAGTTCCTCTATCGTCCCCTGTGCCGGAAATACCTTGCCGAGATTGCACAGCTCGATCCGCTCCGGCGAAATTCTGTTCCACCCCAGGATCGCCGCCATGCGCTGCCCCATGCAGCCGACACCGGTGCATTCCTCCGCCACCAGCAGCGCCCGGGTTTTGCCGATGACCTCGCGCATATCGCGGTCGTAAAGCGGAGAGATCGCGTTGATCTTCACCACGCGCGCCGAGATCCCCTGCTGCGCAAGGAGCTCCGCCGCGTCCAGCACATTGTTGACCATCGTGCCGTATGCACAGAGGGTGATGTCGCCGCCCTCGCGCAGCACAGCAAGATTTTCCCGCCCGCTGTCAGCCTGATATGCCCCCTCGCCGCCGCGCGGATAGCGGACAGCAACAGGTCCTTTGATCTCATTCACCGCGCGCTCGAGCATCGTGCGCAGCTCTGCAAAGTTCGACGGACACAGCACCGTCATATTGGGAATCTCCGAAAGGAATGATGCATCAAAAATACCGTGATGTGTCTCCCCATCCGCGCCGACTATGCCCGCGCGGTCTACCGCAAGGACAACGTGCAGATCGGAGAGCGCCGTATCATGGACAAGCTGGTCGTAGGCGCGCTGCAAAAAGCTCGAATAAATTGCCACGACCGGTGTAAGCCCCTGCTTGGCCATGCCCGCAGCCATCGCAACAGCGTGGCTTTCGGCAATGCCAACATCGAAGAAACGCTCCGGGTACTGCTCGGAAAAATCATGCAGGCCCGTTCCGTCGCGCATTGCGGCAGTGATGGCACAGATGGTTTTGTTTTCTTTCGCCAGCCGGCAGAGTTCTTCGCCAAAGACAGCAGAAAAATCCTTTCCGCGTTCGCGCGGCATTCCCAGCCGCGGGTCAAACTTGCTGACGCCGTGGTAGCGCTCCGGCTCGCGCTCGGCGGGCGGATAGCCCTTTCCCTTTTTTGTGTGTACGTGTAAAAGTACGGGACACTTAAGTTCTTTTGCCCACTTGAGCGTATTGGTAAGCTGCTCCACATCATGTCCGTTCACAGGGCCGAGATAGGTAAAGCCCATGTCCTCAAACATCGTAGAGTTCGGCAGCAGCGCCTTTTTGATGCTTGTTTTCAGGTGATGGTTAAATTCATACAGCGCGCGCCCCGCCGCGTTGCGGTCGAGTGCATCACGATAGGCTTTTTTGAATTCATAGTACGCAGGCTTGGTGCGCAGCAGCCCCAAATGCTCGCTCACCGCGCCGACGTTGCCGTCGATGGACATGCCGTTGTCATTCAGAATGACAATGAGCGGCTCGCCGGACGAGCCGGCGTTGTTCAGCCCCTCGTAGGCAAGGCCGCCGGAAAGCGCGCCGTCACCGATGAGGGCAAGCACAGAGTAGTCCTGATGCTGCAAGGTTCGCGCCCGCGCCATGCCAAGCGCGACAGAGATGGAGTTGGAAGCATGTCCCGCAATAAAAGCGTCATGCTCGCTCTCGCGCGGCTTCGGAAAGCCCGAAAGCCCGCGATACTGACGCAGCGTATCGAAACGCTCTTTCCGTCCGGTCAGGATCTTATGCGTGTAGCACTGGTGTCCCACGTCAAACACCAACCGGTCGCGTGACGTGTCGAACACGCGGTGAATGGCAACCGTCAGTTCGACCGCGCCGAGATTCGAGGCAAGATGCCCGCCCGTCTGTGAAACATGCGTCATCAAAAATTCACGCAGCTCTGTACATAAAAGCTGCGTTTGAGGGGCGTTCAATAATTTAATATCATTTGGATCATGGATCTTTTCAAGAATCAATGCGAATTCCTTCTTTATCTGCCAAGATGCAGCACCGACAGCACCTTTGCCGTCAGGTAGATGACATCTTTGCTCTTTTTCATGGCAATTTTCTTGCCGATGGCCTTGCCGCCGATGGTCAGTCCCGAGATCAGCGCCGTGACCACAGTGGACACAACGATGCTGCGCCAACCGAAGCTCTGCTGCAGCAGCACAACGATGACGGTTGCCGTGGAACCGCTGACGATGCCGCAAATATCACCGACCACGTCGTTGCAGAATGAGGCAACCTTTTCCGCGTTGCGGATCAGATAAAGTGCCTCCTTCGCACCCTTGACGCGGTGCGAAGCCATCGAGTTGAACGGCTTTGGATTCGCCGCCGTCACGGCGACGCCGATAATGTCGAACATGATGCCCAGCAGGATAAATAGCAGCAAAATCAGCGTTGCGCTCACATAGCCCGCGTCCTCAAGTACCGCGCCGGAACACAGGCTCATCGCGGCAGAGAGCGACATGGCGATCAGGAACACGCGCGCGACCCAGCGCGCATGGCTCGGTGTCTTTTCCGTTTTCTTGGGCTTTCGGTCTTCTTCGTTTTCCAATTCTCTTTTCTCCAAGGTCATTTCTTTTTAATCATGCTAATCAGCGGCAGCAGCAAAAGGTAATCCTGCGGCATAGGTCGGGTTGGCTTTCCCCACAGCGCACCTCTCGTTACCGATGGAGGCGGTTCCCCCTTAGACGCTGCACCCCGTTGTTACCAGACGAGGTACCCGATTGCCACTTAGTCCGCACTGTAACCCTTTTGCTGCCCTTACGACAGCCTAGGTGATTTCCACCCCGGAGTCATACCGGTTCTTATCCTCTTTTGCAGGAAAAATTTCAAGGAGCGATCGTGCCTCGCTCTTGGCCAGAGTCTGCACGTTGTTCTCCTATCCGGATTCCCCACGCAAGGCAGGCTACGCTGCACACAGCGTTCGCGGCATAAAAGCCGGGTAGCACCGCAATGCAGGTTCATATCCCGTCCCGTACCGAAGTCAATACCCGAAACCGGGAGTCCGCTCCGGCACAGCAACGAGTCTCCGCAGAAACAGGGTCGGTTCCCCTATGCCATTAGGGGTCGCCCGGAGTCCGCAGGCGCAGCTTTCGCTTTTGCCTCCCTTCAGCACCCACCCCAAACTGGGCGTAAGAAGCAAGCACCAAAGGCTTCACAGTTGTGCCCTTTAAAGGATTTTTAGGCCCTTCTTAGGAACCGGCAGCTCCGACTAGGATACTGCACCGCTGCTTAGCGGTCATATTATACACCACGAAAAACGAATATGCAAGATATGCACAAAAATATTCACGTTAGGAAATTGTAAATTTTTTAAGTCTTGCAGCTTTTTGTTTGCCATGCATGGACAAAAAAGAGGTTCGACCAAAGTCGAACCTCTTTTTATCTCTTTCGAAAGACAGATTACTTGTTGCCGCCGACCATGGAAGCGATCTCAGCCGCAAAGTTCTCCTGCTTCTTCTCGATGCCCTCGCCCTTTTCGAAGCGAACAGCGGTGTTGAAGCTGACCTTGCCGCCCAGCGCCTTGGCAGCGTTGTTCATATACTGCTCGACAGAGACGTCGCCGTCCTTGACGAAGGCCTGCTGGAGCAGGCAGTTCTCGGCATAGAACTTGTTGAGCTTGCCCATGACGATCTTCTCGCGGACCTGCTCGGGCTTGCTGGCCATCTTGGGGTCGTTGGCCATCTGAGCCATCATGATCTTCTTCTCCTCGTCGAGAACGTCCTGAGAGACCTGGCTCTTATCCCAGAAGTGGGGATTGAGCGCCGCGATCTGCATGGCAACGTCCTTGGCGATCTCGGTGGCGTCGATGCCGCCGTCGACCTTGAAGTTGACGAGCACGCCGATCTTGCCGCCGGCATGGATATACGGGGTGGAGGTGTTGGCCGCGAAGCGGGCAAAGCGGCGGACCTGAATGTTCTCGCCGATGACGAGGACCATCTCCTGACGCTCCTGCTCAACGGTACGACCATTGCCGTAGGGAGCCGCCATCAGAGCCTCGAGATCCTTGGGGTCTTCCTTGGCGACGACAGCGGCGACGCCCTTGACGAAGTTCTGGAACTTCTCGTTCTTGCCGACGAAGTCGGTCTCGGCGTTGACCTCGACCACGACGCCCACGCCGTCGATGACGGTGGCGTAAGCCATGCCCTCGGCAGCGATGCGGCCGGCCTTCTTCGCGGAAGCGGCGAGACCCTTTTCGCGCAGGTACTCGATCGCCTTGTCCATGTCGCCGTCGCACTCGGTCAGAGCCTTCTTGCAGTCCATCATGC
>ERZ857882.4735-NODE-4735-length-11395-cov-3.276279_pt1 | contig 11395 bp, 7 predicted proteins | sample MGYA00519697_ERZ857882 | MGnify/ENA primary metagenome ERZ857882 (study PRJEB31778, sample SAMEA3449373) | human gut metagenome | biome: human gut; feature: human-associated habitat; material: faeces | place: United Kingdom | collected 2010/2012 ... | reverse complement strand
TGGCGTAATTCCAGCCGCGCTGGACGCAGTTGCGCTTATACACCACCATGTTATCACGCAGGTAATCGAAGCCGAATTCATTATTGGTGCCGTAGGTGATATCGGCAGCGTAGGCGGCACGCTTTTCATCGGGGCTCATGCCGCTGATGGCGAGGCCCACGGTGAGGCCCATCCAGCGGTAGAGATTGCCCATCCATTCGCTGTCACGGCGGGCGAGGTATTCATTGACGGTGACGACATGCACGCCCTTGCCGGAGAGGGCATTGAGGTAGGCGGGCAGGGTGGCAACGAGGGTTTTGCCCTCACCGGTTTTCATTTCCGCGATGCGGCCCTGGTGCAGGATGATGCCGCCCATGACCTGGACGGGGAAGTGACGCATGCCCAGCACGCGGTCGGCGGCCTCCCGGCAGGCGGCAAAGGCCTCCGGCAGGATGTCATCCAGGGTTTTGCCGTTCGCCAAGAGCTCCTTGAAGCGGGCGGTTTCTCCCTGCAGGGTTTTATTATCCATCTGACGGTAGTGGTCCTCCAGGGCCAGGACGGCATCCACCTGGGGGCGGATGCGCTTGAGCTCCTTGGCGCTGTAGGAGCCGAACAGTTTATCGACGAGTCCCATAGTTTGGTGTTCTCCTTTGGTGAGTAGTGATCTGCCCGAAGGAAACGGGCAGGGGCGAGCGGGGGCGGCGGAAAAGCGGATGAGGGCGGGGACGGCCCGCGGGCAGGCTGATGTCCGTTGAAAACGGACTGTTGCCTGTCAAGGGATGGCACTGCCGGCGCCGCTTTGCCGGTGGCCCGGCGAGCCCCGGAAAGCACAGTACGGCAAGGTATGTCTTTTAACCATACTATTTTACTGCACCCCGGGGGCGGTGTCAAATAAAAGAGGGGGCAAGGCTGTGGCTAAACTGTAAATTTTTGCGCGAGTGGGGGCAAAAACGGGTTTTCCAACAAAAACTTGCAGGAAACCCCTTGCAAATGCTGTGGCGGTTCACTATAATATTGGTGGTATTGTTATTTTAATCACAATGTTATTTTTAACACAAAGTCTGTTCGGAAGGAGAATGTGCAATGAACTATTCCCACGAAGTAGAATGTATGTGCCCCGTCACCAAGGGTCCACACCACGGCCCCGCGCCTATCCCGGAGGAGGGACGCTGGGTAAAGGCATACCAGATCAGCGATATCTCCGGCCTTTCCCACGGCATTGGCTGGTGCGCGCCGCAGCAGGGCGGCTGCAAGCTGACGCTGAACGTCAAGGGCGGCGTCATCGAAGAAGCGCTGGTGGAAACCATCGGCTGCTCCGGCATGACCCACTCCGCTGCTATGGCGGCTGAAATTCTTCCCGGCAAGACCATCCTCGAAGCGCTGAACACGGACCTCGTGTGCGACGCCATCAACACCGCCATGCGCGAGCTGTTCCTGCAGATCGTTTATGGCCGCACCCAGTCCGCTTTCTCTGATGACGGCCTGCGCGTCGGCGCTGGTCTGGAGGACTTGGGCAAGGGTCTGCGCTCTCAGGTCGGCACCATGTACGGCACCAAGCTCAAGGGTGTGCGCTATCTGGAAATGGCTGAGGGCTATGTGCTGAAGCTGGCGCTGGACAAGGACAATCAGGTCTGCGGCTACCAGTTCCTGTCGCTCGGCAAGATGATGGACGCCATCAAGAAGGGCATGAGCCCGAACGAAGCCTACGAGAAGAACGTGGGCACCTATGGCCGCTTCAAGGCGGAAGACGGCGCCGTCGCTTGGATCGACCCGCGCAAGCAGTAATATAGGAGGTATGCTGAAATGGCTCTGTTTGAAAACTACGAAGGACGCATGCCTCAGCTCCAGCCTGTTCTGGAAAAGTACGGCTTCAAGGATTTTGATGAGCTGAAGGCTTACAACAACAGCAAGGGCGTTGACGCTTATAAGATCGTCGAAGGCATTCAGCCCATCTGCTTCGAGAACGCGAAGTGGGCTTACGAGCTGGGCGCTGCCATCGCGCTGAAGAAGGGCGTTAAGACCGCTGCGGAAGCGGCCACCTGCATCGGCGAAGGTCTGCAGGCGTTCTGCATCCCCGGTTCCGTCGCTGACCAGCGTCAGGTTGGTCTGGGCCACGGCAATCTGGGCGCGATGCTGCTGGACGAGAAGACCGAGTGCTTCGCGTTCCTCGCTGGCCACGAATCCTTTGCTGCCGCGGAAGGCGCTATCGGCATTGCCCGCAATGCCAACAAGGTTCGCAAGAACCCCCTGCGCGTCATCCTGAACGGTCTGGGCAAGGACGCTGCCATGATCATCAGCCGCATCAACGGCTTCACCTATGTGCAGACCAAGTATGACTACTTGTCTGCTGACGTGAAGGAAGACCATGCGCTGACGGTCGTCAAGGAAGTCGCCTATTCCAACGGCGAACGCTCCAAGGTCAAGTGCTACGGCGCTGATGACGTCCGCGAAGGCGTCGCCATCATGTGGCACGAGGGCGTTGGCGTGTCCATCACGGGCAACTCCACCAACCCCACCCGCTTCCAGCACCCCGTTGCCGGCACCTACAAGAAGGAAATGATCGAAGCCGGCAAGAAGTACTTCTCCGTTGCGTCCGGCGGCGGCACGGGTCGTACCCTGCACCCCGACAACATGGCGGCTGGCCCTGCCTCCTACGGCATGACCGACACCATGGGTCGTATGCACTCTGACGCGCAGTTTGCTGGCCCCTCCTCCGTGCCCGCGCACGTTGAGATGATGGGTCTGATCGGCATGGGCAACAACCCGATGGTCGGCGCGACCGTCGCGGTGGCTGTCGCTGTCGAAGAAGCGCAGAAGAACGCGTAATTTGGCATCTTGCAAGAACCTTCCGTTTCGGCGGAGGGTTCTTTTCTTTGTGGAAAAAGGCGTTTTCGGCAGGCATGTAGATGAACGAACGGTTTTCGCCATTTTTCCCTGCACTTTTGCCGTTTTTCCGCACATTCCGCCCTCCCTCGCCCTTGCGTCCCGTCCGGCAATCTGGTAGAATAAAGTATTCTCTGCTCCCGAAAGGATTGATTCACCCATGTTCTTTGATACGATTGCCGCCATCAACAAGGTCGTCAACGATTTCGTCTGGGGCGTGCCGGCGATGGTCTGCATTATCGGCGTTGGGCTGCTGCTCAGCGTCCGCACGGGCTTTTTGCAAATCCGCAAATTCCCCTTCGCGCTCAAAACCACCATCGGGCGCATGTTCCACAAGAAGGAAGCCGCGGACGGCGCGATGACCCCGTTCCAAGCCGTCTGCACCGCGCTGGCGGGCACGGTCGGCACGGGCAATATCGCAGGCGTCGCGGGCGCAATCGCCATCGGCGGGCCGGGCGCGGTGTTCTGGATGTGGTGCTCAGCGCTGCTGGGCATGTGCACGAAATACGCCGAAGTCACCCTCGCCGTCCACTACCGCGAACGCAGCGCCACCGGCGAGTGGATCGGCGGGCCGATGTACTACATCAAGAACGGGCTGGGCAAGCGCTGGCAGTGGCTCGCCATCCTCTACGCACTGTTCGGCACGCTGACCGTCTTTGGCACAGGCAACGCGACGCAGGTCAACACCATCACGACGGCGATTAACACGGCGTTTATGCAGTTTCACCTCGTCAGCGAATCCTTCGTGCCGACGCTCAACCTCATCATCGGCATTTTCTGCGCGATGCTGGTGGCCATGGTGCTGCTCGGCGGCATCAAGCGCATCGGCAGCGTGAGCGAAAAGCTGGTGCCGTTCATGGCGCTGTTCTACGTCGTGCTGGGCATCGGCGTGGTGCTGCTGAATCTTGAACGGCTGCCGGGCGTGCTTCAGTCCATCTTCGAGGGCGCGTTCAACCCGGCGGCGTTCACGGGCGGCATCATCGGCAGCCTGTTCGTGAGTATGCAGAAGGGCGTTTCGCGCGGCATCTTCTCCAACGAGGCGGGTCTGGGCACGGGTTCGATTGCCCACGCCTGCGCCGACACGCAGAAGCCCGTCACGCAGGGCATGTTCGGCATCTTCGAGGTGTTTGCGGACACGATTATCATCTGCACGCTGACGGCGCTTGTCATCCTGTGCAGCGGCACGCCGGTGACCTACGGCGTGGCAGCGGGCGCGGAGCTGACGATTTCCGGCTTCACGACGACATACGGCAGCTGGTCGTCGATTTTCACGGCGGTGGCGCTGTGCTGCTTCGCGTTCTCGACGATTATCGGCTGGGGGCTGTACGGCTCACGCTTTGTGCAATTCCTGTTTGGGAGTAACAAGGTCGTCCGCCCGTTCCTCGTGATTTACTCGTTCGTGTCGATTCTCGGCGCAACGCTTGATTTGGGGCTGCTCTGGGATATTGCGGACACATTCAACGGCCTGATGAGCATCCCGAACCTGATTGCGCTGCTGCTGCTGTCGGGGATGGTCGTGAAGCTCACGAAGGAGCATTTTCCGGGGAAAGGTGCAGTTCGGAAAACAGGCGAATAATGCAAAACGGTGCTTCCCGTGTGTGATGGGAAGCACCGTTATTTTCTCTGCGTTCGCATAAAGGAAGGGAGGAGAAACTCCTTCCGGAATCTCCCCTCCCACAGTGCATCGTATTACTCGACCGTCAGGTTCGCCGTCATGCCGCCCACGGTGATCACATGCTCGCCGGCATCGAGGGTCAGCGGGATGGTCACAACGCGGAAGCTGCCAGCAGACACAGCGATCATCTTCGTCGCTGCCAGTTCGCCGTCCACCAGCACTTCGACATTGATATAGCCGTCAGCGCCGTTGTTTTCTGCGATGAAGTTGATTTCAAAGGTCTCGCCCGCCTTGGCCAGGTTGAGAACCTTTGTCGCCATTCTGGTGCCGGAAGACGTCTCTTCGCTGACTTCACGGACACCCTGCGGCGCAATCAGCGTGTTGCAGGTAATGTCAGCAGGCTGGTCGTAGCGCATACCGAAGTGCGCAGGATACATCACGTCGCCGAGATTCGTGGGCAGGTCAGCAGTCGGGTTATTGCGAACCACGGCTGCCATGTACAGGCGAGTCTTGGTATCCACGCCAGTGTCAAACTGCAGCTCGCCCCAATCCAGTTCAGCATCTTCGCTCGTCCATGCCATCTCGAACACGGTCTTGCCGCTGGGAGCCTTCACACCGTAGAGCATATCCGCCAGCACGGACGGCAGCGTCTTGTGATAGAAGTTGCCCATAGAAGAACCGTGGTCAGGTGTGCAGTCATAGGTCAGGAACAGCACCGCCGCACTGCTGTTCACCGCATAGGCATCAGGCTCGTTGGAAACGCCGCCGTCGTAGCAGAGGACAACGGGCTTTTCAGCATCCGCAGCATCCTCAAACAGCAGTTCCGTCGCGTCATCCATCGCGGTCACATGGGCAATAATCACGTCTGCGTCTTCCATGTTGTCCACCACCGTCGCATACGCGGCAATGGCTTCCTTATCCATGGCAACCGTGTCCTTGCTTGTCCCCGCAACATATACCTTCTGCTCTGCCTTGAGCGGCAGAATGTTATCATTCTTCAGCAGGACGGTGGATTCGGTCTGGAGCTGGATTTCCATGGCGTTCATTTCGGCAGTGCGCGCACGATAAACGTCTTCAATCGTCGTCATGTCGAACGCCTGCGCCTTGTATTCGTCAGAAGCGCACAGTTCCAGCGCGTCTTCAAGGTTGCCGTAGGGATCTTCAAACAGACCCAGTTTAAACTTGTTGCGCAGCACACGCTTGGCGTGCTTATCAATCGTTTCCTGCGTCAGGTTGCCCAGTTCCAGCTGTTCCTTCACAGCGTTGGGCCACATGGGCTGCATCATGCCGGGATAACGGGCGATAACCGCGTCGTAGTCCACAGGCACATCGTCTTCCACCATGAAGAAGCAGCCAACCTGATCAACGTCCGCGTTGAAGATGGTCGCATACAGTTCGCCGACAGAAGCAGTGCTCAGGTCAAGTCCTTCAGGCGTCGTGCCGGAAGCAGAAGGAACCTGCATCCACATCGGCCAGTCGGTCACGACACAGCCATCATAGCCCAGCTGCTGGCGCAGCACCGCCATGGACTCGGAGTCGTAGCAGACATTGCAGTCATTGAGGAACTTGCCGTTGTTCAGCATGATCCAGCCGGAGCCGTTGTCGATGACAGCGCTCTTCCAGCCAACCAGCCACGAATCCACCAGATTCGCGGGAGACTTCGCATTGAAGTAGTTGGAGCGGCCGCCGCGCGCCACAAAGTGCTTCGTGCAGGCATTCACGCCGTTTTCTTCATACGCCTTGGTTTCGATGCCGACCATCTTGGCGATGTAGTTCACATCGTCGCCGTACCACGAGCCGATTTCCACGCCATAGGAATGGAACGGCACATGGAAGCCGATGGCGCGCTCTTCCTTCGCGTACTGTGCAACAAGGTTGTACAGCAGTTCCGGGTCATGCGCAATGCCAACCGCGTAGTTCGGCATGTTGACCATGCCAGCCCATGTGTTGTAGCTGCGGTCGCAGGACAGCACAACGGGAATGCCCAGACGCGCCGTTTCCGCGATTTCCTGGAACGCATTGTTTTCATAAATCAGCGTTTCCGGCGTACCATTGACGTTGTGCAGGTACGTCGTCACGTTATCGCTGATGATGGAGTGATACATCGGAACGTAGCAGCTGCCATCCGCGGCGATATATGTAGGTTCGTTAGAATAGAGCCATTCCTCCGTGTAGGGATACATGCTGGTGAACGTACCGCCGGTAGAGGCGTGCCACAGCAGACCGATTTCCTCGTCCAGCGTCATCTGGCTGAGCAGATCGTCCACGCGCGCGTCCACAGGCTGCCGCCAGTCTTCGTACACGTCCAGCGTGCCGTTGCCGTTCAAATCCTTGAACTTCAGTCCATCGACCTCGATGATGTTCTTCACATGCGCTTCCAGTTCAACCTGCCCTGTCGCCTCATCCGCCGGAACGATGACTTCGTTCACGGCATAGGGTTTTGTGAAGGTATGCGGATCAACGACTTCCCCGCCTCCACCGTTGTTAAAGTACTGCTGTTCCGCAGCCGCGATCCCGCTGAGCATCATTGCCAGCGTCATCACGAAAGACAGTGCCCTTGAGAACTTTTTCATACCGTTTTCTCCTTCCCATAGTTCCCGCATTGCATTGCCAACCGACGTAAGGCAATCGCCTTATTGATTTCATTATACCGCCGCAGCCAAAAAGAAGCTATGGAAAATTCAGTCCTCATTTTTGTAAATTTCAGCACAGACTTCCGCTCCAGTTTCGGCAGGAATATACAAAGCGCATCAAAGTGCACAAGAAGCGCCCGGCGCAGGTTTTCCCCCGCATCGGGCGCTTTCTATTGAATTGTGGATTGGTTTCGCTTATTCCTTCTCCACCGCCATGGCGACGAGCTTCTGGCTCCGCTTCAGGAACGCCGTAATCTCGTCCGCTTCCAGCGGCTGGGCGCTCATGCGCGCCAAATCGTAAATCTGCTGGCAAAGCAGCTGCGTCGTCTCGTTCTCCGGGTCGCGTGCCGCCAGTTCCTGAATCGCCTTGTTGCGGCGGTTCAGCACGAGCGTGAAGCGGTCGGGCATGTCGAAGGACTGACCATACAGGCGGCTCATTTCCTTCATGCGGCGAATCTGCTCGTCCTCGGTGACCATCGCAGGCAGCTCCGCGTCGGACAGGCTCTGCAGGTTCACGGGCAGGTCATCCTTGCCCAGCGCCTTGCGGAACATCGCCTGAATCGTCTCCTGATTCAGCTCCTTGCCCTCTTCGGAATCTTCCAGCAGACCGGACACGTCCGCGTCCACACGCGCGAAGGTCAAGCCTTCCTCGCCGCCGGAATATTCCATGAAGGACTGGAAGTTGCCGTCGATGATGTGATCCATCACAACAACATCAATACCGCGGTTGGTATAAAGCGCAACGCTCGCCGCCTGACGCTTCGGGTCGTTGGTGTAGTAGACCTTCTTGTCCGCCTTGTCGGCGTTCGCGGTCTTGTACTCTTCCAGCGTCAGATAGCGGCCATCGGTGGTCTTGTAGAGGATCGCCTTCTTGACCTGCTCGTAGAACTTCTGATCACGCATCGCGCCGAACTTGACGAAGGGCGCAATGTCGTCCCAGTATTTCTGATACGTCTCGCGCTCGGTGTTGAACAGCCCGCAGAGCTTGTCCGCCACCTTCTTGGTGATGTGCGCAGACAGCTTCTTGACTGTGCCGTCGTTCTGCAGGAAAGAACGGCTGACGTTCAGCGGCAGGTCAGGGCAGTCGATAACGCCCTTCAAAAGCGTCAGGAATTCCGGAATGACTTCCTTCACGTTGTCCGCCACGAACACCTGACCCGCGAACAGCTTCACCTGACCTTCGTACTTGCCGAAGTCGTTGCGGAGCTTCGGGAAATACAGGATGCCCTTGAGGTTGAAGGGGTAATCGACGTTCAGATGCACCCAGAACAGCGGATCTTCCCAGCCGAACATCTTGTGATAGAAGTCGATGTACTCCTTGTCCTCACACTCGCTCGGCTTCTTCAGCCACAGCGGTTTGGTGTCGTTAATCAGGCTCGGCTTGGGTTCATCGACGACCTTGCGCTTCTTGGGCGTGCCGTCCTCGTTGGTTTCGCCGGGGATTTCTTCCTCGCGCTCCACCGGCTTGGCGTTTGCATCCATCAGGTAAATCGGATACGCCATGTAGCCGCAGTAGCGGGTCAGCACTTCGCGGACGCGGTAGAGTTCGAGGAACTCCTTCTCTTCATCGGAGATATGGAGGATAATCGACGTGCCGTGCGTTGTGCGGTGACCTTCGCTGATGGCGAAGTCCATGCCGTCCTTGGATTCCCAATGCACCGGCTCCGCGCCCTCCTGACAGGACAGTGTTTCGATTTCGACGTTCTCAGACACCATGAACACGCTGTAGAAGCCCAGCCCGAAGTGGCCGATAATGTCGCCTTTCTTTTCGTCGCCCTCGAACTTCTTCATAAACTCGGACGCGCCGGAGAATGCGACCTGATTGATATAGCGCTTCACCTCGTCCTCGGTCATGCCGATGCCGGTGTCGCTGATGGTCAGGGTCTTGTTCTCCTTGTCCACCGTGACCATGACGGACATTTCGCTCTCGTCATCCGGATTCGTCATGCGATACTTCGTGATAGCGTCGCAGCCGTTGCTGACCACCTCGCGCAGAAAAATGTCCTTATCGGAATACAGCCAGCGCTTAATGACCGGCATAATATTTTGGGCGTCAATCGACACAGAGCCCTTTTCCATTTCAATCGCCATACATCATTCCTCCTCGGAAAATAAACGGTAATAATTGTTGCAGTCTTTCTGACCGCTGGATGTATTGTAGCACGATTTCCATCGAAATGCAAGCGAAAATTAGCACTCAGTGCAAAAGAGTGCTAACAATTTTCAGATTGTTCACTTTTTTCGCCCGCGAAACCCTCCCCCATGCGCGTGAGACGCCCCCGTTCCCCTTGCAAACCCGCGCGCAATACGGTATAATAGATGAAACAACTTTTATGCCAAAGGAGCTGACGAACCCATGTCCGCGATTCATGAGCATGTCCTGCAAAACGGCATGACGCTTTTGTGCTGGCCACAGCGCCACCTGCACGGTCTGGAATTCGGGCTGTATTTGAAGGGCGGACCGCTGTACGAAACGGAAGAAACACAGGGCATCAGCAATCTGCTGGAACACCTATGCTTCCGCGGGCTGGGCGGACTGAACCGCGAAGGATTGCTGCGCGAACTGAACCGCTTCGGCACGAACCTCGATGCCGCGACATATGCCGAGGGGCTGGTGTTCCGCCTGAAGTGCCTGCCGCGCTTCTTTGACGCGGCGCTGGAATACTTCCTGCGCTTTTTCGCGAATGTACCGTGGACGCCGGAGCAGATTGCCGCCGAGAAGCAAGTCGTCCTGCGCCAATTGGAAGCGGACGGCGAGGGCGATCTGTTCGACCGCGCGGCGTGCGATTTCCGCCGGACAGAAAACGGCGCGTTCCCCCCGCTGGGCACGCCGGAGAGCCTGATGGCGCTGACCGAAGCGGACATTCAGCTTTGGCAGGAGATGATTTTTCAGCCGCAGAACGCCTGTCTGGTCATGACGGGCAATTTCTCCGACGGCATGGAGCTCGCCGCCATTGAAGCGCTGAGCGAGCTGCGCAACACGACCGCCCAGCCGCCATTCACGCAGTCGCTGCCCATCGGCTTCTGTATGCGCGACGAGCAGAGTGATTTGCTGGAAGAGGTTGAAAGCGATTTTGCGAGCGTTCAGCTGGCGTTTGACGTGGACAGCGAACAGGTCTACCCCGTCGCGGCGGAGGTTCTCAGCACCATCACCGCCGGGAACGACGACAGTATGCTCTTTCAGGCTTTGCGCGAGGAGCAGGCGCTCGTTGCGGAAATCGAGTCGCAAATCAGCCGCGTCGGGCAATTCAGCCGCCTTGTCATCCGCTATGACGTGCGGTCGGAATGGCTGAAAGACACGCTGACAAAGGTCTTTGCCTATCTGCACCGGCTGACGATGTACGTCCGCCCCGCGCGATTGAATCAGCTGCGGACGCAGTTCACCACCAACAACGCCATGCTGACTGACGACACCGCCGCGCTGAACGACCGTCTCGGCTGGGCGTGGATGAGCGGCGACACGGCACAGGCGGATTTGGACGCTGCCGCCGCGCAGTACAACGAGCTGACCGCCGAGGAACTGCTGGACGCGGCGCAGACCGTTTTCCGCCCGGAAAATCTCTCTATCGCCGTGCAGTACGACCCGGAGGCGGTCGGCGATTTGCGCCCGCTGCTGCAAAAGCTGCGCGAAACGCTGTAAGGAGCGACCCATGCCCTCTCAAATTTACGAGATTCTCTCTCTGATGATGCGCTACTGGTTCGCCGCGCTGGGGGTACTCATTGTCCTGCGCGCGTTCTGGTGGCTATGGAAGGATCACCGAAGCCGCGAGAAAAAGCGGCGTTCCCTGCCGGACGCGGGCAGCATCGGGGAATTTGTGGTCGAAAGTGACTGCGCCGCACTCCCGCAGGACACGCTGCTGCCTGTCCCAGCGGACGGGACGCTGGGCAGCGTGCGGAGCTGCGATATTGTTGTCCCCGCGCGCGGCGTATCCCCCCGGCATCTGGATGTGATGTTCCGCAACGGATATGGGCTGTATATCATCCCGTGGCGCGGGTGCAGCTGCATTGTCGATGGGGAGACGGTAGCGAGCCGGCGGGATGGGATGGCGCATCCGCTGCAGCATAACAGCATTCTGGAGGTCGGACAGGCGAGATTGCGCTTGCGCGTGTTTGCGGGACTGGATGTGGAGGATGTGCGCGCCTATGCCGAACGGCGCGAGGATGAGGATGATGAGCAGGAAAATCCTCAATACCCCGATTGATGGAAATCGCGCTCAAGCCAGGCGGCAAAAAAAGGGTCAAGGGGCAATGCCCCTTGCGGAGTCCAGAGGCGGCGCCTCTGGTG
>ERZ857882.4733-NODE-4733-length-11396-cov-8.931840_pt1 | contig 11396 bp, 5 predicted proteins | sample MGYA00519697_ERZ857882 | MGnify/ENA primary metagenome ERZ857882 (study PRJEB31778, sample SAMEA3449373) | human gut metagenome | biome: human gut; feature: human-associated habitat; material: faeces | place: United Kingdom | collected 2010/2012 ... | reverse complement strand
CTTTTGTAAAATGTTTGATTTTAGCATAAAAATATTTTACCATAAATCCTAAACTTTTTGAGTTTGGGATTTATTTTTTATCAAAAAAGGAGCTGTGCACTAATTTTTAGTGCGACAGCCCCTTATTAATAAAATCCTGGTTACTATATAATTTTCTCTATTATTTATTTAATTTAACTTTTCTTTTTATTATGAATCCACTACCAGTTAAAACTAATAATACTCCAACTATTAATAATAATCTTGAATCGAAAGCATCTCCTGTTGAAGGAAGTCCTCCCTTACCTAAGTTAGCAGTCTCATCTTTAATCTTAATATTTTTAAAAGTAAATACCTGAGTTTTTTGTGAGTCTACAACAACTTCTACTTCAGTATCCTCCTTTAAATATCCTTCTGGAGCCTTAGTCTCTTTTATTGCGTAATTACCATAATCAACAGCTTCAAATATAACTACTCCATTTTCATTACTTACAGCTTTTGATATTTCCTTACCATCCTTGCTAAGTAATGTGAATTCTGCTCCTTTTAGCGGTTCTCCATTTTCATCAATTTTATTAATTTCTATTTTAGCTTTAATTCTAGCATTTTCAATCTCATATGAATATACTAAATTATTTCCCTTAACACTTACTTCAATTTTTTCATTAGTTCCAATATAACCTTCTGGTGTCTTAGTTTCTTTAATATAATAATCTCCATATACTACATTTTCAAATAATGCTATTCCATCAGTATTTGTTACTGCAGTTGTAATAGGTTTTTCATTCTTATCATAAAGTGTAAACTCTGCTCCAACTATTTTATTATTGTCTTGATCTAATTTATTAATCTTTATATTAGCTTTAATTTTAGTATTAGTAATTGTTCCTGCTTCATAAACTAGTCCAGTATCTTCTTTGTTTACGCTAACCTTTAAGACTTCCTTTGATAGATTGTATCCCTCTGGAGCTATAGTTTCTTTTACTTTATATTCTCCATAAGGCACATTTACCAATATAACTAGTCCATTTGCATCTGTTACTGCTTTTTGAACTATATTATCTTCTAAATCATATAAAGTAATCTCTGCATTCGCTAGAAGGTTTTTATCTTCATCTATTTTTACTACTTTGATATCCCCTACAATTTGTTCATTTATTACAGTTTCTTTTAAAACTGCTCCATTTTCATTTATAGTAAAGTCATGTCTATAACTATTTAATACATATCCTTCTGGTGCCTTGGTTTCAACATAATAGTAGTTTCCGTAAACTAAATTTTCAAATTTAGCTAATCCATTTTTATCTGTTACTCCATGAGCTACTTCATTTTCAGTTACTTTATCATAGACAGTAAATTCTGCTCCTGATAATAAATTTTCATTTCCATCTTGCTTAGTAATTTCTAAATTTCCTTTTATTTTAGTATTACTAATATCAAGAAATTTTTCTACATTATTTTCTTCAATACTTACTTCATATTTTTCATTAGTTCCAATGTAGCCTTCTGGTGTCTTAGTTTCTTTAATGTAATAATCTCCATATATTACATCTTCAAATAACGCAATTCCATCACCATTAGTTACTGCAGTTGTAATAGGTTTATCATTCTTATCATAAAGTGTAAACTCTGCTCCAACTATTTTATTATTATCTTGATCTAATTTATTAATCTTTATATTAGCTTTAATTTTAGTATTAGTAATTCTTCCAGCTTCATAAACTAGTCCAGTTTCTTCTTTATTTACGCTAACCTTTATAACTTTATCTGAAAGATTATAACCTTCTGGAGCCTTAGTTTCTTTTACTTCATAATCTCCATAAGGAATATTTTTAAATATAACTTGTCCATTTTCGTCTGTTAAATCCTTTTGAATTTCATTTCCCTCTAAATCATATAAAGTAATTTCTGCATTAGCTAGAAGATTATTATCTTCATCTACTTTTACTACTTTAATATTTCCTCTTATTATTTTATTTTCTACTGAGTTTTCTGCTTTTACTGTCTTTCCATCTTCTTTAATGTCAAAGGAATAAATAGTATCATTCTTTAAATACCCCTCTAATGGACTAGTTTCTTTAACAGTATAATTTCCATAAGGAATATCATTAAAAGTAACAATTCCCTTATCATTTGATTCTGAAGATATTACTTTATCACCTTTTGAATCATATAAAGTGAATTCTACTCCCTTTAGTGGTTTCATATCATCATCAACTTTATATAATTCTATTGAGCCCTTAATAATATTATTGTAAAGAGTCTTGCTTATATTTTTTATATCATCTGCACTTTTTATAGTGAACTCATGTCTTGTACTATCTAATACATATCCTTCTGGTGGAGTTATTTCTTCCACATAATAAGGAATTTCAAATCTAATTCTATTAAATGTTAAATTTCCATTACCATCTGTTTCCCCTGTAGCTATTACTCTCATATCCTTGTCTAATAAATTGTATTTAGCACCTTTAAGTGATTTATTAGTACTATCTTTATCTACTTTATTTATATTTATTGTACCTCGTGTACCTATGGCACCACCACCACCACTTTGGAATTCTACGTAAGTAGGATTTGTAGAGCTTGTTTGGCTCGTTTTACTTCCCTTAAAATTTGCCTTATTAGTAAAAGGTTGCTTACTTTTATCAACAATATCAGTTCTAAATGTTAATATATATGGTGAATTCACTTCATTATCAAACTTAAATATAAATTCTCTTGTATTAATATCATAAGAAAAATTATCTTTATTCACTAGTACTTTATCACCTTTAATTATATTGCCATTTTGAGAATTTAATATTCCGTTATATAATTCCACAGAAAGTGTATCTAACGTTAAACCCTCTTGAAGTATATCCTGGATATCTACTTTTCCCATAGGAGTTGAGTTAGAATTTATTAATATCTTCCAATCAATATAATCATTTCCACTCTTATAATCTGCAGATTTATTAATTACTATGTTTTCAATTTTTTTCTCTGCCACTGTAGAGACATTTGGAGGTATAACATCACCAGTTATCACTGCTTTATTCTTAACTGTCTTTTGGCCATTGGTATAGAAAATAGACTCATCTGTAATCTTAGTTCTAAAAGTAATTTCATAAATATCATTTATTTCATTATTAAAAGTATAAGTTAAGGTTCCTGTTTTTTCTTCATCACCATCTGCTGCACTTTTATATTTAAAGCCATTGCTATCAGCAGCATTATTAATTTTAGCAGAGCCTGCAACATATTCTTGTCCTTTAGGAATATTATCAGCAACTACTACTGCTCCCAATTTAGTTTTATTTTTATTAACAAATATCTTCCAAGTAATTTCTTTATTTACAAAATCATAACTTTCTGATTTTTTTTCAATAACATTACTTGTAACATTTTGATTAGCTTTACTATTAACTTCTTTTAATATATTATCAGCCTTCATATATGCAGTATTACTATATTGTTTACCATTAATATTTCCTGCATAAATACTACTTTCAGTAACTTCAGTTTTAAATGTAATAACATACTTTTTATTAATAGTTTCATTAAAGTTATAAGTGATAGTTCCTGTTTTTTCTGTATCTCCGTTATCAGAAACTTTATAATTAAATTTATTAGTATCGGGAGCCAATCCATCTATTTTTAAACTTCCAGCAACATACTTTTGACCTACAGGAATATTATCTGTTACTACTGGATTTTCAAGCTTTACTTCATTACTATTTACTTCTATCTTCCATGTTAAATAATGATTTGCTGCATCATAATTATTTAAAGCACTTTTACGTAAGATATTACTTCCTACTCCTACATTAGCAGATGCAGATGGAGTACTTTTCACTCCTTCTACTATAGTTGCAGTATTTTTAAAATTAGTTGTATCATTTGAGTGATAAACTTTTTCATCTACAATATTTGTAGAATAAGTAATTATTTGTTGAGTATTAATTTCATTCTCAAAAGTATAAGTTAATTTATTACCAGTATAAGTATAACCATTATTTACATTATTGTTAACTTTAAAAGTTCCATTTATTAGCTCTAATCCAGCTGGTATACTATCTTCTATTTTTAAGTTATTAAGTTTTAAAGCATTATTATTTATCTTAATTGTCCAATCTATTCTATTTACCTTATTTCCATTTTCATTAGAAACATATTTACCAGACTTTTCAATATAATTTACCTTAACCTCAACCGATGCATTATTAGATTCTTTTCTTGCTCCATTAATATCAAGTATTGCACTATTATATAAATTTATACTTTTCCCTTGATTCTCCATTAAAATTCTTGAATCACTTATTTTAGTTTTAAAGGAAATTATATGCTTTTATTAATTTCTCCTTGGAAGTTATAAGTCAATGTTCCAGCCTTATTGCTATCATTCGCTACAGATACATAAGAAAACCCACTTATATCAGCTCCATTATCTATTGTAGCTGATCCTTCGATATACTCTTGTCCCAAAGGAATATCATCTATTATATTTACACTTTTTAGACTAATATTTTCTTTATTAAATTCAATATTCCAAGTAATTTCATTTTTAAATCCATCATATTTACCACTCTTTGATATAGATGCTTCTGGAATTGGGTCTTGCTTAAATTTAACTTCAACTATGACAGGCTGAGTTTCCCCACCTAAGTAAAATTCTATCTTCTCACTTTCTCCATTCCCAATATTATTTCTATTAAATACTGTATCTATATAGAAGAATCCACTTACATCTGAATGATTAGCTGCGAATTCAGTAAATTCAATATTGATGCTTCCATCTGTATTTACTGTAGCTTTAGCAACTAATTCCTCTTCCTCTTTTATGTCAATATTAATAGTATTTTTAATTAATATTTGTTTTGGTAACCTAACTGTTAAAGTTTCTCCTTTTTTTACATTCCTAATGTTTGGTATTTCAAAGTTATACTTTATTCGCACATTTGAAGATTTATCTATCTCCTGACCTAAAGGTCCATTTTTTAAATCAGTAATCTCAACTTTCGTAAGAAAATTAAATTCTTTATTTTCTTCAGCTTTTACTATGTTAGTAAAATTAATTGATGAAAATAATTGTATTACTAATATTACTAATATAAAATAAATTATATTATTAATCTTTTTCATATATACTCCTTTTTGTAATTGTTTTATTTATTAATATATATTACAAAAATGATCATCACAAAATAATCACAAATAAAAACATTATAATTTTTATTAAATTATGATAAAGTTTTTAGTTGAATTCCTTAGAAAAATACTTAATTCTTCTTGTAAGAATTATTTCTTTAAAATCGCATTTATTATACTTATTTTATTATAAAATTTAAAATCATCTTTGATATTAAACCAACTTAATCTTCATCTCATTGATTTTCTTTATAATTATCTTATCCCCACTTTCATTAAATAATATTAACATAAGTATATATTATACTTTTTTATAATATTAATAAAGTACTATTCTCAAATTTAACTTTTAAATTTTTATTTTTCTAAGTAATTTTTAATTTCATTTATAGCCTTGTATAATACAGTTATTTATAAAAAAAGAGCCTAAATTTTAGTTTAAACTCTTTTTGATAATTATATCTGTATTATATTATAGTTCTTCCCCATTGCTAGAAATAACGTTTTTATACCAATAAAAACTTTTTTTCTTGCTTCTGTTTAAAGTTCCATTTCCTTCATTATCTTTGTCTACATAGATAAAACCATAACGTTTTTTCATTTCTCCAGTTGAAGCTGAAACTATGTCTATACACCCCCAAGGTGTATAACCAATTAAATCAACACCATCTTTTATTGCTTCTTTCATTGCCTTAATATGTTCTCTTAAATATTCAATTCTATAATCGTCATTTATTGAACCATCTTCTTCTACTTTATCAACAGCTCCTAATCCATTTTCAACAATAAATAAAGGCTTTTGGTATCTATCATATAATGAATTACATGTTATTCTAAGTCCTAATGGATCTATTTGCCATCCCCATTCTGAAACTTTTAAGTTTGGATTTCTTACAGTTTTAAATACATTTCCTGCAGTTTGTCCCTTTAACACCTCTGGATCAGAACTTGCACATCTACTTGAATAATAACTAAATCCGATAAAATCTACAGTATTATTCTTTAGTATTTCTTCATCATTTTCTTCAAACTTTATTTCTATTCCCTTTTCTCTTAAAAATCTTTTTGCATATCCAGGATATTCCCCTCTTGATTGTACATCAATAAAGAATAAATTTTCTCTATCCTTTTCTTTTGCAAGTAGAACATCTTGTGGATTACATGAGTATGGATAGAATTCTCCAGCAGCAAGCATACATCCTACCATTGAACCTGGAATTATTTCATGCGCCATTTTTGTTGCTAAAGCACTAGCTATAAGTTCATGATGAGCAGATTGATATTTTACTTGAATCTCATTATCTCCTTCTTTAAATCTTACCCCTGCTCCCATAAATGGAAGGTGTAATATCATATTTATTTCGTTGAAAGTCATCCAATACTTAACCTTATCCTTATATCTATTGAATATTGCTTCACAATAATTCAAATAAAAGTCTATAAATTTTCTATTTTTCCATCCACCATATTTTTCTATAATACCTATTGGTGTATCAAAATGACAAATAGTTACTACTGGTTGCATTCCATACTTTAGCATTTCATCAAAAATTGCATCATAAAATTTTAAGCCTTCTTCATTTGGAGTTTTCTCATCTCCATTTGGAAAGATTCTTGACCAAGCTATAGATATTCTTAGACACTTAAATCCCATTTCAGCAAATAATGCTATATCTTCTTTATATCTATGATAAAAGTCTATAGCTTCATGAGAAGGATAATACTCATTTTCTAAAGGTCTTAAAACATCTATCTTTCCTTCCATAACTTTACGTCTATTCTCTCCTGCTGGGCAAAGATCTACTGTAGTTAAGCCTCTTCCACCTTCCTTATAACCACCTTCACATTGGTTGGCAGCTAAAGCACCGCCCCACAAGAAATTTTCTGGAAACTTATTAAAATCTTTAATCATTTTTTACCTCCATGTATTTATGGTCTTTAGTAGAATTTTTTAATATAGAGCTGCCTAAAACAGCTCTATAGTCTTTTAAATAATGCTTATAATTGCATCACCAGTATTAACTTTCTTTACTCCTCTAGCTAATACTTCTAAATAATCATTTGTATTTGTTACTATAACAGGTGTTGTTAATTCATAACCTTCTTTTTTTATAGCTTCTGTATCAAATTCTATTAAGGTATCTCCAATCTTTACTTTATCTCCATCTTTAACATAAGCTTTGAAATGCTTACCTTCTAATTGAACTGTATCCATTCCAATATGAATAAGAATTTCAGTTCCATCTTCAGATTTTAATCCTATAGCATGTTTTGTTTTAAATATAGTTTGAACTATTCCATTTATTGGTGATACAACTTTACCATCTACTGGCTTAATAGCTACACCTTTTCCCATCATTTCTGATGCAAAAGTTTCATCATTAACTTCATTTAAAGGCATAATTTCACCCTTCATAGGACTTGCGATAATTATTTCATTTCCTAAAGATCTTTGTACATTTTCATCTTCCTTAACTGTAACTTCTTCTTTATCTTTATATAAAACTAAACAAGAAACAAAGGAAACAGCAACACTAATAACTGCACCAATACAAGCATATACAAAATTCATCATTGTATCTCCACCTATATAACTTGGTAAAGTTAAAAATCCTGGAGAACCACCTGAGTAATTACAAACACGGAATAATCCTAAGAATAATCCACCAACTGCTCCACCTATCATAGATGAATATAATGGTGTTTTAAATCTTAAGTTTACACCATATAAAGCTGGCTCTGTAATACCACAAACTGCAGTTATACCTGCTGATGATGCTAATTGTCTTATTTCTGAATTTTTAGTTTTTAATGCTACTGCTAAAGCTGCTCCACCTTGAGATACATTAGATGCTAACATTCCTGGGTAAATAATAGTATCATATCCCATAGTCATACGATTATTTATACCTATTGGTATAAGTCCATAATGAGTACCTGTCATTACTAATAATGGTGTTAATCCCCCTATTAATGTTGGAACTAACCAACTAGCATAAGTTTCTAAAGTTTTAATTGCTAATCCTATCTTATCGCTTATTATATATCCTAACGGTCCAATTACTACTAATAGAACTATTCCTGTAACAACTGCTGTAATTAATGGTTTTGTAAAGAATTTAATAGCTTTCGGTGATACTCTATCTGCAATTGGTTCAACATATGACATAAACCAAACTCCAAGTATTATAGGTAATACACTTGAGCTATATGATGCTAATGAAATAGGTAATCCAAATACTGATATAGATGTTCCAGCTTCCTTAGCTGTATTAACCATAGTAACAAATGTTGGATGTAATAACATTCCACCAAGCATCATTGCTAAGTATTGATTACACTTAAATTTCTTAGCAGCTGAATTTGCAAGAAGTATTGGTAAGAAGTAGAAAGCAGCATCTGCCATAAAGTTTACAATTTGATAACTTTGTGAATCTGTCGTTACTAATTTAAATGCAGTTAATAATGCTAGAACTGCTTTCATCATACCAGCTGCTGTAATAGCAGGTAATATAGGTGTAAATATACCAGTTATTGTGTCTATTACTTTTGCAATTGGTTTACGATCATCAACCTCTTCTGAAGCATTAGAACTCATATTATCTAAGTTAGCTATTTTAACTACTTCCTTATATACATGATTTACATCATTTCCTATTATTACTTGATATTGACCACCTTTATCGACAACTCCCATAACACCATTAATATTTTTAATTTCTGATGTCTTTGCCTTTGAATTGTCCTTTAAATTAAATCTTAATCTTGTTGCACAATGTGTTAAATTTGATACATTTTCTTTTCCGCCTATTTTTTCTAAAATTGATTTTGCTAAAATTTCATAATTCATAGCTTAATTCCTCACTTTCAAAATTTAATTTTTTTAAGTTTTGAAGAACTAAGGTTTTGCCTGATCGAATCAGTTACAATCCTATGAAACTTCCAGTTATTACTTTAATACCTGCTATCCCCCCAAACATAAATTATTATCAGTATATAATAAAAAACCTAAATTAACTTATAACTAATCAGCTACTCTATTACTACTAATAAAAATAAAATATAATTATCGTATAAATTCGTAGTGATTAATTTTTTTGTTAACTTAGGTTTTGCCTGATCGAGTCAGTTACAATCCTTATAAAGTTAAATATAATTCTAATAATTTTCTTTTACAACTCTGGCTGTATGAACTATAAGATATAGTTTTTCCTCTTTTGTTAATTCATTATTAAACTTCTTTTTTATAAATCCATCTATCTTTTTAGTACATTCATAAGATTTAGGATATTTATCTTTAATCATTTCAAAAAGTTCATTATCATTATCCTCGTAATATTTGCCACTCACTAATCTTTGAGCAAAGAATTTTAAATGAGTAACAAATCTATAATAATTTATTGATTCTTCATCAAAATCTATATTAAAATGATATTTTACTATTTTTAAAACCTCATTTATTAAATTTATTATATCTACTATTTGTGGCATATCTTGATTTAATTCACCATTTAAAATATGCATTGCTATTGCTGCAGCTTCATCCTCTGGAAGCTCTATTCCAAATCTATTTTTAATTATTTCTAATGCTTTAAGCCCTATTGAAAATTCTGGTTTATGTAATCTTTTTATGTCCCAAAGCATAACATTTTTCATTTCTAAATTATTCTGATACCTATTTATAGAAAAGCTTATATGATCAGTAAGTGTTAAATAAATATTTTCATTTAATTTAGTATCTAACTCTTCTTCTGCATAATTAATTACTTCCTCAGCAATTTCTAAATTTTCTACAGGAATATCTTTAACTAATGCAATTAACTTTTCATTTATGCTTTTATTCTTTAAAACAAATATTTTATCTATCTTATCCTTATCAACCTCATCACCCTTTTTCTTTTGAAAGGCTATCCCTCTCCCCATAACTACTGCTTCTTCATCATTTTCATTAATAATTGTAATGACATTGTTATTTAACACTTTATTAATAAGCATATCTCTAACTCCTTCTATATAATTTCCTATTAGAAATATAAAGTATATTCTGCAAGCAGTATTATACAAAAAAACCTAAACTAATATCAAATAGTTATAGTACATCCACTAAAACTAATTTGGTATCAATTTAGGTTTTGCCTGCTTCCCAGTAACAATCCAAAATGGATCCTCATTAATATGTCATTATTTTAATATACAATGTAAACATTGTCAACCGTTTTACACAAAAATTATTTATTTTTCTATATATTTTTATACATAATTTCATTTATTTTTATATAATATTTCATAGTAATATTATACTTTTCCTAAATAACTTCTATTTAAAGCCATTAAAAATACATCTTCTGATTGTGCACCACTAATAATAAATTTTTCATTAATAATAAATGTAGGTACAGAAGTAATAGAATAACTTCTAGCTAAAGCTTCATCTTCTCTAACTTCTTTCTTATACTTATCACTATTTAATACCTTAATTACTTCATCTTTATCAAGGTCAATACTCTTTGCAATATCCCCTAAAACATTAAAATCACTTATATCCTTAGAGTCTGTAAAATAAGCTTTAAACAAAGCTTCTGTCATTTCATTATTCTTTCCAAAATCTTTTGAAAAGTGGATTAGTCGATGTGCATCAAAAGAATTAGTAAGTATCAAACCATCAAAATTGTAATCTAATCCTATAGACTTCGCTTGTTTTACTATACTCTCATTATTAGCTATTGCTTCCTCTAATGTAATACCATACTTTTCTGCAATAGCTTCATGAATATTATTATTGTTTACTTTTTCTGCATTAGGATTTAACTCAAAACTCTTGAATAATACTTCTACTTCCTCTTTATTTTCAAATTTATTTAAAGCATTTTCAAATCTACGTTTTCCAATATAACAAAATGGACAAAATATATCTGACCAAATTTCTATTTTCATAATTTCTTCCTCCTTTATTTCTTTAAATAATCTTTTAATCTATTTATAAACAATTCTCTTTCTTCCATATTATCAAAAGCCTTTACTGGAATATATGCAATCATTGTCACCCCATCAATTAAAAAATAATTATCATTATGCTTATCTAAAATTAAGTTTTTATTCCATACTGAGCCTATTAATAATTGTTTCTTTAAACTATATATACCAGAATTATTTATATATATTCTATATCCATTTCTCACTTTATCATCTTTATTAAGTATTTTTTTTAAGATTTTTTTTATAAATTTAGGTAATAAAATAAAATTAGTTATAACAAATAATATAATTAAAATTAAAATAATACTAAT
>ERZ857882.4726-NODE-4726-length-11401-cov-2.493919_pt1 | contig 11401 bp, 9 predicted proteins | sample MGYA00519697_ERZ857882 | MGnify/ENA primary metagenome ERZ857882 (study PRJEB31778, sample SAMEA3449373) | human gut metagenome | biome: human gut; feature: human-associated habitat; material: faeces | place: United Kingdom | collected 2010/2012 ... | reverse complement strand
CAGATAAGCGTTTTGGGACAGGTCGCACAATAGGCCCGCTTCATCCAACCGTTTCAGTTCCGCCGGAAGCTGACCGTTTAGAACATGCAAATCCAAAAACGCCGTGTCCCAATCTTCCGACCTTTCTATCAGTTGATCTATCGTCCAATATTTTGCCCGATAGATTCCTTCCAGTTCCCGAACCATATCCGCGGGCCGCGAATCCAAAATAGCTTCTATCCCCACATACTGAACATTGACTGTTCCGCTCCTGATGATGAAAAGCGTTGCGTCATTTTCCTGTGCGTTATAGTCAAAGGGGTAGACGCGATACGCCCATTGCTCGTTTTTGCTTGGCAGCTCTGCAACCAATGCGTCGGGTAGCAAGCACTGCCGATACGCGGGCTCTAATGTGGCAAACTGGATATAGCTTATCAGCTTTTTGTCAGCGAGAGCCTGTAAATCAACATCCTTTGAGGAAATGATAGCAAGATCCCACTTCTTATCGGAAATCAAATCCTTGGTTGTGGCTCCATAACGGATTTTGATTGGATCACCCTTGCAAAGCTCTCTATAGTTGTTGGCATATTCTGGATCTCTCGCCAGGTCGATATATTGAACGATTTTGTCAAACAGTTCTTCCTCATTTTCCACACCGCAAACCTCGAATATGGCGCGAAACCGGTCAGGAATGGGCATATTGGCTACGATATGCGTGTCCGCTTTGGCAAAGGCGGTTGTAAAGGTAAGAAATATCAGACAGAAAATCCAGATTCGTTTTCTCATTTCATTCACGCCCTCCATTTTATCCTTTGAACTGCAAGGCTGCGGCCAAAAGCCCCTTTTCAGGCGTTTTTCACGGTGCAAGCGCAAGCTCATCCCCCTATGCTGTGATGTTAGAAAGGCTTTACCAGTCCACGTCCTTTTTGAAAATAGCCACGGAATGGTCGTTGTATTTTTTCACAATTTCAGGGTCCTCATAGTCGGAATAGCCCCACTCGCGGCCTTTTACATAATGCTTTGCGTATGCTAACGCCTTGGGCAGCGTCGGGCTTTGCGCATTCACCACGAATACGCTGATCTCGTTCGGCCCGTTATAGATAAGCTCCCCATAGGGAACGGCGATCATTTTGCCATCGACGCTCCAAATGCCTGCCGGTTCCTTCCATTCAGGCTTGCGGTTTGCCCAATATTCATCCTGCGAAAAATCATACAGCAAGCCCGCCGCGTCCAGCTTTTCCAGCCTGTCGTCCTTGTCAACGCGCAGGAACGCCCAATCCCATGCATCGGGGTGCGCCAGCAACTCTTCCTCCGTGAAGGATAGTTCCGGCATGCCAAAGCATTCGCAATCAATTTTCCGGCAAATTCCTTCCAGGGCCCTCACCTGCTCGGGGCTGCGCCGCTCCAGCATTTGCCGCGCCCATGTCGCGGCAGCCCGCAGGGGCCGGTTCTTTTGATTGCAAACCAGGAAAACCGCTTCGTCCGTTTCCGCGTTATACTGATAGCAATACACAGCAAAGTAATAGAGCGGATGCTGCGGCAGCTTCTCCTGTACCGCTTCAGGCAAACACCATTGATGCAGCGCGGCCTCATCGTTAGGCGAGCCGCCTCTGTTAATGAGCATATTGGCGTCCAGCAGCTTCTGCAAATCTACCTTTCTGGAAGAAACAATGGCGACATCCCATTCCTTATGCGTTTGAATCAATTCCTTCGTTGTTCCTCCAAAGCGGATAGCGACGGGTTTTTTGATTGTTTTATGAAGCGATTTCCAGTCCTTGGGCTGTCTTTCCTCCCAATAGGCCAAAACGGCGTCCTGCAATTCCTTTTCATTGCTCGCGCCCCACGCCTCCAAGATTGGCTGGCAAAAGTCGGGTATTTCCTGTTGGGCGGCGCGCGCGGGCAGGCGCGCACATGCCAGCAGGCAGACAAGCGCACAGGCCGCGGCTAAAGCCCGTTTCCAGGCGGATTTTGGGATGGACATACACAAAACGATGTTCCTCCTTTCTGTGGCGGCGGGACGTTTACCAGTTCACGTCTTTCTTGAGGATACAGAGATAGCCAATTTCAAAGTCCTTCACATAGTTTTCTCTCATCATTTCCGGATCGCTGTAATAAGTGAGCCTTCCAAAGTCATCCCACTCGAAGCTTTTGATGTAGTGCTCCGCATACGCGAGCGCGCGGGGAATGACCCGGCTTTTGGCATTGATCACCATGGCGGTGAGGGAGCTTGCGTCATCATAAGAATAATCATGGTAAGGAACCGCGATCATCTCGCCCGCTTCGTTCCAAATGCCGCTGGGCCACCCCCATTCGGGCGCTCGCTCACGCCAATAATCATGCTGCGAAAAATCGTATAACAGCCCGGCGGCGTCCAGCTTGTCCAGCTTGTAGTCCTTATCGATTCGTATTACGGCCCAATCCCATTCGTCGGGATGCGCGATCAGCTCTTCCTCCGATAGGGACATTTCGGGCATGCCGAGGTTTTCCCAGTCGATCTTGCGGCACAGCCCCTCGACGGCTCGAACTTGATCGGGCGTGCGACGTTCCAGAAGCTGCCGGGCCGTATGGTTACCCCAGCGTCTGGGCCTGCCCTTTTCGTTCCAGATAATGAAGACAGCTTCGTCCGTTTCGGGATCGTAGTCATAGCAATAGACGCATGAATAGTACATTGGCTCATCGGGCAACCTTTGCTGAACGGCCTCGGGATACGCCCATTGCTCCAGCGAAAAAAACGAGGTGGGGTTGGGCACATTGTCGATAGAAATCAGCCCCGCGTCCGCCAGCTTTTGCAGGTTTACCTCCCTGGAGGAGAGGATGGCAACGTCCCATTCCTTATAGTTCTTGAGCAGCTCCTCCGTGGTTCCGCCCAGCTGGATGTCAACCGGGGTTTTGGCCCCTTTGTGCAGGCGCTTCCATTCGTTCGGCTGCTTTTCCTCCCGGTCTTTGAGCACGGCTTCCATCAGTTCCTTTGCGTTTGTCGCGCCCCAGGCTTCCAAAATGGGCTTGCAAAAGTCGGGGATTTCCTTTTGGGCGGCATGGGCGGGCAGGGCGGCGCTGGAAAGCAGGCAGGCCAGCACACAGGCAATCGCCAGGGTTCTTTTCCAAGCGCAATTATTCATGGATATACGCAAAATCATCATCCTCCCTTTGTATTGCTTTGCTTACGGCGCTTTACCAGTCCACATCCTCCTTTAAGATGGCGAGAGAACCTTCGCCATATTTTTTCTCAAGCTCAGGATTACACGAGCTTTCAAGAGCGTTTGCCCAGTCGTAAGACTGAATGTAATGTTTCGCATAAGCCAATGCCTGCGGTATTGCCGGGCTTTTGGCATTGATGACAAACACGCAGCGTTCATCAGGCCCATTGTAGAGATTTTCACCATTCGGGATGGCGATCATCCTGCCATCTTTACTGAAAACGGCAGTTGGGTTTTCTCTTTTCCACTCCGGTTTTCGATTTGTCCAGTATTCATCCTGTGAAAAATCATACAGCAGCCCAGCGGCATCCAGTTTTTCCAGCCTGTACTCCTTATGAATGTGCAAAATCGCCCAATCCCAATCGCGGGCCTGTTCAATCAGCTCTTCTTCCGTAAAGGAAAGCTCAGGCATTTCAAAAGCCGCCCAGTCAAAGGTGCGGCAGATGCCCTCAACCGCCCGTGTTTGGCCGGCACTTCGGCTTTGCAAAAGCGTGAGCGCCCATGGGTTATACCGGAAGTATTTTGATGGGCCTTTTTCGTTGCATAGGATGAAAATTGCTTCGTTCGTTGCATATTCATAAGCATAGCAATACACCGCGTAATAATACAAGGGGTGCTCTGGCATCGTATTTTGTACCGCTTTTGGCAAAAGCCACTGATGCAGTGCAAACCGGTCGAGCGGATGTCCCTCCTGGCGAATGATACAGCCTGCATCCGCCAGCTGTTGAAGATTCACATCTTTGGAAGAAACAATGGCGATGTCCCATTTTTTCTGATTCGCAATCAAATCTTTCGTGCTTCCACCCAACTGGAAGGATGGTGAAACTTTTGCCCCCTTATGCAAATGGTTCCATCCTTGGGGTTGATTGTTCTCCCAATAGGTTAGAATAGCATCCTGCAATTCCTGTTCATTGCTCGCGCCCCAGGCTTCCAGAATGGGCTTGCAGAAGCCGGGTATTTCCTCTTGAGCGGCGCGCGCGGGCGAAGCCAAGCAAAAAAGCAGGCAGGCCAGCACACAGACAATCGCCAGAGCCCTTCTCCCCGTGGGATTTTTTATCGATATACGCAAAATCATCATCCTCCCTTTGTATTGCTTTTTTCAGGCTTTCAGCGCCGCTTCATGCCTCGCGTCTTTGCGGCCCCCGCCGCCGCGAGGCATGGTGAAAGATGCGTTGCGCCTTACAGACGCGGCAAGCACCAAATTGCTCGCAAATTATTTCAATAAAGTGGGATCGGCAGCGTGCTCTTTCTTGTAAATATAGATTTCTTCAGAAGGGACAACCGCGTCGAAGCCAAGCAGTTCGGAAGCGGTTACACATTCATATTCCTGCTCAAGCAGCCTGGGAATAAGGTTCTTTAGGCACCGGATGTCCTTTGCCTGGGCGTGATACAGCAGAATGCTGCCGTTCTGCACATCACGGAAGGCTTTGCCTGCGTCGGTCTGGCTCACATCCCACTTCACAACGCTCCTGTAACCCACAGAAGCAACCGCGGCGGCAACTCGCTTGCTGGTTGATCCATACGGAGGGCGCATCACCTGCATCGGGTAATGGTAGCCAAGCATCTCGTCAAGCTTCTGCTGGGCGCGAAGCATCTGGAAGCGAATCTGCCGGTCTGACAGTTCAGTAAGGTCTTTGTGGCCCCAGGAATGGTTCCCAATCTCGCAGCCAGCGTCGATAGCCCGCTGCCACAGCTCGCCATCCGCAAATTTCAACGTGTTCCCGGTGGGAAAGAACGTGATCGGGATTTCATGCTTCTCACACAGCTCAATAGCGGCAAGAACGTGACCGATGTCATGACCGTCATCAATGGTAATGGCGATTTTTTTCTGCTCGCGGTCACCGCACCGAACGGTAGGAATCTCGGCTGAAGCGAGTACGACCGTCGTTTGAAGGGGAAAAAGGGTACAGCAAACAAGCGCCAGCAAGATGCGCTTTTTTGCGCACAGCCAGTGATACATTGGGGAACCTCCTTATACAGCCATACTCGTTTTTATGCGTTCATTCTAAACAGCCCCATCCGTTTTTCTCCCGCCCGTTAGTCATTGGGATCCAGCTTGAGGACGCTGAGCTTCTTTGCCAGCTTCTCGGCGGACATATCGCGCTCCATGAAGGCTTTGATGGACGAATAGTTCGTTTCGTTGACGCGATGGGGCGCGAACACAAAATGGCCCTCCAGGTTGTCCATATCGCGCAGCCAGCCTTTGGTATAGGTGTATACCTGACCCCACGCCTCATAGGTTCCGGGCTGGAAATCCGTGTAGAGCTGATTGGGTAGTGGTATGTGCTCGAGCTGCAGCTGTTCCTCGATATAGGCGATGGCCTCGTCCTTCCACTGGCTGTCGGCATGCACCGCAAGCATTCGCGCACCCGCATAATACAGGGGCGGCTGCTCGCGGCTTACGCGCAGGGGGATGGCATGGGAGAAGCCGTACTCCTTCCCTTCCCCATCATCCCACGAGAACAGGAGCATCCTGCTCTGGCGCTTCCTTATCCGGGGCTCGGCCTTAAACAGGGCCAGGCCCACCTTGCGCGTGCGCTTGAGCAGGTCTATGAACTCCGGCGTGTCAAAGTTGAGCGGCTCGCCCGCGTAGGCGCATTGCATCTCCCACGTTTCAATCAGCAGGGCAATCAGCCAGCCCACGTCCCGGTACAGGTCAATTTCCGCGTAGTTGGTCACACAGGCCGCGCTTACGTTTTTCACAGGCTTTTTCTCGATACGCTCAATCCAGCCTTCCAGAAAATCCAGCAGCTCGGGATAGGTCTGCGGCACGTCCTCCTCGGTATAGCCCGCCGCGTCCCACGCCTCCTGGTTCCACATCAGCGGATAGGAACTCGCTCTGATGGGCGCGGCCAGTATCCGCCCGTCCTCGGTGGTCACAAGCGCCTTGATATCCGGGCGCAGGCGCTCCGTCGCTTCCCGTATCACCTCGCTGCCGGACAAATCCGCCAGCACGCCCGTTTCGCGGAACTGGTAGAAATTGAACTGTCCGGAATCAAACTCAACCAAATCGGGCTTCTTTTCTGGAATCAGCTTGCTCCAATCGGCAAAGGCATAATAGTAGCAATCCTCTATGGGAATCTCGGGATGGCGCTTCCAGAAGGAAGTATCCCTGACCTTGGGATTGTAGTAGTCCACGCCCAAAAGCAGCATGGGCTTGCGGTCGGCAAGCGCGGCGGCGGGAAGCAGCAGGCAGAGTACCAGCAGCAGGCTAACCAGCTTTTTCATGTTGTGACGCTCCTCTCTGTTGTAAAATCGGAAATGGCGGACGAAGGCGCTCCCACGTTTCTTGTGTCCCATGCTCCCGGGCCGGGCCTTCCAACGCCGGGAGAGGCTTACCGCGAGCGCCGCGTTATCCCGCCCGGCATGCCCGTAAGCATGTCGCTGCCCATTAGACGGCCAACAACTGGAAATCGGCACGCGGCGAAAAAGTTTTAGGCCGCGCTTCCTGCGACGGGGGTTTTCAGGCAAAAAAACGCCAGCCCCTGGCGGGCTGACGCACAGATTGTCGATACTTGCAATTTGCCTATTGCCCCATCATTTCCATTCCCGTGATTCCCACGGTTTGGCTGGTCAGGGCGAACCGTTGTCCGTCCCAGGCAAGCGTGCTGATGAAATCGCCCAGCGCGTCGGCGTGATACAGCCCGCTGATGCGCTGCCATGCCATCAGCTCCAGCACGCCGTCCCGGTCAATATCCGCCGCGATCAGCAGGCTGACCGGGTCAACAAAGCCCTCCCTTGGCTCGCGCAGGATTCCGTTTTCATCATAGATTTCGGACAGATATTCCTCGTCCCGCCCGGACAGATCGATCATATACGCCGTATGATTGAGAAGGCTCTCCGCCAGGACGGTATAGCAATCCTGATACGTCACCCTGTAATCAGCCGCCGCATAGTATTCCTCCGTGCTGAATATCTGGCGGTAGGCCCCGTCCATGTAGGCAAAAATGGTAGAATCCACAATGCCCCCACTCCCGCCCGAAGCGATGGAAACCATAACGTCGCTTCGGGCGCGGCCCGTCATATCGCCAAGGAAAAGCTGCGGCTCATAGCCTGTGTCCTGTGCAAGCCCCAGCCGCGTGACCTTACCGCTTGCCCCATCCATAATTTCAAGCCGTATGTTCCGCCAGGCCACGGAGTGCGCGGGCTGCGAGCCTGTAAGGCGGATGATTTCCCGCGCGCCGTCGCCCGTAAGGTCGCCGCAGGCGGTTGTGATGATCCTGGGCATGAGCATTCCCCCCTTCGATAGGCTCCCTGGGAAACGATATTCGCAGGCGGCGGCAAAAAGCACAGGAGCAGAAAAAAGCCATCCGGTGAGGAAGGACGTTTCCTTTCTCGCCGGATGGCTTTTCTTTCAGCTTTAACGCCAGGCAAGGGCGCGTTATTTTGTGGCCCGCCTTTTTTCACGAGCAATCAGGGCGAGCGCTGCGCTGCCGCTTGCCGCAAAAAGCGCGAACCATAGCGCCGGGCTTCCCTTATCGCCTGTTTGGGGAATCTCCGTGTTTCCTGTATTGCTTGTCTGCGGAACCTCCTCCACGGCCTTGCTCACCCGCAGGGTAAATATCGGGCTTCTGTACCCGCCATCAGCGGCGCGCGAAAAGGTGGAAGCGGGGACGTTGTCGAAAACCATACAATAGTACGTATAGCCGTCGTTTTCCAGCGCTACGGACGCGATGGTGTAGCTTGCGCCGGTCTCGCCGTCAATTTTGCTATACCCATTCCCGTCGTTGCGGTTTACGTACCATTGATACCACACGGCATTCTCCGCGGTGATCTCCATCACAACCGGCTCTCCCTCGATCGCCGTAACCGTCTGATCCGAAATGGGGCTTGTAATGCTCGGGGGCTTGGGGGCCGTCGAGTCCAGAATGGTTTCCCAAACGGCATAGAGCGGGGTATCGGCTGTAAAGAGATAGGAGCTGGGCAGAATCTGGCCCGTCGGGGTGTACGCCCAACCTAAAAAATGCTTCCCGGACGGAGCCATAAACCTGTTGGCAGGAAGAACGCATTCCTTGCCAGCCTCCGCCGTAATGGACTCCATTGTGCCCGTACCGCCGTTGGGATTAAAGGAAATGGTATAAGTTACAGCAGCGGCTTGCGCCTCCGTAACAGACAGGCACGGCAGCGCCATAACCGCCAGCGCCATGCAAAGCATCAGCAGCCGCGCCGCCAGCCGGTTGAGGTTTGTTCTTTTCATCGTTTGCTCCCCCTTTTGCCTTGCGCCGCCTTCTCGCTCCGCTGGGGATATGCGGCGGCAAAATGGCCGGTCTACAGTACGGCACACCCGCATTCGCCCAGCCAATATTTACTTTATCCAATCGCAAGAGTGTGTCAAGCCAGGCTGCACAAGATGCTCAAAAAACGCACAAGATGCGTCCAGGCGCGGGCGGAACCTGTTATAATGAAACGGAGCAAAAAACCATGGAAGGGGTATACCCTATGCGCGTTGCCATTGTGGACGATTCTCCCGCGGATGGAAATCGTCTGCGCGACGATCTTTCCCGCTGGGCGGCGGAGAGGGCCGTTATTCTTGATCCTCCCCCGGCGATATTTTTCAGTGCCGAAGCGCTGCTTGCCTCCTTCAAGCCGGATGTGTACGACGTGGTCTTTCTGGATATCTGCCTGCAAGGCATGACGGGTATGGACGCCGCGCGCCGCATCCGCCGTCAGGATAGCGCGTGCAGGCTGATCTTCACCTCTGTTTCCCCCGATTTTGCGGTGGAAAGCTACGAGGTAGACTCCACCTACTACCTGCTCAAGCCCTACAGCTATGAGCAGCTATCCGCCGCCCTGAACCGCTGCAACCCGGCGCTGCTGGAAAGGGCCAAAGCCATCTCCGTACCCACCCGGACGGGGCAGGCGCGGCTTATGCTGCACCAGATCGTCTACACGGAATACATAAACCGCAAGATAACCGTACACCTCAGGGACGGAGCGGAAATGCAGATAGCCATGAAGCAGGGCGATTTTGCCGCGCTTATGCTGGAGCATCCGTACTTCTGCGACTGTATAAAGGGCATACTGGTAAACTTTGAGGCCGTGGAAAAGCTCACCGAGGACAGCTTCCTGCTGTTAGGCGGCGCGCGCGTGCCCATCAGCAGGCTGAAATACCGCGACGTGCGGGAACGGTTTTTGTGCTGGGCCTACCAACGGGCAAGGGGGCTTGAGAAGGGATGACGGAAATCTTACTCGGCGAGTTTTTGTCAACCATCGCCTTCCACCTCTTTGCCTATGCGCCGTTTCTGGATCATCTGCGTGTGAAAAAGCGGCTGCTGCCCGTGCTGCTGGCGCTCATTGAAGCGGCCCACCTGTCGGCCTTTGCGCTGCTGCTGTCGCTGGGGCTTCCGTTTGCCGTGTGCAAGCTGGTTTCCATTCCCATTTCCATGCTGTTCTTTTTTTCGATGGTGAATATGGAACGAGGCAAGGTGGCCTTTGTATATGCCTTCGCCATGGCTTATGCCCTGATGGTATGCGGCGTGGCGGGCAATCTGGCGCCGCGCCTGTTTCCCGGCGCGCCGGGCGAGAGCAGCTGGCAGTACGGCCTGCTGACGCTGGCGGTTTTCGCGCTCACGGCTCCCCTCATGCTGCGCTACGTTAAGAAAACCGCGCAGATGGTGTTTGAAACCTATGCTCCAAGGGTATGGAGCACCGTATGGCTGCTGCCAATGCTTACGGTTTTGATTGTGATGCTCTTTACTTATGGAAAAAGCGAAAGCCTGCTGGCGCTGTTTGTGCGCATACTGCTCATGCTGTGCATTCTGCTGTCATACTCCTATGTGATTGAATCGGTACGGGGGTTTCAGCGGCATGTGGAAAGCGAGGAGCGCATCCGCCGTTTGGAGGATCTGACGGCCATACAAGCCAGCCAGTACGCCTATCTGCTCAACGCCATGGAGGAAACCCGCCGCGCCCGCCACGACCTGCGGCAGCACCTTGCGGCCATTCAGGGCTGCATCGACAGCGGCGACATGGCCGCTCTGTCCTCCTACGTTCAAGCCTACGGCGCGAGCCTTTCCCATGAAACGCCGCGCACCTTCTGCAAAAACGCGGCTGTGGATGCCATTTTGAGCTATTATGCCGAAAAGGCGGAAAAGAGCGGCCTGCGCATGGAGGCCGAATTCCGGATGGACAGCCGCTGCGTAATTCCCGAGCCGGCGCTGTGCGTGCTGCTGGGCAATCTGCTGGAAAACGCGCTGGAGGCCTGCTCCCGGGAAAGCGAGCCCGGCCCAATCCGGGTCCGCGCAATGCAAACGGGGGAAAGCATGCTCTCGCTCACGGTGGATAACCCCTGTTCCCGGCGGCCACGCTGGAAGGATGGCAGGCTGCTTTCCGAAAAAAGCGACGGCTTCGGCAGCGGCACCGAATCGGTGCGCATCATTGCCAATCAGTATAATGGCGACGCCCGCTTTGAGTGGCGGGACGGCGTGTTCTACGCCTCGGTCATGCTCAATCCGTGAGGCCGCCGCGCGGGGAGGCCTGTTTCGATTTTGGCCTGCCCTCAGCCTTTTGCAAATCGCGGAAAAAAACAAAACGCGACCCGCGCCTCAAGGGAAGGATGCTTCTCTTGAGGCGCGGGCCGCTCTGTTCCATTGTTCCAGGGCGCTGTCAGGCCAGCTTCAGGCGGTAGCCGCATTTATACACGGTTTCAATGTATTCGCCGCCCAGCTTTTTGCGCAGGCGCTGCACGTGCACGTCCACCGTGCGGGTTTCGCCCATGCTCTGGTAGCCCCAGGCGCGGCGCAAAAGCTGCTCGCGGCTCACGGGGATATCCGGCTTTTCCATCAGGGCCAGCAGCAAAGCAAACTCCTGCGCGGTCAGCTCCACACGGCGGCCGTCCAGCAGGGCCACGCGCTCCTCCTCATCCACGGATAGCTCCCTGAGCGGCTCGGTTTCTCCCAGCACGCCCATCACCTTTGCCAGCAGCGTTTTATGCGAAAAAGGCGTCGTCAGCACGTCGCTGTGCCCGCCGTACAGCGCGCGCAGGTGCGCGCTCATCTTGCGGTCGCCCGTAAGGAAAAGGATGGGGCAGCCGCGCTTTTGAAACGCCTCCAGCAGCGGCCGGCAGGTTGTCCACTTCAGCTGAGCGTCCATCAATACAAGCGGGGCTTTGGGCTCCGTCCAATCGGGAATGGTGTGTTCGTCGCAGCGGATTGCGTTCATTTTCTCCTTTTTCAGGGAGTCGCAAAGCTTCTGCGCGAGCGCCTCATTGGGTTCGTAAATCAAAA
>ERZ857882.4721-NODE-4721-length-11405-cov-5.378502_pt1 | contig 11405 bp, 11 predicted proteins | sample MGYA00519697_ERZ857882 | MGnify/ENA primary metagenome ERZ857882 (study PRJEB31778, sample SAMEA3449373) | human gut metagenome | biome: human gut; feature: human-associated habitat; material: faeces | place: United Kingdom | collected 2010/2012 ... | reverse complement strand
GCAGCGACCTGCGCGGTGCTTTTGACGCAGAGCCTGTAGGCTCTGCCGTGCAACGTCAAACCGCCAAGTGTTCCCTCTGCCACAGCAGAAATCCCGTCAAAAACAGAGTTTTTGACGGTCCGGGGCGGCGGCAAGCCGCCGCCCCGGATGCTGCTTTAGCCAAGGGTGTCCAGCGTCGCCTTGACGAAGGTGTCGATGTAGACCTCCTCCATCGGGATCTCGCCGGTGACCTTCGCCGCCTGCGTGGAGCGCAGGTTGACCAGCATGTTCATGAACGCGTCGGTCGTGTAGTACTCGGTGAACTGCTCGAGCGTCGGGAAGATGACGTCCGGCAGCTGGCCGGTCAGCTCGTTGGTCGCCTGCTGCGCATAGGTGGACGCATAGGCGCAGGCCTGGTTCTGGTTCTCGGCGCGGTAGACTTGCGCCTTGGTCAGCGCGTTGACGAAGCGCTGCACAACGTCGGGGTTGTTGGCGACATAGTCCTTGTTGGCGACCCAGGTGCTCGGGAACGCGAAATCCGGGTAGCTCGCGTTGTCCGCCAGCAGCGTGTAAGCGCCTTCGCCGCCGAGCGCTTCCTTCAGGCTCGTGGTGGCCGGCTTCCAGCCCGCCCATGCGTCGATGGAGGCGTCGCCGAACGTGGAGGCGAGGTTATCGTTGCTGATGTTGAGCACCTTGACGTCCGCCGCGGTCATGCCGGCCTGCTGCAGGGCGACCAGCAGCAGCGTGTAGCCGGCTGCGCCCTCCTGCACGGCGATGGTCTTGCCCTTGAGATCGGCAATGGTGGCGATGCCGCTGTCGGCGCGGGTCAGGATCTCCTCGGTGAGCGCGATGTTGTCCAGCGCGATGATATTGACCTGGCCGGAGAAGGCGAGCCATGCCGCGCCGCTGCCGATGAAGCCGATGTCCGCCTGGCCGGCGACCATGGCGGCGATTTCCGGCGGACCGGAGGTGTACATCTGGAGATTGACGCTGAGGTTCTCCTCCTCAAAGAAGCCCTGCGTGATCGCCGTCGCGATGGCGGTGGAGCCGCCGATGGTCGGATGGTAGATCACGTTGATCGTCGCCGGTTCGACCTTGGGCTCGACCATGGGCTCGGGCGTTTTTGGGGTTTCCACCATCGAATCGACGTCGGTCTCGGGCGCCTTCGTGGGATCCGGCGGGGGCGTCGGGGTTGCGGCACAGCCGACAGCGAAGGCCGCCAGCAGGACGCTGAGCAGAATGGCAATGATTCTCTTCATGTTGCTCCTCCTATATTTTTAGGTTTTCGTTTCGGGGATGACCCCCTTATCTTCAGGCTTTCGCCGTGAATTCCCGTTCGAGCTTCTGCAGCCGCTCAAGCTGCAGCGAAAGGCCGGCCCTCACGCGTTCCGGCTCGCACTCGTAGCGATAATCCTCCATTTCGAAGGAGAGCGCCGGCAATCCGTCCGGCAGCGCGTGCGCAAGGGTCAGGAAGCGGTTCCAGTCGATCTCGCCGTCTCCGATCACCGTGTGGCGCCACCACTGGTTTTTCTCCAGCCCGCGCTCGGTGCCGGTGTTGTGCAGGATGCCGACGTCCCCGAGCTTTTGCCGATCGAGCGCCGTATCCTTCATATGGATGTGATGAATCCGCTGTGCAAAATCGGTGAACGGCCGGTACACATCGATCATCTGCCAGACATAGTGGCTCGCATCGTAGCAGATGGACAGCGGCAGATCGCCCAGCGCAGCAAAGATCTCGCGCCACATGAGCGGCGAGGTCGCGATGTTCCGGTACATCGGGCAGTTTTCAAAGCAGAGCTCCAGTCCGTTTTGCTCCGCATGACCGATGGCCTCCCGCAAAAAGGCGACCGCCCGGTCAAGGCTCAGCAGCGGATTACAGCCGCCGCTCGCCGGAAGCGACAGCGTCCGGCTGATGCCCGTGGAGCAGATCATGCGCTTTGCGCCCGCTTCGGCGGCAAAGTCCATGCGGCGGTACAGCTCCGCGCGCTCGCGCGCGGCCGCCGCGCCGTCGTCATCGATAAAGTTGCGGCAGTAGATGAACGCCTCGTATGAAATGCCGGCGTTCCGCGCTGCGCGCCGAAAGGCCGCGCGGTCGAGTTCGATCCCGGGGCCGACCTCCAGAAAGTCGAATCCCGTTTCGCCGGCAAACGCCGCAATCGCTTCCATATCGTTTACGCCCGCCCAGACAAAGGCGTTGGTATGAAACCCCGTTCTCATCGCGCAACCCTTTCCGCAGCGCCGCTGCCTGCCGCGAGCGCAGCCGCGTGGAGCACCTCCTCGACGTACAGCCCCTGCTGAACGTCCGCCGCGAACGAGGGCTTGCCCTCGATGCAGTCGAGAAACGCCGTCATTTCGCCGTCAAACCAGCCGTCGAACGGCTTCTGCGGCGCCAGCTCGTATTGCCTGACCGCGCCGGTATAGCCGCCGTCCGGCTTCTTTTCCCAATAGGTGACGCTCTCGGGCGCTCTGAGGCTCAGCTGAACCATGCCGCCCTGTCCCGTTACGAGCACCATCACATCGTCCATGCCCGTGCGGCTGACGGTATAGCTGCCAAGGCCATTGGACCCCCTTGCGACAAACGCCGCTGCGTCGTCGTTTTCCACCGGCGCCATGCCGTCCCTGCCCTGCCGCTCGGGAATGACCGTTTCGGTCATGCAGCCGACGGTATCATACCGCTGGCCGGCAATGAAATCGGCCAGATCGACCAGATGGCTGCCAAAATCGCCGAGCGCGCCGCTGCCGGAGCTGCGCCTGATCATGCGCCATTCGAGCGGAACCGTCGGGTCGGAAAGGCGCTTGCCGCCGAACCACGCCGAATAGGTGTACACCGGCCCGATCTGCTCGCGCACGATGCGCCTTGCCTGCTGCACGGCGCTGGAAAACCGGTAGACAAAGCCCACCATATTGCACTTGCCATACCCCTTTGCGGCCGCAGCCAGCGCGCGGCACTCCTCGATGTGCACCGCCATCGGCTTTTCGACGAGAAAATGCCTGCCCGCCTCGATGGCGCCGAGCGCATACTCGCAGTGGAACGCGTTCGGCACGCAGATGCTCACCGCGTCCACGCGGTCGAGCAGCTCTCCGTAGCTTTCGCACACGGCGGCCGAGAGGCCATGCTCGCCGACCCAGTCGCGCGCGCCGTCCATGCGGGTGTCGTAGACCGCCGCGATCTCGGCCCTGCCGTCGTGCAGCAGCCCCAGCGTATGGAAGTGGGAGATGCCCACAATGTTTCCGGTTCCGACGATGCCGATACGTATCATGGCGCTCCTTGCTCCTTTTCGCCTTATTTCTTGAACTCGATGTACTCCTTGTACACGTGCGACCAGATGGTGTTCTTATATTCGTTGAATTCCGGCAGCAGCTTCGTGGCCTGATTGCGCGGATAGGGCAGCTCGATCGGGATGATCTCCTTGACGCGGCCGGGCCGCGCGCTCATGACGACCACGCGCGTCGCCAGCAGGACCGCCTCCTCGACGTCATGCGTGATGAAGAAGCAGGTCTTCGTTTCCTGCTCCCACGTCTTGAGCAGATCCTCCTGGAGCTGGGCGCGGGTCTGCGCGTCGAGCGCGCCGAACGGCTCGTCCATGAGCAGCACCTCGGGCGCAACGGCATAGCCGCGGGCAATGGCCACGCGCTGCTTCATGCCGCCGGAGAGCTCCTTGGGATAGGCGTTCGCAAAATCCTCGAGATCGACCATGCGCATGTACTTATCGACGAGCGCATCGCGCTCCTCGGCCGTATATTTCCGGTAGACCGTGGTTTCGGTAACCTTGCCGGTCTTTTTGTCGGTGACGGCCTTCTTCTCCGCCTTTTTGAGGTAGTTGAAGCCGAAGCCAATGTTCTGGCGCACCGTGAGCCACGGGAACAGCGCGTACTGCTGGAAGATGACGCCGCGGTCGTTGCCCGGTCCGATGATGGGCTGGCCGTTCATGGTGACGTCGCCGCCGGTGGGCGTTTCCAGTCCCGCGATGATGTTGAGCAGCGTGGTCTTGCCGCAGCCGGAGGGGCCGACCACGCAGACGAACTCGTTTTCAAAGATCTCCAGATCCACGCCGTTGAGCGCGATGGTCTTCTTGTCATGGCCCTGAAAGATCTTTTCCACATGGTTGATGCAGATTTTCGGCGTTGCTTTGGTTTCCATGCGTGTTACCTCCTCTTTACTGCCAGCGCGTGAGCTTCTTTTCCGCCAGCAGCAGCAGGCGGTCGAGCACGAATCCGATGACGCCGATGCAAATGATGCCCAGCATGACCTTGTCCATGCGGAAATAGATCTGCGCGGTCTGGATCATGCTGCCGAGGCCGTAGAACGTACCGGTCATTTCCGCCGCGATCAGGGTGGTCAGCGCGGTGGACACGCCGAGGCGCGCCGCCGTCAGGATAAATGGGAACGAGTACGGCACGACCACGCGCACGAAGATGGACAGGTCGCTCGCGCCGAAGGTGTAGGCGGCCTTCACAAGCGTGTAATCGAGGTTGCGCACGCCCTGATAGATCGTGACGGTCATCACGAGGAACGCCGTAATGAAGATGACGGTGATCTTCGCCTGTTCGCCGGTGCCCATGAGCAGGATGACGAGCGGGATGAGCGCAATGGGCGGGATCGTGCGCAAAAACTGTACCCAGGGATCGACGATGTCGCGGAACGTGCGGTACCAGCCCATCAAAAACGCCGTGGGAATGGCCGCTGCAAAGGCGATGGCCCAGCCCAGCACAACGCGCTGGAACGACCAGCGGATATGCTTGAGCAGCAGATACGCCTCGAATTCGCCGCTCGCGCCGTTGTTGAGCAGTTCGGGCAGCGCCTTGTTGACGATGTCCTGCGGGCCCGCCAGAATGACGCCCACGCCGGGCAGCATCGACAGCAGCCACCAGATCAGGATGCCGCCGAGCAGCGACAGCACGTTTTTCACCGTTCTGGACGTCGACGACCCATCGCTGAAGTCCTTGAGTTTGCGAACCTGCCGGCCGTTTGCGGCAGTGTTTTTCGGTTTCAGTCTGCGCTCTTCCATGATTTCGTCACTCCTTGTTACCCTCATGTTGGTATATGCAAGTTGTTGTCACTTTGTGGATATGTTTATGTCATCTTTTGAGTATATTATAAGCATCTGATGATTCGTCTGTCAATACGAATCGCTCGCGAAAATCCATATATTTTTCAAAAATTGCCACACCTTTCGCCTTCTTTTTGAGTAAGTTTCTCTCTTGCTCCCCGAGATTGGATAAGTGTTGGTAATCTGTTTGCATTTCGCGTTGTCTTGCATTATAATAGAAAGCAAAGTTTCCCGGAGGATTTCTGCATGCGCGAAGACCGACTTGCTCAAATGGAGGCCTATATCCGCGACCAAAAATCGGTATCGCTCGACACCCTGTGCGAGGTATTCGGCGTCTCCAAAAACACCGTGCGGCGCGACATCGGCGAGATCGTCGCCCGCACCGACATCCGCAAAATCTATGGAGGCGTCAGCGTCCAGTACAATGGCAACATCCCCCCTCCGTTTTTGGAGCGGTCGAGCGTCAATCCCGAGGCAAAGGATGAGATCGGCCGCTGCGCCGCCGCCATGGTGGAGGACGGCGATATTATCTACGTCGATTCCGGCACGACCACCTGCCGCATGATCGACCATCTGCAGGGGCGCCGCAACGTGACGATCCTCACGCATTCGCTCGATGTGATGACCCGCGCCGCCGCGAATCCGGCGCTCACGCTCATCTCCCTCTCCGGCATGCTCAACCGCAAGACGCAGTCGTTTACCGGCCAGAGCACCATCGACGTGCTGCGGGATTGCAACATCGGCAAGGCCTTCATGGCCGCCAACGGCGTGACCGTGCAGAACGGCGCAACCCAGTCCACCTCCATCGAATTCGCCATCAAGAAGAGCGTCGTGGACCGGAGCGCGCGCGTATATCTGATGGTCGAGCACCGAAAGTTCGGCACGACCACGCTTTTGACGTACTGCACGCTCGACAGGATCGACGCCATCATCACGGAACGGCTGCCCGATCAGGCGTTTCAGGACGCTTTTTCGGATCTTGGCGGGCGCATCATCACGCCGGAGCGGGACCGCTGATCTGCCGGCGCGGTGACGAGCGCCCAGTCTGTCCAAAAAGGTGGCAGACGAACCACTCCGTCGGTTCGTGCACGAGCATTTCGCAGGAAGAACCATAGTGGCGCAGGGTCTGCCGCTTATTGCAGCAGGCTCTGCCGCGCCGCAGAAATCCCATCAAAATCAATGTTTTTTACGCCGCGCATGTATGCGGCGCCCGATTCCAAAGAAAGGATTTCCCCATGTCTGTTTTGATCGTCCTTGTTGTGCTGTGCGTGTGCCTCGCCGCGTCCACCATCGGCGCGATCTGCGGCATCGGCGGCGGCGTCATCATCAAACCCGTGCTCGACGCCATGCAGATCATGACGGTGCAGCAGGTCAGCTTCCTGTCCGGCTGCACGGTGCTTTGCATGAGCGCCTACTCGGTGTTCTCCTCCGCGCGGCGCGACAAGTCCTCGCTCGAAACCGCGACCATCCTGCCGCTCGGCATCGGCGCAGCGCTCGGCGGCCTTGCGGGCAAACTGTTGTTTCAGCAGATCAGCCGCGGCTCCAGCGTCGCCGCCTTTGTACAGGCGGCCTGCCTGCTCCTGCTGCTGCTTGGCACGCTCGTGTACACGCTGTTCGAGAAGCGCATCCGGACGCACGCGGTCAAGAGCCCGCTCGCAGGCGCGCTGATCGGGCTGTTTCTCGGCTTTTTCTCCTCGTTCCTCGGCATTGGCGGCGGTCCGTTCAACCTCGTCATCCTCTCCTTCTTCTTTTCCATGGACACCAAGACCGCTGCGCGCCACTCGCTCTGCATCATCCTCGTTTCGCAGGCGGTCAGCGTGCTGTACTCCTTTGTCAGCGCCAGCGTGCCGCCCGTATCGCTGCTGATGCTGCTGGTCATGGTGGCCGGCGGGATCGGCGGCGGCGTGCTCGGCCGCAGGATCAACCGGCAGCTCTCCGGCGAGGATGTGCACAAGCTCTTCATCGGCCTCACCGTCGTCATCATGGGCATCTGTGTGTACAACATGCTCTGCGCCTGATCGCCGGCGCTCTCCGTTTCTGCGGCGCTATCGCTTTGCAGCAGCGGGTTTTCCCCTCCCGGTTTGACACCGCAAACCGGCAAGCATCGCGCACCGCAAAGTACAAATACCGCAGGATGCACGTGAAACCCGGTGCGCCGACTCCCTTCTATCGTTTCCAATCATCGGCATCTCTAATCGGAAAGGAGCTCCTATGAAACATTTCGGCTTTGGCTGCATGCGCCTGCCCATGGCGGGCGATGCGGTCGATCTGTCCCAATTTCAGCGGATGGTCGACCGGTTCCTCGAATCCGGCTGCACCTATTTCGATACGGCGCACGGCTACCTCGGCGGAAAGAGCGAGACGGCGCTGCGCGCCTGCCTCACCAGCCGGTATCCGCGCGAAGCCTACCTGCTCGCGGATAAGCTGTCGCCGTGGCATTTTACAAAGGAGTCGGAGATCCTGCCGCTGTTTGAAAGCCAGCTTGCCGCCTGCGGCGTGGAGTACTTCGATTATTATCTCATGCACGCGCAGAATCTGGAGCGCTACAGAACCTATACCGCGTGCGGCGCGTACCGGATCGCGGATGCGCTGCGCGCGCAGGGCCGCATACGGCGTCTGGGCGTCTCTTTCCACGGAACGGCCGCCGAGCTCGACGAAATTCTGACCGCGCAGCCGTCCATCGAGTTCGTTCAAATTCAGTTCAACTATGTCGATTATGCCGATCCGAAGGTCGATGCGCGCGGCTGCTACGCGGTCTGCCGCAAGCACGAAAAGCCCGTATTCATCATGGAACCGGTCAAGGGCGGGCTGCTGGCCGACCTGCCGGCGGAGGCGGAAGCGGTGTTTGCCGCGCGCGGCGGCAGTCCGGCGTCGTTTGCCATCCGCTATGCGGCGTCCTTCTCCGGTGTGGAGATGGTGCTCTCCGGCATGAGCACCATGGAGCAGATGGAGGAGAACCTCTCGTTTATGCAGCGCTTTGAGCCGCTGACCGAAGCGGAGTTCGCCGCCGTGGAGGAGGTGCGCGCCATCCTCGACCGGCAGGATCGGATTGCCTGCACCGGCTGCCGGTACTGCGAGGAGGGCTGTCCGAAGCAAATCCCCATCCCTGCGCTCTTTCAATGCGTGAATACCGGCCGCCGCCACAGGAACTGGAACGCTGCCGAAGCCTGCCGCCGGCGCACAAAGGATCGCGGCAAAGCGTCGGACTGCATCGGTTGCGGCGCATGCGAAGCGGCCTGCCCGCAGGGACTGCCCATCCGCGCGCTGCTGCGGGAAGTCGCGGAGAATCTGGAATCATGAGCGCGCGCGTCACGATCGTCTCCGGCTTTCTCGGCGCGGGCAAGACCAGCCTGATCCGCGCGCTCATCGGCGGCGTCTGCGCGGGCGAGCGCCTTGCCGTGATCGAAAACGAATTCGGCGACGTCGGCATCGACGGCGACTTTTTGCAAAACGGCCGGCTGCGGATACACGAAATCCAATCCGGCTGCATCTGCTGCTCGCTCGCCTCGGATTTTTCGGAGGCGCTGCACGGTCTGGCCGCGCAGCACCGCCCCGACCGCATTCTGTTCGAGCCGTCCGGCGTCGCGCGGCTGTCCGACATCCGCGCGGTCGTTGCGCGCGCCGTTTCGGAAAGTCCCGGCAGCCTGACGGCCGGCGGCGTCATCACCGTCGCGGACGCCTCGCGGTGCGCCATGTATCACGAGCAGTTCGGCGCGTTTTACGGCGATCAGCTCGAAAACGCGCAGACCATTCTGCTCAGCCGCACGGACGCCGCCGCCCCATCCGATGTGCAGGCTGCCGAAGCGCTCATCCGGCGCCTGAACCCGCGCGCCGTGCTGCTGGCCGAGCCGTGGGAGCGGCTTCGGCCGGATGTGCTGCTGCGCGCCGTGAACGGCGGCTTGCCCTCCAAACCGCCGGATCGCCCGGCCGCCCGCGTGCCGCTGCGGGCGGTGCCGGTTCGCCGCGCACACACAGGCCGCCGCGCACCGGCGCACCCGTTTGAAAGCTGGAGCGCGCAAAACCTGCCGGTCTGGACGAAGGAAGCGCTGCATGCGGCGCTCTTGCAGGTGGATCAGGGGCTTTGCGGCGCGGTGCTGCGCCTGAAGGGCATCGTTTTTTGTGCGGACGGCCGTGCGCTGCCGTTCGACTATACGCCGGGGCACATCGACATCCGGACCGGAGCCCAGACCGCGCCCGCATCCGGCCGGTTGTGCGCAATCGGCACGGCGCTCGACAGGGAGAGGCTCGCGGCTCTGTTTTGCTGCGCGCCCCCCGCGCGGTGAGGCGTGTCCACGCACGCCGGACGTGGCCGCCGCGTAAGGATTCGCCCCGCACGCCGGTTCGTTCAGCCGGTTCGTTCACAGGATATTCAGCCGGTTCGTTCACAGGATATTTTCTTGACAGCGCCGAGAGCGGTCTGTTATCGTAAAAAACGCGCGCCGTCCCGTGGGGTGTTGACCGTGGAAATCAACGCTCCCTTCCGCCGGGGTTTCCCGTGCGGCAGGCCGGCGGTACTGTGATGCAGAAATGGAGTTCAAACGATGAATCAAAAGGATTTTGCCGAGCTGCGCCGCCGCTTCCGCCCCGAAAAGAGCGATCTGGTGCGCATCCGCGGCTGCTATGTCAACGAAAAGCGGGAGGTCATCTCCGAGTTTGCCCAGACCATCGGCACGCTGTCGCTCATGGAGAGCGAGGATGTGCTTTCCATCATCCGCAAGACGCTCTCCGGCGCGATCGGCAAGCATCTGATCGACGTGGCGTTCACCAACGAGCAGGTCATGGGCAGCGATGAACACGGGCTGCTCATGGCGGTTCGCAGGTCCGCGCTCGAGGATGACGCCGCCGTGCACGCGCTGTTCACGCGCGTGAAGGACAGCGTTTCCATCGAGGGAAACCTTCTGATCCTGCTCGCCTACGACAACTACGGCGTGCCGGCCTACCATCGCGACGGTGCGCGCGCGGAGGATTCCCTTGAGGAGTTCCCGTTCTTTGTTTGCAGCGTTTGCCCCGTCAAGACCGGCAAGCCGCCGCTGAGCTATTCCCCGCAGGAGAGCCGGTTTTTCAATCTGGCCGCGGACAATCTCATCGGCGCACCGGAGGTCGGGTTCCTGTTTCCCGCGTTCGATGACCGCAGCGCAAACATCTACAACGCCGCCTATTATACCCGGAGCACCTCGGAGAGCCAGCCGCAGCTCGTGGACACGCTGTTTCACACCAGGCTGCCCATGCCCGCCGCCGCGCAGAAGGAGGCCTTCGATGCCATTCTGGAGGATACGATCCGCGAGGATTGCAGCATCGAGGTCATGCAGGCCGTGCACGACCAGCTCACGATCCTGATCGCGGAACACCGGGAAAGCCGGGAGCCGGAACCCCTGACCATCACACGGCAGACGGTCGAAACCGTGCTCACGGCCTCGGGCGTGTCGGGCGAACATGTGCAGGCCTTTTCTGAGCGCTTTGACAGCGCGTTCGGCGAGGACGCGGCGCTCTGTCCGGAGAACATCGTGGATGCCAGGCAGTTCGCCGTCACCGCGCCGGACGTGACCATCCGCGTCAGCCCGGAGCGCAGCGATCTGGTCGAGACGCGCCTGATCGACGGCCGCAAATATATCCTCATCCGCGCCGACGACGGCGTGGAGGTCAACGGTGTGAGCATCCGCATTCATTAAAAAGGAAAACGCGCCCCCGCAGGAATCAAGCGTTCCCACGGGGGCGTGTGATTTCAAGCGTTCCTATGGCAGAGGGGCGCGCGCTGCGGCGTCCCCACGATCGCCGGAAGCGGATGGCTGCGGGTCATCCCGTCATTCCATAACGGCGATGGCTTCCACCTCAACGAGAACGTTTTTCGGCAGCGCCTTGACGGCCACGCAGGCGCGCGCCGGATTGTTTCGGATGTGCTTGGCATATACCTCGTTGAACGCGGCAAAGTTTGCCATGTCGGACAGGAAGCACGTCGTCTTTACGATACCGTCCATCGTGGCGTTCGCAGCCTCCAGCACGGCGCGAAGGTTGACGAGCACCTGCTCCGTCTGGGACTCGACCGTATCGCCGGCAATGTCGCCGGTCGCCGGATCGACAGGAATCTGGCCGGATGCAAACACAAATCCGTTCGCCGCGATTGCCTGTGAGTAAGGGCCGATCGCCTTGGGTGCATGCTGTGTATGAATCACCGTGTACATACTGTTTCTCCTCCATGCGGTTGGTGAATTGATCCAATCAATTATAGCCAACCCGGCCGCCGTTCGTCAACCGTCCCCGGCCATCCCCCCCTGCCCCCGTCCATCGCGCCGCCGTTTTGCCGGCGTTCCGCCGCCGCACGCCGTGCCATGCGGCGGCAAAAGTGAACTTTCGGTAAACCGGTTGACATTCCCCGGT
>ERZ857882.4720-NODE-4720-length-11406-cov-5.831028_pt1 | contig 11406 bp, 10 predicted proteins | sample MGYA00519697_ERZ857882 | MGnify/ENA primary metagenome ERZ857882 (study PRJEB31778, sample SAMEA3449373) | human gut metagenome | biome: human gut; feature: human-associated habitat; material: faeces | place: United Kingdom | collected 2010/2012 ... | reverse complement strand
GTCGGCGATAAGCTTCTCCATCAGGCCGACCTACGGCTGGGACAGCGAAACCAACACATATGCCTCAGACTGCGCGCGCCAGTCCGACGTATACGTGTTTTGCCTGCTGAACCACAGGGAGCAGGACACGATAAATCCGCTGGACACGGCGCAGTGGAGTTTTTTTGTACTGCCCACAAAAGTATTGAATGAAAAGGTCGGAGGTCAGAAAACGATTGCTCTGTCAGGCGTGATTAAGCTGGGCGCGAAGGAAACGGACTTTGCAGGACTTAGAAATGCAATATTGGCGGCGGCCATAGTGCAGTAATTCCTTGCAACTTTAAGATGGTATGAGGAGAGCTTCATAAGCAGATGTATTGTCTGCTTTGCTGAAAACAGCCTTTGGAACTTACAGATATAAGTATTGCCACTGCCTGACTTTGGGCAGGCGGTGAGTAAGTACGCCCTTGCGCATCGCTTGCTATCGGGATTCGTGTGTGCTATACTGAATGTCAGTTCAATAAATCGGAATTTGTAAGGAACAGTAAATTTAAATTTATTCTCTTGGAGTCTGTTTTTAGAGAAATTAAAATATGTTACAGGTTTTTCCCACAGGGTAAAGATATGTGTGACATGTTGCTTTTGTTAAAAAAGCGGAGATTCGTACAAAAGGTGGAAATGGTATGATGGATAAATATAAAATACTTAATCGGGATGCTATTAAGTATATTGCTATGTTTTTAATGTTGTTGAATCATATATCAACGATTTTTATGAAGTCAGGAAAATTATGGTCAGAGCTTTTTATAGATTTGGGATATTTTACAGCAATTGTAATGTGTTACTTTCTTGTTGAAGGATATCAATATACGCATTCAAAAAAGAACTATGCAATCAGATTGTTAATTTTTGCTTTGATCTCTGAATTTCCATATTGTTTTGCTTTTACGGAAAGTGGAATATTGGAATTTCAAGGACTTAATATGCTATTTACCCTATTAATTTGTTTTTGTATTCTGACTGTAGTTGAAAAAGTGTCAAATATAGTTTTAAAAATCATCTGTGTGTTAGGGTTGATTCTGCTCTCTCTGATTTCGGACTGGGCATTATTAGCACCTATATTTACATTGTTATTTATTTGGAGTCGTAATTCAGAAATTAAAATCAAATATGCATTTGCTGTTTCAATGTTGTTATTTGGAACTTTCAATTTCTTAGGCGGTATTGGAAGATTTTCTATAAAAACAAATATAATTTATGCAATAGGAAGTATGTTGGGTATTGCACTTGCCGGAATTGCAATCATATATTTTTATAATGGCAAACGAATGAATAAAGGAAAGAAATTCTCTAAGTGGTTCTTTTATTTCTTCTATCCTGTACACCTATTTATATTAGGATTGATCAGAGTTTGTTTTTTCTGATATTTTCAAAAGCTGACCGTTTTTCCCTTACACCTTTCCTCCGCAAGCCCTTTGAAATACGCCAAATGGCATCCCATCCGGGATGCCATTTTCATATTTTCACATCGGGAAAATACTGCTCCGCGAAATCCACCTTTTCCACCCGAAAGGACTTGCCGTTGAGATAGGCCAGAGACCCGGCGTCCGTGGTGAAGGTGAAGGTCAGCTTGTAGGAATACAGCGCCTGATAGTTCCGGTCGAAGCGCTTGTCCAGCTTGCCGTACTTGCCGTCTCCCAGCAGGGGGTGTCCCGCGTGGGCGAACTGGGCGCGGATCTGGTGCGTCCGACCGGTGATCAGCTCGCACTCCACCAGAGAAAGCCCCGCCGCGCTTGCGAGGGTTTTGTAATTGGTCTGGCAGGTCTTGCTGCCGGGCTGGGGCGTGTCCGTGACGTACACCCGGTTTTTCTGGGCGTCCTTGAAGAGATACCCTTTCAGGCTCCCCTCTTTGGGTTTGGGCGTCCCTTCCACAATGGCAAGGTACCGCTTGTCGATCTCCCGATCCTTGATCTTCTGGTTCATCACCCGCAGGGCTTCCGCCGTCTTGGCGGCGATCACAATGCCCCCGGTGTTCCGATCAATCCGGTTGCACAGCGCCGGGGTAAAGGCGTTTTCCTCCCGGGGACGCCACTCCCGCTTCTGGTACAGATAGGACTGGATGTGGTCGATCAGGGTTCGGCCGTACTCCGCGCCGTCATGGGGATGCACCGCAAGGCCGGGGCGCTTGTCCACAAGCAGAATGTTTTCGTCCTCATAGACGATGTTCAGCTTGGGATTCGCCACGGTGAGATAGGCGTTGTCCTCCCGGGGCTTGTCAAAAAACTCGTCGTTGATATACAGCTGCAAGACGTCGCCCTCTTGCAGCCGGGTGTCCCGGTCGATGCGCTTGCCGTTGCACTTGATGCGCTTGATGCGGATATATTTCTGCGCCAGGGACGCCGGAAGCAGCGGAACTGTCTTCGCAAGAAAGCGGTCTAAGCGCTGCCCTGCGTCGTTCCGGCCGATGGTAAACTCTTTCATGCGTTTCTTCCCATGTTTTCGTCGAAATGTTGGTTGACCTGCTCCGTGAATTCCAGCGCGGCGTTGTAGCCGAGCTTTTTCTGACGGTTGTTCATGGCGGCAACCTCCAGAATCATGGCAAGGTTCCGCCCCGGGGTGATGGGGATGGTGTTCATGGGAACCTTGACCCCCAGCAGCTCCATGTACTGCTCCTCCAGACCCAGCCGGTCATAGACCTCCTGGGTGTTCCATGGAACGATGTTCACGATCAGGTTAATCTCGTTTTCCGTGCGGACGGCGCCCATGCCGAACAGCTTCGCCACGTTGACGATGCCGATGCCCCGCAGCTCGATGTAATTGCGGATCAGCTCGGGAGCGGTGCCCACCAGCGAGTTTGTGGAGACCTTGCGGATTTCCACGGCGTCGTCGGCGATCAGCCGGTGGCCGCGCTTGAGCAGCTCCACGGCGGCCTCACTCTTGCCGATGCCGCTGTCGCCGATCAGGAGAATGCCCTCGCCGTAGACCTCCACCAGCACGCCGTGGCGGGTAATCCGGGGCGCCAGCGCGGCTTTCAGGTAGGTGATGATGGTGGAAACGATGGTGCTGGTGGCTTCCTTGGTGCGAAGGACGGTAACATTGTGCTTCTGCGCCATCTGGAGACACTCGGCGTGAGGCGGGATGTCCCGGGCAATGAGCAACGCCGGGAATTTGTAGGAAAACAGCCGGTCGAAGATCGCGCCCCGCTCCTTGGGCTGCAATTTGTCCACATAGCTCATTTCCACATTGCCCATGACCTGCAGACGCATAGGCTCGTAATGGTCAAAATAGCCCGCCAGCTGAAGGCCGGGTCTTGCCACGTCCTCAACGGTGATGCGGATGGCGTCAAAATCCGTGGACGCATAGGTGACTTCCAGATTAAATTCCTTTACCAGCGTTTTCAGCGGCACACTGTATGTATCCGTCATGGTTTTCACCCCGAAAGCAAGCTTTTCCCCACCATTATACCCGTACGGGGCGGGAATATCAATACATTTCAAAAAAACAAATTATTTTGAAAAAAACACTTGCATTTTACCGCGAAATCTGATATCATATCTAAGCGCCTGTGAATTGGCGTATTTATCGAGTCATTATCGGATGGGAGGTGCTAGAAAATGGCTAAGTGTGATTTTTGTGGTAAGGGCGTAACCTTCGGTATCAAGGTCTCTCACTCCCACAGACGTTCCAACCGTGCATGGAAGCCCAACGTGAAGCGCGTCAAGGCTGTCGTTAACGGGACCCCCTGCCATGTGTACGCTTGTACCAGATGCCTCCGCTCCAACAAGGTTGAGCGCGCCGTCTGATTATCCTGGCATATAAATCCGCCGCTGAAATTTTCAGCGGCGTTTTTATTTGTCTCCTATTATGTAAAATCGATGCTTCCCCTTCCGGGGAAGCATCGTTCGTTTCACCATATCCAATTTTACAGCAGCGCCATCACGGCATCGGCGTACTGGGCGGCAGTGGCCGCGGTGCCGTCGCTCCTGACTTCCACTTTGCACGCCTCCATGGCCTTTTCCAGCCGCGCGGCGGCGTCAACCCGGCAGATGTGGCGAAGCAGCATGGCGGCGGCCTTGATGATGCTGGCAGGATTGGCGTAATCCCCCATGCCCCGCTCCATCATCCGGGGGGCGGATCCGTGAATCGCCTCAAACATGGCGCAGCGGTCGCCTACGTTGGCGCTGCCCGCCGTGCCCACGCCGCCCTGAATCTGGGCGGCCTCGTCGGTGATGATGTCGCCGTAGAGGTTGGGCAGCAGCACCACCTGGAACTGCTCCCGCAGCGGCTCTTTCAGCAGATTTGCCGTCATAATGTCGATGTAATAATCGTCCACGGTGATGCCGGGATAGTCGGCGGCGACCTCATGGCAGATGGCTGTGAATTTTCCGTCGGTCTTCTTCATGATGTTGGCCTTGGTGACCACCGCCACGTGGGTCTTGCCGTTGTTTTTGGCGTAGTCAAAGGCGGCTCTGGCAATCCGGCGGGTGCCGGGGTCAGTGGTCACCTTAAAGTCCACCGCCATGCCGGGCAGCTCCACGCCCCGGCTGCCCAGAACGTACTCGCCCTCGGTATTTTCCCGGAAGAACATCCAGTCGATGTTCTTTTCGGGGATACACACAGGACGGCAGTTGGCGTACAAGTCCAGCTCCCGGCGCATGGCCACGTTGGCGCTCTCCATCTTACCGCCCATGGGGGTGGTGGTGGGGCCTTTCAGCAGCACGTCGCAGGTCTTGATCTCCGCCAGGACATCATCGGGGATGGCCTTGCCGCAGGCCATGCGGTTCTCGATGGTCAGCCCCTCGATCTGCTTGATGACGATGGAGCCCGCCGCAATTTCCTCCGCCAGCAGCTTTTCCAGCACCCGGGTGGCCTGCGCCGTGATGATGGGGCCGATGCCGTCGCCGTCAATGACGCCGATGACAACCTGCTTTTTGGTGGCAAAGTCCGTCTTTTCCCCGTTCATGTTCCGGATTCTCTCCAGCTGCTCCTCCAGCAGCTTCTGAAACGCCTCACAGGCAAGTGTAATTTCCTTCATTATTGTCCGCCCTCCTTTGTGTAGTTCAGCAGTCCGCCTGCCATCAGAATCGCCCTTTGACGCTCCGTCAGGGCGCAGTTTACATAAAACTTGAAGCCATCATCAGCAGTGACCGCGAGTCTGCCCCGCTCCATGCCGCCGGAAATGTCCGAAATGGTCAGAACAGCATCCTGATTCAGCTTATCGTAGTCCTCCGGATTCTCAAAGGTCACCGGCAGGATGCCCGCGTTGATCAGGTTCGCCACGTGGATTCTGGCAAAGGACTTGGCAATGACGCACCGGATGCCAAGGTACATCGGCACCAGCGCCGCGTGCTCCCGGGAGGAACCCTGCCCGTAGTTGCTGCCGCCCACGACGATGCCGTCTCCCGCCGCCTTGGCTCTCTCGGCGAAGGTGGGGTCGCAGACCTCGAAGCAGAACTTGCTCAGGTAGGGGATGTTCGACCGGTAGGGCAGAATCTTCGCGCCGGCGGGCATGATGTGGTCGGTGGTGATGTTGTCCCCCACTTTCAGCACCAGCTTCGCCGTCAGGCTGTCGGCAAAGGGCTTGCTCTTGGGGAATTCCTTGATGTTGGGGCCGCGAAGCACCTGAGCGTCCGCCGCCTTATCCGCGGGGAGGGGTGGCAGCACGGCAGAGTCATTTACAAGGAATTTCTCCGGCATGGTCACGTGCAGCGGTTCGTCAATGGTGGTCGGGTCGGTAATGTATCCCGTCAGGGCGGAAGCCACGGCAGTCTCGGGGGAAACCAGATACACCTGTCCGTCCCGGGTGCCGGAGCGGCCCAGGAAGTTCCGGTTGAAGGTTCTCAGGGAAACGCCGCCGGAGTTTGGCGAGAAGCCCATCCCGATGCAGGGGCCGCAGGCGCATTCCAGCAGCCGCGCGCCGCTGGCGAGAATGTCCGACAGGGCGCCGCAGTCGCTGAGCATGGTCAGCACCTGCCGGGAGCCGGGGGACACGGACAGGCTGACGGAGGGGTGAACGGTCTTGCCCTTGAGCATAGCGGCAACCTTGAGCATGTCGTACAGGGAGGAATTGGTGCAGGAGCCGATGCACACCTGATCGACCTTCACATCCTTCAGCGTCTCCACGGCCACCACGTTGTCCGGGCTGTGGGGGCAGGCGATCATGGGTTTCAGGGTACTCAGGTTAATGTCAATGATTTTATCGTACTCCGCGTCCGGGTCGCTGGACAGGGGAACGTAGTCCCCTTCCCTGCCCTGCGCTGCCAGGAACTTTCTCGTGACCTCGTCGGAGGGGAAAATGGAGGTGGTAGCGCCCAGCTCGGTACCCATGTTGGTGATGGTGCCCCGCTCCGGGACGGACAGGGTGGCAATGCCCTCACCGCCCCACTCGATAATCGCGCCCACGCCGCCCTTGACGGACAGAATCCGCAGCAGCTCCAGAGATACGTCTTTGGCGGTGACGTAGGGTCTGAGCCTGCCCGTCAGGTTCACCTTGTACATTTTCGGCATGGTGATGTAGTACGCGCCGCCGCCCATGGCCACCGCCACGTCCAGTCCGCCCGCGCCGAAGGCCAGCATACCGATGCCGCCGCCGGTGGGGGTGTGGCTGTCGGAGCCGATGAGGGTCTTGCCGGGCTTGCCGAAGCGTTCCAGATGCACCTGATGGCAGATGCCGTTGCCCGGGCGGGAGAAATACACGCCGTGCTTGGCGGTGACGGTCTGCAAATAGCGGTGATCGTCGCTGTTCTCAAAGCCGCACTGGAGGGTGTTGTGGTCGACGTAGGCGATGCTCAGTTCCGTTTTCACTCTGGGAATGCCCATGGTCTCGAATTCCAGATAGGCCATGGTGCCGGTGGCGTCCTGGGTCAGGGTCTGGTCGATGCGCAGCGCCACCTCGCTGCCGGGGGTCATGTCTCCGGACACCAGATGGGATGCAATGATTTTCTGTGCAATTGTCTTACCCATGATTTATGAATCCTCCCAACATGTGCTTTTTCGCGTTTTCGATATGCTTCGCCATCAGGCTTTCCGCCAAGTCCGCGTCGCCGGAGGCCATGGCGTCGAAAATTGCCTTGTGTTCCTTCCGGGTGTTGACGGTGCGGGACCAGTCCTCCATGGAAATGCGGCGGTAGCGCCGGGTTTTCCGGTGCAGCGGAATCAGCGTGTCCATGATCACGGTGCGCTTGCTCAGGTAGCAGATCAGGTCGTGGAACTGTTCGTCCACCTGCCGCAGCTGCTCCGCGTCCCCCTTATCATAGTAGAAGTCCTGAAGGTCGACAATGTGGGTCAGCTCGGCAAGCCCCTCGGGGGTCATGTTCTTCGCGGCGTAGTAGGCGGCAAGCCCCTCGATGCGCTGGCGGATGTTCATGATGTCCTCCAGGTCTTCCTCGGTGATGCCCACCACCCGGGAGCCTTTGCCGGTGTCCTCAATGAGCCGCTCCTGTTCCAGGCGGCGCAGTGCGTCCCGGATGGGGGTGCGGCTGACGCCCAGCTGGTCAACCAGCTTCAGCTCCGTCAGAATCTCTCCCCGGGGATAGACGCCCTGAATGATGTCATTCTCCAGCTTCTCGAAGACCTGATCGGCCAGAGACGTGGTTTTGAATTGATTCATATTCTTCTCCTTACCCTCTTTCGGCAAAGTCAGGGGCAAGCTGCCGGATTTTCTCTTTCAGCTCCCGTTCCGTCATGACCGTCTGGCGGCCGTCCTCGTACTGCCGGTCTACCCACTCCTTCATGGCGACCACCAGCGGCGACTTTTTGTCCAGCTTTTCGCCGTCCTCCAGGCCGTAGGTCTGGTTGATCCAGTAGGCGACGCCCGCAAGGCCGGAGGTTTTGCTGATCTGCACCGTGGCGGGCTTGTTCAGGATTTTCTTGGTGTCGAAAATGGTGTAAATTTCCTCGTCCTTCATCAGTCCGTCGGCGTGGACGCCCGCCCGGGTGACGTTGAAGGCGCTGCCCACAAAGGGCGTCATGGGCGGGATACGGTAGCCGATCTCGTTTTTGAAGTAATCGGCGATTTCCGTGATGACCGTGGTGTCCATGCCGTCCAGAGAACCCCGCAGAGACGCGTACTCGAACACCATGGCTTCCAGCGGCACATTGCCCGTCCGCTCGCCGATGCCAAGCAGGGAGCAGTTGACCGCACAGGCACCATAGAGCCACGCCGTGGAGGCGTTGGCCACGCCCTTATAGAAATCGTTGTGTCCGTGCCATTCCAGATGCTCGCTGGGGACGTCGGAATAGTGCTGCAAGCCGTAGATAATGCCTGCCACGCTTCTGGGAAGCGCCGCCTCGGTGAAGGGAACACCGTAGCCCATGGTATCACAGGCGCGAATCTTCACCGGCACCCCCGCTTCCCGGCTCAGCCGCTGCAATTCGTTGACAAAAGGAACCACGAAGCCGTAGAAATCCGCCCGGGTGATGTCCTCCAGATGGCAGCGGGGAATGACGCCGGCATTAAAGGCCTCTTTCACCGTGGCAAGGTAGTAGTCCATGGCCTGTTTTCTCGTCATCTTCATTTTCTTGAAGATGTGGTAGTCCGAGCAGGAGACCAGAATGCCGGTTTCCTTGATGCCCAGGTCATGCACCAGCTGGAAGTCTTCCTTTGTCGCCCGAATCCAGCTGGTGATCTCCGGGAATTTGAGGTCCAGCGCCATGCACTTTTCGATGGCCTCCCGGTCTTTTTTGCTGTAGATGAAGAACTCCGTCTGGCGGATGATGCCGTAAGGGCCGCCCAGCTTGCTCAGCAGCTTGTAGATGTTCACGATCTGGTCAACGGAGTACGGCTCCACGGACTGCTGACCGTCCCGCAGGGAGGTGTCCGTAATCCAGATTTCCTCGGGCATGGACATAGGCACCCGGCGGTGGTTGAACGCCACCTTGGGAATGGTGCCGTAGGAATACACATCCCGCTGCAAATTCGGTTCCGCCACATCCTGGAGGGAATATTTGTAGGATTTCTGCTCCAACAGGTTGGTCTTACTGGAAATCTCTAGCATAGAGGAAGCCCCTTTCCGCTTTTCTGTTTCAATGTATACAATTATACAAACATGCAATGATTTGTCAATGCACGAATACAACAAAAAACGGTCTGCCGCAGCAGACCGTTTGGTCATGTTTCTACCCCAGCATTACATCCAGAAGCATCATCACCGCGAACCCCAGGATAATGCCCATGGTGGCGCAGTAGGGCTGCTCCTTCTGATTTTGCTGACACTCCGGTATCAGCTCGTGTACCGCCACCAGAATCATCGCCCCGGCGGCGAAGGCAAGGGCGTAGGGCAGAATCGCTTCCACCGTCACCACCAGCAGCGCGCCGATCACACCGGACACCGGCTCCACCAGGCCGGAGGCCTGCCCCAGCAGGAAGCTCCTGCGCCGGGAATAGCCCTCGCGGCGCAGCGGCACGGACACCGCCGCCCCCTCCGGGAAATTTTGCAGACCAATACCCACCGCGATGGACACCGCCCCCATCAGTCCGTCCGGACTTGCGCCGGTTCCCAGCGCCCCAAAGGCCACGCCCACGGCAAGCCCCTCGGGGATATTGTGCAGGGTAATGGCCGTCATCAGCATGGAGCTTTTTTCGGCGGAGCCGCCGCGGCGCAGGCAGAGGATCAGCGCATCGAGCGCGCAGAGAAAGGCCGCCCCCGCCGCCGTACCGGCAGCCGCTGGGAGCCAGCATGGGAGTGTACCCTCCGCCCGCGTCTGCTCTATCGCGGGCAGGAGCATGCTCCACACCGTGGCCGCGGTCATCACTCCCCCGGCAAAGCCCATCATCCCGGTCTGTGATTTTGGGAGCGTATCCTCACGGCAGAAAAGCACCGAGGCCGCGCCCAGAGAGGTCATAAGAAATATAAAGCCGACGCCGAGCGCAGCCCAGCCGACAGAAGAAAGCATAGCAGATCAACGCCTTATCAGATAAATAATGAATAACGGATCGCAGTGCGACCCGTTATTTCTTTCAGTATCATACTATGCCTTTGTTCTGGTATCGGTCACCCAGCGAGGGCGATAAGCTCCTTGTCGGTATAGATGCGCATATTGTCTATATCCCTGTTTGCGCACTCCTGCTCAAGCTTTGCGGCCATGAGCTCGTAATAATCCCCGTCCTCGGCGTTGAGCTTGCGGGCAAGGCGCGGCAGCTCCTTTTCGCAGACGGCGCGCAGGTTCTCGCCCTCCTCAGCGCAGTGGTCAAGCAGCCACTCCAGCGCCTCGCGGTCGGTCATGGAGCGGTCGATATAATACTTTTGACCATAGAGGCCGTAGAGCACACGCTGCGCATCAAGGTAGCCGATGGCCATATCGCGTCTTGACTGCTCCGCGTCAAAATTCAGCACGAAGCCAAGGTCGGAATTTGTGTGTATGGTGGTGACGTTCACATCCTCCGGCATCCTGAAGCGTCTCTCCCAGCCCATGCCGGGGATGCGCACGGCGATGATGTCCTTATAGCCGTTGACCACGAGCGCATGCAGGGGCAGACTGTCGACAAAGCCGCCGTCGGTATAGAGCTTGCCGCCGAGCTTTTCGAGACGGAAGCTCGGATGATAGGCGCTGGCAAGCAGCATGTCGCATATCTCGTCCTCAGGCAGATCGTTGATCTTTATTTCAAGACCCTTGCGGTCGGTCAGAGAGACGGTGGAGACAAACAGCTCCACATCGGACTTCTTGACCTTCTTCACATCGACGACCTCGCGCACCCACGCGCGCAGCGGCGCGACGTCAAGCCCGCGGTTGCGGATGATCTCGAACATCTGCGGGATGAGCTCCTGAATATCGCCAAGCTCGAGTTCGCCGTTCATGGCCTTGTGCAGATCCTCCTCGCCCTCCTTGTCAAGCTCGATGACCTTGGAAAGACGCATATCGTTCCATGCCGCCGCGGCGCGGGGCAGATCGCGCATCGCCATCATGGCGCCGTTGAGCGCGCCGACGGAGGTACCGGAAACGGCGTTATACTTTATCCCCGCCTCCTCCAGCGCTTTCCACGCGCCGATCTCATACGCGCCCTTGGCTCCGCCGCCCTCAAGGGCTATGGCATAGGTCTTGCTTGTGTCAAGCTTCAGCTGCATTGTGTATTCCTCCTGCTTACAGGTATCTTTTTACTCTTGTTCATTATATCATAGCTCCCGGCCTCGCACAAGTGCGCTACAGAACTCCGCATAGCCACAGCGTCAACACTGCGGCGGAAGCGCCCAGTACAAACACCGCCATCGGCGGAAGTCCCGTGTACCGGCGCGGCGGGAGCGCGCGCTGCGCGTGTCCCTCGGCAGCGCTCTTCGCCTGACGCAGCAGTTCCCCGCGGCTGATACCGGGATCATAATCGTCGCGCAGGATGAACACGGCTTCGGCAAACATATCGTCCGGGGTCTTAATAACGATCGCACGGCGCATGTTCCCGCGCAGCACAGGGCGGCTCTCCGCGTCCGCTCCCGA
>ERZ857882.4713-NODE-4713-length-11418-cov-2.969462_pt1 | contig 11418 bp, 9 predicted proteins | sample MGYA00519697_ERZ857882 | MGnify/ENA primary metagenome ERZ857882 (study PRJEB31778, sample SAMEA3449373) | human gut metagenome | biome: human gut; feature: human-associated habitat; material: faeces | place: United Kingdom | collected 2010/2012 ... | reverse complement strand
TCGGGGTCGATCGGCAGACCCGCTCATGGCGGCACGATGCGGGAAAGCCTGTTTCTGGCGTCGGAAACCGGTGCGGCCGAAAGCGCGGCCGGAATCCGGCCCGGCGACGGGTTTTTTATTTCGCCGCGAAACGCTACCTTTACGGGCCGCATGCCGAGGCGGACCTTAAACCGATATGCCATGTCCCCTAAAAGTTTTCGCGTCAGCAGAGAGAGCCCGTTGCTGCCGTTTCTGCTTGAGGCTTGCCGTTCCTGCAACCGGACGACCGTCAAATCGTATCTGTCTCACAATCAGGTGGAGGTGAACGGCCGGATCGTTGCCCGGTTCGATCATGCGCTTTCGCCGGGGGACGAGGTGGCCGTTTTCCCGGGGCGGCGGGTCGAGCTGCTGCGGCATCCGATGTTGCGGATCGTTTACGAGGACGAGTGGCTGATCGTGGCCGACAAGCGGAGCGGCTTGCTGTCGGTCGGTACGCAGCGCGAACGGACCCGTACGGCCTACTATATCCTGAGCGAGCACGTCAAGCGGAGCGACCCGGCCAACCGGATATTCGTCGTCCACCGGCTGGACCGCGCCACGTCGGGCCTGTTGGTGTTCGCCAAAAGCGAGCGGGTCCAGTCGCTTATGCAGAGGACATGGAGCGAAACGGTCCGTCGCCGCACTTACGTGGCCGTCGTGGAGGGCGCGTTCGACAAGAAGAGCGGAACCGTATCGACTTATTTGGCCGAAAGCAAGGGATATAAAGTGTTTGTGACCAAGGACCGCTCGGCCGGGGAGCGGGCCGTTACGCGCTATCGGGTGCTCCGTTTCCGGGACGGCTTTTCGCTGGTGGAGCTGGAGCTCGAGACGGGCAAGAAAAACCAGATACGAGCGCACATGGAATACATAGGGCATCCGGTGGCGGGCGACCACAAGTACGGAGCGCACGGCGATCCGGCGGGTCGGGTGGCGCTGCATGCGAGCAGGCTCTGTTTCGTGCATCCGGTGACGGGGCGCGAGCTCGATTTTTCGTCGCCCGTTCCGGCCGCTTTCGGGCGGATCGTGAAGTGAAACGCTTTCCGGACCGTGTTTATGAGGAACGACGAGTTGCGCCCGATTGCGGAATTTTTGAAAATCGTTCCGGTCGGATGAAAAAAATGGAGCGATTTTTTGGATTATTCGAAATAATGTCTACCTTTGCACCGAATTCATGCTGCATTCGTCTAACGGTTAGGACGGTAGATTCTCAGTCTACAAATACTGGTTCGATTCCTGTATGCAGTACGGTGAGCCGACGCAAAACGCGTCGGCTTTTTCGTTTGTCCCCGGGACGTACGAGGCGACCGGTCTGCCATGGAAAGCGAAAACTTCGATGAAGATGCGTGGAAAGGCGGTGCCGGGCCGATCGGGTATCTGTCCGCCACGATAGGATTCCTGTTGTCCGTTGCCGGCTGCCGGAGACTTCCTCGCCGGACGGACCTTTCTTGCGCGGTGCGCCGGTTTTTGCTGCGAGGTTCGGCTTGGCTGCCGCATTTGTTTCGCCGATGCCGTCGGACCTGTCTGTCGGGCGGTTCGCTGCCGGACGAGGTTCCGTTCGGCGCTTCGGTTCTCGGCAGGAGACTCTTGTTGATATATCTTATCGCTCGGCCGGATGGGGGGCGGTTATTTGAAAATCGTTCTGACGCGAGCGGATTCCGTGCGGGCGGACCGAGGGCGACCTTCGGGTGACGGCCGGCCGGATGTCCGTGCGAAGGTCGCTGCCGTCTGCCTCGGGCAATGACGCTTCGAGTGAATTTTCGGGCGGGACAGCGTTCGCGACGCATTCGGCTTCTTGTCTTATCCCTGTGTTCGACGACGGGCGCGGAGTATCCGAACGGGTCGTATTCGGCCGCTATCCGGCCGCCGCGTCGGATGCCTTGTGTCCGACATCGGTGACAATGCCTGAATGGGCGATCCGCGGGCGGAAATCCGTTCGGCCCCGATACCCGCTCGCTCACGGCCGGCTCCGGTTTCTTTTTGCGTGAGTCGGAGCTTGCCGTCGCTTTTCGTCGCGAAATCCTGACGCTTCGGCCGTCCGGGGCCGGACTTCTTCCGTTTAGGGATCGTACCCTCGCCAGAGGACCGTTTCAGAGGGCGGAGCGATTGGATATTCCGGCCCGATTTTTTACATTTGCACGATAAGCGGATATCATATGATCGGAGGCATGTTTTGGGATTTCGCATGGCGGCTGTTGCTGGCCGGCGTTTTGGGCGCCGTCATCGGACTCGACCGCGAGTACCGGGCCAAAGAGGCCGGTTTCCGCACGCATTTTCTGGTCGCGCTGGGCAGCGCGCTGTTTATGATCGTTTCTCAATACGGATTCTCCGGCGTGCTTGCGGGAGCCGACGTGAAGCTCGATCCGAGCCGCGTAGCGGCTCAGGTCGTCAGCGGCATAGGCTTTCTGGGGGCGGGAACCATCATTTTCCAGAAGCAGGTCGTCCGGGGACTGACGACGGCGGCCGGCCTTTGGGCTACGGCCGGCATCGGGCTGGCCGTAGGCGGGGGTATGTACTGGGTAAGCGTTTGCGCAACCGTGCTGACGCTTTTCGGGCTGGAGATCCTGACGCTGCTTTTCAAAAGCGTCGGGATTCGCAACGCGCTGTTCGCGTTTTCCACCGCCTCGCGCGAGGAGCTGAAGAAGATTTCCGGAGAGGTACTCCGGCGGGGGCATCGCGTAATCAGCTACACGACCCGGGAAGAGGAGCGCGACGGACATACGCTCTATCGGGTCACGCTGGTGGTCCGCATCCGCAAGCAGAGCGACGAGCGATCGTTGTTCGAGTTTATCCAGTCGTTGCCGAACACGATGCTGGAATTGATGGAGTAGGCTGCTCCTTCGGGGCGAATGGGCGAAGGTTTTGCCTGAGGGCGCTCCGTGAAAACTCCGCCGGAAAGTCGGCCGGCGAGTTCCGGACCGCCGTCGGGATACGCTCGTCGGACGAATGCGGGACATGCCGTTCGCCGCTATCCGTGCAATCCGTTCTTTAACAATCGTTTATGAATCGTTGGATCGGGCGGTTTCTCGACCGCCGCAGGCATCATCCCGTCTCGGGCGGGCTGGAAATATTCAAATATATCGGGCCGGGATTGCTCGTGACCGTCGGTTTCATCGATCCCGGCAACTGGGCGTCGAATCTGGCCGCCGGGGCCGAGTACGGTTACGCGCTGCTGTGGATGGTCACGCTGTCGACGGTCATGCTGATCGTATTGCAGCATAACGTAGCCCACTTGGGTATCGCGACAGGACTTTGCCTGGCCGAGGCGGCCTCGGTCCATCTGCGTCCCCGCTATTCGAAGCCGATTCTGCTGACGGCCATGCTGGCTTCGGTCTCGACGTCGCTGGCCGAGCTGCTGGGCGGAGCTATCGCGTTGCAGATGCTGTTCGGAGTTCCGGTCCGGATCGGGGCGGCGCTGGTGCTCGCCTTCGTGCTGATCATGCTTTTTACGAACAGCTACCGACTGATCGAAAAGTGGATCATCGCCTTCGTCTCGATTATCGGGCTGTCGTTCATCTACGAGCTGTCGCTCGTGACGATCGACTGGCCTGCGGCGGCGGTCGCATGGGTGACGCCGTCGTTCCCCGAAGGCTCTATGGTAATCGTCATGAGCGTGCTCGGGGCCGTCGTAATGCCGCACAATCTGTTCCTGCATTCCGAGGTGATTCAGAGCCGGAAATGGAATCTGAGCGACGAGCGTACGATCCGCAGACAGTTGCGCTACGAGTACGTCGATACGATCTTTTCGATGCTCGTCGGCTGGGCGATCAACAGCGCGATGATCCTGCTCGCGGCCGCGACGTTTTTCGTCTCGCGGACTTCGGTTTCGGAATTGCAGCAGGCCGACTCGTTGCTGCGTCCGCTGCTCGGTAGTCATGCGACGGTCGTTTTCGCCGTAGCGTTGCTTTTGGCCGGTATCGCCTCGACGATCACTTCGGGCATGGCCGCCGGAACGATCTTCGCCGGAATGTTTCGGGAGCCCTATGACAGGAAGGACCCGCACTCGCGCTTCGGCGTAGCGCTCTCGCTGGTGGCGGCTTTCGTCGTCATCATCGTGATTTCCGATCCGTTCAAAGGACTGATCTATTCTCAGATGGCGCTCAGCATTCAGCTCCCGTTCACCGTTTTCCTGCAGGTTCGCCTGACTTCCTCGGAGAAGGTGATGGGAAAATTCCGCAATTCGCGCTCGACCAAGTGGTTGCTTTACGCCATCGGCGCTCTCGTGACATGGCTGAACGTCATGCTGTTCGTTAGCTTTTTCTGATTTTCGGAGGTTTTCGTGCTGGAATAAGATTTCTGCGCGCCCGTTTCCCCGGCTTGTCCCGCGATAGTTCGCCGAGGGACTTTGCGTCATGCTTCAGCCGGAAGCCGTCGGGTCCTGCTTGGTCCGATGCGCGTCGGACGAAAGTCGTTCCGTGCCGTTCCGGCCAGACCGGAATCGGTATCCGCCGCGCGGCTCGCCCGAGGCGGTCTCTGTGCTTCGTCGCCGGGATAATAGGCGAGAGCGTCTGCGGGCCGGCTTATGCAGCCGTTCCGCAGACACGCTCGGATACCGTCGACGACCGTGATGGCGCGATGAGCGGTTGTCGACGGCGGAATGGTCAAGACGACTTGCGGCTGTTTCTGTCCTTTCTCCGCCGGGTTGACGGATCGGGAGCCTGCGCCCGTCTGTTGAGCGGGATGCGCTCTTTCGCAGGAGCCGAAAGTCTGTACCGGTCCGGGGTAAATGTCTGTCGCATACCTCGCTGTGCAATCGCGGCATGAATTGTGCTGACAGTCTGGCGGCGGGCTTCGGCCCGTCTTCTAACCGATTCTCCGCGTATGAAAAGAACGATTATCTGGATCGTGTCGCTGTGTGCCGCGACATCCGCCGCGGCTCAGGAAATATCCGACACGACATGGACGGGCAAGGGCGTCGCCGGCCTCAATCTTTCGCAGGTGAGCCTGAGCAACTGGGCTGCCGGCGGCGACGGAAGCGTCGCGTTCGACGTATTGCTGAATTACGATCTCGTGTACAGGCGCGAGCGCCATCTGTGGCAGAACCGGCTCGAGCTGGCCTACGGGCTCAACAACACCTCCTCGAACGGGATGCGCAAGACGAACGACAAGATTTATCTCTCGTCGGTTTACGGCTACCGGATCGCCCGGGCGTGGTATGCCAGCGCTCTGCTGAATTTCAACACGCAGTTCGCCAACGGCTACGACTACAACTCCGACCCGCGCGACTACATCTCGCGTTTCATGGCGCCGGGCTATCTGATGATCGGCGCGGGCGTGACGTGGATGCCGAAGAAATGGTTCACGATGACGTTCACTCCGGCCACATGGCGCGGAACGTTCGTCACCAGTTCGCGGCTGTCGGCCGAGGGGGCCTACGGCGTCGATCCCGGCAAAAGGCTGCTGTCCGAGTTCGGCGGCAATCTGAAGCTGGAATTCAATTACGAGTTCCTGCCGAACATGACGCTCTATTCGCGGGTCGATTTCTACTCGAACTATCTCGACAAGCCGCAGAACGTCGACGTACGCTGGGATACGCAGATCAACATGAAGATCAATAAGTGGTTCGCGGCCAATCTGAATCTGAACCTGATCTACGACGACGATACGAAGATACTTCAGAAAGACGGGCGCCAGGGCGCTCGCATCCAGTTCAAGGAGGCGCTCGGCATCGGTCTTCAGGCGGCTTTCTGAGTCCGGCGCTCGCGGTGGCGTTCCGTTTCCGGGGCTCGGCCCCGGGTTGAGTGCCGGTTAATCCCTGCATAGCCCTTGCCGGATCGGGGCCCCATGCTTCGGGTCGTTCGCTCCGGTTTTCGGCCTCGGCCGTTTCCGGGGGGGGAAAAATCGTTTCCGGTCCGCCAGCGGTCCGCGCCGGTCGCTGCAAGGAAAGCGGAGTGCGTCGGTAGCTATCCGAGGCAGTCTATCTCTTCGGCCGGCAGAAAGGCCATGCCGGCGTTGCGGGCGAATTGCCGGTCCGATTCGCTGTCGCCGATCATCAGCGAGCGGGCGAAATCGATGTCGGGAAAGTCGATGCGGGCCTGCTGCGCCATGCCCGTCTGCGGCTTGCGGTTCGGATCGTCGGGCGAGAGAGCCGTGCAGAAGTAGACGCGGTCTATCCTGCCGCCGTGGCGCTCGATTTCTTCGATCATCCGGTCGTGTATGCGATTCAGATCGTCGAGGCTCATGATTCCCTTGCCGACGCCCCGCTGGTTCGTGACGACCAGAATGCGCCGGAACCGTCCGCTCCAGCGGGCCAGACGGTCGAGCATGCCCGGCATGAACTCGAACTCCTCCCAGTTTTTGACGTAATCGTCCGGCCGGAGGCGGTTGATGACTCCGTCCCGGTCCAGAAACAGCGTGTCGAACGCTTCGTCGTCGAATCTTCCCATTGTCAGAATAGCTTGCACAATTCCCGGTTGGCCCGCTCGTAGTCTTCGGGAACTCCGATATCGATGAAATAGCCGTTGTCCGTGTAACCGTGGACGAGTCCCCGGCCGGCGAGCGGCTGGAGCACGTCCGTCTCGAACGAGAACCGCTCGGGGAGGCCGTCGAGCACTCCGCTGTCTCGGCGGAGCAGATAGCATCCCGCGCTGATCGTCCCTTCGGCGCAATGCCGCTTTTCCTCGAACGCTTCGACGCGTCCGTCCGCATCGAGCCGGACGTTGCCGTAGCGGTCGAAGTCGCGCATCGGCTTGAGCGCGATGCTCATCGGAGTGCCGGCCGACGCATGCGATGCCAGAAACGCGTCGGTGTTCATGTCGAAGAAAGTATCACCGTTGAGGATCAGCGCCTGAGGGGTCCGCACGCGGGTCATGGCCAGCGCGATAGCGCCTCCCGTGCCCAGCGGCTGACGCTCGACCGAGAAATCGAAGTCGAAGTCAGGTTCCTCCCTTTCGACCCATGTCTCGACCTGCTCGTGCAGGTAGCCCAGCGACAATACGATTTTCCGGAATCCGTTCCGGTGCAGGCGGCGCAGCAGATAATCGAGGAAAGGCCGGCCGCATACGGGGGCCATACATTTGGGGACGGGGCCTATCGTATCCCGCAGGCGTGTTCCGAGGCCGCCGGCCAGAACGATGCAGGTCGTATCTGCGACGGTTGCCGGGCGGGCGTTTGCGTGTGTGTCGTTCATGCGTTCGTAAATGGTTCGTGGTCCGGTCGCTGCGGTAAAGGCGCGCTTCGGTTCGGCTTATAGACTCCATGTGCAGAGGCCCTCCTCGACGAAGTCGTACGAGTGAAAGACGCCTCCGAAATGTTTCAGTCGGTCCATGACGTCGTAGCGCTTGACGTCGGGGCAGTAGAAAGCCATGAATCCGCCTCCTCCCGCGCCGAGGATCTTCCCTCCGATCGCTCCGGCCCGGAGCGCCGTGTCGTATATTTCGTCGATCAGCGGGTTCGAAATGGCCGAGGCGAGTCGCTTCTTGTAGACGAACCCTTCGTGGAGCAGTTCGCCGATCCGGTTCAGGCGGCCGGTCAGCAGCGCTTCCTTCATTTGCGCCGCCTGCTGCTTGATGACATGCATGGCCTCGACCGAGGAGCGGTTGTCGCTGAGGACGTTCTGCTGCTGCTGCTCGATGATTTCCGCCGACACGCGGCTTTTGGAGGTATAGTACAGCAGCAGGTTGTTCTCCAGCTCGTTGATATACTCCCGCTTGATGCGCAGCGGATTGACGATCACGCGGTCGTCGTAGAACTCCATGTAGTTGAATCCTCCGAAAGTGGCGGCGTATTGGTCCTGCTTGCCTCCGGCCATGCCCAGCTCGTCGCGCTCGATCCGATAGGCCCGCTGCGCGACGTCGTAACTTCCGAGCGGCAGCCTCAGCCACTGGGCGAACGCTCCGAGTATCGCGACGACGAGCGTCGACGACGAGCCGAGTCCCGAGCCGGCCGGCGCGTCCACGAACGTGTTGAGCGAGAAGCCGCTTTCGATCGGGCCGAACTGCGACACGACATGGTTGTATATTCCCTTGTGCAGGTCGAGCACCCCGTCGATCGGCAGCTCGGATTGCAGCTCGTAGCGCAGCGTCTGGTTGCGGTCCAGAGCCCGCAACACGATCTGCGGCTCGTCCGTCGGCTCGATCGTGGCATGGGCGTACAGCGAGACCGTCGCGTTGAGAATGGCCCCTCCGTACAGGTCCGAGTAGGGACTGACGTCCGTTCCCCCTCCGGCCAGACCGATTCGAAGCGGGGCTTTGCTTCTGTAAATCATGGTTATGCTTTTGGGCCGGGAACGGACCTGCGGCCGGCCGGGCCGCGCCGCAAGTGTCGCCGGCGGGATAAAGATAGCGATTGCACCCGGTTTTTCCAACCCTCCCGGCTCCCCGCTTCTCTGCCCGGAAGACGATGCTTTGCCGGAACGAACCGTCCGCCCGTCGGGAAAGAGATGCGTTGCGGCACGAATGGGGCCGTACTTCTCTCTTGTGCGGGAAAGTTTCCCGGATCGAAATCGAAATTTGTTGCAACGCATGAATGCTCGATGTTTCCGAGATAAGAACCGGTTTTGGGAAAATCCGGGTTCTTGAATGGGCGGACGGGGGGGGCCGAAATCCTCGCAAGGATCGAGAGTGCCCGAAGATCGAGGAGGGCGAGCGGTTTTGTCGTTTGGGATCGGTCGGACCGGAAACCGGTGCCGGTCGCGCGTATCTTCCCCTTCGGCCGATGCGAAAAATGCGAATTTCGGACCCGAAATTTGCTGTTTTGCGAAAAAAAAATTACTTTTATCATTAATTTAACCGGTTAAGCAGTCCGCTCCGGTATTCCCGGAAGACTGGACCGCTTCCATTTGTCAAGTTGTGCCGAACGTATGGGGACTTCGCTCAAGGACATAGCCGAGACGCTGAATCTGTCGAAGACGACGGTTTCGTGGGTGCTGTCGGGCCGCGCGGACGAAAAGGGGATCAGCGCCGCCACGCAGCAGCGGGTTTCGCGCTGCGCCCAGCGACTCAACTATCGCCCGAACCTGCTGGCCCGCAGCCTGAATACGGGCGAGTCGGGCATGATCGGCCTGATCCTGCCTTCGATTTCCGATTCGTTTTACTCGCAGGTGGCGCGCGAGGTCGAGATGGAAGTGGAAGAGCACGGCTATTCGCTGATGATTTGCAGTTCCGAGTCGGAGCCCGAGCGGGAGAACCGGATGATCCGCCTGTTCCGCGCCAAGCAGGTCGACGGGCTGATCATAGCGCCGACCGTCCGTTCCGGCGAGGAGATCCGTCGTCTGGTCGACGAGTCGTTTCCTTTCGTCGTGTTCGACCGCCGCTTCCCGAAGCTCGATACGCATTGCGTGCTGATCGATAACGAGCGCAGCAGCTATGCGCTGGTCCGTCGCCTGACCGAGGACGGATTCCGCCGGATCGCCGTAATTACGACCAATCCGCACTTGGAGACGATGGATGCTCGCCGTGCCGGCTACGGGCGCGCCTTGGCCGATTCGGGTATCGCCTTCGACGAGAGTCTGTACGGGGAGGTGGAGTTCGCCGGATACGAGCGGAACTTGCCCGGCGTGCTCGACCGCATTTTCGCGCGGGACGAGGGCGTGGACGGGTTTTTCTTTAGGACTCATATTCTGGCGCTGGAGGCTTTCCGCTACTTCCATGACCGGGGGGTCGACATCAACGACGGCTACGGACTGGCCTGTATTCACGAGGTTCCTTTCATGTCGGTGCTCGCGCCCGGCATGCATGTGGCCCGGATGCCGGTCGGACGGATCGGACGCGAGTCGGTCCGTATGCTGCTTGAGGATATGCGCCGCCGCAAGTCGGCGGGCGAGGTTCCCCCGGCCGAGACGGTCGAGCTGGAGTGCGAGCTGTGCTTCAGGGGCTGACGACAGGCAAGGAATTTTATATGAAAACACTTAAATAAATGAGCTTATGAACTATGGTACTTTCCGATCGATGACCGTCTTGCTGGGTGCGGCAGCATTGTGGGGAACCGGCTGCTCGGACAGCGGCTCCGCGCAGATCGAAGACATGCGGTGCGAGTACATGCGCTCGCCCGTGGGGATCGGCCTCGACATGCCGCCCCGTTTCACATGGACCTATGCGGGCGACGAGGATTTCGTGCAAGGCAAGTGCCGCGTGCGGATCGCTTCGACCAAAGAGGCGCTCGCCGACTCGCTGGCTCCGGGCGACGTATGGACCTCGCCCGAGATCGTTTCGGGGAACGGCTTCGTAGAGTGCGACGCCGCTCTGGCGCTGGAGCCCCGCACGCGCTACTACTGGAGCGCGACGGCATGGGACGAGGCCGGACGGATCGTCTGCTCGCCGGTCGACAGCTTCGAGACGGCGATGGCCGACGGTGGCTGGACGGCGAAATGGATCACCGACCGTCACGATAAGAACTTCGCTCCCTCGCCGATGCTGCGCAAGTCGTTTACTGTGAAGGACGGCGTCCGCGAGGCGCGGCTGTATATGAGCGCCGCGGCCTACGGCAAGATGACGGTCAACGGCGAGCCTGTGACCGAGAACAAGCTCGAACCCGGCTACACGCATTACGACAAGCGCAACCTGTATGCGACCTACGACGTGACGAAGCTGTTGCGTCCGGGCGAGAACGTCGTGGCCGCCGTGCTCGGCAACGGCTTCTACAACGAGATAGCGCCCGTGGCGACATGGGATTTCGAGGACGCCCGCTGGCGCGACCGCGCGCGGATGATCTGCGAGCTGTATATCGTCTACGGAGACGGCACGAGCGAGGTGATCGCTTCGGACGGGTCGTGGAAGACGGCTACGGGTCCCTATCTGCAGAACAACATTTACAGCGGCGACACCTACGACGCCCGTCTGGAGATTCCGGGCTGGGACCGTCCGGGCTTCGACGACCGGGCATGGAAGCCGGCCCTCGAGGTAGCGGCTCCCTCGCCCGTTCTGACGGCGCAGACGATGCCCGGCATCCGTCCCACGCGCGAGATCAAACCCGTCGGGGTGCGTTCGTTCGGCGATACGGTCTATGTGTTCGACTTCGGCGAGAATATGTCGGGATTGTGCCGGCTGAAAATTTCGGGCGAGCGGGGCACGAAGGTCGAGATGCAGCACGGCGAACTGCTCAAGGACAACGGCCGCGTCGAGATGCGCAACATCGACATCTATTACGATCCGATGCCGGGACTGGGCTTCCAGACCGACTACTATACGCTCAAGGGCGACGGCGAGGAGACCTTCACGCCCGATTTCAACTATCACGGCTTCCGGTGGGTCGAGGTGCGCTCCGACCGCCCGATGAAGCTCGACGAGAACAGCCTCACGGCGCTTTGCATGCATACGGCCGTCGAGCCGGTGGGCGAGTTCCGCTGCTCGAACGACATGCTGAACGAGGTGTGGAAAGCCACGCGCCGCGCCTATCTGGCGAACCTGATGAGCATTCCGACCGACTGTCCGCAGCGCGAGAAGAACGGCTGGACGGCCGACGCGG
>ERZ857882.4711-NODE-4711-length-11423-cov-3.679275_pt1 | contig 11423 bp, 11 predicted proteins | sample MGYA00519697_ERZ857882 | MGnify/ENA primary metagenome ERZ857882 (study PRJEB31778, sample SAMEA3449373) | human gut metagenome | biome: human gut; feature: human-associated habitat; material: faeces | place: United Kingdom | collected 2010/2012 ... | reverse complement strand
AAGAAAATCCGTTGTTTGAGCGTAGCGAGTTTCGGATTTTCGAGTGGAGTCTTTCGTCGAAGTAGTGAAGCCGGTTGAGCCTTGATCTTTTGACTACTTTTCTATCAAGAGAAAAGTAACATTCAAATCTGATAATATCCAAACCTTTCCTACTCTTCCTACTGCTTCTTCCTGCCCAACAGGAACCCCAACAACTCCATGATAAACTGGAGGATGGTTCTTACCTTGTTTCCACTGCCATTTTCTTTCTCACTCATACGCTTTATTATTTAAGTTATACACTATGGGGACCAGCGACCGTGCAATGCTTTCCAGCATGTTGCAATACGCCTCGCGGTTATCCCCGTTTACTTCACTGATATATTTGCTGTAGGCCATCTCGCGGGCATAAGCCCGGGGATAGTTGCTGACGGCGGCCGCCTGTTTGTAGGCGGTGGCGATCAGGCGGGCAAAATCGAGAAAACTGTTCTCCGCCCGGTCGTAACGGCGGAACACAAGGCCGCCGGGATTATCCAGGTCCGTCTTTCCCCCGTGCCAGTAAGCGTTGGAAACGCCATAGCCGGTCAGTCCGAAAAAATTATTGTAGCACGTAGCCAGGCGGCTCTTTCCCCACCCACTTTCGATAGCAGCCTGCGCCAGGATGACTACCGGGTTCATGCCGTACAACTCACCCGCCATACGGGCGGCGGGGAGGTACTTTGTTGTAAACGATTGCTTATCCATATGATGTCCGTTTCAGGTAGATTACTCGATTTCGGGGCGGTCGCTACCACCACCGCCTTCCGGCGGAGTTGAAGGTTTCGCCTCCTCCAGCTTGAAACGCTCCCCCTTCGTAGTCTGGGTCAGGTTACGAAGTTTGGCGCCGGGACGGAAACGGAGACGGGCACGGTACAACAAATTGGTCGAGAAATCATCGGTCGTAACACTTCCCGAACTGGTCTGGATCAGCTGGAACGTCCCCAGGTCGCCACACTGGACCACTTCCCCACGCCCCAGAAACATCAGAAGGAACCGGATCACACGGTCGATCACCACCTTCACATCCCCACTCGAAGCGGTCGAACTCTCCGCCACCGCATCACACAACTCATCAAACGTGCAGGTCCCCGTCGCACGGGTCTGGGCATAATAGAGCTTCTCTTTCCCTGCTTCCACATTTTTACTGAGGTTCTTCCGGAGAACCAAATGATACTGTACTGCCATAACTTTACTGTTTTTAGTTGATTATTAATTACATATCAAAGATACGCCCGGAGGGAAGGCAGGTTGAAGCCATAGGTGACGGGACGTTACGAAGCGACAGTTTATTTCAGATAATTTCAGATATCGCCGGGCAATCGTATGAAAAGAAGATGGTATTATGTAGAAACAAATCCGAAAAGAAATCGTATCTTTGTCAACGTACTAAAAAACAGAATGATATGACATTTATAGCCAATCCCATTTATGACGTCGTCTTCAAGTTTATGATGGAAGACGAGAAGGTAGCCAAATTGCTGCTTTCCGCACTATTGAAAAAAGATATCATCGAGTTGCAGATGCGCCAACATGAATACACAGCCATGCAACAAACCCGTATCTCCCTGTTCCGTATGGACTTCTCAGCCAAAATCCGTGACAACGACGGCACAGAACACCTTGTGCTTATCGAATTGCAAAAAACATGGCTGGCTACCGAAACTCTTCGTTTCCGCCAGTATCTGGGTACGCACTACCTCGATAAAAACAACATGCGCGACAATGGAGAGTCACGCTTCGGCCTGCCCATTATCTCCATTTATATCCTCGGTCATATCCTGGGCGACCTGAAAGAGCCGGTCGTTTACGTACGCCGCCGATATCTGGATTACGATGATCAGGAGATCGATCAGAAAGATCCCTTTATCGAAAGTCTGACCCACGACAGCATCATCGTACAGATTCCTTACCTGCAAGGTCGTACCCGCAATCGTCTCGAGCGCCTGCTCCATGTATTCGACCAGAATTACCGTACGCCCGACGACGAGCATCTGCTAGAAATAGACGAAACCATCTTCACCGCCAACGAGCAGGTCATCCTTACCCGCTTACTAAAAGCCGGTGTAGCCCCTGATGTGCGCCGCTCCATGGAAGTAGAAGACGAAATCCTCTCCGAAATCGAAAAGCGCGACACTGACATTATGCAGAAAGAACAGGAACTCGAACAGAAAAGACGGGAACTCGAACAAAGCAAACAGGCGATCGAACAAAGCAAGCAGAAACTTGAACAAAGCAAGCAGGTGATCGAACAAAGTAAGCAAGTGATCGAACAAAGTAAACTGGAACTCGAGCAAAGCAAACAAGAACTCGAACAAAAAGATAAAATGTTACAGGAAATGGTCCGAATGCTGACGCAAGCCGGAATTTCGCCGGAAGACATTGCACAAAAACTATCTTTATCCCTTCAGGATGTAAAGAATTTACTCTAAGGAAGTTATTCGATTACACGATTCGCTAAAAAACGAACAAATAGCTTGCCGCATCCATTGATTTTTCGTATCTTAGAAGAATAAAACCATACATTTTATGGAACAAACGACCTTCACGATACGGGCCTACGGAGTAGGCGAACTGGCGGCACTCTACAGTCCTCACCTCAGCCGCAGGGGAGCGATCCTGCAACTTTGGCGGTGGATCAATTATCATGGCGTACTGAAAGCCAAACTGGTTGAACTGGGGTATCATCCCGGAGTCAGGAGTTTCACACCCCGCCAGGTGGAATGCATCGTCGAACATTTAGGGGAACCCTGAAAAAGAAGAGAACGGGTGGCGCAGTCATCCCAAAGGACTGCCGCAACTGTTTTCAGGGACTGCGGCAGTCGTTTTATGTCGTTGCGGCAACCCCTGAAAACAACTGCCGCAGCCAGTGGAGAAAGAAAGGACGGGGGCAGAAAGGGCAGACAAAAAGGCATTTTTGAAAACTTTATAATAAGATGTCACTTGTTACTTCTATGAATGTTTCGTAGAAGTAACACCGTACAGAAGTTTTTCAAAACACCTTTTTGTCTGCCCTTTCTGCCCCCGATCAGTTAAAACGGAAGCTGCGGGTCGGGGCGTTCACCACCGTCATCCTCCTTATTATCACCACCTTCGCCCTCATCCGAAGGATCATAGCCAAATCCTTTGCGACGCGCTTCCACCTGGTCATTACTCAATTCCATGACGGCATACAGCCGCTTTCCATGTCTCTTTTGTGACTCGAAATCACCGCTTTTTAACACTCTGCCCAGCAAATTAACACTCATTGTAGTCATGGAATAGCGTGTTCGTTCCGCTATTTTAGACAGGATTTCGCTTGTCGAGAGCAAGAGGGGCAACTCGAAACGGACCGGTTTGCGGAAATAGGTATAAAACAATTCCGCTTCGGGGCACGATTGCTGGAAAGGCTCGTTGTTGTCGTTTATTTCCGTTATGTCATTTTCGGCAAACCAATAACGGAAATTCTGTTTGTAGAGCGCCAGCGCCTGGGCATAGATGGCGGCATGGTCTATTTCAGAAGTATAATCGATCCGGAGCGTTTCGAAACAAAGGAAACGGCGCGACCCGGTGCGGTCTGTCAGAATCTGGCTGTCGTTTACCGTGGCGGCAAACGAAGCACGGCGCACGAATGTCTCCGCATTACGGGCATACGGGCGGCGTTCGAGGATAGAATCTTTAGTGATCAGGGCCTTCAACTGGTTCAACTCCACGCGGCTCTGTCCCGACAGTTCATCGAGGATGATCAGGAAGCAATTGCTCATCAACAACGACGAATCTTTTGCCGTAGGATCGAGGTTGCCGGAGAAGACATAGTTTCTAAGCACGGGCGGCACCAGGTTGCGCAGCCAGGTGGTCTTCCCCACCCCCTGTGCACCGCTCAGCAACAAGACCGTATGATTGGTCTGCCGCTCGTCGATGGCACAGGCTACGACTGCCACCAGCCATTTCTTCAGGCATTTCTCCCAATACTCGGGGCGGGTAGTGTCGATTGTGGCTGCCAGGCGGCCGATAGGGTCCGTCGTCCCGTCCCAGCGCGGCAGGTTATCAAAGTAAGACTTGAAAGGATTGTACTCGGGGCTGAAATCGGAATAGATCACCGAACGCAGGTCGGACACGCGGCAAAACACGCCCGATTTTTGCAATGCACACCAGACGGAATTCTCCCAATAATCGGTGACTGGTTGAAAGGCATCGTGTTTCTTCAGGTCCCGGTATTCAACCGTGCGTCTGACGATATTGCGACGAAGTTTGTAATATTTTGTCAGAAACTCCTGTATCTGATTGACAAAACTGTCTCCGCGCTGCAAACGAGACGCCGGCTTCTCCGTAGCATATTGTTCGGTATGTGCATAAGCGCTGTCGATTGCCTGCCGGCGTTCCTCGACCGGCAGGTCGTCAAATGATTTTGCGGCATAGGCTTCGACCTCCTCCCTGGCAACCCCGAAGCGGTTGCAGTAGCCGGCAAAAAGGTGCACGTAATTGTTGCGGTTGCCCTCGGCATAAGGGAACTTGCGGCTGGCCTTTCTACGGGCGGAAGAGATCAGTTGTGACACAGTCTTTCCGCCTATGGCTTCTATCGGCGGCAGGTCGGCGGGCAAAGTGCCTTCCCCTTTCAGCCAGGGTTCGAAACGGGGAGAAAGATAGAGCTGCTGATCGTACGACATGATGCAGAGCCGCCCGGCATCGCTGCCCGAAGTGTCCGCCCCGACACCCAGCAGGCGTTCGTACCAGTCTTTCACCAGCTTGTAGACAGCGAGATGGTTTGCGGGGATCAGTTCGGTCCCGACAGCCGGATAGACAATGATCTTGATGCCCCGTCCGCGCGGGCTGATCCAGCAGGCCACCGTATAGACGGCTTCGCGCACCAGGGCAAGCAGGCGCGGCAAGTCTTCTTTGTTCAATTCATCGAAATCGAGGATGGTAAGCGGATTGTAGCCTGTCATATATTTCGGCAACCGTTGTTTCTGATAGGTAGCGGATACGGTTATGGCAGGCAGCTTTTTCTTCTGCATGTCGGCTTCATCCTGATTTCCGGCGTCCATAAAGGCGCGGATACGGTTAATTTCGGTGGCATACTTGCCATTGCGGATGTCGTAAAGGGCGTCGATCAGGGGAATATCCCCCATACATCTCTTAAATCCGGCGAATAAGGTTACGTTTATCATAATAAGATAAAATTAAGTGAGTATTATTCAGCCCAAGGTACGGGCATTAAACAAGGCAGCCTATGTTTTTACATTATATTATGAAAAACATAAGCTGCACGACAAACATCAATCGTCCTTGCGGGTAGAAAGATACTCCATCACCCCATTCACGAGCGTACCCAACGCCAGCGGTTCCTCTTTGCCTTCAGGACATACCTTCATGACGGTATCGAGCGAACGGAGGAAAGGCTTCACTTCATGACAGTCGTTAACCGTCCATTTGCGGCTCTCGATCAGGGGAGCGATCTGGGCGACAAACTCTTCCAGGGAACAGTGGAACGTAATGGTTTCGCCTACCACCATATTCTCCTCCCAGACGGCATGTTCCAACATCCGGCCCAGGGTGTTGCTTAGTTTCATCACTTCGTGCAGTTTCTTTTCCAGCTGCACGCATTCATTTCTCAAATCCAGTACTACCCCATTCAACAGGGCGGCGTTCAGTTTTTTTTCATATGAATTTAATTTATAATAAAAGAATTCCCAATGATTTGGGAATTTGAATATTTAGTTCTTATCAGATTTGAACTTATTCAGATCGTATTAGAGAACACAGATTATGCAGAAGGTTGTACGTATTCTACCGGTAATATTGACATAATCAGATTCCTTACATTTGTTTTATAGCAGACCAAAACTGAAAACCGCAAAGATTCTCACGAACCCTTGCGGCCATCAATTATGTAGAAAAACTACTCAAGCATTTAAGCTCGCCTAAGTAGATAAGTTATAATCTCGATTTATTTAAGGCTTATCCCACCAAATACGGCCTTCCGTCCTTTCTACAGCCGGACCATAGTTCGAATCTTCAATCAACTGTTTTAGTGCTGCATTATAATTATCCAGATTTTCACTATTGGGAGCCCCTAATGCTGCCCGGCGCGGAATAATCAGCGTGGATCCGCCCGTTACAATCGATTCAAGAAAAGCTACTCCATTTTCAGGCGTGGGTTGATCTTTAAATGCAGGCAAACCAGTACGCTTCCAGGTAGCCCATGCTTCCTCCGGACGCATAAAGAGATTCACCCACTGCTGGGAAATAATCTTTTCCAGTGAAACTGTTTGGAACTCCGGACGGGCCAGATAAGCGGATATCTTCTCTTCTGTGATCGGAGCATAAATACCACTATTCTCGTTCATAGCTGCCGGAACTGCCATCTTCACGGCCCATGCCTGATATTGTTCCATGGAAGCTCTGATCCCATCCCGATACCATGTCAACGCATCTTTTCCTCCCATTACCCGACCTTCCTTAAAGGCAATCTCGGCCATCATAAAGCATGTTTCAGGATAGGTGATCATCGGTGTAAACAGACTGATCTTTTCCTGCGAAACATCAAAAGAGGCATCTTCTTTATTACGGGCAGTAATCTGGGTTCCCACCTTTCCTCCGTTCTTCACATAAAACCGGCTTTCGATCTGGCTATTATGGCGAATATCGATCGTACGGGCGGTTCCGCCATCGTCTATATACTCGATCGTATAATATGAATTCTTCGACCAATCGCTACTCGAGCTGTCCGGATTGGCAGACATTCCTGTAAAACGGTGATTTACCCACTGAGAAAAACGAGTCTGGTAGTCCGGATAATACTTCTTTACGGTTTCAAAGTATTCGTCGTTAGTCTTATTATTATTTCCGTCACCGAACCCATTCCGGCGTACCAGCAACGGCAGACGCGGATCGTCATACGTTTCAAGGAAGTTAACCAATGCACGCGATGCACAATATTGATACGTCAGGATGTGCATATCGTCCGTATTATCGTTGTGTTCGTTCGGATGATTATACAGGCAGGATTCATCCAGACTGGAAATAATGCCACCCGGATTAGACAAAACTTCGCTTAAAACCGATTTGTAAAAACCATTGTCGGCCTTTTCCAAACGTTGTGCCATTTTTATACGCAACGTATTGGAAAATTTGATCCATTTGGCAACGTCTCCTTTATAGAAATAATCATTATTTCCCAAGTTGTACTGGCTCTCGTTCGAGTTTTGCAGAATGGCGATATTCTCCTTTACCTTTCGGTCGAATACCTTGTAAAGTTCTTCACCATCCAGCGATTTCTGATAAAGATCGTAACGCGGCGTACGGATACCATCCGATGCTAACCTGAGAGCCTCCGTATAAGGAGCAGCTCCGCATACGTCGAACATCAGCCAGGCTTCGTAAGTTTCCAGGATATTAGCGATAGCAGCCAGATCCTGAAAACGTTCTGCTTCGGCATTATTGGGAATCACCGTATTGACCAGGTAACGCAACTGCAAACCTATCTGTCCGAAATAGTCACCGTAATACGGTGTATAAGGCGATGGACGACCGGAGGTTCCCGTCAGGTTCACATAAGCGCCTTCCTGCGCACCGTTATAAAAGACAATGTATTGCATATACTGCATCACACCGCTGTATTTGCTTGTCAGATGGTTACGGCTACTGTTATTAAAATTCATCGTAGCTCCGGTAAAGGCATTCCGGGGATCGGTCTGTCCTAACAGTTCCGGATTCGTATTCAGTTCTTTGTAATCATCCAGACACCCCGTGAGTATGGTCAATGCACATACTCCTACCAGTATTGATTGTATTTTATTATTCATATATGATGCTTTTACGTTATTAGAATCTGAGAGTTAAGTTAATCGCATAGGTACGCGAGAATGGTACACCACCAATATCTAGCGGTTGCAGCGGGTTGTTGCTAGAGATCGATTCCGGATTCAGGCCATCGGTCAGTTTATTCACCAAATAGCAGATATTACGAGCCGTCAGACCGACACGCAGATAGTTGGCTCCGAATTTCTTACAAATGGTTTCCGGCAGGCGGTAACCGATCGTTATTTCACGCAAACAGAACCAGGTATTATCCTGCAAGCCCAGTTCTGACGGCATTCCCCAACCGTAGTTGTAACGGTAGTATGTACTGGCCATCATCGGGCGGATACCTTTCTCCAAGGCTTCACGATAAGTCAATCCCCCTACATCAACCGTTTTGCTCGGATCACTGTCTAACGGGGCCTTTTCTCCTTCGTCGAATACAGCGTCAAGGTCAATCACATCATACACGGTCTCCCCTTTATAGTTTTTACGGGGAAGTCCGCCGTGTTCCTGATCACGGCCAGCGAGCGACGACTTCAGCGTCCCCATGCTTGAGGCATACTTATATGTATTTGAATAGAAGTTTCCACCTACACGACCGTCTACCATGGCATAAAAGTCGAAATTCTTATAAGAAAACGAGGTATTGAAACTCAAGAGAAAGTCCGGTTCTACTTTACCGATGACTTTACGATCAGGAACGCCCTTATCCGATTCACGTACATATCTATATACATAAACAGTATTCGGAGTACCTGATTGTCCAACATAAGAGATTACCGGTTTACCGTTTCTGAAATCGTTCGGATCGTTTTTGTTCTCGAAACGATAGATTCCACCGCCGTAAAACGAATTATACGGGGTAGTGATCACTCCGAAATCACCGCCTTCGTAAGCCCAAATCTCAGGACCGGCATCATACACACCCATCAATTGCCATTCTTTGACGTTTTCATGCAGTTTGACTACTTTACCTCGGTTGAGCGTAAAATTAGTACCGATCGTCCAACGGAAATCACGTGTGCGAAGCGGGGTTCCTTCCAACTGGATTTCCACCCCCTGGTTCTGTATGTTACCGGCATTGATCAACTGCTTGCTGGCTCCCGATTCCGTTACAGCAGCGACCGACATGATCTGGTTTCTCGTATTTGTCTTATAATAAGCCAAGTCGAGATTCAAACGTTCGTCGAAGAAACGCAGGTCAGTTCCCAACTCAATAGACTGCTGGATTTCGGGTTTCAGGTCATTATTCCACGCTTCACCCAGATTAGGGGAGGCAGTCAGGACGCTATTACGGTCCGCATCATATTGAGATTCTTGTTTAAATACACCGAAACCTTTAGTCGTTGCATAAGCGCTTGTTCCCATGCCTACACGTGCCCATGACGCACGGAGTTTTCCGAAAGAAAACCATTTGGGCAATTTGATGGTTTCCGTAAATACCCATGATGCGTTAACCGATGGATAGAATACGGTATAATTATTCATTCCTGTTTGCATATATGTCGGATACGTCAATGAAGAAAGCCAATCGTTACGAGCCGTCAATTCCAGATAAAGTTGTTCGCGCCATCCCAGGTTTATAATTCCAGAAAGTCCGAATGTCTGGTTGTTACGCGGAGTATAATCAAATTTAGGAGTAATCTTGTTTACTGAATTCGAGAATGCAAATATGCCTGGTGTCACCAAACCACCATTCGTTTCTTTCGACCAAGAGTGGTTTTCGGTATTACCATACAATTCAGCGGCAACAATAGCGTCCAACGTGATCTTTTCGTCACCGATCCTAATCGTATTACTGTTACTTTGCAACATGGCTAGGAAGTTATACGAACCGGAGTTACTCCCTCCACGACTATAAGAGCCACTGCCGGTCGGTCCGTAATTTTCACCTGTACCATACGTTTTACCTAGATTAGATATTCCGTAATAATTGTAGTTCGCTTTCACACTTGCAGTCATCCAGGGAGCAATCTTAGCCCGCAGCGTAATGTCGGAAAGCAACGAATTTTCCGATCGTTGGCTCAGATTCATATCCCTCGAATGGAGATAGCCGCGTAGGCTACCCCAGGGTGAATCGTTTTCTACCGCCTTAGTCACCGGATCACGATACATAGATTCGTATGCTTTCATATCCATATTTCTAGGAGTATGATAAGTAGACATCATACCTAGATTAGCCCCCCAATTCCAGGCTCCCTGGTTCGCTCCGTTCTGAGCACGCGAAAAGGCATAATTCACACCGACTTCTACCTGGAAAATACGATTCAGGTCAGTCATACCTTTAAAGGAAACGGTATGACGATTGAATTCGTTGCGTTTAAATACCCCATTATTATCCGTATACGAATAAGACAAACGGAAAGATGACTTTTCACCTCCACCATTGATCGATACGTTAGTCGTACTGTTCAGAGCTGATTTATAAAGAGCTTTCCAGTTATCCGGATGGGCTACAAATGGAGTCTTTTCTCCGTGAGGCAGGTACTGATCTACCATCGAACCGTCCATTCGCGGGCCAAAACTCATGGCTGTTTTTTGTAATGAACCGTCGGCCAAAAAACCACCTTCATACCCATTGTTCGGAGCTCCGGCACCGTAAACATTCTGTAAAGCAATCGGCGATTTATAAATATCTATTGTTTCCAATGTCTGGGAAATTTCTACCCCCAGACCTTGTTTGCCGTATTTACCGCCTTTCGATACAATTACGACGGCACCATTGGCACCACGCGATCCGTAGAGAGCGGTTGCAGCAGCCCCTTTCAGGACCGTTACGCTTTCGTAATCAGCCGGATTCAGATTCTTCAACTGCGATCCCCAGTCTGTTCCGTCCAATGCTCCTTTCAGAGGTTCCTGAATGATCATACCATCAATAACAAAAATAGGCGCATTGTTTTTATCGATTGATTTAGCTCCGCGAATAGTGATCGCAGAACTGGAAGTGACACCGGAAGCACCTCCGATATTAATATTAACTCCAGCTACTTTTCCCTGCAAAGCATTAATCGGATTAATCACATTTGCACGCTGGATCTCCGTGGTCGAAATACGCGTAGTTGCATATCCTACCGAACGGGCTTGTTTCGTAACACCTAAAGCTGTCACAACCACTTCCTCCAAGGCTTGTGAGTCTTCTTTTAAAATAACATTCAGAGGTTTTTCTTGATAAATAATTTCCTGAGTTACGTAACCAATAAAAGAAATAACGATAGTGGCTCCTTTCTTTACACCACTCAGCGAGAAGTCTCCGTTGGCACCTGTCACAGTTCCATTTGTAGTTCCTTTCACAAATACAGATGCCCCAACAACGGTTTCCCCTGTATTATCTTTTACAACACCTGTGCAATTCCCACTCTGTTGGGATATTAGCACTTCACTCACTCCTGATTCAGAAGTTGCATAGATTATTCCTGTAGAAGTCAAGAGGAATAACAATACGCCAACCGCTTTTAGTCTTTTAACCATAGATTGACTTTTTTAGTTAATAAAATAGGCTAACAACCACCACCATAGTCCTGATGGAACTCCTATATTTAAAGATATAAACAGCAATAAAGAGTAAATATATTAGAAACATTTATTGATTAATTTAAAAAAACACACTGGTTGACTTATGATTATTT
>ERZ857882.4708-NODE-4708-length-11431-cov-3.181435_pt1 | contig 11431 bp, 8 predicted proteins | sample MGYA00519697_ERZ857882 | MGnify/ENA primary metagenome ERZ857882 (study PRJEB31778, sample SAMEA3449373) | human gut metagenome | biome: human gut; feature: human-associated habitat; material: faeces | place: United Kingdom | collected 2010/2012 ... | reverse complement strand
AGAGTTAAACCATGCTCCGCAATGGGTACAGGTGTATTAATGTTTTGTGTTACAAATCCAAAACACTCTCAAATGGTGAGCATCCTTTAATGATTAGGGTGTGCAAAGACGGCAAAAAGAAATATGTCAGCCTTGGCATATCTGTTTTGCCTCAGTATTGGGATTCAGATAAGAATAAGCCCCAACGACACTGTCCTAACAAAGATATGATCGAAAAGGTCATAGCTGAGAAAAGCAGGCAGTATTCGGAGCGCGTCATTGAATTGATTAGTGAACAAAGGGAGTTTACTGCAACGACGTTGGTTGAGCAAATCGACAGTTATTCGCCCTGTCGGATGGTTGGCGATATGTTTTTGTTGCAAATACAGCGATTGAAAAAACAACATCGTGAAGGTTAAGCCCTATCTCATCAGGAAATCCATCATTCATTGCTATCATTCATTGCTAAAATTCAACGGCCACTTGAATATCTATTTCTCCGATATTGATACGGCATGGCTGAAGCGTTATGAATCGTGATTGCGAGGACAGGGATTTTCCGAGAATACGATAGGCCGACGTTTTCGCACGTTGCGGGTTGTAATAATGTCACTATTGAAGAAAAGGTTGCCAAGTCGAACCACTACCCTTTCAAGTCTTATAAAGTGTCGAAATTGCACCGAGCGACCGCTAAACGTGCTATCGGCAAAGCGGAAATATTTCGGATCATCAACTATGCCAGCGATCGTCCTTATGTCCGACTGGCCGTCGATTTGTTCGCTTTCAGCTATTATATGGGAGGAATCAATTTCGTAGACATGGCTTATCTTACCCAGCAAAATATAGTGGAAGATAGATTGATCTATATAAGGCGCAAGGAGCACAAAATGATAAAATTACCTTCGTTATCTCAAGCAATGGAGATAGTCGTCCGTAACCGTCGAGACCAATCGCCCTATCTGTTTCCAATTTTATCGTTTTATCACACGACGGAGCAACAGCGACGGAATTGCACTCATAAAGTAATTGCTAAAATAAATTTATTTTTAAAGTTGATAAACAAAGAATTAAATATTAGTATCAATTTGACCCCCTATGTCGCAAGACATTCATTTGCGACTGCGCTTAAACGTTCGGGTGTTTCAATTACGAATGATCCACATACGGTTCCGGCAGATTACAAGGCGGGACAGACTTTGTAAAGGGGACTTGAATGATCCCCTTTACAAAAATTTGTCCTTATCGGTTTTTAACGCAACATGGCATAATCACGTTCGATGACTTCTCTAAATGTGGCTACACCAGATTCGGATAATTCAACATTCATGGTTTTTCCTCCAGGCAGATATACCCTGACCGTATTGTCGTCAAGGAAAGTCATAAACTCTACGGGTTTGTTTTTAGCCATTGCGGACCATGTCTTCGTACCTTTGTCATAGATTAAATCGACACTGGTTTTGGTGTTGCGATTAACGATGCGATAGCCGTTACGTTTGTACCGTACCAAATATTCCCCCTTTTTACCGTGAATGGATTTTTCTGTTTCAGTTTCTGCCAGAGGATTGTCGCCGCTCCAAAACTCGATGCTGTTGACGACCAAAACATCGGCGATTGTGGTTACTTCATATACAGGTATTACCCAGAAACAAAAGAAGACGACTTCATTGACGAACTTGCTATTGGAAACTTGTTTGTTCCAACTCAATACTTTATTGCTCAGTTTGAACGATCCGATACAAGAGGTGAAGGCGATACAGGAACAAAGTAAAGTCACCATCATTACCGTAAATGTTTTTCTTTTCATGTTGACAAAATTTAAGTTAATAATGAGTTCTATTCAAAATACCAGAGCGTAACCGTTTTTGCAGAAAACATATCAAAAATAAGCCAAAAAAGTCTTATGAAGGAAGGATTTATTTTTTCATGGTTTAATTACTTTTATTACAAGGTCTATAAGGATGAATTTGTCACCTAAAACGAACCTTGCTCTATGCTTGTTTTGAAATAGTATGCGTGCCACCTTGGTTTTAAGAGGGGAGATATAATGAATATTTCGACATAAACGGCTTTATTATTCAGTCCTGAATTTGTTACGCAATTAAAGTTACCTGCAAAAAATTGGAGATACTTGCCATTTTTTTCGCAATCGATTAAAGAGTATAAAATTGCTGCCGAGAAATATGAAGCGTTACTGAAAAAAGGCTCTTGACAAGTATCACAACTGCAGCGCGAAGCTGTTACTCGAAGAAGCTTTTGTAGAGATGAGATTATAAAAAATTCGACACAACAGACACTTGATATTCTTGTAGGATTAGGATAGAACAAGGATAGTTTCCGCAAATTGGGTTTGACATTTGAAGGAAAAGCTTTCTATGATATCCTTACGCACCCGTACAACAAACACAATTTCGAGTATGGCGAAGATAAGAATATAGAAGGTGTGATAATCCACTGACAAGTGTAAGACTTTTTCCGGGAAAGATCAAGGAGCTTATTGACGTTCAATCATCATTTGCAGATTGACTGAACAATTCAAATATTAAGGGCTGAACTGAATCAAAAATATTCTTCTGTCTCGTTAAACAAAAGTTATCCTCCGCAATATAACGACGGAGTCTTTGACCAAGTTATGGAACATTAAGAAGAACAACAAGTAACAATATACGGCGCAGGGAAAGCATAAATTATCGTTCCATTTATATTCGTTTTGATACTATAAACAAACAATCCACCTCGCAAAATACGAGGTGGATTCGGGTTATTATCCCTCTTGGCGGGAATTAGCAGGGTGATAATATATTATTTAAATTACTTTCTGCTTTGATATCCTAAGTATCAAAGAATAGAATAGACATAGAAATATCTCCTAAATTATTTTTGAAAGGTAGAATTCGACAGCAAAATCAAATCGGTACGATTGAGTTTTCAAATACGCGATTCTCGAAGGGGTAACGACCCGTCCCGTTTCGTTGCAAACACATTTTCAGTGGTAATCGAAAGATCGGCTCCCCGGGTTCTGCAGAGCTTGCGGCTTCGTAACGATCAGCATGTATGGGACTTTCTGCGGATCGAACCATTGCAGCACCTCGACGGTTTTGCGTCGGGTGACGCTGATGCAGCCGGCCGTACCGCGGTCGAAGCCGCTCTCGATATGGAAGAAGATCGCGCTTCCCTTGTACTTCTCGATCGGGCGCATGTTGTATTCGACCACGGCGGCATAGCGGTATACCTCGTCGTCGCGGCGAAGGTATTCGAAATTGTCGGTCCGGGGCGTCTGTTGCGTCATCTGGTTGTAAAGCGGGTCTTCGGGATCGCTGATCCAATAGTGCTGTTTGCTCACGACGACGAACGGCCACGACAGATCGATATCGCGCACGTATCCGAACGCGAATCCCATCGGATAGGCTCCGCTGGGCGTTCGGCCGTCTCCTTCTCGTTTCTCGCCGTAAGGCGCGATGCCGGCCCGGCCGACGTTCGAGCGAAGCGGATAGGCAGTCTCCCGCCATTGTCCGTTCTTTTTCTCGTAACGGCGGAAAACGCAGGAAACCCGGTCGGGCCGGTCGTTGTATACGAGTATCAGCTGACGGCAACTGTCCGGCAAACGAATCTGCTCGTTCAAGAAACTTTCGACGAACGCGTCGTCGCGGCCGGGCGCCTCTAAAGAGGCGACATAGGTTCCGATCCGGTCGATCCGGCTGCCGAGCGTTTCAGCGAGCCGTCTGTCAGAGCCCACGAGGCGGCGGTATCGGACAGCGGCAGCGTTCAGGGCGGCCGTATCCTGAACCGCATAGCCGAAGCTCTCGCAGACGATACCCGATACGAGATCCGAGCGCGGATCGGAACAGCCGGAAGCGTTCAGCAATCCGGCATCGTCCGCCGATTCGTACAGACGCATCCGGTTTATTTTCTCCATGTAATCGTCCGCCGGGCAGGGATCGTAATGATCCATAAGCGCAACGGCCGGGTCCAGCGCCGTCCATACGGCGGTTCCTATTTCTTCGAAAAACACGGGCCAGCGACCGAGAGGGAAACGGTCGGCCGTCATGATCGATTCGCCGAGAAAAACGGTACATTGAACCGTATCGGGAGCATCCTTCCGGAACGTCAGCGTCAAATCGTTCGTTTTCCCGAACCCACGCCGGAGCGACTTCTTCAGCGTTTGCATCCAGTCGGGCGAACCGTCGATTCCGATGCGTTCGCCGTGTATCGCGGAAGCCAAAGCCTCCGTATCGAACGGCCGTATTTCCGAAACGGGGATTCGCGCCGGGTCGGAAAGCGCCGCCAGCTTGAGAGCAACGGTATTGCGGCAGTTCGTCAGGCCTTCGCGGAGACTGTCTGCAAGGGCGTGGTAACCGGGCAGGCTGTCGGGAAGACCGAGCGTTCGTACGAATGCGATCCGGCCAGGGGCAAGCACGCGTGCGGCCCACAGGACGATCAGAGCCAGCGCAAGGCCGGACGCTATCATGCCGAGACGGCGTACGGAGCGGCTGTGCCGCTTGGACTCGTTAAGGTTAGTCATGATTGTTCTGTATTCGTGTGAGCGGAAATAACCGTTTCGGCGGATTCGGATCGTTCGCCCCGCGAGACGACGCATGCGGCCATCGCATCGCCCGAGACGTTCACCGCCGTAATCAGCATGTCGAGCGGACGGTCCATCGCGATAATCATGGCGATTCCTTCGGCCGGTATGCCGACCGAGACGAGTACGAGCGTCAGCACGGCCATGCCTCCGCTGGGTATGCCCGGCGTTCCGATCGACGAGACGGTCGTCAGCACGACGATCGAGAGCATCTGAGCGAGCGAAAGCTCGATGCCCATCACCTGCGCGACGAAAACGGTGGCGATGGCGTGGTAACAGCTCGTGCCGTTCATGTTGACCGTCACGCCGGTCGGCAGCACGAACGAGATCACGTTATGCGGGAGTCCCAGCCTGCGCATCTGCTCGATATTGACCGGCAGACAGGCCGCGCTGGAGCAGGACGTAAAGGCGAGCATTTGGACCGGCAATACGGCGCGGACATAGTCCGGGAGCCGAATGTCGGTAAAAAAACGGATGATCAGCGGATAACAGATGAGCAGGATGACGCATAGTCCGATGACGACCGTCAGCGCATAATAGCCCAACGCCAGCAGCAGGTCCGAGTCGCCGGCGAAACCGACGATCAGGTCGGCCATCAGCGCCATGACGCCCAACGGCGCCAGCTTCATCACGTATCCGATGATCTTCAGGATGATTTCGTTGAGCGACTCGACCAATTTTTTGACCGGGTCGGCTCTTTCCCTGCCGACGGCTACCATGGCTATGCCAAAAGCGATGGACAGCAGAACGATCTGAAGCATGGCCGAATTGTCGCCGGCCGAACGGACGACGTTTTCCGGAACCATATCCACTAAAAATTGGAGCGGACTGTCTTCGCGCATGTTCTCGGCTGCGGTAGCCTTTTCCGAAACAGACTGTTCGTAACGGCTTCGGAACTCGGTGGTTTTCTCGCGAGGGAATACTTCTCCGGGACGGATCAGATTGACGACGACCAGACCGATGACAATGGCGAAGACGGTCGTCGACAGATAGATGCCCAGCGTCTTGCCGATGTTCTGGCTGGTCATGTCGGCAAAGAGCTTTGTGCCGGCAGAGGTCAGCTGGAAGGAAATCGCCCACTGACCGTCCTGCGTCATGGCGGCCTGCGCCAGACGGACGTCAGAGCCGGTCATGAAGGTGTTGCCGTCAGGATCCTTGAACTCCAAGAGGGCGGGTTCGCCAATCAGGTTCAGGATTTCGCTCGGATCGCTCACATCCGGAATTTCAACGCGGATGCCGCTCGTGCCCAGCACCTGCACGGTGCTTTCGGCATAGCCCTTGTCGGTCAGACGAGACTGAATGGCGGAAACGGTCGCGTCCAGCAGGTCAGAGAAGTTCGCGTCGTTGCCCTCGGGCGCTTCGGCGCTGTACTCCACATACACGCCGCCGCGCAGGTCAAGACCCAGAGAAATGGCCTGCGGCCAAGCATCAGCGTTGGTCGTCGGCAGCCACGGCAGGAGCTTCCACAGCCCGCCCTGGAACGACATGCCCGTCACGCCGACGATGCCGAAGACCACGGTCAGCACCAGCACGATGGCCAGTGCGACGATGGATTTCGTCTTCGTATTCTTCATGAGAATGCTTCCTTTCATTCTTTTCATGGGGAAGTGGACAGTCAACGGACACCCTCTATCCGGCGCTGCCCTCCAAATGGAACGCGATGTACACCGTGCGGACGTAGCTTCGCCCGGTGATGAGCCATCCGCAGCCATCCGCGCGGGTCAGCACCGGCATGGGGGGATGCGCTGGCAAGGCAGCAGGGCGGTGCAGCGCCTCCTGTGCGGTGGATGCGGATGCCGCGGCGCTCTCCGGCGCGGGCAAAGCAGCCGTCATCACTGCCGGAATACCGGGCGGGGCAGGGGAGGATTCCGCAGAAGCGGATTCCGGGGCGACGACAAGCTGCCGCATCCCCAGCAGCAGAAGCGCCGTCAGGCACGCAAAAAAGACCGCACGTCCCACATGCTTCACCGCGCTTCCTCCCTTCTGCCGAAAAACGAAATTTGTCCCCTGCATGAATGATTCATTCCGCATGGGCACACATACATTTATTATACCGCTTCTTTCCCGTTTCGTCAATGTAACAAGCGGACTTTTCCGGGCAGAATCCGAAAAAATCCACTTTCGCGGACGAAAAACGCACAATTTGAACATTTTCGGTGTTTTTGTCCGCTTGCACTTGCGCGGCAGATGTGATAGGATAAGAGAAAACCGGGAAAAATGCTTTCCGGTGAATTTCAGAAAGGAATGAACAAAATGCCCTACTATTATTATTGGGACTGGACGTATCTGCTGATTATCCCCGGTCTGATTCTCGGCCTGATTGCGCAGGCGAAGGTGAAAAGCGCCTATGCGCAGTGCAGCCGGATTCCTGCCAAGTGCGGTCTGACGGCGAGTCAGATGGTTGCGGATTTGCTCCGCCGCAACGGCAACACCCGCGTGCGCGTCGGGCATGTGTCCGGCGAACTGACCGACCACTATGACCCGTCGAAGGAAGTTCTCAATCTCTCCGACGGCGTGTACAGCAGCAACAGCATTGCCGCGATGGGCATCGCCGCGCACGAGGCAGGCCACGCCATGCAGAAGCTGGAGAACTATGCGCCGCTGAACCTGCGCTCCGCCATCGTTCCGGCGGTGAACATCTGTTCGTCGCTCTCCACGCCGATGTTCATTCTCGGCTTGATTTTCGCGTGGCAGCCGCTGGTGTACATCGGCATCGGCTTGTTCGCCGCGTCGACTGTGTTCGCACTGGTGACGCTGCCGGTGGAGTTTGACGCAAGCAAGCGCGCGATTCAGATGCTGTCTGAAGGCGGGTACATTTCCGGCGCGGAGGAAGAGCGGAATGTTCGGAAAGTGCTGAGCGCCGCCGCGCTGACGTATGTGGCGGCGGCGGTGACGAGTCTGCTGTCGCTCTTGCGCTTGATTCTCATTGCCAAGCGCAATGACCGCAATTGATTTTGCTGAAAAGCAAATAGCTTTTCTTGTTACGCAGGGATTTCGCCTCTGCGGAGGCGACCAAAGGGCTTTCCGATCGCCCTTTGGAAACCTTCGGTTCGCACCCATGTTAGTTGATTTTTATTGGAAGTTTTTAGTTTGTGTGCTGTTTGTCCACTAACTAAAATAACTAACATAACAGACCCGTAACATCCGAAGGGCGGGCGAAGGAGTCCAGAGGGCGACCGCGGACTTCGTCCGTTTCCATGCCCTCTGGAACTATGCTCAAGACCAGTATGGTAGCAAAACCAACTCTGCCAACCGCGAAAAAGGACAATTATGCTAAGATACACCAAGAAAGGCATCGAGAGCAAGGAACGCATCGGGACATTGCCCCTGCGCATGTCGAGCCTCCTCCGCTATCGGGGCGTCAACACCCCAGAGGAAGCAGAGCGCTTCCTGCATCCGCGCCTGACCGATTTGCTTGACCCCTCCACCATGCCCGGCATGGAGAATGCTGTATCCATCATCCGCCAAGCCGTCCGGGAGCAGTGGGGCATCACCATCTACGGCGACTACGATGTCGACGGCATCTGCGCGACGAGCATCATGCTTGAAACCCTGCGCGACCTCGGCGCACAGCACGTCCGCCCGTATATCCCTTCGCGCCACGAAGAGGGCTATGGGCTGAATGCCGACGCGATTGAGCTGCTCGCGAAGGAAAGCCGACTGCTGCTGACCGTGGACTGCGGCATTACCAATCTCGATGAAGTTGCGCTGGCGAAAAAGCGCGGCATGACCGTCATCGTCACTGACCATCACCAATTGGCGGAAAAGCTGCCCGAAGCCGATGCAGTGCTGAATCCGCTGATTGAGCCGTATGCGTTCAAGCGGCTGTGCGGCGCGGGCGTTGCGCTCAAAATCACGCAGGCGCTGCTGGGCATGGACGGCGTCGAAAAGCGGATTGACCTCGCCGCCCTCGCGACCGTCGCGGATATTGTGCCGCTGATGGAGGAAAACCGCGTCATCGTCCGCGAAGGCATGATGCGCATGGGGACAAGCGCGCGTCCGGGATTGAAGAAACTGATGGAGCTGGCGCAGGTCAGCCAGCCCGTCAATACAGGGCATCTGGGCTTCCGCCTTGCGCCGAGACTGAACGCGGGCGGGCGGCTTGAAACCGCCGAACAGTGCGTCAAGCTCCTGACGACGAAGGACGAAGCCGAAGCGACTGCCATTGCCACCCACTTGAACGGCCTGAATCAGGAGCGTCAGGCGATGGAAAAGCAGATTGTCGAACAGGCGATTTCCGCGATTCCGGCGCAGGTGAATTTCCGCACGGATTTCGCCATCGTCATCCTTGGTCAGGAGTGGAACAACGGCGTGATTGGGCTGGCGGCGGGGCGCATCTGCGAAAAGTACCATTTCCCGACGATTGTGTTAAGTCAGCACGGCGACCTTGCCGTCGGCTCGTGCCGGTCGATTCCCGGCGTGGATATTCATCAGATGCTGACGGCGTGCAAGGCGCTGTATCAGGCGGAAGGGCACGGGCAGCTGTTCGAGCGCTTCGGCGGGCATTCGCAGGCGGCGGGGCTGACCATCCGCGCGGAGCTTGTGCCGGAATTGCGGCGGCTGCTCAACCGCGTCATCCCGCAGGGCGACAACTGCGACTTGACGTGCTACATCCCGCAGAAGGAGTACGAACTCGAAGTGCCGCTCGAAGCGGTGAACATGGCGCTCATCGACGAGCTGAATCAGCTTCAGCCGACTGGCTACGGCAACCCGAACCCGGTACTGATGGCGCGCGGACTGCATGTGCAGGAGGCGCGGCGCGTCGGCGTGGGCGGGGCGCACCTGAAGCTGACGCTGCTCGACGGCGCGAACGTGCGCGGCGGCATCGGCTTCCAGCAGGGGGATTTGGCAGACCGCGGCTATGAGCGCGTGGACGTGCTGTTCTCGCCGGAAGTGAACGAATTCCGCGGACAGCGGACGGTGCAGCTGAATGTCGCCGCGATGAAGCAGACGGGCGGCAGTCTGCTCTGGCCGGACGAGAAAATGATTTTCTCCGCGCTCTTGCAGGAATTGACAGCCCTCGCGTCGAATTACAACACTTTATCATCAGGCGATACGCAGGCGAAAATCCTGCCCCTGCGGACGAATCAGCTGCGCGAGAAACTGCGGCTCGGACGCGGCGTGCTGATGATTGCCCATCAAAGCGCGTGGGCGAAGGATGTCCTCAGCGGAGGCGAGGCCGACACGGATGTGGGGCAGGTGCGGGACGCGCGCGCGTTCAACACCGTGCTGTTCGCGCCGGATGTGGAAAAGCTGCGGGATGACTGGCGCGATGTGGTGCTGCTGGACGGCGAAACGCTGCCGGGGCTTAAGGAACTTATCCGGCAGAAATGCCCGAACGCGCGCCTGTGGTGCTTGTCGGATGCGCCGGATGACCTGCGGAAGCAATTGTCGGCGATGACCGTCTCCGAGGATACCCTGCGCGGGCTGTACCGGCGGCTGCTGCGCGGCGGCACGATGGCGGCATCCGCCCTGGCACAGGACTGCGGCATGACAGAAGAGCAGGTGCTGACCGGACTGACCGTCTTTGGGCAGGTGGCGCTTGTTTCCTTCAAGCTCGACCCGTATCAGCTGACGCTGCTGCCGATGCACAAGGTTGCGCTGACGGACAGCCCGCTGCGGAAATACCTGATAACCCATTATGCTGCGGAAACGCAGATGTGACCCGAACCACATTTTTTCGGGGAGGAGGATGAAATATGACTTATACCGTTTATGAGGCCATGCCGCTGAGCCAGATGCTGGCGCGCGTGCAAAAGTATTATCCCGGCGACGGGTACAAGCTGGTAGAAAAAGCCTATTTATTCGCACAGGAGGCGCACAAGAATCAGTACCGCAAAAGCGGGGAGCCGTATTTCACCCATCCGTGCTTTGTCGCCAGCATTTTGGTGGAATTGTCCCTTGACCCGCCGACGATTGCCGCCGGGCTTCTGCACGACACGGTGGAGGACTGCGAGGGCATCACGCTGGATACCATTCGGCAGGAATTCGGCGAGGAGGTCGCCATGCTGGTGGATGGCGTGACGAAGCTGAACAAACTCGATTTTGCCGACAAGGAAGAAGCACAGGCGGAATCGCTGCGCAAGATGATTCTGGCGATGGGCAAGGACATCCGCGTCGTGCTGATTAAGCTGGCTGACCGCCTGCACAACATGCGGACGCTGAAATTCCAGAAGGAAGAGCGGCGCGTGGCGATTGCGCGCGAGACGCTGGACATCTATGCGCCGATTGCGCACCGGCTGGGCGTGTACGCCATCAAGCAGGAACTGGAGGATTTGTCCCTGCGCTACATCGACCCGGTTGGGTACGAGAACCTGGTGCAGAAGGTCGGGCAGAAGCGCTCGGAGCGGGAAGAAAATATCCGCATGGTCATTGACGAGTTGTCCGCCAAGCTGGATGAGCAGCATATCCACCACACGATTGACGGCCGCCCGAAGCACTTTTACAGCATCTACCGCAAAATGGTGCTGCAAAACAAACCGTTCGACCAGATTTATGACCTGATTGCGATTCGCGTGCTGGTGGACTCCGTGCCGGACTGCTATGCCGTGCTGGGCATTGTCCACACGCTGTGGAACCAGATCCCCGGCCGCTTCAAGGACTACATCAGCGTGCCCAAGGGCAACATGTACCAGAGCCTGCACACCACCGTGATCGGCGGGCGCAAGATGCCCTTCCCCTTTGAAATCCAGATCCGCACCTGGGAGATGCACCGCGTGGCCGAGTTCGGCGTGGCGGCGCACTGGCGCTACAAGGAGGGCGGCACGGGCGGCGGCGATCTGGACAACAAGCTCTACTGGCTGCGGCAGAACCTCGACTGGCAGGGCGATACGCGCGACAGTCAGGAGTTCATCGACTCGCTGAAAACCGACC
>ERZ857882.4700-NODE-4700-length-11450-cov-2.330496_pt1 | contig 11450 bp, 7 predicted proteins | sample MGYA00519697_ERZ857882 | MGnify/ENA primary metagenome ERZ857882 (study PRJEB31778, sample SAMEA3449373) | human gut metagenome | biome: human gut; feature: human-associated habitat; material: faeces | place: United Kingdom | collected 2010/2012 ... | reverse complement strand
GGTGATGGGAATCGAACCCACACAGCCAGCTTGGAAGGCTGGAATTCTAACCATTGAACTACACCCGCAAACAACATTCAGTATTTTAGCAAACAAAATGCAAAAAGTCAATATAAAACTCTAAATTTATGTTTTCACATATTTATTTTGGACTCGTTTTATGTTATACTGCTAAGCGAAGAGCTATGCTAAAGCTATATTTTATACACAGGAGATCAGACTATGCAGGTTACAAGACAGATTACAAATGACATCACATATGTCGGTGTGAGCGACAGACGTCTTTCGCTGTTTGAAAATATTTTCCCCATACCGCGCGGTGTTTCATACAATTCTTACATTATAAATGATGAAAAAACGGCACTTATAGATGCCGTGGATTATGATTCGAGTCGTGTTTTCGTTGAGAACGTGAAGGCTGCGCTTAATGGTAAAACGCTTGATTATATTGTTGTGAATCATATGGAACCGGATCATGCAGGCAGCTTAAGGCTGATTTGCGACCTCTATCCCGACGCGGCTTTAGTCGCAACCAAAAAGGCTGTCGATATGATGGCGCAGTTTTTCGGTGATGAGCTTAAAAATGAGAAAATAGTCGTAAAAGAGGGCGATACCGTGTCCCTCGGTAAACACGAGCTGTCGTTTTATACGGCACCTATGGTTCATTGGCCTGAGGTTATGGTGACGTATGAAAGCTTTGAAAAGGTCCTTTTCAGCGCGGACGCATTCGGTACATTCGGCGCGCTGAACGGCAACATATTCAACGACGAATACGATATTGACCGTGATTGGCTTCCGGATTATCGCAGATACTATACAAATATTTGCGGCAAATACGGTATGCAGGTACAGTCGCTTCTCAAAAAAGCTTTGACGCTCGATATTCAGATGATATGCCCTTTGCACGGACCGGTTTGGCGCTCAAATCTTGTTTATATCATAAATAAATATGATCTTTGGAGTAAATATGAGGCTGAGGGCAATTCGGTTATGATAGCTTATGCGTCGATTTACGGCAATACCGAAAATGCCGCATATTACCTTGCGAATGAATTGTCAAAGCTCGGTGTTAAGGATATCGCCATGTATGACGTCTCTTCGACCGACGTGTCTTATCTCATTTCAGAGACCTTCCGCTGCAGTCACATAGTGTTGATGTCGGCTACATACAATCTTGAGATTTATCCCAAGATGGACGATTATATTTCGGATATGAAACGCCTTAATGTTTCAAATAAGACGTTTGCGATAGTTGATAACGGAACATGGGCACCCACCGCCGGCAAAAAAATGCGCGAGGCCGTAGAAACGCTTAAAAGCTGTAAAATCTGCGAAAATACGACTACGGTGAAATCTGCGGTTAAAGGCAGCAATGCAGCAGCCCTTGCAGCCTTGGCGAAGGAAATTGCGGCAGAAATACAAGGCTGATAAAATGTACTTGACATACCGTTCGGCAATCTGATATAATTCATATGTAAACAACCTGCTCGGACAGTCGAGCAGGAAGTTTTTACACCAAACGGTTAGCATATGCTAACCGACTTGAAGCGTAGAATTATTAAATCGGTGCCATATGCGGAGTTTAAATTCCCTTGACGGTGCCGCAATAAATCCGCCACACAGAGCGGATTTTAAAAAGCTCTTGTAGTTAGCGAACGCTAACCGCGTGGACTGTGTTACGGATTTTGACATAAGAGAGGAGTGACCGATTTTGTCCGAAGAAACGGTTATTAACTGCTGTTCGCCATGCCTTGCCGGTCTTAAAACCGGAAATCTGTTTTCCAGCAAGGTTGACGATAAAAGCGAATTGCTTCGCTCGGTTCGCGAGCTGAATCGGCGGCTTGTGCCTCGCGGGCTTCGCATTATGCCGGTTAAAATCACAAAAACAAGGGCGCTGATATATCTTTACAGACCCGACAGGCTCGAAAAAGACCTTGCCGACAAAACCGCTGTCGAGCTGCTGTCGGAGAGGGCTTACCCCGTGGGCTGTACCGAAAGATGTGTGGCGGAGCTCATAAGACGTGTCAGGCACGAAGAGGATTTTCCGCATGAAATAGGACTCTTTCTGGGTTATCCGTCTGAGGATGTCAGCGGCTTTATAAAGCACGGCGCAAAAAATTCAAAATGTGTCGGCACTTGGAAGGTTTACGGTGACGAAGCGGAGGCACAGAAAAAATTCAAGCTTTATAAAAAATGCACAAGAGTGTATAAAGACGCTTACAAAAAGCACAATTCATTTGAACGCCTTGTTGTGAGCAGTCATAATAAATAATCTGAAAGGATATGATAAAATGAGTAAGGTAGCAGTAGTATATTGGAGCGGAACGGGAAATACCGAGGCAATGGCTTCGGCCGTGGTTGACGGTGTTCGCGAGGGCGGCGCTAAGGCAGAGCTTTTTACGGCTTCCGAGTTTGATGCGTCAATGCTCTCCTCTTTTGACGCTGTGGCGTTCGGATGTCCGTCAATGGGCAGCGAACAGCTTGAGGACAGCGAGTTCGAGCCTATGTTTAATTCGTGCGAGGGTGATCTCGGAGGCAAAAAAATTGCGCTCTTCGGCTCCTACGGATGGGGCGACGGCGAGTGGATGAGAAGCTGGGAGGAGACTTGCACAGCAGACGGTGCAGTACTTGTGACAGAGTCGGTGATATGCAACGACGCTCCCTCTGATGATGCAATCGCAGAGTGCAAGGCGCTCGGTGCGGCTCTTGCAGCCGTCTGATAATGAAATAAGCCGATTTTTATCGGGTTATTATAAAGCGTTGTCGCCGAAAAATGAAGCTCCGAGGCTTGTTTAAGTAAAAAACCGCAAAGTTAAGGCTGAGCGTTCATAAGGAAGTATTGGTTTCTCGCATAAAAATCTCTTATGCTTTTGTCAAAAAGCCTCGCAAGGCGACAGCCTTGCTTCATTTCTTGACTTCGGCATAAAAAATTTTTATAGCTATGAAACTGCGGAGCACTTCAAAATTATATATTTTTGATACAAGAAAATGCATCCCTCAGATAAGTTTGGGCTTATCTGAGGGGTTATGCAAAAAGATGTTATTTTGAAGCAATACTGACTTATAAGCACTCAGCCAAAGCTTTACGGTCTTTGCTCAGCCTCTTCGGCGACAATTGATAAAAATAAGACCCACTGTGAATCTTCCTCCTTGAATTTTTTTCACAGCGGGTCTTTTTTTATTAGATTTTGAAGTAATCTACCGCATTTATAAACATACGGTTATCTTTGTTGCCGTCAACGTTTTTATATACGTTATCGGAGAAGCGTTCGGAATGACCCATCTTACCGAATACTCTTCCGTCCGGCGAGGTTATGCCCTCGACCGCCTCAAAGGAGCCGTTCGGATTGAATCTGATGTTCATGGTGGGCTTTCCGTTTTCGTCAACGTACTGCGTTGCAATCTGACCGTTTTCCGCAAGTGAGCGGAAAAGCTCTTTCGGGCAAACAAACCTGCCTTCGCCGTGAGAAATCGCAACAGTATGTATATCGCCTACATTTGAGGACGACAGCCACGGAGACTTGTTTGAGGCAACTCTCGTGTTGACAAGTCTTGACTGATGTCTGCCTATGGTGTTAAAGGTAAGCGTCGGTGTGTCGGCACTCGGCTCTATGATTTCACCGTAGGGGACAAGACCGAGTTTTATAAGTGCCTGGAAGCCGTTGCAGATACCGGCCATAAGTCCGTCACGTTCTTTTAACAGTGCGTGGACCTTTTCTTTTATAACCGGATTGCGGAAGAATGCGGTTATAAATTTACCGCTGCCGTCCGGCTCGTCGCCGCCGGAGAAGCCGCCGGGGATGAATATTATCTGCGAAGCTTCAATTTTTTCGGCGAAAACATTTACGCTCTCGGTTACGTCAGATGCAGAGAGGTTTTTGATTACCATAACTTCGGGATCTGCGCCGGCGTTAATAAACGCCCTTGTTGTATCGTATTCGCAGTTCGTTCCGGGGAATACGGGAATCAAAACCTTGGGCTTTTTGATGCCGATTTTGGGCGAAATGCGCGTTTTTGCCGTAAAGCTGTATGCGTTTACAGCCTTTTCGGGAGTCTTTATGTTGCAGGCAAATACGGGTTCAAGCTTGTTCTCGTATACTTTTTGGATTTCGTTGAGGTCGATTTTTTCAATGCCTATCTTTACGGAATAATCCATGGTCGTTTCGCCGAGGAGAACCGCGTCGTCAAGCTCACAGGCGGCCTCTATAACAAACGAGCCGTAGCTGTAATCATATATCTTGTCCGCCGGGAATCTCTTGTCAAAAGCAAAGCCTATTTTATTTCCGAAGCAGGCCTTCATAACGCCCTCGGCAATGCCTCCGTAAGACGGGGTAAATACGGCGAGAGCCTTTTTCTCCTTAATGAGCTTTTCAACTCTTGCAAATACCGCTTTAAGGCTCTCTGTGTCAAATGTGCCGTCGGAATTTTTCTTCGGCTCTATGTAGTAGACCTTAGAGCATGGGAGCTTCCACTCGGGCGACATAACATCGTCGCTTGAACCGACGGAAACCGCAAATGAAACGAGAGTAGGAGGAACGTCAATATCCTCGAATGTGCCGCTCATGGAATCCTTGCCGCCTATTGACGCTATTCCGAGCTCAAGCTGAGCCGTAAGTGCGCCGAGAAGTGCCGCGGTGGGCTGACCCCAACGCTTGCTGTCGCTTGTCATTCTCTCAAAATATTCCTGGAATGTGAGGTAGCAGTTTTCCGTGTTTCCGCCCGTGGCTATAAGCTTTGATACGGACTCCACAACCGCAAGGTATGCGCCGAGATACTGATTTTTCTCGGTGATAAATGGGTTGTAGCCCCAAGCCATAACCGAGCAGGTCTTTGTGTCCTTATTAAGAACGGGAATTTTAGCCGCCATGCCTTGAGCCGGCGTCATCTGATATTTTCCGCCGAAGGGCATAAGCACGGTATTTGCGCCTATTGTTGAGTCAAAACGCTCCGAGAGTCCGCGCTTTGAGCAAATATTAAGGTCATCGGCGAGATTCAAGAATTTCTCACCGTTGGTTTTACCCTCAACGCTTTTAACTATGGGCTGAGGATTTGTAACGGTTACAAGAGTGTGCTTTTCGGCACCGTTTGAATTTAAGAATTCACGGGAAATATCGACTATCTTTTTGCCGTTCCATTCCATTGTAAGACGGTTTGTGTCGGTAACCTCGGCAACAGCGGTGGCTTCGAGGTTTTCCGTTTTGGCAAGCTCCAAGAACTTTTCCGCGTCCTCTTTTGCAACTACAACGGCCATTCTCTCCTGCGATTCGGAAATTGCAAGCTCCGTGCCGTCAAGACCTTCGTATTTCTTGGGGACTTTATTCAAATCAATGTGCAAGCCGTCGGCAAGCTCGCCTATGGCTACCGATACGCCGCCCGCACCGAAGTCGTTACATCTTTTTATGAGCTTTGTAACCTCACTGTTTCTGAAAAGTCTCTGCAATTTTCGCTCTTCCGGAGCGTTACCCTTTTGAACCTCGGCACCGCAATGCTCAAGTGACGAGAGCTTATGCGATTTTGAAGAACCTGTCGCACCGCCGCAGCCGTCACGGCCGGTTCTGCCGCCGAGTAAGATGATTATGTCACCGGGAACAGGCTCTTCACGGCGAACATTTTTTGCGGGAACGGCACCTACAACGGCACCTATTTCAAGACGCTTTGCAACATATCCGGGATGGTAGATTTCGTCTACCGAGCCGGTCGCAAGCCCTATCTGGTTGCCGTATGAGCTGTAGCCTGCCGCAGCTGTGGTTACGAGCTTTCTCTGCGGCAGCTTACCGGGCATGGTTTCGCTTACGGGCTTTAACGGGTCTGCCGCACCGGTAACACGCATTGCCTGATAAACATATCCTCTGCCCGACAGCGGGTCGCGGATAGCTCCGCCTATGCAGGTTGCCGCGCCGCCGAACGGCTCTATTTCCGTAGGATGGTTGTGCGTTTCGTTCTTGAAAAGCAGCAGCCACGGCTCGGTCACGCCATCGGCTTCGACATTTATTTTCACCGTGCAGGCGTTTATTTCCTCGCTCTCGTCGAGCTTGTCAAGCCTGCCCTCTTTTTTCAGAGCGCGTACCGCAATCGTCGCAATATCCATAAGGCAGACGGGCTTTGTGCGTCCGAGAGCCTTGCGGCAGGCAATGTAATCCTCGTAGGTCTTTTGCACAAGCGCATCCTCAAAGGTCACGCCGTCAATCTCGGTGAGGAACGTGGTATGGCGGCAGTGATCCGACCAATATGTGTCGATCATGCGGATCTCGGTCATCGTGGGATCGCGCTTCTCCGACGCGAAGTAATCGCGGCAGAAGAGCACGTCCGCGCAGTCCATGGCAAGCGAATATTTTTCGATAAACGCCGCCGCGCCGCCGTCCTCCATGGAGGTGAAGCCGTCGAGCGTTTCGATCGGTGCGGGTTCGGGATGCGAGATACGGAGCGTTTCGGGAACACCGAGCGCCGCTTCGCGCGCCTCGACGGGGTTTATGACATATTTCTTTATCACGCCGAATTCGTCATCGGTGAGATTTCCGTACAGAAGATACACTTCGGCGGTGCGTATCTCCGGGCGTTCGCCACGCGACATGAGGCGGATGCACTGCGCAGCGCTGTCCGCGCGCTGATCGAACTGACCGGGAAGGTATTCGACCGCAAACACGCGGTCGGCGTCGGGCAATTCTTCGCAAACGTCGTCGAGCACAGGCTCGGAGAACACCGTCTTTACGCTTTCGTCGAAAAGCTCCTTCGTTATTCCCTCGGCGTCGTAGCGGTGAAGCACGCGGAGCCTCTCAAGCCCCGGTATGCCGAGAAGCGTCCGTATATCGGCGCAGAGTGCGGCGGCGTGGGATGACACCGACGCTTTCTTTTCGGAATATATTCTGTATACCATTTTCAACCGTGGCTTTCGCCCGAGCGAAAGCTTCCTTTCTTCGTGGATCGTCTCTTTGCGCGCCGCACGCCGAATCGCGGAACAGTCCTGCGGCATCGTGCGGCGGTCATTTCGCCTGAAGCGCGCGCTTTCCTATATCTCTGCGCATGTATTTGTTTTCGAATTCTATTCTGTCGGCATCGGCATACGCCTTTTCCACCGCCTCCGCAAGAGTCGGAGCCGCGGCGCTCACGCCGAGCACACGTCCGCCCGATGTGCGGAGAACATCACCGTCAAGCACGGCTCCGGCAACGTAGACCTGAGACCGAATATCGCCCGGAATCTTTATTTCAAATCCGGTTTCGTACTTTTTCGGATATCCGTCGGAGGCAAGGACGACGCAGCAAGCCGCTCCGTCCGAGAACGATACGTCGGCTTCGTCGAGCGTGCCGTTGCATTCGAGGGTGTGCTGCTTGAGCAGGTTGCCGTCGGGATTTACGGAGGGCTGGAGCACGGGCGCACCGGGAGCCAGCGCCGTTTCCGCCGAGGTCATGACCGGGAGGGGCTCATATTCGACTTTGACCAGATGGGCGGCCTTGCGGGCGGTGCCGTTGGTGCAGTACAGACGATCCTTGGTGACGTCCAGATAGAAGTTGGACATATCCACCACGCAGAAGTTATACACGGCACGATAGACGTTATGGAAGTCATAGTTGTCATAACCGGCACGGGCGGCTTCCACTAGGCGGTTGGTGGCATCCAGCGCCCACTGATCCAGTTCCATCAGATCCTTGTACTCCACCAGGTCGGCAGCCAGGTCGAACCCGGTCAGGTTGCCCAGGATATAACGGCAGGTGTTGCGGATCTTCAAATAGGCGTCAGACAGCTGCTTCAGGATGGGCTTGGAGATGCGCATATCCTGAGTGTAGTCGCTGGAGGAAACCCACAGACGGAGGATGTCAGCGCCGTAGTCCTTGATGATGTCCTGCGGGGCGACGGTGTTGCCCAGGGACTTGTGCATGGCCTTGCCCTGGCCGTCAACGGTCCAGCCGTGGGTGATGATGTGCTTATAAGGCGCCACACCACGGGCGGCAATAGAGGTGAGCATAGAGGACTGGAACCAGCCGCGATACTGGTCGCCGCCTTCCAGGTACAGGTCGGTGGGATAGACCAGTTCAGGATGTTCCGGATTGTGGTCGCAGACCGCAGCCCAGGTGGAGCCGGAATCGAACCAGACGTCCATGATGTCGGTCTCCTTGGTGAATTCCTTGCAGCCACATTCGCAGGCAGCGCCTTCCGGCATCAGTTCCTCCGCTTCCTTCGCCCACCAGGCGTTGGAGCCTTCAGCGCCGAAGATCTCAGAAATCTTTTCGATGGATTCCGGCGTGCAGTAGGGCTTGCCGCAGTCCTTGCAGAAGAAGATGGGGATGGGCACGCCCCAAGTACGCTGACGGGAGATGCACCAATCGGAACGTTCGCGGATCATGGAGATCATCCGTTCCTTGCCCCATTCGGGCTTCCAAGTGATGTCGTCGCAGGCTTCCACAGCGGCATCCTTGATGGCATCCACGCTGGCAAACCACTGCTGGGTGGCACGGAAGATGATGGGCTTCTTGCAGCGCCAGCAGTGGGGATAGCTATGAACGATATCCGCACTGGACAGGATGGCACCCATGTCCACCAGATCCTTGAAGATGACCGGATGTGCCTTGGTCACATGCAGCCCTTCATAGGGGCCGGCAAACTGGTTCAGGAACCCCTGTGCGTTGACGGAGACTTCCATCTCCACGCCGGTGGGGATCTCGTCATAGCGCTGGCACACATAGAAGTCGTCCAGGCCGAAGGAGGGAGCGGTGTGAACGCAGCCGGAACCGGCATCCAGGGTGACGTGGTCGCCCAGGATGATGAGGGAATCCCGATTCATAAAGGGATGATAGGCGGTCATGTATTCAAACTCGTCCCCAAACAGGGTGCCTACCGTCTCATACTCAGTGATGCCGGAATCCTTCATGACGCTGTCCACCAGATCGGTGGCCATGATGAGGATCTCGCCATTGGTCTTGACCAGAGAGTACTCCAACTGGGGATTGAGGCAGATGGCCATGTTGCCGGGCAGAGTCCAGGTGGTGGTCGTCCAGATGACGAAGTACATCTTGTCCAGATCGCCGTACTGTGCCAGCTTGCCCTTGTCATCATGAACCTTGAACTTGACGTAAATGGTGGTGACGGGGTCATCAGCATATTCCACCTCAGCTTCTGCCAGAGCGGTCTCGCAGGTGGGGCACCAGTAGACGGGCTTGAGCCCCTGGTAGATATAGCCTTTTTCTGCCATTGCGCCGAATACCTTGATCTGCTTGGCTTCAAATTCAGGCTTCAGGGTGATGTAGGGATGCTCCCAATCGCCAATGCCCCCCAGGCGGCGGAACTGTTCCCGCTGACGGTTGAGGAAATCCAGGGCAAAGTTCCGGCACTTGTCCCGGAATTCTGGCACGGACATGGTGTTGCGCTTGACGCCCTTCTTCTGAATGGCGGTCTCGATGGGCATACCGTGGGTGTCCCAGCCAGGAACATAAGGCGCATAGTGGCCGGTCATATTCTTGTAGCGGATGATCATATCCTTGAGGATCTTATTCATGGCGGTGCCAATGTGAATATCCCCGTTGGCATAGGGAGGGCCATCGTGGAGAATGAACGGAGTCTTATCCTTGTTCCGTTCCATCACCTTACGGTACAGATCCTTGCGATTCATTTCTTCCAGCATCCCCGGTTCCCGCTGTGCCAGCTTGGCACGCATAGGGAAGTCGGTCTTGGGCAGATTGATGGTCTTGTTATAATCAGCCATGGTTACTATTGTCCCTTCTTTTCTGTGTCTTTCTAGGGCATCTCTTTCACAGGATGCACCTAGGTAATCGCTATAAACAATCATGAGCCTGTCGGCCTGATCTCAGGCCGACAGGCTTCGAAAAAATGAATAAAGTGGCATTTTCCCGATGGTTTCGATCATTTGATTTCGTAATCCTTCCCGAATTGCAGATTATTAAAGTCAATCCGATGCCCTTCGGTATCTTCCATATCAGCTTCTGCCGCACCAACGGCTGCCGCCGCCGGTTCCTGTTCGGTGCCAGCCTCCTCTTGGAGGATCTGGTTGATACAGTCATCCTTCTGCGCTTCTGCCGTCTCATCTCCGGCCACTTCCGCTTCGGGTGCGGCAGGGGCGGGAATCGGCTCGGCCTTCTTAGGGTGGACAGGCTCCGCCTTGATGGCGGGCAGCTGATCCAGGAAGGAAGCTTCCTGCTTCACCAGATCCCGCATATGCTCTACGAACTGGGCGGTGGCGTTCTTGGCCATCTTCAGCTGGTATTCGGCATCTGCCACTTCCTGTTCCACTTCCGCTTTCCGCTGGAGGGCAGCACGTTCTGCCTCCGCGATCATACGTTTCTTTTCTTCCTCCGCCTGCACGACCATGGAGTTTGCCATCTTCTGTGCCGTAAGGAGGGTGGTGCGCATGGCGTCCTCAGTCTCGCGGTATTCGGAGATCTTCTCCGCCAGCACTTTGATCTTCCCTTTCAACACAGAGTTTTCTTTGTACAGCTCACTGAAGTCAGCGGTCAGTTCATCCAGAAAATCGTCCACTTCCTTCATGTTATACCCGCCCATACGGGATTTGGAAAAGCCGTGTTCTGCTACTTCCTGCGGCGTCAGCATGGATAATCCCCCTTTACTCTCGGCTCTTTAGGGGTCTTTCTCTTTCCCCTCGCCGTTCTATATTTCTTCCGAAAAGGTTTGTTCTGCTTTGTTTCTGTGATTCTGATGCACGCTCTGCCTTAGAAGTACATCCCGTTGTTTTCCAGCTCGTCAATCAAGTCGCCGATGATATCCACGTTGTAGGGTGTGATAATATAGGTTGCTACCGCCACCTTCTTGATCTTCCCTTCCTGGGCATAGGCTGCGCCGGACAAGAAGTCCACCATACGGCGGGCAACGTCCTTGTTGGCAGATTCCAGGTTGAGCACAACGGTGCGCTTATCCCGAAGGTGATCGGCAATGGCAGAGGCATCCTGGAATTTCTCCGGCTTGACCAGCACAACCTGCAGCTGGGTGGTGGTGTTGATGTTCACCACTTTATCCCGACTGGTATCTGCATAATCCCGTTCCATGTCGTCCTCCTCCCGCTTTCTGCCGCGGGTCTTGCGTTCCTCCTTGGTCTCCACAAAGGGCTCTTCCAGTTCAAAATCTTCCTCGTAATCTTCCTCATCTTCATAAGGGCGTGCCAGACGTCTCAGTTCATCCATTAAACTCATTGTGGTTTGTCCTCCTTTTTATCTCTGAGCAGGGGGCGCCCCCTTATCCGTTCACCCGATTGGCGGGCCGAGCACCAAACAACGCAGTGCCCACACGAACCTGTGTAGCCCCTTCCGCAATGGCATCTTCAAAATCGCCGCTCATTCCCATAGATAGGCAGTCGATATTGACTTTATTATCATACGTTTTCCCCTTTATGTCAATAAAAAGCTGATGCATAAGATTAAAATACGGTAAATTTTCGTCCGGGAAACGGCAAATCGGGGGTACCGCCATAAGTCCGCGCACCCTCAGA
>ERZ857882.4694-NODE-4694-length-11469-cov-2.766865_pt1 | contig 11469 bp, 10 predicted proteins | sample MGYA00519697_ERZ857882 | MGnify/ENA primary metagenome ERZ857882 (study PRJEB31778, sample SAMEA3449373) | human gut metagenome | biome: human gut; feature: human-associated habitat; material: faeces | place: United Kingdom | collected 2010/2012 ... | reverse complement strand
TATCACGCATCCTAAAGACTTTCTCGATCACGCCGGCAGAGCGGAACAACAGGTTATAATGCCATGACGGCGCTCCTTGGTATTCCGATTCTTTCACGGAAAGGGTAGCCAATCCGGCCTTCGACATGATCAGCCCCCATTTGAAATAAAGATCGTAATCCACCCGTTCCCCATGGGATAACGGCAACGTTTGTGCCCGCAAAGACGTAAGACTCGCTACACACAAAAAGAAAACGCATATATACAGTTTAGAAGCGCAAGCCGCCCACACCGCTGTTCCTATTGGACGAAGACTGTGTTCCCTCATTTTTGTAATCTCTTTTCTTTTTCGTTAGCTCTTTCGGTTTATTCTTCGTGATATCGATCGGTTTCTGCCGTTTCATCGGTGTAGCCTTGATATTCCACGTCTCCTCCACTTGCCAATTCTGCATGATATTGAATATCTTCGGGCAATAGAAGACAAGTTCCGGCTGCCGTTTATCGGCGTAATTACCGGTATCCCAGACACCATTATCATTCACGTCTAATACTAAACGGGCATAATATTTATCCGGTTTCAAGTCCATGAAAAGCACGCCGCCATCTTTTACCTTCACCTTACGGATCGGCTGGTCGCTGCTATTCAATAATTCCACGAAAGCGGTGGTATCCGCTCCCTCAATATTGATATATAAATGCCCGTACTCATCTTCCTTCTTGATCTTGAATTCCCCGCTATACACATCGTTCCATTTACCATAGGCACTGAATATCGTGGCGGAATCTACTTCCAAACGGTATTCCTCTCCATACTTCCACGGGCGCTTGATGAAGAAATTCAAGGAATTCGTCGTATCCGGGAAGAAATCGAAGTCAACGGCTTCCCAAAGCGTATCCACTTTCTGATCCAGATAAAAATGATCTTTCGTCAATCCCGCTACCGGTTCGCTAAACGTAACAGCGACCGTATCATACAGGTTGATCGAACCGGAAGCGTTTACGTTCATTCCCAGAAACTCGATGGGTTCCGGCTCATCGTCTTTTTTCTTTTTCTTCTTCTCCACAGGACGGCGACGCACGGTAAATTGTACCGTATCGGTCTGCGGACGAAGTATATTCATGGAATCGCTTTTCAGGTAACTCACCTCCACTTGTAGCGTATCTTGCTTCCAGATCAAAGAATCGGTCAACCAGTAATGCACGGCTTTTCCTTCCTCCGCTGTTTGCAAGAAATACCAATTGCTATCCGCCGGGGTGAAATTCAAAGGAACCGGTACCGGAATAGTATCCAAGGAGGTATTGAAACGCAAGGTTAGTATTTTCTCATCCGTACGCTCCGGCTTCAACATATATTGACGCTCTACTTTCTCCTTAAACAGGCGCAACTCGATATTGTCCGGCATAAAATGGGTATAACCGACTGTCATCACCGTATCGATCGTCAAGCTATCTTTCCAAATCGTATCTTGACGGGTCGTCAACTCGAACGCAGGGACGATCAAGGAATCGTAAAAAGCGATCTGCTGCCCGGGCTGGCTGTACTTGTAGGAGCGCATCACATCCTCCAAGGCATAGATCCGATAGGTTCCGGGGGCCATATTACGAATCGTAAACTCGCCCTTGTCGTTCGTACGGGAAGTACGGACAAATGGGATCGTCGTAAAGGCGGAATCCTCCAGATTCGTATGCACGCCGATCGTAATACCCGGCATAGGCTCCAGATTCTCGGCGTTCAGCAAGACCCCGGACACCTCCATACTATCAATGGATTCGCCGGTAGAAAACGCGAAAGAATAATTCTCCAATACATTCTTCTCATTATTATCGGAGATCGAATTGGTAAAGTCTATCGTATAGGTCGTATTCTCCTTCAACGTATCCATCAGCTCGATGACCGCCTTCCGGCCGTTCGCCCGAATAACGGGTTGCTCCATTTGGGGTGGAGTGATGATCACGTTCTCGGTAGGCTTATCGATCTGGATCAACTCATCAAAGATAATCTCCACCTTCTTTCCCTTATAGTTTATCTGGTTAGGCAACGGCGTACTGCTTACGAACTTAGGCGGAGCCTCATCATAAGGCCCCCCGTTCGGCGAGGCTATATTCGCGCACGAATACAGCACGACCAACAGAAGTACCCCTATAAAGAACCGTAAACTATTTCTCACATATTTATCTTCCATTCAATACTCTCATTTCAATTGAGGGACAAAAATAGGGAAAAATCCCGTGAACGATAAGGATATATACGCTAATTAATCTATACAGGCCACCTAAATTAATTGAGTTATCATAAATTATCTTCACCTTATTGTCATTTTTCTCTCCTAAAGAATGTCATCGCGGCTCATCCGGAAAAAAACATCAGCTTGTTTTCCCGAAAACACGTACATGTTTTTCGGAAAACACGTACGACTTTTCCAAAAAACATGTACGTGTTTTTTCGAGTCTGGTTATCAATCTCTTACAAAACGGTAATTCACATCGAACTTATTGTAAAATAAAACACCCGAAATAAGGCAGATACCTAATTAAAAACAGTATCTTCGCGATAGATGGAAGTATAACCAAATAAATAGAGCAACTATGTCAGAAGTATCAGGTATCGAATTGGAGAAAGATGCGGCAGGGAACAACAGCTACGTTCGCATCGATTTAAAGAAATATGGGGATATGATCAATCCTATATTGCAACGATTGGGAGTAAACCTATCGGATAGTAACCTTGATGAATTTGAACGAGATTGGAACAAAGGATTGAGCATCGAGGAATTCAGACAATACGCAAAACAAGAACTAAGAAAACATTTCTATGAAAAAAACGCACAAAGAAAATAACACAAAAGTTATTATCCCTAAAGAAATAATCACTTATCTGATGGATTTAGCCGACACCTTATTTGAGAAAGATTATTATTCATACATTGAGTACGCAAACATACTTATCGATGATATCCTCGACTTCACCCACACTTTACCTCATGCGCCACATTATAACCTCTCCCATACAGCTGAAATGAGGTTCAACCGATACGGGAAAGATTTGCAATACGCCTTTTTCAAACGAAAAAGCAGTAAACATACCACATGGTATGTTTTTTTCAACCGGAAAGGTGATCGATATATTATACGTTATATCACCAATAATCATAAAGACGGCAAGTATATAAGAGCTCCTTTTACCGAGGAGGATTAACACTTCGTTTTAGCAACCTGAACCCAATCCGGCAATACAAACACTTTCGCTTCTCGCAATATTCTCGTTTTAACTGGATGAGTGATTGCGTATCACCAGCGTTATGGACTTCGATACCGGATCGAGCGAAAGCGGTTACGATATGATTGCGTTCCGGCGGGATACTCTCCAAGAGGCGGGTCGCACGCAGGCAATACTCAGGAAGTTTATTTCGACCGCCGTAAGCGAATAGCAGAGGGACTACCGTATTTATTAACAGGATATTCAAGGCATTCTCCCCGATCATTTTATCTTTTTGCACCGAGGCGTATTGGAAGTGATAATGATTCTTCCAATAATCCGAGGGTTGGATACGGAAATAATCCTTGATCTCTTTAGGAGAAGAAGCGGACAGGATCATCGAGAACAACGTATCGTACCGATGCCAGATAGCGGACAGTTGCGCCAACTTCACATGCGGGAAGTTGGTCGGACGGATGCGAAGGCTTTTGAACAAGGAGTCATCCAAAGGCTTGAGGCCGAACTTATGGCGGAGAAACTCATATTCCCGCCTCAGCAGACGGTAGTAATGGCAGGAGCCCTCTTCCGAGAGCATACCCGCTTGTCCGAAAAGCATCGCCTCTACTTGCGACTCGCTAGCCCTTTGCTTTTGGATATATCGCAGGGGGAGGCTTTTCGCCAACCACTCGAAAGCGTCGCTATTCACGCCAAAGCCGAAACTACGGGTCAATAGGATATAGAATACCTCGTTCCAATCCTCTTGGTACTGATCCAGCAGACGGTATATATCCTCTGTCTTTCGTTCCAGCCGCTCACTGAGCAAGGTATCCATCCATGAGGCCAGATGCACGGAGTCCACATCTTGAATCCGCTCAAGACAGGGGACGGGCACCTCTCTTGCCAATAACCAATCGATATTTTTCCGGGCAGGTTCCGGAACGGATAGGAGCAATTGAGGAATAGGCTCACCGTTCATCCGGCAGATGGATGCGTCATTCACACCTGTTACATGCAAGATAACGGAGTCATATGCCTTATCCGAATCATGATGATGCAGCAACCAATCGGAAGCTTTCTCGTGGATCTCCACGCTTCCGGCCCATACCGTGCCGTCAATCTTTATCTTGGCGTTGAAGAAGTCGGGACCGGCGTCGGTGTTTTGTATTCCGGGATCGATAACAGCGATAGGAAGCCCCTCGGTGGTAGCCAATGAAGTACTCGCGTAGAGTTTGTATTTCCAAACATAGTGTAATAAACGTTCCATATTCTTTCAGAGTTAAGATTTTGGATTCAAATGTAATTCATTTTCTGTATATTTGCGACATTAATTGAATTAAAGTATGAAAATTGCACTTATAGGTTACGGGAAAATGGGCAAAACGATCGAGCAGATCGCCATCCAAAGAGGACATCAAATTGTTTCCATCATAGATATCAATAACGCTGAGGATATATATTCAGAAGCGTTCAAGAGCGCCGACGCGGCGATTGAGTTTACTACCCCGGCTACCGCTTTCAATAACTATATGAAATGTTTCGAGGTAGGCGTGCCGGTCGTATCGGGTACTACCGGATGGCTGGACCGTATCGGCGAGATCAAGGAGAAATGCGAGAAAGAGGGCAAAACCTTCTTCTACGCCTCCAACTTCAGCATCGGCGTAAATATCTTCTTCGCCATGAACAAGTATCTGGCGAAAATCATGAACAACTTCCCCTCCTACGACGTTAAAATGACGGAAGTCCACCATATCCACAAGCTGGACGCACCCAGTGGAACGGCTATCACGTTGGCCGAAGGTATCTTGGAAAACATCGATCGTAAAGACCGCTGGACCTTAGAGAACGCCGAGAACGCGACCGACCTGCCGATCCACGCCATCCGTGAGGGTGAGGTTCCGGGTATCCACGAGATCACGTATGAGTCGGACGTAGATACGATCAGTATCAAGCATGATGCCAAGAGCCGTGCCGGATTTGCGCTAGGCGCCGTAATAGCGGCAGAGTTTACCGCCGGAAAGAAAGGTTTCCTAGGCATGAATGACTTATTCAAATTCTAAACGTATTAGCTAAAAGATGAAGAAGTTCACGAAAAAACAATGGATCAAGTTTAGTATAGCGGCCGTATTATACACGTTGTTCGCTATCTGGATGCAAAACTTATGGTTACTGCTGGGATTAATCGTCCTAGTCGATATATTCTTGACGCACTACATCCCTTGGGGAGCTTGGAAACGGTCTAAGAACCCGGCGGTACGCAACGTATTGGAATGGGTGGACGATATCGTATTCGCGCTGGTAGCCGTTTATTTCATCAATTTGTTCGTCTTCCAGAACTATCAGATACCGAGTTCTTCCCTAGAGAAATCCTTGCTGGTAGGAGATTACCTGTTCGTCAGCAAATTAAGTTACGGCCCTCGCGTTCCGAACACTCCGATCTCCTTCCCGTTGGTACAAAATACGTTGCCTATCTTAAACTGCAAATCGTATCTGGATTGGCCGGAATGGGGCTACAAACGGGTGAAAGGTTTGGGCCACGTGAAACGTAATGATATCGTAGTGTTCAACTTCCCCGCAGGCGACACGATCGCCGTGAAAGTGCAAAACCCAGATTACTACTCCTTGGTCGAGGAGTACGGACGGGAACGTATCTTATTGGATAAGGCCACGTTCGGCGAGGTTATGTACCGCCCGGTCGACAAACGGGAGAATTACGTGAAGCGTTGTATCGGTATGCCGGGTGATACGCTCCAACTCATAGACAACCAAGTGTACATAGACGGTAAACCCGCCGAGAACCCGAAAGATATGCAGTTCAACTACTTCATCGAAACAGACGGTTCCCCGATCACAGAGGAGCAATTCCGCCTAATGGACGTAAGCAAGGATGACCGTATGCTGGCCTCCAGCGGCGGTTATTACCAGAACCTATTGTCATACCTAGGCTTTACGCCTAACGCGAACGGACAGTACAACCCGGTATATCGCCTGCCACTCACGAAAAAGGCCTTGGCGATAGCGGAGAAGTTACCTACCGTGAAGAAGGTTATCATCGAGCCGGAGACGTTGGGCGGCCCTACCTATCCGGTCGGATACAATACTGGCTGGACCCGTGATAACTTCGGGCCGCTTTGGATCCCGAAGAAAGGGGCTACCATCCCGTTGGACGAACGTAATCTGGCGTTGTACAGCCGTTGTATCAAGAATTACGAGAACAACACCTTGGAAGTGAAGGACGGCAAGGTCTACATCAACGGCAAGCCCGAGACTTCCTATACGTTTAAATACGATTATTACTGGATGATGGGCGATAACCGCCATAATAGCGCGGATAGCCGCTCATGGGGTTTCGTACCCGAGGATCACATTGTCGGCAAGCCGATCTTGGTTTGGCTATCCTTGGACAAGGATCGCAGTCTGTTCGACGGTGGTATCCGTTGGAACCGCCTGTTCCGTTGGGTGAAAACTTCGTATTATGACAATCCAACGATTCCTGATAGTTCTCATGAAATGGCTGGCAGCTTTCGCGCTAGCCGCGGGGATCGTCATGCTCATACGCCTTTTCTGCATAGAGTCCTATCGCATCTCCACGGACTCTATGGAAGAGGCTTTGCATAAAGGGGATTATATCCTAGTCAATAAAATACCGGGGAAGAATAAGCCCGTCCGGGGCAAGGTCGTGCTTTTTACCAGCCCGCTCTCTCGAGATTCAGCGGATGCTCCCTTATTCATCAGCCGATGCATCGGTATGCCGGGCGATACGATCCGGGTCAGCATGGACGGATATACGATAAACGGGCAGAAAATCCCCCGCTCTCCTCGCTCCCTCTGTTCCTATTTCATAACACTGAGCGCCAAGGAGACGTTCTTGGAGACGTTAGAGAAGTTGGACATCCCACTTAGGGATTTCAGGCAGGAAAGTTTCGGCTGTATGCTCAGCCTCACGGCTTTCGAGGAATATCAATTGAGGGAGGAATTGCCCGACGCCATAAACCGTCATTTTATCGGGGAACAAATGCAAGAATACATGTTGATCGTCCCCCGGAAAGACCGGGCTTACCCGCTGGACGCCGCCTCGCTCACCGCCTGCAAGGAGATCATCATGCGGGAGACGGATGGTAAAGCTTCCTTCCGTGACGGAAAGTTATATCTGGACGGGCGGGAGACTAATTTCTTCTTTTTCCAACAAGACTACTATTGGGTACTGTCCGATAATACCAACGAGGCGGTAGATTCCCGCCATCTCGGTTTCATACCGGCCGACCATATCGTCGGCAACGCTTGGCTCTGCTGGTACAGCCCCGACAAACAACGAATCTTTAAACCCGTTCATTAACATGCGACCTGTATATATAGCGACCGCCTATCTAGGCCCCATACAACAATATTGTAAGATGCTCCAATACCCGGAGGTCCGTATCGAGACCGCCGAGAATTACGTGAAGCAAACCTATCGTAACCGCTGCGTCATCGCCGCCGCGAACGGCCCACTCTCCCTATCCATCCCCATCGTCAAGCCGGATACCTTGAAATGCCAGACCAAGGACATCCGTATCTCCGACCATGGAAACTGGCGGCACCTACACTGGAACGCTTTGGTATCGGCCTACAATATGAGTCCGTTTTTCGAGTATTATGCCGATGACTTCGCTCCTTTCTACGAGAAGAAATACGAGTTCCTCCTCGACTTCAACGAGGAATTGCGCTGTCTGGTCTGTGACCTGTTGGATATGCAACCCGCAGTCGTCTACACCGACCATTATGAACCGGAGGTAGCCAACGATTTCCGGGAAACGATCCGCCCGAAACACGAAGGGGAAGATCCCGCCTTCTGCCCGGAACCTTATTATCAAGTATTCCGGGAGAAATTCGGATTCCTCCCCAATCTGAGTATTGCTGATTTGCTGTTCAATATGGGCCCCGAAGGACTCGTTACGTTACGGGCATCAATTACCGGATCTCTTTAATCGATTGTATCAAGGCTTCCATATCTTTCGGGAAGATATCTCCGATATTACCGATACGGAACGTATCCGCATCCGAGATCTTACCCGGATAGATCACGAAGCCTTTCTCCTTCAGCCGTGCGTAGAACGAGGTGAAATCGAAATCCGCGGAAGGATATAAGAACGAAGTGATAATAGGCCCTTGGGCATCATCGGGCAGCAAGGTCTTGAAACCCAATCCACGCATACCTTCCACCAATATCTGGTGATTCTCCTGATATCTCTTATAACGAGCCGTGATACCGCCTTCCTCGTTCAATTCCTTCATGGCTTGGTAGAAAGCGTGAACCACGTGCGTCGGAGACGTGAAACGCCATTTGCCTCCCCCTTTCTCCATCGCTTCCCACTGGGCATAGATATCTAAGGAAAGCGAGCGGGCATTCCCCTTCGTCGCCATCAATTTATCTTTTTGGGCGAGGATAAAGCCGAAGCCGGGAACTCCTTGAATACATTTGTTCGCGCTACTGACCAAGAAGTCGATACCTAAACCTTTCACGTCGATAGGGACACCGCCAAAGCTGCTCATCGCATCCACGATAAAGGTAATCCCCCGGCCCTTGATCACCTCGGCTACCTCCTCAATCGGATTCAACAAACCGGTCGTGGTCTCGCTATGTACCATTGAGAGATGCGTGATACCGGGATGTTCCTCCAAGGCACGTCGGGCTACCTCGCCGGTTACCAGTTCCGTCTCATGCAAAGAGACCAGTACGTAATTGATATGATAATAATCGGCGATCTGCGCCATACGTTTGCCATAAGCACCGTTAGCGAGGATCAACAATTTATCCTCCGGACGGACAGCAGCCCCGATCGTAGCCTCCACACAATACGTTCCGCTACCTTGCAGCAGGACACTGGTGTACTCATCCCCGTCCAGTCCCGCTATCGCCAGCAAGCCTTTACGGATCGGGGTAACGATACCCTCGTTATAATCCTTATCCCACGTACACCAATCTTGAAGCATGGCCTCACGCACCGTCTGCGACGTACTCAACGGGCCCGGTGTCAATAATAAATAGTTTCTCATATGATTGTTTTATTCTATTCGGTTATCAAGCTTAATTCCTGTTGTTAATCTTCTCGATGCAAGCGGGCAGCTCGGCGATCGTATCCAAGACGAAATGAGCCCCCGCCGCCAACATACGCTCACGCACCTCTTTCTTCAGAGATTCCCATTCTTCCGCCGGACGGCTGTTATATTCCTCCTCGCTCACGCCCATCTCGTTGCTACCGGTCACGATACCGACGCTCCATACCTTGGCGTTCACGCCCTCCTTAATATCAGCGATCGTATCTCCTACCTTCACCACTTGATCTACGGAAGGAATCGCTAAATCTATCATATTCTTATAGATCATATACGGGGCGGGGCGACCGGCCGGGACCTCGTTCGGTGTCACCAGATTATCTACCCTATATCCTTTGGCCTCGGCTCCGGGACGGACAATCTCCATCATCTTCGCCGTGTACCCGGTCGTAGAGCCGATCTTTATACCTTGCTCGCGAAGCATCGCCATCGTCTCCAAGACTCCCGGTATCGGAGTGGTGAAATCCTTCAAGGAAGCGAACAAATGTTTCTCGAAACTAGCGTACATCTCATCCACGTCCCCCTTGTTCCAGTCCCTCTTATACAGGGCACGGAACTTCTCGTTCACCTCCGGCATGCTCAAGATTGCCTTGATATGATCAATCTTCAAGAGACCCATCGGCTCACGGGCCTGCCGGTAAGTGATATCAATCCCTTTCTCTTCCGAGAATACCTTGAGAAAAGCGTTCAGCGGAGCGAAGCATCCATAATCCACGGCCGTACCGGCCCAATCCATAATGACACCTGAAATCTTCTTCATATTCTGTATGTATCGTATTTAATAATTTTCTTGTTTAAGCGATCGTAAGGACATTGTTTTCGGTAGGTTCAAGAGTTGCTATTTCCTCGCAGCCACATAAAGCGGTCTCCTTGCGATAGCGTTGCCGCAAATATACGAAGGAAGCGACAAAAGTGGCGCAGCAAAAGATCCCTACATATCCGGCAAGTTGGTTATAAAATACCGCCCAGTCCAATCTCGTACCCACGAATTCCTTTAGTACCAATACCAGTATCGTACCCGTGTACCCCAGAAAATCTGTTAAGACAATAAAGAAACCGACGTTTCCCCGTATCTTGAAACAAGCGATGAAGCGATCGAAGAAAATCGTCTGGAAGGTTAAGTAAGCCATATACAGGCAAAGGCTCTGCAAGAAAAGCCATGTCACCGGGCTCAATCCCATCCGCTCCTGCCCGAACGACACGAACGCCATGACCATCATGCCCGTAATAATCAAACCGTACAGGACTGAAAGCGCCTTAAAATTATCTTTCACGAGCACCATCAAACCAAAGATCGCCAAGATAGTCAAGGTCACCACGCTATCTATTTGCGTGAACAACCAAGGCGAGTAACCGGACATATCGATGATATTCACCAAGAAGTCCTCCTTGATATCCCGCAATACCACGATCGCTATATTCGCCACGAAAAGCATCGTCAAGAAAGGCATGAAATGCTTAAAAAGCTCCCAACGCTGCCGCCCGTTCAAGGTCTCCCGCTCCGACTTCAAGGCGATATCCTCCTCCGTAGGCTGTGGAAGTCGGTTCAGCGCATATCCCAACAAGGCTAGCAAAGGCAATGCCACCGCCCCGATCAAGGCGGGCATCCAGAACTCGCTGACCTGCCACGTATCCATTACGTACAAGCCGACAGACTTTGCCGTACCGGAACTGATCACCATACTTACGCCCAACAAACTAGCGAGGACATCCGTCATCCTACGTCCTTCTATAAAGCTGAAAATAATCCCCCACATACATCCCAGCGAAAGCCCGTTCAAGAACATCGCCGCTATATTATAAGGAGCCGAGAGCAACCCGAAGAATACCAACGAAAGTTCCGCCATCACCACGGACATCAAGATGAACCGCAAGCGCTCTTCCCGCCGCAACTCCGATATCAACTTAATTCCCATGAACTTCGACACCACGTACCCCAAGATCTGCACGATCGTAACCGCCACCTTATAGTCCATATTGAATACCTCCAGATCCTCGAAAGCGGCAGCCGTATAAGGCTTACGCAACATATATACCAAGGAATAAGAAAGCAAAGCGGCCCCTCCGGCCCATAGGATGAAGAAGAGATCGGAAACCCGCCTCCGGGATGTTTTATTTGTCTGTATCGCAGTGTCCATAATCTTCTGTCGTTTTATTTTCGAAGGCAAAAGTACAGCCGCCATGTTACAGACATATTACTG
>ERZ857882.4685-NODE-4685-length-11480-cov-2.604551_pt1 | contig 11480 bp, 8 predicted proteins | sample MGYA00519697_ERZ857882 | MGnify/ENA primary metagenome ERZ857882 (study PRJEB31778, sample SAMEA3449373) | human gut metagenome | biome: human gut; feature: human-associated habitat; material: faeces | place: United Kingdom | collected 2010/2012 ... | reverse complement strand
AGGGTAGCTTTGATTAATGACCGTCCTGTGGTAGGTGGTAATAACAGTTCGGAGATACGTGTCCATTTAGGAGGCCGTATCGAAGAAGGAACTTATAAGGAACTTGGCGGTCTGCAGAAAGAATTTGGTCCGGAAAAGGGAGGAAATGCACAACCTGCAGAATATTATGAAGACCAGAAGAAAATGGATTGGCTAGCAGGTGAAAAGAATGTGTCTCTTTTCCTGAACTTTCGTGCGATAGGGGTGACAAAGGAAGGTGATAAGATCACATCGGTTATTGTCAAACACATCGAAAGCGGTAAAGAACTGAAGTTCGAGGCTCCTCTGTTTTCTGATTGTACGGGAGACGGGACGATCGGTTACTTGGCGGGGGCCGACTACCGTATGGGGCGTGAAGGTCGTGACGAGTATGGTGAGAGCATCGCTCCGGAGAAAGCAGACAAGTTGACAATGGGTTCTTCCGTCCAGTGGTATTCTGTGGATAACAAGAAATCGAGCCCTTTCCCGGAGTTCAGCTATGGAGTGGAGTTTAACGACAAGAATTGTGAAAAGGTGATGATGGGAGAATGGACGTGGGAGACAGGTATGAACTTCGACCAGATCAAGGACTTCGAACGTATCCGTGATTATGGAATGCTGGTTGTCTATTCAAACTGGAGTTATCTGAAAAACCGTATGAAGGAAAATGACCAGTATAAGAACCGAAAATTAGGTTGGGTTGCTTATGTTGCCGGCAAGCGTGAATCACGTCGTCTGATGGGGGATTATATTTTAAAGGAAGACGATATCACGAAAAACGTGTCTCATGAAGATGCTTCTTTCGCCACGACATGGAGTATCGATTTACATTGGCAGGATCCGAAAAACAGTGAACATTTTCCAGGCAATGAGTTCAAAGCGGTGACAAAGCATATTCTGATCCATCCGTACGCCGTTCCGTATCGTTGTCTGTATTCTCGTAATGTGGACAACCTGTTTATGGCCGGCCGTAATATCAGTGTGACTCACGTGGCATTGGGAACGGTCCGTGTGATGCGTGCGACAGGAATGATGGGAGAGGTAGTAGGTATGGCTGCATCATTGTGTAAGAAATATGATGTGACACCTCGTGGTGTTTACCGTTCGCATCTGGAAGATTTGAAGACATTGATGAAAGAAGGTGTGAATAAGAAAGGGCTACCGAATAACCAGCGTTATAATGAAGGCGGTATGTTGAAAGACAAACCGGTTGTCCAATAATCAGAAAAGTATGGTGTGTGTCAAAATGTACTTGTCTCTGCGTCAAGCGTGGGGATAATCACATTTTGACACACATCTTTTTAATATATGCCCATAAAACTATTGCAAGTTTAAAAAGCCATGAAACATAAAGCTCTTTATTTATATCTGATATTATTTTTTTTATTGTGCTGTTCCGTTACTACCACCGGACAAGAGAAAAAACAGGAACGGTTTACCTTGATGGGATTAGGTGATTCTATTACGGAAGGAGCGGATTTCTTCACTTGCTATTTGTATCCACTTTGGGAAAAATTATTTACAGCCGGGTATCAGTTTGATTTTATCGGCCCTCGTGAGAGTAAATGTCGGATCGGGACGCTTAATCATTGTGGTTTCAGCGGTAAGAATGTGGAGTTTCTGGAGTCGAAGATCGACAGCCTTTACCGGCTTTATCCGGCAGATATTGTATTGCTCCATGCCGGTCATAACCATTTTGCGGAAGAGAAACCTATTCCCGGAATGATAGCTTCTTACAAGTCTATTATCAACAAAATACAGGCGATCAATCCGAATGTCCGTATTTTGATTGCCCAGGTAATACCAAGCGGGAAACTACCTAAATATTCGTATATCCCGGAATTGAACGAGAAGATTGCGGAAATGGTTGCCGGATTAAACTCCGGACAGGTCTTTTTGGTCAATCAGGCTCAGGGATTTAACTGGCAAGACTATACGGTACACGATAAAGTACATCCGAATAAGGCTGGTGCGGAGAAGATGGCGACTGTCTGGTTCGAGGCCTTAAAGAAAGTACTGGCTTCATCGGAGACGGTGTTCTCTCCTGAAATCGTTCGGTATAAGACATTAGAGGATGGAGATTCCCTGGCACTTCACATCTTCAAGCCCCGGAATATGCAGGCTGGGGAAAAAAGGCCGGCTATTGTATACTTCTTCGGAGGAGGTTGGAAGTTAGGTACTCCGATTCAGTTTTATCGTGAATGTGCTTATTATGCTTCAAAAGGAATGGTTGCTGTATCGGTTGATTATCGTATCGGATATCTGCACCATTCTACTCCGTTCGAGAGTTTTGAGGATGCCAAAGATGCGATATGTTGGTTGCGTAGCCATGCTTCGGACTATCAGCTTGATCCGGACAAGATTGCCGTAGCCGGTGGTTCTGCCGGTGGACATCTGGCTGCCGCACTCGGAACGATCGGGAGTGATGAGACTGTTCCGGCGGGTTACAGGCCGAACCTCTCCGTGTTATATTATCCGGTTATAGACATGGTTTCGCGAGGTTATGGTTTTCCGGAAATAAAAAGGGATTTTGAAAAAATTTCACCGATCCATCATGTGTCGGAAGCAACTCCCTCCACTCTTATATTGCTTGGCACGAAAGATCCTATCGTATCGGTCGAAACGATCGAGGCCTATCAAGATAAACTTTTGCAGAAGGGAGTGGATTGTGAACTCCATCTCTTTGAAGGTGCCGGGCATCCGATCTTTCTATACAGAAAGCCGCTTACGGAAGAGTATTATAAGGTTCGAAAGTTGACGGATGATTTTTTGAAAAGACAGGGATTCCTGTAGTATTTGATGGATTACAATAGTATGGATTATCCTGCCCAGCGTGACTTTGTAAAAGAGTTGGCTGTCACTTGCCGGAAAGCCGGATTGGGCCTGTTTATTTATTATTCGGTGGGTATAGATTGGCATCATCCCTACTTTTTGCCAAATACGATGTATGATCCGGCTCGTCCCCACTATAAAGAGGTTCCTGAGTCTTACAGATTCCGTAATGTGGAAGATTTTAAGCATTATCTGAATTATGCAAAAACGCAAATAATGGAATTGTGTACTCAATATGGGCCGATTGCCGGTATATGGTTTGATACGGTTGGAGGAGTGTATCAGTATTCTGAACTTTTTAATATTCAGGAAATATATGATATGATTCATCAGATTCAGCCTCATGCATTAGTCGTGTTTAAAACAGGTGCGAACGGTAATGAGGATTTTATAACCGGAGAAAGAGAAATGGGATCATTGGCTCCTTTAAAAGTGTCGGATTACCTAAAAAGGTACAGGACGCTGCCGATTTTTCTTGGGAGAGCAATAAAGAAAAGCCGGCTGAGTTGAACATCCCGATCCAGGCTTTAGGGTGGGCATATCATACTTCTTCGCGACAACGGCAGAAATCGGCTGAAGAGGTTATGGAGCTATTGAGATATTGCGCAGATATGAATGCTAATTTATTGTTGAACATTGGCCCTCGTCCGGATGGAACCATTCTGGAAGAGAATATTCAGACCTTGGAAAAGGTTGGTAGGCAATTGGAGAAGGATGGTTTTCCAAAATTGAATACGAAATCGTATATGGACTTCCGTATGAAAGCGAGATAGACGGTTCAGACAGAAAAAGAAAATCAGACTGCTAATTAATTTATACCAAATAAATTACCGTAAAAGGAAGTGTGTCAAAATGTACTTGTCCCCGCGCTTGACGCACTTCCTTTTTTGATGATTTCTCAAATTGATATATTAGACGACTAATTATCTGTCCGCTCGAGAAGAAGGCGAATATGGATAATTAACAATTCATATTGACACCGAGAGATAATCCCAATCATGCTGCATTTTGGATGGCCATCGTCTTATGATGAAGAGCCCGAAAAATTGCCAGAGTGAAAGCGGCATGTGGAACCTGTTGGTGGATAAAACTGATTGCTGGCTGGAAGCATCCGGTTCTGCAATGTTTGCCTATGCTATGATAATGGAGGTGAAAAAAGGTTGGCTGGATGCTGCCGAGTATGGTCTGGTGGCATGGAAGGTATGGAAACTTTTTCGTAAAGAGGTCTGTTTTTGGGGAGTAAGAGACAGGCCTCTTTTTTATGGTCATTCTTAAAATATAGTCGGAATTTTTTTTGTGCTTGGAATTAAATGAGTACTTTCGGGCTCATATATATAATTTTTAGAGGGTAATTGTTGAATTAATAATCTTATTTTTAATATTATAACTATGATGAATGATGTACCTGTCCTTGATAAAGAAATGTCGACAACAGGAAAAAACTTATCTGATAGTATTGTGGAAAAATATGCTTTTGTATTTCAATCCTGTGATGTTGATATGAAGTTGCTGGTGGAGAATAAAGTCTCGCATTATCCTGCTTCAGATGTATTATTGAAAAAAGCTCGTTTCCTGTATCGGAATCAGGAGATTGGATGGATCGAGGCATTGGCTGCTTTTCAGGAAAAACATGGAGATTGCCTGGCCTTGGATGGAAAGGATGCCGCTAAAGCTTTAGAGAAGGCCTTCGACCTTTGCCGGTGGATGGGAGAGGAATCGGACTATTTGCAAACAGTATACCAGAGGAGGGCGGATGAAAAAAGAACCGAACTGTTTGACAGGATGGATCGTCTTTCTTTGAAACTGAAAGTTTGCCGTTGCTTGTCGGAAGGAAAGACGAATGAATATCTGAAGGCTGTTTTGCGTAAGTTGGAACAGAGTGGAAACATTTGGCATGTACATGACGAGATCCTAAAAATATATTATCTGCTGTCATACGATTTGACTGGTTTTTCCCAGAATCTTCCGGTACTGATCGATATCGTTTGCAGGCTGATTACCAATGGTCTGATGACAGAAGAGGAATGCAGTGATTTTTCCGGCGTATTGAAACGGAAAGCAAAGGAGATGGATGATAAGGTATCTGAATATTGGTTCTCCGATGATTGGGACACGCTTCATCCTCTGATAACCGAGTCGGTCCGTTTGCATACTTTTGTCTTCTTGATCTGCGGACAATGTCGGCAAAAGGAGGATGACCTTTCACTGATTGCTGCCCGTATATGCCGTTATCTTTCCCGTATACCATCACCGTATAGTGAACTGCTGAAAAATAAGTCATATACTTTGCTCACTGGCGAGAATACATTGGGTGACCGTATCCAGTGGGAGCATCTCCAACATTTTGATGAGATAAAGATCTTGGAACGTCTCATCATGCTACAAGCAGATGATAAAGCATGTCTTTTCCAGGAAGATAGTAAAAAGTGGAGGCAATGTCGAAATGAAAAAAATATGATCACCCTTGATAACGATGGGTTTACGTTGAGCCCATTGGTTGAATTGGGATGTAACTCGTGGAAAGGGCGTAAAGACCGGGCTACTGTGTTGAAAAACCGTTTGTTTGTCGCTTCTTTTAGCCGGTTATCTTTGAATTTTGATGCTTGTAAGAATATCCGTGATTTCCGTTCATATTGGAATCTGGTAGCGGAAGATTATCCTTTGTCGCAACCAATGTCTTCTCCGGCTTTTGTGGATACCGGATCAGATGAGAAAGAGATTGAGATACCAGAGATCGAGATGGAAGAGGAAGAGGTGGAGACAGACCATTTTCTGCGTCCGGATCAACGGGTCAAGGTCCGGATCCTGCATATCGACAAGGAAGACATGTCTCTGAAGATGGAAATTATAGATGCCCCATACCGGGGAATGAAGGCCTGTTTGCCATTCGCTTACATAAATTCATGCTATTATATCATCCCTGGTTTTATGGATATGTTTGTTGTCAACGAGATATTCCGTGCGAAAGTAAAGAGCGTGGAAGGAAGTGAAGTCAAGCTTTCCCTGATACAGGATTTCAATGAATATATGTATCCGGATTGTGTCAGGAAGAAAAATGTAATCGGGAAAGTGATCGATATTGCAGAAGGCAAAGTCTGGTGGTTGCTTTCTACCGGCATGACGGCAACAACGACTAATCCCCATAAGAAGTATAAGGCCGGTAACTTCTATAAGGTGGAATATGGAGGTTTATCGGCGGACAAATTGAAAAATACGATCAAAGTGCTGTCCCATATCCCATTTCCAGACGAAAAAGGTTTTTATAATAATGTATTGGAAAATTTGCGCAGTTTCTTTTTCTTCATGACGAAAGAAGTGCTGAAAGTCAATAAAGACAAGGAAGAGTTGCAACGTTTGAAAGAAAAAAACAATCCTTTCTTCGTCGCTTTCCAAAGCCTAAATCTTGAAGTTCCGGAGAGTGCTCTTGATGAATCGGCTCAGACTGATGAGATGCCTGAAAGTGAAAGTAAAACAGTAACTCCCGATTTATATGACGAGTCGGATAGGATAACGGTGAGCCAGTTGAAGGAACTCATTTATTGTGTAGATTCGTTGATAGGCGACAGCGAAGATATATGTGGATGCTTCAATGCTTATAATGTCCTGATATTTTTGTGCCGTTTTGTGGGAAACAAAGAATTGGCTGATTATTACGGGCTTTGTTCCGACTATATCTATTGGGTTAATTCACTGGACTCCGAATTATTGAAAAACAGAGAGGGAGTTGAATGCCGGCAAACTTTTAAGGGATTGTCGGATCGTATGGAAGCGTTGGATATGGACCGGTACAGCTTGCGTTTGCGTAATAACAAACAGGTTATACGAGTATTACAGACTTGGTTCGACTCCCGTCCCCTGACTTCCGTCCAGTCCGATTTGCAATCGTTTATGCAAAATAAAAACCGTACGGTAGCTGAGCTGGCACGCTATTTTAATATCATGTCCTATCTGAAAGAAAAGGATGATGACCTGCAGGAACTGATTTGCGAGAATATTAATGTTTTGCTTGGTTGTAAAGTCTGGGAGAAAAAAACTAGAGTGTACATACCCGTATTTTTCGGCCATGAAGGAGTAGAAAAAGAATTTAAGACATCTGCATTTATCCATGCCGACAAAAACGCGACAGAGGAGCAGAGCCTTGTCCTGGCTCGTGTGATTGCATCGTTCATGAATACGGAAGGGGGAACACTTTATATCGGAGTCAATGATCAGGGATATCTGACCGGATTGGACCAGGAGTTAAGGTTTGCTCATAATGACAGCGATGTTTACCTTCGTTCTGTCAATCAAAATGTGATCAGGCTATTAGGTAAAAAAGAAGATCGGGATCGTTATCAGGCGTATATACGTTGCCGTTTGTATGAATATGAAGACGGACGTCTGGTTTTGGCGTTTCGAGTAGCGCCAATCAATGAAGTGGTAGAGGTGAAAGGTGAAGTATATACGCGTTCTGCCAGTTCCAATCTGATCAAACCGGTTGGCAACGTGGCGGATTTTGTCAAGTTGCGCCATCGGCAAAAGCTGGATTCTGTTCCTAAGATGCCGGAGTTTCCTGCGTATTTTAGTGCAGAACGGAATGAATATATTTTTGATAAACGTTCTGTAGTCCCTGAAATGACAGCGGTTCAAGAGGTGGAAGCGGTTGCTCCGGTTTTGTCCGTAAACGAAGAAAATGTCCAGGAAAAGGCTTTGCGCACTAAAAATGCAAACACTCAAATTAATTTAGGAATCCGGACATCAGCTCTGCGTTGCAATCCTTTGCAAAAGATGCATGACCTGGGATACACGCCCAACCATGTCTTTGTCTCCTTGTTTAAAAATGGCAAAATAGCCTATTCCGTAAGTCCCAAGATCGGAAAGTGGGGAGGAGAAGGGGGAAGTGTTATTTTCTCTTATAACCCGGAAGACAAGGAAGATTTGCTGGTTACGGTTTTTAAGAATGGCGAAGTAGGCCTGTCCAATCTGAAAAAGGGAATGTCACAACCGAATATGCTTTTTGCTTTTGCCGGTTCGATTGATGATATACTATTTATTTCTCCGGCTCGTAGTACTGATTATCTGTTATTGATTTCGGATAAGGAAGGTGAAAAGCGTTACCGCATTGTCCCACTCGATATGCTTGAAAAATCAATGTCTATACAACCCAAGAGCAATCTTGTCCTTGTACCGGAAAAAGGCATTTTTGTTTTTGCCGAGATCTTGATACCGGAACTGGTGAATAGCCTTGATGATGAGAAATCATTGCAGGATACTTTCGATCAATATTGTGCCGGACGTCTGTGGGAGCATAATTCCTATATCAAGAATGTAGATAAGATCAGCAATTTGTGCAATGTCCCTTTTTAACTTGTTTCTTTTCTAAACTGAAGCCCCAGAAATATCCCTCCCGGCAGCAATATGATCCCAGCTGAAACGAGTAGGGCAACCTGGAGCGAATACATGTCATTCAGCCAACCGATAAAGGGGGCGATAGCGGCGAACATCAGGCGGATTATGAAGTTGCGGATGGAAAGCACTGTCGCCCTCATGTCGGAAAAAGTCATTTGGTTGATGTATCCTTTGAGGATGGGGGTGGCAAAACCGCGGAAGATATAAAAGACGAACAAGATGGCAAGGCCGGCGTACGTAAGGTTGAAAGCCAGGGAGACATATCCGCCGACTATAAAAACGAGGATCAGGATTCCCATCTTACGCGGACCGAAGTAGTTGTCCACCCGGTCGGACCAGAGAGCGGCGAAGCCGACCGTCAGATTCAGTACCGTCCAAATAACGCCATACCAGGAAACGGGAGTTTTCAGATACATTAAAACCGGTTGTACGAACCAAGCCATCGTGAGAGTCGCTGCCCCGATTATACCTGAATACATGATATTGTAGCAAAGTTGCTTGTTCGTTATCAGCGAATATCTGATGATCCGGACAATCTCGTTTACCGGATTCTGTATTTTATTGGAACGGTTGACCTCCTTAAGCGCGAATGCTGCCGGAATACCTGTAAATGCAATCACAGCCTGCGCATAAAAAGGAAGACGAAGGGAATAAGTCGCCAATAAACCACCAAAGATACCTGCCAGCGCTTCAGCGAAGTTGCCGATCATCGTGATCCGTCCTTCATATCGTAAGTATAAATTTTCTTTCTTGTATTGGGCGGTAGTATCGTATAACAGAGCGGAATCTGCACCATTTACCAATGTCTGTCCTGTCCCCAACAAGATTTCAGCGAAAAGAAAAGCCGTGAATGTCGAGGTGAACGAATAGCATAGATATCCGAAGAAGAAAAGGATACATCCTAATATTAGACATTTGCGGCGTCCCCAAACATCAGCCAGATAGCCTGAAGGGATCTCCAAGGCTACGGCTGCTATCGAATAGACACTCTTCAGGATAAACACATCCTGCAATCCTAATCCGTGTTTTTCGTAAAAAAGCACGATGATAGGCATAACCAATGTGAACCATTTGGATAGTTTGATCAGATAAAGAGCGAGTATATTCCGTTTCATGTTTGCAAAAGTACAAAATATATGAAATATCCTTGTGGGACGTCAATTGCATTTCCGTGAACTAGTTTCGATGTTTTACCCATCAGGAGTGTCTAATTATTGTACACCATTGTCAAATAATTGGACACTTAAAAAAATGATTGTGCTTTTATCTATTTGTATTTTAGCTCGTTGACTCTTTTGGCACGCTTTTTGAATTTTAATGGACGGAATATAATAAATACGCGATATGAAAAACTTGAACATAGCATTACGTTCGCTTTTTAAGAAAGGAAGAAGTAATGGGATAAAGATTTTATCTCTGGGAGTCGGACTGGCGATGGGACTTGTCCTGATATCGAAAGTGTGTTTTGAACGTTCGTTTGATAAGTTTTATCCGGACAGCGACCGTATTTATCGGTTGCACGAAAACATCATCCGGGATGGTGAATATAAGTCCTACGGGCAGGTGAGCGGAGGCGTGGCTACAGCTATGCAAGTCGAGATACCGGAGGTTGAAAAAGCAACTCGTTTGACCTATATCGGGGGTGACAAGGAGTTGTTCAAGACACAGGATGGAAACCGTTATTCCGCCCGTTATGTCGTGATGGGCGATACGAATGTTTTCGATCTGTTGCCGCGTCCTATCCTGATCGGTGATCCGAAAGAGACTTTGTCCCGTCCGGGATATGTGATGATCTCGAATCGCATTGCCAAACTGTTGGGAGGTGCAGAACAGGCAGTGAACAAGGAATTTGAATTTGAATCCAGTCCAGGACAAACCTATACGATAGGAGGTGTGTTTGAAGATGTACCTGAAAATTCCCACTTGCGTTTTGAGATTGTTGCATCTTTGGAAGGTATGAGCAAGTGGAGTCGTGAAAATTGGCTGGGGAATGACCGTTATCTGGGATATGTAAAACTTTATCCCGGCACTGATCCGGAAAGCCTGACGACTGCCATTCGTGAGATGCAAGGACGGCATTGCGATCTGGAAGAGGTGAAAAAAGAACTTCTGAAAGTGAATAACCTTGCCGTAGAAGGAAAGCCGGAAGATATGGTGATCACTTCTCACATTTGCAGAGGAAACTATCACTCTACATTTTTTACAAGTGGTCCGTATGATACAGTAGCAGACTATGTATTTGCAAAGGAAAATGTAGACGCATTATTCCTGGAATATGATGATGCAAGATCAGGAGGATTTGCACCGCTTGCAAAAGTTTCAGAGGATAAGAAAGTCGTTCTGGGACTGGTCACAACTAAGTCACCGGAACTTGAAGACAAAGAAACCGTGATCAAAAGAATCCATGAAGCAGAAAAGTATATTCCGCTTGAGAGATTGTATTTAAGCCCGCAGTGTGGATTTGCATCCTGTGAAATTGGTAACAAACTGACAGAAGAAGAGCAGTGGGCAAAATTAAAACTGGTGAAAGAAATCGCAGAAGAGGTATGGAAGGACGCATAAGACCATACATACCGAAGTATCAAACAGCAGATTTACAATACGCTGCTCGAAGAAAAAAGGAATCCCAAAGATCACATTGATCCGGGATTCCTCTTTTTCTGTTCTCGTTATTCATTTAATCTACATGATACACATAATTCTCTTTACGAGGCTTCGCTTTCGGCACATCTCCGGCCGGATATCCGAGCACGCAGTGTCCGATGCCTTCATAATCACCTTCTACGCCCCATTTTTTCAAAAGAGCCTTACCTTCTTCCGATGCAAAGACTTCTTTCGCCCGGTGGATCCAGCAGCTTCCGATTCCAAGAGAAGCGGCAGCATTCATCAGATTGCCCATGACAAGGCTTCCGTCATAGATATGTGTCGGTCTGTTCTTATCAGCTAATACAACCAGGACAACCGGTGCTCCGTAGAACGGATCTGTATCAGTTCCCATGACATCCGCATTCATTTTGGAAAGCTGATCGCGGGTGGCTTTGTCTGTAACGGCAACAATAACCGGTGACTGCATTCCCATGCCGGTTGCGGCATAAGTGCCTGCTTCAAGAATTAGATCCAGATCTTCTTTCGGGATCATGTCCGGTTTGTAACCGCGTACACTGCGGCGTTCGATCATGTTTTTAATACTTTCGTTCATAAATCAAGACTCCTTTGAAATAAAGTGAAAAATAAAATTTCAT
>ERZ857882.4675-NODE-4675-length-11504-cov-3.687396_pt1 | contig 11504 bp, 9 predicted proteins | sample MGYA00519697_ERZ857882 | MGnify/ENA primary metagenome ERZ857882 (study PRJEB31778, sample SAMEA3449373) | human gut metagenome | biome: human gut; feature: human-associated habitat; material: faeces | place: United Kingdom | collected 2010/2012 ... | reverse complement strand
CTGACGAAAAATCCATTCGCCAGCCGACCACCTCATTTGCGCGGTGTTACCTTAACTTGCTGTTTTTATGGAATATGCCTTATTGGTTTCTTTCGATGCTCCCGTCGCGTCTGCGGACGCGAAGTTGTTCCTTTCTGGCGCGCCAGAAAGGAACCAAAGAGCGCCCAGAGGGGGCTGAAGAGGGTGCAAGTCTGGACTTCAGCCCCCTCTGGACTCCCCCCGCCATCAAAGTTTCTTGCGGGCGGGAGGTGCTTTTCGGCTGGCTTGCTTGATTTCTAACCTATAAAGGCGTGATTTCGTGAATAATTTTACTTTCCCAGATTAGTGGCAGCCGCCGCAAGAGGCGCAGTTGCCGGTGCAGCCGGAGGTGGACTGACCGCCTTTGTCGTCTTCCGTTTCGCCGGTGACAACAAGGCGCAGGATGCGGTTCACGTTGTCCATCATGTCCTGATACTTCTTCTGCGCGTCCCGCATGTCGCGGATGATGGGGCAGTCGTTCATCGCCTGCTGCACGTCTTCCAGTTCCTGCGCGGCTTCGGCAAGCTGCGACGGGTCGATGTCCGGCTTGCGCATCGCCTGTTCGACCGCCGTGCGCTTTTCCATGTAGGCGGCAATCGCCTTCGTCGCGTCTTCGTCCTGCGTCACCTGCTCTTCCAGCGCGTGCATGTGCTGGTAAACGTCGCTGTTCAGAATGGCTTCCGCCAGCTTCTGCGCGCACATCATAACTTCTTTCATATTGATTGTCCTTTCTGATTTGCTGCCGGGTTAGATTCTCTCGCCCGTGAGCGTGTTGTTCTTCGCGCCCACAATCTTCACGCGGACGATTTCGCCCACGTCGCTTTCCGTGCCGGGGAACGTGACGGACAGCCCGTGCAGCCCGTGGCCGGACACATCCGTGTCGCTGCGGCGGCTGAGTCCCTCCACCAGCACCTCTTCTTCTGTGCCGATGAACCGCTTGAGCGCCTTCTTCTGGCATTCCTCCTGCACCTTCAGCAGTTCCTGAATGCGGCGGGAGGACACGTCTTCCGGCACTTGGTTCGGCATTTTCGCCGCGCCCGTGCCCGTCCGGGGCGAATAGATGAAGGTGAACGCGCTGTCATAGCCGACCTCGCGCACAAGGGACAGTGTGTCCTGAAACTGCTCCTCCGTCTCGCCGGGGAAGCCGACGATAATATCCGTCGTCAGGCCGATAGCCGGAATCGCCTCGCGCAGCTTGCGCACGCGGTCAAGGTACTGCGCGCGGTTGTAGTGGCGGTTCATCCGGCGGAGGATTTCATCGTTGCCGTGCTGCACCGGCAGGTGGAACTGCGGCAGGATGTGCTTGGAATGCGCCATCACATCAATCAGCTCGTCGGACAAGTCCTTCGGATGGCTGGTCATGAAGCGGATGCGCGGGATGCCCACATCATCCAGTGCCTTGAGCAGCTGGGCGAACGTGACGGGCGTTTGGAGTCCCTTGCCGTAGCTGTTCACATTCTGCCCCAGCAGCATGATTTCCTTCACGCCGCTGTCCCGCAGGGCTTCGGCTTCCGCCACAATCGCGCTCATTTCGCGCGAACGCTCCCGCCCGCGCACATACGGCACGATGCAGTAGGTGCAGTAGTTGTCGCAGCCGTACATAATCGTGATATACGCCGCGTCATGGCGCAGGCGCTGCACGGGCAGACCCTCGGCAATCGTGTTCTGCTCCTCCACCTCCACCACCGCGTGGTCGCTTTCCAGCGCTTTGAGCATCAGTTCCGGCAGGCGGTACAGGTTCGCCGTGCCAAACGCCAAATCCACAAAGCGGTACTGCTTCAAAATCTTCTCCGCCATGCCGGGCTGCTGAATCATGCAGCCGCACACGCCAATCATCAGGCGCGGATTCTTCTTGCGCACTTCCTTGAGCCACGTCACGTTGCCCAAGGCGCGGCGCTCGGCGTTGTCGCGCACGCAGCAGGTGTTAAACAGCACAAAATCCGCCGATTCGCGGTCGGCGGCTTCCTCCATGCCCATGTCGCGCAGCATTCCGGCGAGGATTTCGCTGTCGTGCGCGTTCATCTGGCAGCCATAGGTCACAACGTGGTAGCTCTTGGGAGCATCCGGCATCAGGCGAATCTGCTGAATATACTGCCGCTGCTCTTCCAGCTGTTCTTCTGAAATGATGACAGGCTTTCTGTCACTCATGGGCTTCCTCCTGTTTTGCAAGCATTTCCCGCAGCGGCGGACGTGAACGCTTGCGCGTCATTTCCACCAAACCGAGGGAGGTCAAACCGTGAATCACCGTCTTTACGCGGTCGGACGCGAACGCTTCTTCCAGCGCGTCCAGCACCATCTGCCGGTGTTCCGGGGTCTTCATGTCAATCATATCAATGATGATGATGCCGCTCAAATTCCGCAGGCGCACCTGCCGCGCAATCTCGCCGCACGCTTCCAGATTCAGCCGCAGCACGGTGTCCTCCAACTCGCGCTTGCCGGTGAATTTGGCGGTGTTGACGTCAATCACCGTCATCGCCTCGCACGGGTCGATGACCAGCGTACCGCCGCTGCTGAGCCACACGCGGCGCTCCTGCGCTTTTTTTAGCTGCGACTCGATTTTGTAGATGGTCAGCAGATTGTCAGGAATCACCTGAACCGGCGCAATGCCCGCGGCTTTTTCCGCCACCGCCGGGTCGTCCGTCACAATTTGGTCAATCCCGCGCGGACGATAGTCATCCAGCACGGCTTCGAGCGTGCTTCGCGGCTGCATCAAGACGGACGGCACATGCGCGGTCGGCGCGGCGCGGCGAATCTGCTCCCACTGCTGGAACAGGCGCTCCGCTTCCGCCGCGAGTTCTTCCTCCGGCGCATTCTCCGCCGCCGTGCGCATCACCAAGCCGAAGCGCTCCTGCGCAATCGCCCTGCCAGTCTCCTTCAGCGCCTTCCGCTTGCCATCCTCCGTGATTTTGGACGACACGCCAACCATGCGGCTCATGGGCGTGAGCAGCATCGTCTCCCCGCACAGGCTGATGTCACGCGTGAGGAACGCGCCCTTGACGCCCTGTGCTTCCTTGCGAATCTGCACAATGACCGCGTCGCCCGTTTTCGGGTAGGACAGCCCCGTGTTCTTCTCTTCCAGCGGCAGAAAGCCGTTTTTCTCCTGCCCAATATCGACGAACGCTGCCTTCATCCCCGGCACAATGCGCTCCACGCGCCCCAGCAGCACCGCTTCCGCCGTGTCGCCCTCCTGCGGGAAAAAGACTTCCGCCAATTGCCCGTCTTCCAATATGCCAATCAGCGGCTTTTCGCCCTGATGCACAAGCAATGTTCTCATAGGTTCTCCAAGGGCGTCAGTTCGCCGTTTTCATCCCGACCCAGCAAGCCGTTGCGGATAATCAGCGCATCCGGGGCGTTTTCCAGCCCGCAGAAGGTGCTAAGCGCACTTAACAGCATATCCGGCTTGCACGCCAGCGTCTCCGTCAGCACCATGACGGCATGAATCGCCGTGCCTTCGCCGGAGAGCGACACCAGCAGCGGGCGGATGTCCGTTTCCTTCATGCCGGATTTCGTGCGGCGCATGGCGAGAATGCTCGTCTGCTGGAGAAAATCAGGAATCGCCGCAATCATCTTTGCCGCCGCGTTCGCATCCGCAATGTTCAGCGTGTAATCCGCCGCCTGCACGAGCGCCATCATCGCCGGGTGCTTGTCATCCAGCGCACGGGCGAAAGAAAGCTGCAAATCCGGCGGCAGGGCACGGTTCATCTGCTGGAGGAAATCATCCGGCGACACCTCACGCGCCATCGTCACATCCAGAATTTCCTTTTTTCCCGCCGCACCGGTGGACAGCGCCGACGCGAACGTCAGCAGAATATGCGGATTATACCCATTGGAATACGCCACGGGCAGCCCCGAACGGCGCAGCGCCCGCATCATCGCCCGCTGAATATCCAGGTGCCCGATGTGGCGCAAGCGGATGCCCTTTTCAAACACAGCCATTATCCGCAATATTTGCACACCCCTTTGAAGCGCTGCAGGCCGCAGCCGTTGCAGCCCTTGCGGCAGTCCTTGGTCGTCTGCGCCTTTTCCGCCTTTTCCTTCTCGCGCCACAGGAACTCCTTTGTCACGCCGCAGTCAATCACATCCCACGGCATGATTTCGTCCTTCTCGCGGCGGCGGTAGGCATAGAACGCCGGGTCAATGCCCAGCTCGGCAAAGGCCTCGCGCCACATGTCGTACTTGAACAGCTCTGTCCAGCCGTCGAGCATACAGCCCTTCTGATACGCGCGGAGAAGCACCTGCCCCATTCGGCGGTCGCCGCGGGCAAAGCAGGCTTCCAGATAGCTCAAATCCGACTCATGATAATTGAACGTGACGCCCTTGATATGCAGCTTCTCGCGCAGGTGGCTCTGCTTCTCGCGCACCATCTCCTGCGTGTCCTGCGGCTCCCACTGGAAGGGCGTGAAGGGCTTGGGCACAAACACGGACGCGCTGCACACCACGCGCAGTCCCTTCGCGCGCTCGCCCCTCGGCACGGCAAAGTACGCATCAACGACCTTTTTCGCCAAATCCGCAATGCCGTCCAAATCCTCGGTCGTCTCCGTCGGCAGACCCATCATGAAGTACAGCTTGACGCTGCTCCATCCGCCGTGGAAAGCGTCGGAGACTTTGCTCATCAGGTCTTCTTCCGTCACGCCCTTGTTGATGACGTCGCGCAGGCGCTGCGTTCCGGCTTCGGGCGCGAACGTCAGGCTGGTTTTCTTCTCCTTCTGCGTCGCCTCCAGCGAATCCTTCAGCACGCTGTCCAGGCGCAGCGACGGCAGCGAAATCGACACATGCTTCTCGTCCAGACGGCGAATCAGCTCGCGAATCAGCTCCGCCAGACAGGTATAGTCGCCGGAAGAGAGGCTCGACAGGCTGATTTCCTCATACCCGGTCGTGTTTTCCAGCTGCTGCGCCAGCTCCACCAGATGCTCCAGACTCCTCTCGCGCACCGGACGATACAGGATACCCGCCTGACAGAAGCGGCAGCCGCGCGTGCAGCCGCGCATGATTTCCAGCATGATGCGGTCGTGGATAATCTCCATATACGGCACGGGGATTTCCGTGGGATAGAACGCCTTGTCCAAATCGGGGATAATCGCTTTCAAGACCTTTTCGGGCGCTTCGGGGCAGTTCGGCTTCATGGACGCAATCGTGCCGTCCGCGTTATACTGGACGTCATAGAGCGCCGGGACGTACACGCCGCGGATGGCGCACAGGCGCTTGAGGATCGTCATGCGGCTCGCGCCCTCTTCGCGCCCCTGCATGATGACGCGGTTGAGGTCGAGAATCTGCTCTTCGCCGTCGCCGACCATGAACGCGTCAATAAAATCCGCCAGCGGTTCGGGATTGAACGCGCACGGCCCGCCCGCAACCACAATCGGGTCTTCCTCCCGGCGATTTTCCCGCAAAAGCGGAATGCCGCCAAGCTCCAGCATCGCCAGAATGTTGGAGTAGCTCATTTCATATTGCAGCGTAAAGCCCACGACATCAAAGGCGCTGAGCGGGCTGCGGCTTTCGAGCGTGAACAGCGGAACATTTTCCTGCTTCATCAGGTCCATCATGTCCACCCACGGCATAAACGTGCGCTTGGCTGCGGCCATATCCACCCAAGGCGAAAAGACCCGCTCGCACCAGGCATCTTCCCTGCCATTGATGGTATGATAGAGAATCTTCATGCCCAGATGGGACATGCCGACCTCATAGGTATCCGGAAAGCAGAACGCAAAATGCAGCTTCGCGCTGTCCCACGGCTTGAGCTGCGTATTCATTTCCCCGCCGGTATAGCGCGTCGGCTTCTGCACCTGATCGAGCATCCGGGCGATGGCTTCTTGGTTGATTTCGGGTTGCAAAGTGGAAGTACCTCCTTAACCGTACAGCGCAGAATTCGCGCTCATTATAATGTATCATTTTTCGCGGTCAAGGTCAACTGTTTGTCGGATGAAAATTTTGCCGCCGCCTGATTTTTGGCAAAAAACAGCCGTTTTTTGGACTTGACAAGGTGCAGCACATGGCATATAATGGTTTTACAAAATCTGTACGGGAGGTCGTTTTCCATGCGCAACAAACGGATTCTGTCGTTTTTGGTGGCACTCATTTCTCTGCTGACGCTGTTGCCCGCTGCTTCGGCGGCAAGTGACGTGTACGTCGGGCAGACGTTCTACTTCGGCAACTACGAGCAGGATGGCAACCTGCGCAACGGCGACGAGCCGATTCTCTGGCGCGTGTACAGCGTTGATTACGGCAGCCGGACAGTCCGCGCGGTGAGTGAGTACGGGCTGGATTCGATGGTCTACAACCGCTCGACCAGCACCACCTCGTGGCACAACAGCACCATCCGCTCGTGGCTGAACAGCACGTTCCTGTCCTCCGCGTTCACGTCGGCGGAACAGGGGCAGCTGAACAGCGTGTACGTCAGCAATTCGTCGGATTATGTGTACATCCTCAGCCAGCGGGAAATCCAGCAGTATCTGGACACGGAACTGCTCTACGCCACGGAATACGCCCGGCAGTGCGGCGCGTACACCGCCAGCGACACAGGCACCTCCTCCTACTGGGCGCGCGTGGACAGCACGTCGACCTTCGGCGTGTTCGTCGGCGCGCACGGCAGCTTCTACGACCACGGCAACAAGGTGACGGAGTTTGACAACGCCGTCCGCCCCGCCATCTGCGTCTCATTTGACGTAGCGCTGGGCCGCTGGACGCCCTCGTCCTCCGACAGCAGCAGCGGACTGCTTGCCATGTCCAACCGCCCGATTTCGACGCGCTCCGGCCCGTCGACGAAGTACGATGAGCTTGGCACCTACTGGAACGATGGCGGCCACACGGTGACGGTGCTGTCCCGCGCGTCCGGCAACGATATCTGGTGGCTGGAAGTTGAATTTGAGTACAATGGCAAGATGGTGCGCGCCTACACGGGCGAGCAGCGCATCGACATTGACGTCAGCCGCGTGCCGATTGAAGGCGGCGCGATCGGTTCGGGGCGCGTGACCTCCACCACAACGGCGTACTACGGGCCGGGCACGAACTACAAGCAGCATCAGCAGAAGATTTCCTCCGGCACGACCGGCGCGGTCATGGCGTGGGAGAACGGCTATGTGTGCCTGGAGTTCCAGCCGTCCGGCTCGTACCAGATTCGCCGCGTATGGCTGCCGGAGAACGTGGTGTCCATCACCTACTATTGAGCCACGGCGGGCATCATCACCATACGCATCTGAAAAAGGCGGTTCAGCTTCATCGGCTGAATCGCCTTTTGGGTTATGTTTTCTTCCCGTGCCTGCGTCCCCCGGTCAGCAGCAGCCCGTAGCCGACCACGCCCGCCAGCAGCAGACCGCCGGCGAAAATCAAGCCCGTCACGGCACTGTGCTCCGGCACGTCCTCGCCGCCGGAAATGCCGCCAGCCGTGTCGCGGGGCGCCAAGGCGTTTGAAATCACCTGCGCCAGCGGCAAAATCGTGTTTTGCAGGCGGATTGGCTCGGTCTCCCGCGCGCCCCAGAGCATCCGGAGCGGCTCTTGCGCGTTCGCGGCAAAGTACACGTCCCGAATGAGCGTCGGGGCGGTGTGGTCAAGCCCCGCCTTGACGGAGAGCGCGAAATCCTTCATCAGCGCTTCATTATCGCCGCCGCGGCGGACAATCAGGCGGATTTTCGCCGCTTTCTCGCCGCTTAAAAGCGTATCATATTCCGCGGAATTGCTGATTTCGTCCCGCGCGACGGTCAGCGGAAAATCCGCCTGCTCAGGATTCACCGTCACGAGCGCCGCGCCCTGATTCGCAAGCTCTTCCCGCAAATCCCGCACAAGCGCCGCGTCGCCCATCAGCCCGATGGTGCGCACGGCGCTGGTCACAGGCTGTGCCGTCTCGCGGGCAGACCACGGCACATCGGGCAGCGTCTCCGTGCCATCCTCGCGCAAGACCGCCTGCTGCCCCTCTACCGCAATCACCCGGTGGCGCGTGCCATCCGCCGTCAGCAGCACATCCCCGACGGCGGGGGGAACATCCAGCCACGCCAGCAGCGTCCCCTGCTCATCCGCCAAGCGATACGCCGATTTTTCCGCCGCCATGGCAGAACTGGTGAGCAGCAGAAGAAGCAGCAAAAGCAGCGTCAGAAGCTTCCTCATCCGCGGTGTCCCCCTTTCACGCCCGGCGGGGTCAGCAGGAAAATAGCGGTTCGGCGCACAATCTCCGCCAGCACGGTGGATACGCTTGCGCACAGCAGCGCCGCATCCGTCCACGGCTGCACGTCCGCGCGGAGAACCCCCGACACGCCCGCTGCGCCCTGCGCGACGAGCATCCCCATCAAGCTGCACAGGAGCATCCCGCGCCGGCTGACCCCCAGAAAGCACGCCGCCGCCCCGATGAGCATCGCGCACGCCCAGAGCGCATCCGCCTGCCCGTCCGACAAAATCAGCACAAGCAGCCCCATCGCCCCGGCAATCACGCTGCCCAGCAGCACGCGCACCAGCTCCCGGCGCGGGTGGATGGTCATCATCAGGCGCACGGAAGCCGCCGCCGTCACCGCCAGCCCCGCTGGATTCACCCGCGCCGCGCCAAGCCAGACATCCGGCATCAGCAGCGCCGCGAGCATTGCCAGCAGCCACGCGCTCGCCGTCCGCTGGCGAATCCCCAGCCGCTCCCACGCGCCGGAAAGCACGCCGGAGAACGTGAGCACAAGCAGAATGGTTGCCAGCAGCATCCCCACCGTCATGTTTTTCGCCTCCCTTTTCGGGTTCATACTATTTCCAGATGAAAAGGCGCAAGCAGATGGCGCAGGTGAATCTGGAAATAGTATCAGTATGCGCGCTGGAGGCGGTTTCATGCGCGGCGGAAAAAGATAGCGTCTTTTTGCGGAAAAACCCTGTCGAAACCCTTGACGATTCGCACTTTATTTGATAAAATTTTCATAGGGAGTGTTCTGTCCTTTTATTTTATTACTTATTATTTATGGAGGCAATTATGAGCATCGACAATCAGCTTCTCTTCTGTTATCTGGAGGAGGACAATATCCAACAGGCGTATTTTCGCGTCCGCCCTCTGCTGACCCCGGACGCTGACATCCGTCAAGAGGCGATGAACCAGTTTCCGGTGGAAGGCTGCCTGCGCATCGTCCCTGACCGCAACGAACAGCACACCTTCAAGAGCCGGATGCGTGACCTTGGGCATTATTGTCTGGTTGACTTGGCGAACCTGCCCGCCGAAGCTACAAAAATCCGCACAAACAAGAATTTCCGCCCTGACAAGGGCGAACCGAACCAGTTTATCCTCTATTCCGACACCGTGCATGAATTGCCCGCGCACAGCTTTTATGAGGTGATTTCCGCCCCGGCGGATGATGCCGCGGTGGTGGCGGAAACGGCGATTACGCCCCTGTTCTATCTGCGCGCGGACAACGTGCTGTACGGGCCTGTGTGCAAAAATGACCCGGAAAAGCCGCAAAAGAGCAGCGGGATGGCGGGAATGCTGTTCACGCTGCCCTGCCCGGATGGCGTGGAGCGCACGATTCTCTGCCTGAAGGATGCGCCCACGGCGGTGCGTCCCGCGCCAATTCAGCGGCAGATGCGCCCCAAACCCGTCCGCTTTGACCGTCCGTTGGACGCGGCAGCGGTTCCGGCAGCTGCACCGAGTGCCGCGGCTGCCCCGGCAGACCCGGCAGCTCCTGTCGTCCCAGCAGACCCGGTCGTCCCGGCAGACCAGACCGTCCCGGCAGACCAGACTGTCCCCGAAGCACCCGCTGCAGAAAAGGCGGACGCGGCGGATGAATCCCTGCCCATCGGCGAAACGCTGAACATTCTGGACGAAACGAAGGATTTTGAAGAGACGCTGCAAAGCCTGAATACAGGCGTATCCGACAGTGCGAACCTTCTGCATCAGCAGCAGACGCGCCCGGTGAAAATGCCGCCGAGCATGATGAAAACCGGCCCGCTGACCGGCACACCGCTCGTCCGCACACCACTGCGCACGTCTCCTCAGCCGAGCAAAAACCGCGTGCAGGAGACGGTGAGCAGCCAGTGGTACGTTGGCAAATACGAGCCGCCGGCGCAAAACCTGCCCAACGGTACATCCATGCGCCCCATTGACAACCCCGTGGCGGACGCGGTGAACGCCTTCCGCGCCGCGTGGCGGATGCCCGAAGCGCGCGAGCAGCTGATGGACTTCATGCTCTCGCTGGACGGGCTGCGCTCCAAGCTGGAGCCCCGCATTTGCAAGGACCGCAACATCACTGCGCTCCAGCGCGTGCTGCGCGACCGCCTGCAGGATTTGGAGGCGGAGCGCCTGACTGCCCTGTGCCAGTTGGACAAGGCGCGCCGCGACATGGACGGCTTCAAGCAGGAAATTATTGCCGGCATGGCGAACCGCCTGCAGAAGGAAACGGGCAAGCTGGAGAGCGACCGCGACGCGTGCGAAGCGCAGGTGGCGTCGCTCAAGACCGAACTGAACAGCCTGACCGTGCAGCGCGATTCCCTGCTCAAGCACATTGACACGCTGCAGAACGATGCGCTCCCCGCGACCATCTCGAAGCTGCTGGGCGACTTGCAGCTGAACATCCCGCTGACGGGTCAGCCGCTGCGCATGAGCCCCGTGAGCGGGCAGCAGGCGACGCTGGACGAACTGCTGGCACGCCTGACGGCTGTGTGCGGCAAGTGCGGGCTGACGCTGACAAAGAATCAGGGGATTGCGCTGCTGCTCCTGCTGGCGATGAGCGACCGCATCGGTATTGTGTCGTCCACCCCCGCGCCCGCCGCGACGCTGATCCGCAACATCGCCGCCGCAATGGGCTGGGAACGCAGCTTTGCGCACCAGATTTCCGCTGAACAGCGCCCGATGGTTGCCCTGCGCCCCGTGGACGCAACGCCCGTGCTGCTTTTGACGAGCTTGCCGAACTATGCGCCGATTTCCGGAATGCACAAGCTGCTTTTGTCGCGCAGCAGCATCGGTTTGACCCGCAACGCCGCCTACGACGCCGGGCAATGGCCGATTCTGCCGCTCCCCGCGCTGCCGTTCATCCCGGAACTGCCGGCGGATGACGCCGCGCCAATCAGCCAAGCCGCGCTGACCGCCCTGCTGGACGCCACGAGCGTCGCCAAGACGTCGGACGAGGAAATCACCGCCGTGCTCTCCCCGATTTTCGCGATGGTACCGCCGCTTTCGGGCGCCGCGCGGGCGGAAATGTACCGCTTCATCCGCGTTGCCGCCGCCCTGATGGAGGGCGGGCTGCCCGTCGCGCTGGACTTCGCGATTCTGCTGTGGGTTGTGCCGATGGTTGACCGCACGAACCGGAATTTTGCGGATTTCAAGGCGCTGCTGGATGAATATCCGCTGTCACAGGCGAAGCTGTAAAATAAATGCAAAACGCAGTCTGACGAACGTGTCAGGCTGCGTTTTTTGATTGCTTTATTTCCGATGCTGTTTCTTCATAGCGTTGCGCTGTCATGCAGAGATTTCGCCTCTGCGGAGGCGAGGAGGGGGCTTTCCGCTCGCCCCCTCCACCCCTTCGGCGCCGCCACTTGTT
>ERZ857882.4673-NODE-4673-length-11509-cov-2.885106_pt1 | contig 11509 bp, 9 predicted proteins | sample MGYA00519697_ERZ857882 | MGnify/ENA primary metagenome ERZ857882 (study PRJEB31778, sample SAMEA3449373) | human gut metagenome | biome: human gut; feature: human-associated habitat; material: faeces | place: United Kingdom | collected 2010/2012 ... | reverse complement strand
TGTTTTTTTGCAACGTTAGCATTGTATCACAAAAGCCCTGCATACGCAAGGCTTTTTTCAGGGTTTCCCCTGCAGGTTCTCATATTTTTTCAAAATCAGCAGCAAAAAAGCTGATATCCGACAAGGAGGCACAGCAGAACGATCAGAACGATCCGTCCCGCACCGCCCTTGCCGTGGTAGCTGCGGTATCCTTTTGTCGATGGCATCCGTCTCACCTGCCTTTCAAGCTGTACGGACATTTTACAAGCATGGAAAAAGAAAATCAACAGAAATTCGTAAATTCCTGTTGATTTTCGTCGAATTTTCCGGTTTCAGCCCTCGATGGCGTCCAGCAGACCGACGCGGCGCTCGTGGCGGCCGCCCTCGAATTCGGTGGAGAGGAAGACCTCAACGATGCGCTCGGCCATATTTTTGCCGATCATGCCGGCGCCCATGGCGAGCATATTGGCGTTGTTGTGGCGGCGGGTCATCTCCGCGCTCAGCGGCTCGCTGCACAGCGCGCAGCGGATGCCCCTGACCTTGTTGGCGGCGATGGAAATGCCAATGCCGGTGGTACAGATGACGATGCCGCGCTCGCACTCGCCGCTCTGGACCTTGCGGGCCGCGGCCTCGCCGAAGATGGGATAGTCGCAGCTGTCGGTGGAATAGGTGCCGCAGTCCACGACCTCGTGGCCCTTGGACTCCAGATATGCCTTAATGTGCTCCTTGAGGGCGTAGCCGCCGTGGTCAGATGCAATAACGATCATGATGTTTATCTCCTTTGTTTATTCCAGCGATAGAAATGTGGGCTTTCTCTGTTCAAACACCGTGTAGTACCGAAAGCCGACCGTCCGCAGCAGCTCCGCACCCTCGCGGATGCCGACGGAGGCGTCCTCCGGCGTGTGGGCGTCGCTGCCGAGCGTGAGGATCTCGCCGCCGAGATCGTGATAGAGCGCGAGCGCCGAGGCGTTCGGGTAGCTCGTGTGGCCGGTGCGCAGGCCGGATACGTTGATCTCAATGCCGCGTCCCTGCGCGATGAGCGCTTCGTATACCGCGGCGAGCTCGTCGCGGTATGCCTCCGCCGTGATCTCGGCGGAAAAGCCGTCGCGGTGCATATACCGGGAAGTATACCCGATGTGCGCCATGGTGTCAAAGTACGGAAACTCCGTCAGCTCCAGGAGCTCCGCGAGATACTCCCGGTTGAGCTGCGCGCACTGCTCCTCAGACGTGTACGGATACTCATAGAAATCCGGCTTTCCGCGCAGATTGTGCAGCGAGCCGAGAACAAAGTCCAGCCCCGGTTCGAGCGCGGCTTCCTTCGCCGCGGCAGGGTCGTGGTTCGCCTCGCCGAGCTCAATGCCGCAGCGGACGGTGATACCCTCCACGGGGTTTGCCCGCACATCCGCCCATGCCGCGCGCAGGATGTCCTTCCGCGCCTCCCAGCGCAGATCGCCGAGATTGCCGAAGTCCATGTCGATATGGTCGGTGAAGCACACGGCGCTCATGCCGTGGTCTCGCGCCGCCGCTGCCATTTCGCGCAGCGGCGTGTGCGAATCCGGCGAGCATTGGCAATGAATGTGCTGATCGGTATAGATCATTTTTCTTTCTCCTTTTCCGGCGCGCGAAGCGCACGGGCAAGCGCGGCGCGTCCCGCCGCGAGCCGGTCGTTCCATATGGTTTCGTCCGGCGTTTCCGCCGTAAGCGCCTCTTCGAGCGCGGCGGCGATATCTCCGCATTCTTCCACGGTGCGGTACGGTATGCCGCATTCCTTCGCAAACGCGGCGATGCGTCCGTCACCGTCGATGCCGAACGCCGGTGTTCCGGCAAGATACGAGAGTGTGAGCGCGTGCAGCCGCATCGATACCGTGAGCCGGGCCGAGGCGAAAAGACGCGTGAGCGCCGCGGTATCCTCCGGCGCGGCGGCGGCTTCCCCGCCGGTCTCCGAGACCAGCGCGCGGCAGAGCGGCAGATCCTGCCGGACGTTCATGGCGATATACCGCAGCTTCCAGCCGCGCTTTGCGGCGATCTCCGCGGCGGCGCGGGCATATTCCGCCGGAAACGGCGGCGCGCCGCGGCCCCGCCGGGGGCAGACGAGAAGGACGTTCTCCCGCGGTGCGGCGGACACGGATGTTTCTGCCGCGCCGTCCGCGCCGAGAATGAGCTCCGGAGCGTTTATGCCGTGCTTCCTTGCCGCGGCAAGGCTTTCCCTCTCCCGAAAGACGAGCGTATCGGCGCATTCGTTCAGCGCCGCCGTGCATTTGGCCCAGCCGCGCGGCGAGAGCGGGCCAAGCCCCGCGCCGTACAGGAGCGTGCGGCAGCCGCTTTGCTTTCCCTTTCGCAGCAGCGCGAGATAATAGACGAGCGACCGGCGGGATGTCGCGTCCTGCAGCAGATTCCCGCCGCCGAAGACGAGCGCGCGGGCGCTCTTCATTCTTCGGCGGATCGCCGGAACGTTCAGATAATACAAACTGTCAACATCAAACCGGCGCGCCGTTTCCTTTGGCCGGTGCGAGAGCACCGTGACCGCGCATTCCGGCGCGGCGGCGCGCCCATCGCGCAGAAGATTTTCGAGCATCAGCTCATCGCCGCGGTTGCCGCAGCCGTAGGCTCCGGCGATCACGATCTCCCGCCGGGGCGAGAGAACAGCGCGGCAGATCTCTTTTTCGCGCAGCGCCATGGCGGAGAGGGAAAACTCCTTTGCCGTCCGGTCGCGGAGCGCTGTGCCGAGCTTTTCGCGCAGCGCCGGATCGCGCGAGAGCGTCAAAATATCCGATGCAAGCGCGGCGGTATCGCCGGGGGCGATGAGAAGGCCGTGAACGCCGTTTTCCACAAGCTCCGGCACGCCGCCGACGGCGGTCGCAATGACCGGCACGCGGTATTTTGCCGCGTCGGTGAGCGCATAGGGAAACGTCTCCGAAAGGGACGTGAGAAGGCAGATATCCAAACTCGCGTAGAGAGCTTCCGTATCATCGAGCCAGCCGGTGAAATGGACGCGGTCGGAAACGCCGAGCTCTTTTGCCAGCGCGCGGAGCATTTTCTCCTCCGCGCCCGCTCCGGCGAGAATGAGACGGAGCTGCGGCTCCTCCTTTGCAGCGGCGGCAAAGCCGCGCAGCATCGTGGAAAGGTCTTTTACCGCATCAAACCGCGCGGCAGTTCCCGCGAGAATATCGCCCGGCACAGCGGGGATGCCGTGCACGGCAAGAAAATCCTCCCGGCGCATTTTTGAGCGCGGCGCATCCATATCCGCGCCGTTATAAACGGAAAAGAGCCTCCCGCGCCGGAAATTCCGGGCGGCATATTTCTCGCGCATTGCGCCCGACACGCACACGAGCGCGTCCATTTTCCGAAGCGCCAGAGCGTTGAGCGTGCCGTAAACGAGCCGGGCAGCGGGCCGGTGCAGATAGTCGAGCCGGTGGTCGCTGTGGATCGTCGATACGACCGGCACGCCGAGGGACGGGCGGAGCAGCGCCGCCGTCAGATTGGCGCGGCTGCCGTGGCAGCGGACGAGATCGAACCCGCCGGAGCGGATGTATCGCTTCGCCGCGCGAAGCTGCGCAAAAAAACCGCCGGTGAGCGTTTCGCAGGGGATGCCGCGCTCGCGCGCGCTGTCGGCCAGCGCGCCGCCGCCCAGACACAGAAGCTGTGCCTGGCCGGTTTTGTTCAGCTCGCCGAGCAGCCGGAGCACATGGGTGCGCGCGCCCCCGGCGTCGCCGCCGCTGATGAGATGTACGGTTTTCACGGCGGCCCTCCCATGACCGCGGACAAATTCCGCAGCCTGTTGTCTTGCCCCGCAGGGGCGGACTGTGGTATACTTACATTGACTTAATATTATACCCCATTTCCGAAGGAGTGGCAATACATGACCCAAATATTCCTTGTCCGCCACGGACAGTCCGAGGGCAACCTCTTCCGCCGCGTACAGGGGCAGACCGATGTGGAGCTCACCGCCGACGGCAAGGCGCAGCTTCCGTATCTCACGAAGCGCTTTGCCGAAACGTCGCTCGCCGCCGTATATACAAGTCCCCTTCGCCGCGCGGAGGAGACCGCCGCCGCCATCGTTGGCGGGCGGGACATCCCCGTTTTTGTGGACAAGCGGCTCATTGAAATGTGCTTCGGCGCGTGGGAAATGCGCCCCTGGGGCGAGGTGAATCTCGAATCGCCGGAGCTAAAGCGCGCGTTTCTCCACGATCCCGACCGTTGGAGCGTGCCGGGCAGCGAGGCGCACGCCGCGGTGCAAAAGCGCATGCTCGCCGCCATGACGGACATTGCCCGCGCGAACGACGGAAAAACCGTCGCCGTCGCGTGCCACGGCATGGCGATCCGCGCTTTTTTGGCGCGCATTCTCGGCGTGCCGAGCGAGCGCATCTTCGAGGACGTCCCGCTCGTGAATAACACGTCCGTCACGCTGCTGCGCTTTGAAAACGACACGTTCTCCGTCCTCTATGTGAATGACACGACGCATCTCCCCGCGCCGCCGTATACGCCGTTCCGGGAAAACGGGAAGGCGGGCGGCCCGCGCTGCTATGATCTGCGCTACCGCCCGTTCGATCCTGATGCCGGGCAGGAGCGCTACATTGCCTGCTACCGCGACGCCTGGCGCGGCGCGCACGGCACGACCGAGGGGTTCAATGCCTCCGCGTGCTGGCTCAGCGCCCAGCTCCACAGCGCCGAAGCGCCGGGGTGCATCACCGAGGCGCTGGTTGAAAATGAATTTGCCGGGATCCTCACGCTCGACGAGCGCCGGGGCCGCGAGCGCGGCATCGGCTGGATCGCGTTTTTGTACGTTGTGCCGGAGCTGCGCGGCCACCACTGCGGCATTCAGCTCGTCGGCACCGCGGCGATGCGCTTCCGCCAGCTTGGGCGGCGGGCCATGCGTCTCACCGTCGCACCGGAAAACCCCGCGCTGGGCTTTTACGAAAAGGCGGGATTTGTGCGCGTCGGCACGGAGGCGGGCGCGCTCGGCGATCTCTTGGTGATGGAATGGACTTTATAACGCATTTTTACGATAATCCCGCTTACCCTAACAATACCTACACCGTTGCGCATCCGACGTTTGACGATCATTCGCGCATCATCGCCATATCGGACATCCACGGGAATCTTCCGTATTTCCGCGGTCTTGTGGAAAAGCTCCATCTGCGCGCGGACGACTCGCTCGTGCTGCTCGGCGATCTGGTGGAAAAGGGGCCGGAAAGCCTCGCTACGCTCCGGTACGCCATGGCGCTGCGGGAAAAGTGCCGGGTGTACCCGGTGCTCGGCAACTGCGATTTCTGGCATCTCTGGGTGGACGGGTGCGACATGGAATGGGACGTGCGGACGTTCGCCCATCTCCTGCGCCAGAAGGCGACGGCGCGAAGCGGCCTCATTCTCGAAATGTGCGCCGAGCTCGGCGAAGTGCTCTCTCCGGACACCGATCTCGCCGCGCTCAAGGCGCTGCTGCGCGAGGCGTTCGCGCCGGAGTTTGAATATCTCCGGGCCATGCCGTTCGCGCTCGAGAGCGACAAATACATCTTCGTCCACGGCGGCATTCCCCACGGCGAAACGCTGGAGAGCGCCGGGCCGTGGCGCTGCATGAAGATCAACAGCTTTTACGCCGCCCGCCCGCACTTTAAAAAATGGGTCATCACCGGCCACACGCCGGTGTGTCTCTATGGGACAAACACCATCTCCGCCGTGCCGGTCGTCGATCCAGCGTGCCGCGTTGCGAGCATCGACGGCGGGTGCGTCCTCAAGGACGACGGGCAGCTCAACGCGCTCATTCTCCGCCGCGGGAAATTCACGAGCGAGTGGTACGACCCGTTCCCGCTCGGCCGCGCGCTCGACGCGCAGAAAAAAAGCGCGCGCTCGGCCTACATCCGCTGGGGCGATAACGCCGTGGAGCCCATTGAGCTCGGGCGCGAATGGTGCCGCATCCGGCACATCCGCACGGGGTACGTCATGGACGTGCCGACGGACTTTCTCTATGAATCCAAAGGCGTGCTGCGCGTGAACGACGTGACCGACTACCGCCCCGCCATCGCGCCGGGCGAAACTCTCAGCATCGTGCGCGAGACCGACCGCGGATACTGGATCAAGAAAAACGGCGTTTCCGGCTGGTATTCCGGGCGCATTGAGCGCCTGTAAGCCCTATAAGAAAGGAGTCTATATGTATCTTTCCGATTATCTTGTATTTATTCTCGCCCTGCTCGCGTGCATGGTGTTTTCGATGATCGCAGGCGGCAAGGTGAAGAGCGCGTACTCGGCGTACAGCCGCGTGCCCTGCCGCAGCGGGCTTTCCGGCCGCATTACGCTGCACATCGGTTCCGCGCTCGATATCGCTCCGTCGCTCGGCGTATTCGATCTGATTTTTATCGACGGCGATAAACGCGAATACCCGCAGTATTACGATATGGCTCTGTCGCATCTGGTGCGCAGCGGCAGCTATCTTCTGGCCGACAACATCCTCTGGTACGGGAAAGTGGCCGAAACCGTACCTGTCGGCGACCGGCATACATGGGCGATCCGAGAGTTCAACGACCGGGTATTGCAGGACGACCGCGTGGAAAACGTGATCCTGCCGATCCGCGACGGGTTGAATCTGATCCGGGTAAAATAGCGAAACGAACGGGGCCGTAAAAAAGAGTCTGCCGGTTGGGATCGTGCGGATTTTGTCCTATCTTTGTTCTGCTAAGTTCAAGAAGCAGATTGCGATGAAAATACGTGTGGATTGTTTTCTGCCCGGTATGGGTACGGAGCAGGCGAAAAGCGTAACGGACGGGTTGTGCCGGGAAGAGGCGGTAGACAAAATTTTCTGGGTGGACGGGTCGGAGAACGATCCGGCCGATGAGTGCGAAAACCGGATCGGCGGGCCGTTGTGCGCTTCGGCGACGCTCCGGAAGATCGCCGAAGCGTCCTCTGGGGATTATACGTTGATCTATACCGGCAATGCCGTATTGCGGATGGGAATGTTCGCTCTCGACCGGATGCTGCAAGTTGCGCGGGATACGAATGCCGGGCTGGTTTACGCCGATTATTACGAAGTGCGGAACGGTCGCCGCAGCGAACATCCGGTGATCGATTGCCAGGCGGGCAGCCTGCGCGACGATTTCGATTTCGGGCCGGTTTTGCTGTACCGGACGGACGCGCTGAAACGAGCCGTAGGACAGATGGAACGCGATTACCGTTTCGCCGGGCTTTACGACTTGCGCCTGAGGGTTTCCTGTCGGGACTTGTTGGTGCATATTAACGAATATCTATATTCTGATTTAAAGTATGATGAGTCGGGTGATGTGAATTCTTTATTTAGCTATGTCGATCCGAAAAACCGGGACGCGCAGATGGAAATGGAACAGGCGTGTACCGACCATCTGAAACGGGTGGGGGCTTATCTGGAGCCGACGTTCCGGGAACTGGAGTTCGCCGCAGACGGTTTCGGGTGCGAGGCTTCGGTAATCATTCCAGTACGCAACCGGGTACGGACGATCGCAGATGCGATCGCTTCGGTGCTGAAGCAGCAGGCCGGATTTAAATTCAATCTGATCGTGATCGACAATCATTCGACCGACGGCACGACCGAAGCGATCGACCGCTTTGCAGCGGACGGGCGGCTGATCCATATCGTTCCGCAACGGGACGACCTCGGGATCGGCGGTTGTTGGAATGTCGGGGTGAATCATCCCGGATGCGGCCGGTTTGCCGTGCAGCTCGACAGCGACGACGTATATGCCGACGAACATACGTTGCAGAAAATCGTCGAGGCTTTTTACAGTCAACGGTGCGCGATGGTCGTGGGGACTTATATGCTGACCGATTTCGAGATGAAGCCGATCCCGCCGGGGGTGATCGACCACCGGGAGTGGACGCTTGAGAACGGGCGGAACAATGCGTTACGGATCAATGGTCTGGGAGCTCCGCGCGCGTTTTATACGCCGCTGCTGCGCGAACTGAAAGTGCCGAATACCAGTTATGGGGAGGATTACGCGCTCGGGCTGCGCTTTTCGCGCGAATACCGGATCGGCCGGATATACGACGTGCTTTATCTGTGCCGTCGCTGGGACGACAATTCCGACGCTTCGCTCGACATCGTCCGGACGAACCGGAACAATGTTTACAAGGACCGCCTGCGGACGTGGGAACTGCGGGCCCGCATCGCCTTGAATACGAATAAGCAAGTGAAATAACGGATTGTAACCGATTGTATAAAAATGAATTGTCCTGGAGCCGATGAATTGAACGCGTTTTTCGAAAGTCAACTCGCGGAATGGGAGTTTGCCCGGCGGAATTTCGAAGCGCTGCGGCGGATTGAAACCAAGACGTTCGATCTGGACGGTTTTTCGATTCGGGTGCAGTTCAATCCGGCGCGGATCGTTTCGTCGGCCGCAAAGGTCGATGCGGCGTCCGTCGTTGCCCGAAAATGTTTTTTATGTCCGGAAAATCAACCGCCCGAACAGCGGGGATTACCCTGGGGGGACGGTTATCGGGTATTGGTAAATCCGTATCCGATTTTCGCCCGGCATTTTACGATCCCTGCGGCGGAACACGTGCCGCAGTCGATCGCGGATCGTTATGGGGATATGCTGGCTTTGGCGCGCTGCTTCGACCGGGAGGTCGTCTTTTACAACGGCCCGCGGTGCGGAGCCTCGGCTCCAGACCATGCTCATTTTCAGGCGGTAGGCAAAGGCGCGATGCCGTTGGAGGCCGAAATCGGACGTTTTGCGACCGAAAAGGTTCTCGAAGCGTCCGGGGCGGCGGCGTATGCGATCCGCGATTACCTGCGCGGCGGATTCGTGATCCGTTCCGCCGATGCGTCGGCTGCGGCCGCCTGCTTCGGGAAATTGTACGAGGCATTGGAGGTATTGCCGGCGGATGTGGAACCGATGATGAACGTGCTGACGTGGTACGACAGCGACGGATGGACGAGTTGCGTTTTTCCGCGTACGAAGCACCGGCCAGCCTGCTTTTACGGCGAAGGAGCGACCGATCTGTTGGTCAGTCCGGCTTCGGTCGATCTGGCCGGCGTGATGATCGTTCCGCGCAAGGATGATTTCGTGAAGATTACGGCGGAGAATATCCGTGCGATTTTTAATGAAGTATGTATCGACGACAGTGCGTTGCAGCGGATTGTCGGTAAATTGAATATCGGATGAATCGGCAACCGCAGGTAAGCGTCGGGATACTGACGGCGCAACGGATCGGTTTCGTGCTGCATGGCGACTATACGGCGGCGGGAAAGACGGTTGCGGGAGAAAACCGGGTTTCGGCCGACGGCGACCGGGTGCGATGGGACGGAGCGTCTTACGGGCGTTTGCGGTTCGAACCGTGCGGGGCAGATGCTTCTTTTACGCTGAAAGAGGTGGTGATCGGGATTGGTTTTCACTGGCAGCGGACTGAAGACCAGGTATTCCGCGGCGCATTGGAACTGATCGCGGACGACGGACGGGTTACGGCCGTCAACCGTATCGGCGTAGAAGAGTATCTCGTAAGCGTGATTGCGTCGGAGATGAACGCTTCCGCATCGCCCGAACTTCTGAAAGCCCATGCGGTGATTTCGCGCAGTTGGTTGCTGGCGCAGATCGTTCGGCGGCAGGCGAAGCCTGCTGTGGCGGAGTCCAAGTGCATTGTCCGTTCCGACGATGAAGAACGAATCCGCTGGTACGACCGGGAGGATCATTTGCTTTTCGATGTTTGCGCCGACGATCACTGTCAGCGTTATCAGGGGATTACCCGTACTTACGAACATGCGGCCGCGGTACGTCGGGCGGTCGCCGATACCTGCGGCGAAGTGCTGACCTACGGAGGGGAAATTTGCGACGCCCGTTTTTCGAAGTGTTGCGGCGGGGTTACCGAAGAGTTCCGCAATTGTTGGGAGGAGCGCGATTATCCTTACCTGTCGAGAGTGCGGGATTGCGACGGCGATCCTCCGGCGCCCGACCTGACGCGGGAGGACGAAGCTGCGCGGTGGATCGGGGCGTCTGCCGAGGCTTTTTGCAATACGTCCGATCCGGGGATTCTCGGACAGGTATTGAACGGGTACGACTGCGAAACTTCGGATTTCTACCGATGGCGGGTAGAATATACGCCGTGGAAACTGTCCGATCTGGTGCGCCGCCGGTTGGGGATCGACCTGGGGGCGATTCGGGAACTGATTCCCGTGCAGCGCGGCGCTTCGGGCCGGTTGGTGAAGCTTCGGATCGTCGGTACGCAGGGAGCCGTGACTATCGGTAAAGAGCTCGAAATACGGCGCGTCCTTTCGGAGTCGCACCTGTACAGTTCGGCTTTCGTCGTGGAGAAAACGGCGGAGGGTTTTATATTGCGCGGAGCCGGTTGGGGGCACGGCGTAGGGCTGTGTCAGATCGGCGCAGCGGTGATGGGACACCGGGGATTCGCTTACGACCGGATTCTGCTGCACTATTACCGGGGCGCCGCCGTTGAAAAATATTATTGATTCGGAGCGGCCTCGGGGCGCCGTCCGTTGATCGAAAAGAGATGAAGAACCTGAAAAGATCGCCGTGGGCATGGATTCCCACGCTGTACCTCGCCGAGGGGTTGCCGTACGTGGCGGTGATGACCATTTCGGTAATCCTGTACAAGCGGATGGGGGTATCCAATACCGATATCGCGCTGTACACCAGTTGGCTTTACCTGCCTTGGGTCATAAAACCGTTCTGGAGTCCGTTTGTCGATTTGCTGAAAACCAAGCGCTGGTGGATCGTTACGATGCAATTGCTGCTGGGGGCGGGGTTTGCCGGGATTGCGTTCACGATTCCCGCTCCGTTCTTTTTCCAGGCCACGCTGGCTTTTTTCTGGCTGATGGCGTTCAGCTCGGCGACGCATGATATTGCCGCCGACGGTTTCTACATGCTGGCGCTGGATACGAACCGGCAGGCGTTGTATGTCGGGGTGCGCAGTACGTTTTACCGGGTAGCGACCATCATGGGGCAGGGGCTGCTGATTATTCTGGCCGGACTGATCGAAAGCGCGACCGGGACGGAGCCGCTGAGAATCGATGTGAAAGTCCAACCCGGACAGTCGCGGACGGAGTTTCGTTTGCCCGAGACGGCTGCCGTGCCGTCCGGACACTCCGGAGAGCTGCATTTTTTGACGGCGCCCGGGCCGGTGACGATAAGTACGGCCGGAATCCCGCAGGATAGCCTTAAGCGTTGGTTGCAACTGGTCGAAGCGCAAAATCGCGCCAACGGATTCCTGACTTCCGGAGAGCAGCCGGGTACGGCGGTGCGAAACGTCGCGGAGGCCGGATGGTGGACCGTTCACGTTTCGGAACCGCTGGGCGGCTGGATCCGGCGTCGTTTCGGCGAACGGCGCGAGGCGGCGGTCGTTAGCGGCTTCTCCGGTGACATCGCGGTTGCGGCGGTTTCGCTTTCCGGCTGTCCGGAGCCGGGACGGGAGGTTGTGCTGAACACGTCGATGAACCGGGGGGACAGGAGCGTTTCGCTCGTCCACGGCGACCGGCTGACGTTCGACGAAACCAACTGGAACCGACCGGCCTACATCGTTTTCCAAGCCGATCCGAAACTGGAACAATCCAGTTCGG
>ERZ857882.4666-NODE-4666-length-11527-cov-4.336471_pt1 | contig 11527 bp, 8 predicted proteins | sample MGYA00519697_ERZ857882 | MGnify/ENA primary metagenome ERZ857882 (study PRJEB31778, sample SAMEA3449373) | human gut metagenome | biome: human gut; feature: human-associated habitat; material: faeces | place: United Kingdom | collected 2010/2012 ... | reverse complement strand
CACGAAGTGCGCAGCGAGCCTCTTTGCATGTCCGAGGACACCAATTTAATTTAGCGTGGTTCCCTAAAGGACGACAACGCAGGAGACCCGGCAAGGCCGGGAGCACTTTGTCTCGCAAACATTCCGCAGCCGCGAAGCGGCGAGGACGTTTGAGAGGCAAAGTGCGTAGGCCTTACCGGGTCTCCGGTGGGAGTTGAGTCCCTTTAGAACTTGTCGTGGAAGGTACGCGCAATGACCTCGTCCTGCTGCTCCTTGGTGAGCGTGTGGAAGTTCACGGCATAGCCGGAAACGCGGATGGTCAGCTGCGGGTACTTCTCGGGGTGAGCCTGAGCGTCAAGCAGCGTCTCACGGTTGAAGACGTTGATGTTCAGGTGGTGGCCACCCTTCTCGGCGTAAGCGTCGAGCATGTGGACCAGGTTATCGGCCTGGGTCTCGGAAACTTCAGAAACCTTCATAATGTGTCTCCTTCGATTAATAGGCGCCGGCCGAAACCGGCGCGCTAATCAGTAATCGTTATTGTTAGTATAGCACTAACAATAGTTACTCGCCCAGCTGATCAAGGTCGATATCGCCAAAGAACACCTGGTCCTCCTTGCCGAGCGCACTCGGGATGATGGAGAAGGTGTTGGAGATGCCGTCCTGAGCATCGCGGAACGGGAGCTTGGAAACCGAAGACAGCGAAGCGATGGCGCCGTGGCTATCGCGCTTGTGCATGGGGTTAGCACCCGGGGCGAACGGCTGGCCAGCCTTGCGGCCGTCGGGCGTGGAGCCGGTCTTCTTACCGTACACGACGTTGGAGGTAATGGTCAGAACCGAGGTCGTGGGCACGGAGTTGCGGTAGGTGTCGTTCATGCGGATGTACTCCATGAACTGGTGCACAACGTCGTGAGCGATCTGGTCGACGCGGTCGTCGTCGTTACCGTACTTGGGGAACTCGCCCTCGGTCTCAAAGTCGACGATGATGCCGTTCTCGTCACGAACGGGGTGGACCTTGGCGTACTTGATGGCGGACAGGGAGTCAGCCACGACGGAAAGGCCAGCGATGCCCGTAGCGAACCAGCGGTGCACGTGCTTGTCGTGCAGAGCCATCTGGATGCGCTCGTAGCAGTACTTGTCGTGCATGTAGTGAATGATGTTCAGCGAGTTGACGTACACGCCAGCGAGCCACTTCATCATGTCGTTGTACTTGGCCACAACGTCGTCGTAATCGAGCGTATCGCCCTCGACGGCGCGATACTTGGGGCCGACCTGCTTCTTGGAGACCTCGTCAACACCGCCGTTGAGTGCGTACAGCAGGCACTTGGCCAGGTTGGCACGGGCGCCGAAGAACTGCATCTCCTTGCCAATGCGCATGGAGGACACGCAGCAGGCGATGCCGTAGTCGTCGCCGTGGTAAACGCGCATGAGGTCGTCGTTCTCGTACTGGATCGAGGAGCTGGCGACAGAAGTCTTGGCGCAGAACTTCTTGAAGTTCTCGGGCAGACGGGTCGACCACAGAACGGTCATGTTGGGCTCGGGGCTGGTGCCCATGTTCTCGAGCGTGTGCAGGTAGCGGTAGCTCATCTTGGTAACGAGCGTACGGCCGTCAACACCCATACCGCCGATGGACTCGGTGACCCACTGCGGATCGCCGGTGAACAGGGCCTGGTACTCGGGGGTACGGGCAAACTTGACCATGCGAAGCTTCATGATGAAGTGATCCACGAACTCCTGGATCTGCTCCTCGGTGAAGGTACCGTTGGCAAGGTCGCGCTCAGCGTAGATGTCGATGAACGTAGAGGTACGGCCGATGGACATAGCGGCGCCGTTCTGCTCCTTGACGGCAGCGAGGTAGGCGAAGTACATCCACTGGATGGCCTCCTGCGTGTTGGTAGCAGGGTTGGAAATATCGAAACCATAGGTCTCGGCCATCATCTTGAGCTCGCCGAGGGCGCGGATCTGCTCCTGCAGCTCCTCGCGGTCGCGGATGTTGTCGGCGGTCATGACCGTCGGGGTAGAAGCCTTCTGGGCCTCCTTGTCCTTGATCAGGTAGTCGACGCCGTACAGGGCAACACGACGGTAGTCGCCGATGATGCGGCCGCGGCCATAGCCATCGGGCAGACCGGTGATGATGTGAGCCGAGCGGCAAGCACGCATCTCGGGGGTGTAAACATCGAAGACGCCGGCGTTGTGGGTCTTGCGCTCGAAGGTGTAGCGCTCGACAACGTTCTCGTCGACCTTATAGCCGTGCTGGCTGGCAGCCTGGCAAGCGATGCGGATACCACCGTTGACGTGCAGCGCGCGCTTAAGCGGCTTGTCGGTCTGAAGACCGACGATGGTCTCCTTCTCGCGGTGGGCGTTATCGATGTAGCCAGCGGGGTGGCTCACGATACCCGTAACGGTCTTGGTGTCCATATCGAGGACACCGCCCTGCTCGCGCTCCTTAAGCAGCAGGTCGAGAACCTCGCCCCACAGCTCCTTGGTACGCTCGGTCGGGCCGACGAGGAACGACTCGTCGCCCTCGTAGGGGGTGTAGTTCTTCTGGATGAAGTCTCGGACGTCAACCTCTCCCGTCCAAATGCCTTCCTTGAAGCCTTCCCATGCCTCCTGCATTGTGTAACCACGCTCCTAGTTACGTGTTATGCGGCGCTCTCTCACACCGCTGCTTATTGAATTCTTGAATGTTCGGCTTGCACTACCGGCTTCTTCCGTTCTTCACCACACGTTGGTGCAGAGAAAAACGTTTGTCCACCTTGGAACTACAACCCAAAACCCAAGATTTCACCCGTTTGAGAAGGATAACATAGCGACCCTCTCCATCTGGGCTGTTATATGTTTCTTTTTTTATATCATAAGGGCGTTTTTTACAAACCCGCAGGAAATGCGAGCGCGGACAGCTACCGTTCACCGATTTGTATGTTATTTTTCCTTGCCTTTGTACGACGTTCGCTCTAGCTGTTATGCCAGCTTTAGCAGGGTAAAGTGTCCCAGAGACCCTACAGAAACTGCAGGGCGGCCACGGGATCCCCCGTGGCCGCCCTGTGGCATGGCTAGTTTTTAGCTTTGATTGCCGTTTGGCATTAGGCGGCTGAGGCGGCCTTGTCGGTCGTTGCCTTGCCGTTGCTCTGCTGGCCCTCAAAATGCTTGTAGCACCAGCTGGTGACCAGCGGGGTCAAAATAGCCGTCACGATTGCGCAGGCAGCAACCTGTGCCGTAGCCGTCGCGAGCACGGCGCCGCCGTACATGACCCCGTTGACGCTTGCCATGGCAGCAGGCGTGGCCACATTGGCTCCGGCGCAGCTCGAAATGGCCGCACCTGCGACACCCGTACCACCCGTGAGCTTATCGACCGCGATGACGGGAATTGCAAAGATCACCGAGCAGATCACGCCGAGCAGGATGCCGGGAAGACCGCCGTTGATAAGCTGGCCAAAAGTCATGGTCGAGCCCATGGCAAAGAAGACGAGCACGATGATGGCGGAAAGTGCCGGTGCCATCATCTTCTTAAAGCTGGGGAACAGGTTACCTAGAATAATGCCGACGACGATCGGCAGAATGGCGCCCACGAGCGACCAGCCGATCGGGGCCTGGCCGGCAGCGCCGAGCACGATCATCGTGACCGGAGGGCCGACAACGAGCGTGGTGATTGCGACAGCGCCACGCTCGGCCTCGTTGCCCATGGTGCCCATCAGTCCAGCGTACATAGCATTGTTGGCGCCGGTGCAAGCCGCCAGCATCACCATGGCAGAGATGCCAAACAGGTTGTCGTTGAACACATAAAGGATGAGCAGCGACATGGCAACGACCACGATCTGCTTGACGGCGATGATGATGGCACCGCGGGCAGCGGCGGCAGGAGCACTCTTAAACGAAATCGTCGTACCGACGATAAGCAAAAAAGCGCCCACGAGCGGGCCTGCACCCTGCTGGGTCATGCCAAGCGTAAAGCTGCCGAGCGTTTTGAACAGGTCGGGGAATAGCGTGTTGAGCAGACAGCCCAACAGAAGCGGCACCAAGATATTGGCGCCCGGGATGGAGGACATCTTAAAGAACGGCTCCTTTGCCGCCGGCGCCTCCACCGCAGTCGATTCACTCATATATATCTCCTTTGGATGCATGCGAATCGTAGCCGCACGCGCCTATGTCAGAAAGAAGGCGACAACCCCGAGTCGCCAGGGTCGCCGCCAAACGATCACCGCGGGGTATTACCCGTCCAGGACGATGCCGCCGTCGCAGTCACCAATCTCGCCGTTCACGAAGCTGGCGAGGTCGGAAGCGAAGAACAGCACCATCTGCGCAGGCTCGCTGGCCTGGGCGGCGCGGCCCAGAGGAATACCGTTGATGATGCGCTGAGAGTTCTCGTCAGAGAGAATCGAGGTCATATCGGTCAACGTGAGCGACGGGCACACGGCGTTGCAGCGAACGCCAAACTTGCCGCCTTCCTTGGCGACTGCCTTGGTCAGGCCGTTGACACCGGCCTTAGAGCTCGCGTAGGCCGCGGTGCCGAGCAGGCCGCCACCGATCTTGCCAGCGACAGAGCTCACGTTGACGATAGTGCCGGCATGGGCCGCCTTAAAGTGCGGGTAGACGGCGTTCATCATGGTAAAGGTACCGTTGAGGTTGATGTCGATGGTGCGGCGCCACTCGGTGTCATCGATCTCGTCGAACTTCTTGGTGCTGATGACGCCAGCGCAGTTGATCAGGATGTTGGTTTGCGGCAGGTCCGTAAAAATCTGCTCGACGGTCTCGCGCGCCTTGGGCGCATCGGCGACATCGAGCTGATAGAACTTGTTGCCCTCGCCAAGCTCGGCCACCGCGGCCTCGCCCTTAGCAGCGTTCCTTGCGATGAGCGCGACATGTCCGCCGCCCGCGACGATGCCCTTGGCGATCTCGAGGCCAATGCCCTGAGTGCCGCCCGTGACAATCGCGGTCTTGCCCGTGAAGTCAAATGCCATGACTCCATCCCCCTTTATGTAAGGTGTCTCCTTGCGGGAAGTTGGAGCATCGCACGTGGCGATTATATGAGTCCCAGTCGTCATGGTGGTGACAACCCCTCGCCTAACCGCGGGCATGATAGTTCTTTGAAACGCTTTAGCAATTGAATGATTTTAAGTCTTAATGAGCTCTTAATATTGCCTACTGTATGAGGCCCGCGTATGGGGGTATCATCTTCCACCGAAAATAGTTTCTAGTGTTAGGGGTTTTCGGTGGAAGATACCGATTTCCATGAGCTTGGGCGTCAGCTCTTTACCGAGTTTGGCAGCATGCACCAGCGCGTTTCGCGCTTTGCCGACCAGGCTCTGGGTGGCGAGATGGCCGTCATGCGCGCCCTCATGCGCGCCGGCGGCTCGCTCACGCCGAGCGAACTCGCCGATCGTGCCTGGGTCTCGAGCGCCCGCATCGCCAATATCCTGCGCGCCCTCGAGGCCAAGGGCTGGGTCGAGCGCGAGCACTCAAAGACCGACCGTCGTCGCGTACACGTCACGGTGACCGACAAAGGATTCCAGGTTATCGAAATCAAACGTCGGGAATTCGAGGACCGCACCGCGGCCTTCCTCGAGCAGCTTGGCGAAACAGATACCCAAGAGATGGTGCGCCTTCTTAGACGTGCCAACGAAATTATCGACCGCAATCAAGAAAGGAGAGATGCCGAGTGAGGATTCTCAAGCTCTTTAAAAAACATATCCTGGCACTGTTCGCAGCTATCGTACTTATCGTAATCAGCTGCAACGCCGATCTGGCGCTGCCTACCTATATGAGCGACATCGTCGACGTGGGTGTGCAGCAAGGCGGCATCGCGTCGCCCGTACCCGACACCATCCGCGCCGAATCGCTCGACGACCTCGAACTCTTTATGAGCGCCAAGGACGCCAAGGCTGTGGAGGCCGTGTTTAGCAAGGCTGACAAAAACGACATTCGAACGTACGAGGGCACCGAGGAAGAGCGTGCCGATGGAGGCAAGATTGCCGACATTATGAGCCTGCCCGAGACTGTTGTCCTTTCGCTCAACCAGGGCATCGACGCCAACTCCATGGGCGACATGATGGGCTCGTCCAGCGAGAAAGACGACAACGCTGCCCAGGCCATGCCCACCCCCGAGCAAATGGCAGCGATGACGCCCGAGCAGCTCGCCGAGATGCAGCAGAAGGCCGCGGCGGTGCAGAACATGCAAAAGCAGATTGATGCCGACGGCGGTAAGATCACTATGAAGAGCCTGCGCTTGGGTGTCGAGGGCGGTCTGGTAGACCAAAGCAAGCTCGTCGAGGGCGCCAACCAAATGGCGGACAAAATGGGCTCCATGTCGGGCTCCATCGTGACTCAACGCGCCGTGAGCTATGTGCAAGACGAGTACAAGGCGCAGGGCATCGACCCCGCCGACGTGCAGAACGCCTACCTGAGCCGCATGGCGACCACGATGTTTGGACTGTGCCTCGTGTCGCTCGTCGCCACCATCCTGACCGGTGCCGTGGCTTCGCGCACCGCCTGCTCCATCGCCCGCGACCTGCGCCGCGAGACCTTCAACAAGGTTATGCACTTCTCGCCGGCCGAGGTGGGCAAGTTTAGCCAGGCCTCGCTCATCACCCGCTGCACCAACGACATTCAGCAGATCCAGATGGCCGCAACTCTGTTTATCCGCATGTGTCTGATGGCCCCCGTCATGGGCATCGTCGCCGTCATGCGCGTCCTGGCCAACCATACCGGCCTGGAGTGGACCATCGCCGTGGCCATCATCGCGGTTTCGGCCGTTGTCGGCGTGCTCATGGGCCTCACCATGCCCAAGTTCAAAAAGATGCAGAGCTTTGTGGACCGCGTGAACCTTACCGCCCGCGAGCTGCTCGACGGCCTTATGCCCATCCGCTCGTTCAACCGCGAGGAGCATGAGCTCGAGCGTTTCGACAAGGCATCACTCGACCTGATGACCACGCAGCTCTACACCAACCGCGCCATGAGCTTTATGATGCCGCTCATGATGCTCGTCATGAACTGCATCACCGTGCTTATCGTCTGGTTTGGCGCGCAGGGCGTGTCCGACGGCGTGATGCAGGTCGGCAACATGATGGCGTTCATCTCCTACACTATGCAGATCGTCATGGCGTTTATGATCCTCACCATGGTTTCGGTCATCCTGCCCCGTGCCGAGGTCGCAGCCGAGCGCGTAGATGAGGTCATCACCTGCCCCACGAGCATCAACGACCCTGCCTCGCCCAAACTGCCCGCGGCCAGCTCGCCGCGCGGTGAGCTCACCTTCCGCGGCGTGAGCTTCCAGTACCCCGATGCCCGCGCCGATGTCATCAGCGGCGTGAACTTCACCACGCATGCCGGTCAGATGCTCGGCATCATTGGCTCCACGGGCTCGGGCAAGTCCACGCTCGTACAGCTGATTCCACGCTTGTACGACGTCACGGGCGGCAGCATTTCGCTCGACGGCATCGACGTGCGCGACATGAACCTTTCCGAGCTGCGCCGCCGCATCGGTTATATTCCGCAGCAGGGTCGTCTGTTCTCGGGCACCGTTGAGAGCAACCTCAAGTTTGCGGGCGACATGGTAAGCGATGATGACATGCGCCAAGCCGCGCGCATCTCACAGGCCGAGGACTTTATCGCCGAGCGCGAGGGCGGCTACGACTCCCCCATCAGCCAGGGCGGCTCCAATGTTTCGGGTGGTCAGCGCCAGCGCCTGGCCATCGCCCGCGCGTTGGCCAAAAAGCCCGAGGTCGTGGTTTTCGATGATTCGTTTAGCGCCCTCGACTACAAGACCGACGCTCGCCTGCGCGAAGAGCTTGCCAAAAACGTTACCGACGCCGCGCTCGTGGTCGTAGCCCAGCGCATCGCGACCATCATGCACGCCGACCAGATCATCGTGCTCGACGACGGCCACGTAGTGGGCACCGGCACGCACGAGGAGCTGCTGCGCAGCTGCCCGGCGTATCTGGAGATCGCACAGTCGCAGCTTTCCGCCGAGGAGCTGGGGCTTACCCAAGAAGAAATTGCAGCCGTCATGGAAGGAGGCGAGCGCTAATGGCAGACGAGACCAAGACTCAGATTCCCAAGCCCACCCGCCAGCGTGGTCCCATGGGCCGCATGGGCGGCATGCGTCGCGGCGAAAAGGCCAAGGACTTTAAGGGCACCATGAGGCAGCTGCTCGGCTATATCGGCCAGCACAAGATTGCCGTGTTTGCCGCCGTCGCCTTTGCCGTGTGCTCGGTCATCTTTAACATTGTGGGACCCAAGGTGCTCGGCCAGGTTACGACCAAGCTGTTCGAAGGCCTGGTCGCCAAGGTCAACGGCACCGGCGACGTTGACTTTGACTGGATCGCCAAGACGCTCGGCTTTTTGCTCTGCCTGTATCTGGCGAGCTCTGTCTGCAGCCTGGTCCAGGGCTGGCTCATGACCGGCGTCACGCAAAAGATCTGCTACCGCATGCGCAAGGAAATCGCCGCCAAGATTGCCGTCGTGCCGATGAGTTACTTCAACGGCCACAGCAAGGGAGACGTACTCAGCCGCATCACCAACGACGTCGATACGCTGGGTCAGTCGCTCAACCAGAGCGTGACGCAGCTCATCACGTCGGTGACGCAGATTATCGGCGTGCTCGTCATGATGCTTTCGATCAGCCTGCCGCTTACCGGCGTCACCGTGCTCACGCTGCCGGCCGCCGCGATTATCTTGACCGTGATGATTCACTTCTCGCAGCCGTACTTCCGCGAGCAACAGCAGGTTCTGGGCGCCGTCAACGGCATTATCGAGGAAGACTTTGCCGGCCAGAACGTCATTCAGGTGTTCGACCGCGCCGAGGCCTCGATCGAAGAGTTCGACCGTCAAAACGACCGCCTCTTTATTAGTGGCTGGCGCTCGCAGTTCCTGTCGGGCCTGATGATGCCGCTTATGAGCTTGGTGGGCAACATGGGCTACGTGGGCGTTGTCGTGGTGGGCGCACAGCTCGCACTGACCGGCAACGCCACGCCCGGCGACATCCAGAGCTTTATCCAGTACGTGCGCAACTTTACGCAGCCGGTGCAGCAGCTGGGCAACGTGAGCAACACGATGCAGTCGATGGCAGCCGCCACCGAGCGCGTCTTTGAGTTCCTGGCCGCGCCCGAGGAGGAGCAGAAAGCCGACGCGCAGATTCCCGAAAAGCGCCCCGGCCATGTGGAGTTTGATCACGTCAAGTTTGGCTATACGCCCGACAAGACCATCATCCACGACTTTAGCTGCGAGGCGCAGCCCGGCCAAACCATTGCCATCGTCGGCCCCACCGGCGCCGGCAAGACCACGCTCATTAAGCTGCTGCAGCGCTTTTACGACGTGGACGGCGGTTCGCTGCGCGTCGAAGGCGTCGACGTGCGCGACTGGGACCGCGCGGCGCTGCGCGGCGAGTTTGCCATGGTGCTGCAGGATACCTGGCTGTTTAACGGCACCATCCGCGAGAACATCCGCTACGGACGCCCCGATGCGACCGATGCCGAGGTCGAGGCCGCCGCACGCGCCGCGCGCTGCGACCACTTTATCCATACGCTCGCCGGCGGCTACGACTTTATGATCAACGAGGAGGGCACCAACCTGTCGCAGGGTCAGCGCCAGCTCGTGACCATCGCCCGTGCGATTTTGGCCGACCGCCCGGCGCTGATTCTGGACGAGGCGACCTCCAACGTGGATACCCGCACCGAGGAGCTCATCCAGCGTGCCATGGATGCGCTGATGCAGGGCCGTACCAGCTTTGTCATCGCGCACCGTCTGTCCACGATCCGCAACGCCGACGTGATCTTGGTAATTCGCGACGGTGACATCGTCGAGAAGGGCACGCACGACGAGCTGCTCGCCCAAGGCGGCTTCTACGCCGACCTGTACAACTCGCAGTTCGACGAGGCGGCATAGATACGGCCGCAGAGAAATGATGACGCCCGAGAACGGGGGCGCAGGACAACCTGCGCCCCCGTTTTTTCGTCCACGGCACTCGAATTAGCTCTCTTGGGGCCCGATTGACAGCCCCTTCCGGACCCTGTGGCCAAAAAAGGTCAAATATGAGTACTGTTACATTTTTAGTAGCAGCCAAAACCGCCTCAAATGACCTCTTGCGGCTTCTATACGCCTTCAAATTAATCAAAACGCCCGTTAGCATGCTTCTGTGTGCCAACGTTAATGAACATATTTGCTGTTGTGCCTATTATCTTGTAAGCTCGATATGAGACTACGCCAGCAACAGTACTCATATTTGCCATTTTTTGCCCACGGGGTATGCCGCAGAAGATCCAACTTGCTCCAGCGTGCCGTACGCCGACCCCCCCTTCCGGCGAGTGCCGACATTTTCCCAGATAAAACCTGCCAAAATAAACCTGTCCCTTTTTGGTAGGTTTCGGGGTGACAAGGGCTTGCACTTTAGCGTGCGACAGCGGATAATGCCGAGCATTCGACAATACGCTTATTGCTCTTTTCATAGATTGAGGAGACCCCTATGGCCATGGAATTCAAACGCAGGCTGCCGATCCCCATGGAGATCCGCGAGGAAATGCCGCTTTCTGCCGAGCTTACCGCCAAAAAGCAGGCATTTGACGCCGAGGTCGCCAAAGTCTTTACTGGCGAGGACGCACGCAAGGTGCTCATCATCGGCCCGTGCTCTGCCGACCGCGAGGATTCAGTGCTTGAGTACATGAACCGACTGGCCAAGACCGCCGAGGAGGTCAAGGACAAGCTCATCATCATTCCGCGCGTCTACACCAACAAGCCGCGCACCAAGGGCACCGGCTACAAGGGCCTGCTGCACAACCCCAACCCCGAGGCTCCCGACGACCTGCTCGAGGGCGTCAAGGCCATCCGCCACATGCACCTGCGCGTTATTGAGGAAACGGGCTTCTTTACCGCCGATGAGATGCTCTACCCGTCCAACTACCAATACCTCGTCGACCTGCTGAGCTATGTTGCCGTGGGTGCACGCTCGGTCGAGAACCAGGAGCATCGCCTGGTGTCGAGCGGCATTTCGGTACCCGTCGGCATGAAGAATCCCACTGCCGGCTCTACCACCGTTATGCTCAACTCCATTTACGCCGCGCAGGCGCACCAGAGCTTCATCTTCCGCAACTGGGAGGTCGAGTGCGACGGCAACCCGCTCGCACACGCCGTTATGCGTGGCTACATCGGTCTCGATGGGCGCACCTACCCCAACTACCACTACGAGCACCTGGAGCGCCTGGCCGAACGCTACACCGAACACGCCGGCTATGCCAATCCGGCAGCGGTCATCGACTGCAACCACGACAACTCGGGTAAGCGCCCGCTTGAGCAGTATCGCATTTGCAAGGAGGTACTCGACAGCTGCCGCCGCAACGAGTCCATCTCCAAGCTGGTCAAGGGCTTTATGATCGAGTCCTACCTGGAGGACGGTAACCAGCCGGTCGACGGCGGTGTCTTTGGCAAGTCGATCACCGACCCGTGCCTGGGCTGGGAAAAGACCGATTACCTCATCCACGAGATCGCGGAGCGGATTTAGTTACGCGGTTTTACCAAACCGCGTAACGGCTCGACGCTGCAAACCCGCCAGAGCGGCAATCTG
>ERZ857882.4660-NODE-4660-length-11540-cov-6.545146_pt1 | contig 11540 bp, 4 predicted proteins | sample MGYA00519697_ERZ857882 | MGnify/ENA primary metagenome ERZ857882 (study PRJEB31778, sample SAMEA3449373) | human gut metagenome | biome: human gut; feature: human-associated habitat; material: faeces | place: United Kingdom | collected 2010/2012 ... | reverse complement strand
CAGCGGTCTCCAAAACCGCGTGTCGAGAGTTCGAGCCTTTCTGCCCCTGCCAAAAACACCACCCAGACGGGTGGTGTTTTTATTTTAGGCGGGGGCAGAGACATTTTTTGCCTATGCTTTTGTCCACATTTAATAGAATGTGTCAATAAATTTTGTGCGGGAATCAAGTTGCAACTCTGTCGAAATAATGCTATACTAACCCATGTATGTCCAAATATAGGAGAACGAGCCCCTTTCGGCCGTTTTCCTGCGCAGCACAGGCGCACATCCGCGTGTCTGTGCAGGGGGGTGCAAAGCAGAAAAGGGTACCCTTTTCTCGTCCCGGCGAGGCCGGGGCGATGGCCGAGACCACAGGCGGGCGCCGACCGGCCCCGCTTGTGGCGGGCCTGCTGGATGCGTGTCCTGTGTCCGATGCTGCGCAAGGGAGGACGTACATCGGGCTGCGGCGGGGCCCGGCGTTTTGCCGGATGCGCCGTCAGGCGCAGCAAAGCCTTGTCCGGCACGGTGTACGGACACATCTAATCCGGAGATCCCAAAAGAAAAAAAGAAAGGATGGGGGAACATGAGCAAAACGAGAATGGGCAAAAGAGTTGCGTCATTGCTGCTTTCGCTGGTAATGATGCTTTCTCTGCTGCCGACGACGGTGTACGCCACGGGCGGCACCGGCGAAACCAATGGCGCGATCGTCGAGACGAACACGTCCGATGACAACACGGTGGGGGAAACTACCGGCAACCCCGAACTCACCGGTGAGGACGAGGGCGGCGGCGCTGCCAACGTCAGCGAGGGCGAGACAGCGACTGTCGCTACCATCGGCAGCGCTACTTACGAGTCGCTGGACGAGGCGATCACGGCTGTTGCGGACGGCGAGACCATCGTGGTCAACGCGGGCGAGTACACACTGAACGGCAGCCTGGCGTACGCGGGCAAGGCGTTCACTATCGCGGCTGCTGATGGTGCGGATGTCTCCTTTGACATGTCCGCTGCCGTGGCCCTGCATGGTGCGAAGATCACTTTCAACAACGTGACCTTCGACTATAAGACCAATGGCAACTACATCGGCCTGCAGCACGCCGACACGCTGGTGTACGACAACTGCACCATCAACGGCATGGTGTTCCTGTATGCCGTCAACGAGACGTTCAACGGCTGCACCTTCAATCAGACCAGCGCGGGCGCCTACAACGTCTGGACGTATGGCGCGCAGAACGTTGCGTTCAACGGCTGCACCTTCCACTGCGTGGGTAAGGCTGTGCTGGTGTACAACGAGGGCGCTATCGCCAAGACCGACCTGACGGTGAAGGATACCAAGTTCATCGCCAGCGCTCCTGTCGAGGACAAGGCGGCCATCGAGATTGACACCAGTCTGATGGAGGGCGGCGCCACCATCACCGTGGACGATAAGACCACGGCTGCGGGCTTCGACAACGGCTCCAACAGCGGCAACCCTCTGTGGAACGACAAGAAGCAGACGGCCGACACCAACAAGAACACCACGGTGACCGTGGCGGGCGAGAAGGTGTTTGAGCCGAAGGCTACTGTGGTGAAGCCTGTGAGTGTCAATGGCACCAGCTATGAGACGCTGGAAGATGCTATTGACGCGGCGACTCCTGATGCAAACGGCGTTGTCACCTATGAAATCAGCGGCAAGGTCGATGTGACCGCTACCGGCTGGGTACAGGTGGCGAAGTCTGGCCTGACCGGCCTTACGGCGGTGAAGTTCGTGGGTACGACTGACGATGCCAAAATCTGCATTAATGGCGGGCTGGCCATTCTGGCGGATCAGAACTACGACATCGACGTCAGCTTCGAGGCACTGGCGCTGAGCAAGCTGAATCCGACCTATGGCGGCGACTACGGCCACAGCACCAACTACTTTACCACATGGCTGCGCAATTCCGGTGCGGCGGAGAACACTGTGACCTACACCAACTGCACTTTCCCCAGTGGTGTGAGCAACAACCAGTACGGCAAGACGGTGTTTGACAACTGCAAGTTCACCAACGGTGCTACCGGCCTGTACAATCTGTGGAACTACGGCGGAAGCACCGAGATCAAGAACAGCAGTTTTACCGGCACCCGTGGTATCAAGGCTTATTCTGAAGGTGTTGATGGCGGCCAGATCGAAGTCGCCGATACTACTTTCAACGGCCTTGGTGAGAAGGCAGCTATCGTGGTGTCCAAGGCGACAACGGTGACGCTGAATAAGGTCGACGCTACCGAATGCACCAAGGGTCTGCTCCAGAAGGATATCGATGGCGGCTCCCTGAAGACCACCATCGAAGCCAATGGCACCGGTATCAGCGGCAAGTTTGATATTACCGCAACAACGACCGCAGATGCTGCCAAGAATGAGTTCAACATCTCTGCCGGTACGTTTACGAGCGAGGTGTCCAACGACTATTGCGCTGACGGCTTCGAGGTCAAGGCCAACGATAACGGCACCTACGGCGTAGTCGAGGCGGCCACGGCTGCCGGCGACGGCACAGAGGCTAACCCCTACACGCTGGAGCAGCTGGGCGCTATGACCCGTCAGGCGTATATCGACGCGCAGAATCGCCTGAACGGCACCATGTATGTCACCGTGGGCAACTACGCCTATGACACCAACGGCGTGCTGGGCAACGGTGTGCGCGACGACACCACGGGCCAGACCCCCGATCACTCCAAGCTCAACGCCTATGGCGAGAACGGCTATCTGGGTGAGAAGAACGACGGCGCCAACGGCAAGAGCGTTGTGTTCGTCGGCGGCTCCATCACCAGCGGCGTCACGGGTTACACCAGCATCGACAAGATCGGCACATCCCTGCTGCTGGCGCTGCCCGCTTACACCAACGTGACGTTTAAGGGTATTACCTTCAACAACGTCATGAGCTTCAACTATCAGCTGTACACCTCTCCCTGGAGCCAGCTGGGCGAGCTGAAGTTTGACGGCTGCACCTTCAATGGCATCATTGTGGGCGCTATCGCGGCTCAGACGCTGACGTTTAACAGGTGTGAGTTCAAGAACTACACCAATACTACAGATGCCAACAACTCCAACCCCACATGGATCCGGCCTGCCTACGGCAACTGGACCCAGGGCGATAACGAGGGCCAGGGCAGCGACTTCAGGTCCCTGACCGCCATCAACTTCACCGACAACAAGGTCACCAGCACACGCCCCGTGAAGTTTGAGTACATTTCCCAGTGGGATATCACGAGCACTGTCACCGCCACCGGCAACTCCTTTGATATCAGCAAGCAGGACGGGGACACCACAATCAAGAATGTCGGCTTGTATCTTGGCGCTCACACGGATGCAAATGCGTTTAACCTCGTGGCGGAGAACAACACCAAGAGCGCAAACACCGCCGCGCTGTACACCATTCCCGAAGGGAAAACGTCTTTGCCTCTCGGCTCTACCGTGAAGGATACAAAGGGCAACGAGGTTGAGCTGACTGACGCACTCAAGTGGAAGGCTGGGGACGCGGAGACGGACAAGATCGTCCTTGAGACGGTGGAAGCTGTTGCCTCCGTCGGCACTGCCAAGTACATCACCCTGGCTGCTGCCATTGCGGCTGCCAATAACGGCGAGACTGTGAAGCTGCTGAAGGATGTGACTGAGAATGTCGAGATCGCAGCAGGCAAGGAGCTGACTCTCGACCTGAACGGCAAGACCCTGAGCGGCGGCACCGGTACGGCTAAGGCTGCGCTGAGCAACCTTGGTACGATCATCATTCAGGACACCAGCGCGGCTAAGACCGGTACCATCAAGCGTGATGACAATGGTACTGTGGGTGAGACCTCCTACTACGTCATCCGCAACCAGGGCACGATGACCATCGAAAGCGGTACCGTGATCAACAACTCCGGCTACAAGAAGGCGAATTCTACCGGTTCCATGATCGGCAGCTCCCTGATCTGCAACGGCGATTGTAACGAGGGGGGTACGCTGACCATTAAGGGCGGCACGTTTACGCAGAATAACTTCATCGCCATTAAGAACGGTGCATTGGGTGTGCTGCATGTCTCTGGCGGTACGATCACCAGCAACCACTCCGCGATCCAGAACTGGTTCAAGGCCGATATCACCGGCGGCGAGATCAAGGGTCAGCTGTGGACGGATGCCTATAAAGCGGACGAATCCGTAGGCCAGACCACGATCGGCGGCGATGCCAAGTTCACCGGCGAGATCGTGATGGATATCGCCGGCAGCGTAGCTCCCACGTTGGCGATCAACGGTGGTAATCTGAATGTCACTAACTGGCGCATTACCAGCGCTGCGGCCAGCGTCGGCGCGAAGCCTTCCGTCTCCGGCGGTACGTTCTCCAGCGCGGTTCCCGCGGAGTACTGCGCGGAGGGCTTCATCCCCGTGAAGAACGCTGACGGCACCTACGGCGTCAAGGCAGGCGCTTACGTTGCGCAGATCGGTGATGTCAAGTACGAGACGCTGCAGGCGGCTATTGATGCCGTTAAGGCGAACGAGACCATCTATGTGCTGGGCAACATCGATCTGGGTACCGACGAGCTGAGCACCTACGATGTGAAAACGACGGTAAAGAATGTTACCATCGATCTGGGCGGCTACACCGTGACCAGCGCGGGTAGGTTTACCGTGTACCTCAAGGTCAACGGCTGGACGATCCAGAACGGTACGATCCAGAATACCAACGCGAGTACGACTTACGGTACGCTGTATGTCGGCGGCAGCTCCAACTCCACCACGCTGAAGAACCTGACGGTGGAGAGCAAGACAAACGGTGTGCAATTCGCGATTGCCAGCAGTAAGAACGGCATCAAGGCCAGCATCACCGTTGAGGACGGCACCAAGATCTCCGGCAACTACGGTGTGTACATGAAGGGCCAGCCCAAGCCGTGGAGAGATACCAGAGATGGTCAGGAGATTCTGAACGTCAACGGCGGCGAGATCACCGGCACGACGGCGGCGATCGCCGTTTTCGGCGCGGGGAAGGGCAACACGAAGGCGGGCGTTATCGTCAACATCAACGGCGGTAAGGTCTACAGCGACAGCTACGCCATCGCCGGCAACGGATCTTCCGTTCTGGAGAATACCACCATCAACATCAGCGGCGGCAAGGTGTTCTCCAACAAGGATACGGCCATCTATCATCCGCAGGCCGGTACGGTGACGATCAGCGGCGGTGAGGTTTACGGCGTGACCGGCGGCGTTCAGATGTGTGCAGGCACTCTGAATGTGACAGGTGGTACGATCAGCGCCACCGGCAACGGTGACGTTTCCGGCAAGACCGGCGACGGCTCCATCCCTGACGGCGCGGCTGTTTCCATCGTGAATCGCGCGTATCCCGCCGGTGCTCCCACCATGACCATCAGCGGCGGCACGTTTACCAGCGCTGATGGTGTCGGTGCGGTTCAGGCTTATGGCTGGAAAAACAACAGCCAGCAGACGTGGGATAAGCCGAACACTTCCGTCTCCGGCGGTACGTTCTCCAGCGCGGTCAAGGAAGAATACTGCGCCACCGGTTACATTCCTACCGCCAATGCTGACGGTACTTTCGGCGTCAAGGAAGGCGTTTACGTCGCCAAGGTTGACAACGTCAAGTACGAGACGCTGCAGGCGGCTATTGATGCGGCTAAGCGCAACGCTACCGTGACGATGCTGGCGAATACCCGCGAGAACGTCACCATTTCCACCCCTTATCTGACCCTTGACCTGAACGGCTTCACCCTGAATGGCGGCACCGAGAAGGGCAAGCCCGCACTGACCGTTACGGCCCGCGTGACCGTCAAGGACAGCAGCACGGCGCAGACCGGTACCATCATGCGTGAGGATACTGCGGAGAACTCCGGTGTTTCCTCCCACTATGTCATCGACGTTCAGGGCGGCGGCTGGCTCACCTTCGAGAGCGGCACTGTCAAGAACAACAGCGGCAACGCGAATGGGAAGGGCGCGTCTCTGGTGCGCGTGGGCGATGACAGAGTCGCCAAGTACCCCGGCCTGAATATCAAGGGCGGCACGTTTACCCAGGACAACTTCATCGTGATCAAGGTCGATCGCGGCGATCTGTTCCTGAACGGCGGCACCCTGAACAGCAAGAATAGCTATGCCATTGAGGACTGGCACAGAGCTACCATCAAGGGCGGCACGGTCAACGGCACAGTGGCGGCTTGGACGTACAGCGGCGGGTACAGCAGCTCTCTGGAGATCAGCGGCGGCACCATCAACGGTGATGTCACCTCTGTGAACTACGGCAATGCCGATGGTAAGAAAGCGACTGTTGCCATCACTGGCGGTACTATCAACGGCGAACTGGATACTCGTAGCTATGATCCCAAGACGAACAAGCTGACCAGTATTAGCGATGCTACCAAGGCGACTATTGAGGTCACCGCTGGTACGTTTGCCAAGGATCCCACCAAGTATCTGGTCGAGGGTTCTACCGTCAAGACGAACAGCGACGGCACCTTCGGTGTGGAGAAGGCTTATCTCGCCACGGTCGGCAAAACCTCCTACTACACCATGGAGGAGGCGTTCAAGGCGCAGACGGCCAGTGGTGAGCCCATCGTTATGCTGCGCGATTATACCACCGGCTCACCGTTCAACTCTGGCACCATTAACCGCACGGTGGATCTGAACGGCTACACCTGGACCTGCACCGGCACGGATACAAACAGCGCGGCGTTCGAGATCAACTACTCCGACGTGACGCTGACCGTGAAGAACGGCAAGATCGTCAGCAGCCAGCTGGTGGGTCTGATCCCCTCGGCTATGGGCGGTACCATCAAGTACGACAACGCCGGTCTGGTGTTCGAGGATGTTGTGATGACGACCACCGCTCACAGCGGCATCGAGACCAACGGCAACAACACCAACGATACCGTTACGCTGAAGAACAGTACGCTGAATGTGCCTAACGGCTACGGCATCTACTTCCCCAGCAGCGGTGCGCTGAACATTGAAAACAGCATCATCAACGCCAAGACCATGGGCGTGCAGGTCTGCTCCGGCAGCCTGAACATCACCGGCGAGAGTACTGCCATCGACGTCACCGGCGGCCCGGTCGACAAGACCGAGAACGACGGCGCCATTCAGGACGGCGCGGCGATCTCCATCGTGAACCGCACCGGCTACAAGGGCCTGGGCGATGTGACCGTCACCGGCGGTAAGTTTACTGCCAAGGCTGGCAACAAGGCCATCAAGGCTTACGACTGGGCGAACAACACCGAGACTGAGTTCACTGCCAACAAGACGGTCGCCGTTTCCGGCGGTACGTTCTCCAGCGCGGTGCCCGAGGGCCTGTGCGCGCCGGGCTTTATTCCTACCACCAACGGTGACGGTACCTACGGCGTCAAGGCAGGCGTTTACGTTGCCGAGGTCAACGGTGTGGCGTATGCTACGCTGTCTGAGGCCATTGCGGCTGCCAAGGACGGCGATACCGTGAAGCTGCTGCGAGACATCAATACGCCTGAGATCAGCTACATGATCAGCAAGTCTCTGACCATCGATCTGAACGGCATGACCGTCACCGGCAGTGGCTATGATGCCGTGTTCCAGATCGATAATGCGGATGCGAAGGTGGTCATTAAGAACGGCAAGGTCGTTGCTGTGGAGCAGAGCGGCAGTGCCGGCAAATACACGATGGCTATCTGGGCCAGCAAGGCGGGCTGCGAGGTCACTCTTGAGGGACTCGATGTCAGCCAGAAGATTACGCACACGGATGATCCGCAGATGGATATGATCTATGCCAGTGGCGGTACAATCACTATCAACAGCGGTAATTTCGTGAGCGGAACTCCTGCGTGGACGCTGAACTGCAACGATACAAGCTATAAGAACGGTACAGCCAAAATCATTGTCACCGGCGGTACGTTCGTGGGCTTCGACCCCGCCAACAACAAGGCGGAGGGCGAGGGCACCAACTTCGTGGCTGCGGGATATGTTTCCCGCATGGATGAGGATGGCAGCTACACTGTGGTTCCGGCGAATGCGAAGATCACTGTCGGCAAGCGCCTGTTGATTGGCAACGATCTGACCATCACCTACCTGGTCAACCTGACCGACTGCACGAATCCGTGGGTGAAGTTCCAGTTCTACAACGATGACATCAAGGGCTATACAACGGTCGAGGTCAAGAACTACGGAACGGCTACCGTTGAGGGTCCCGATGGAAGACCTGTGGAGGTATTCACCTTCGACTTCACCGGCGTCAATCCCCAGCGTATGACCGATACGCTGAAGGCAACCGTGTATGCAGAGGATGCAAGCGGCAATGTGGTTGAGTATCAGGTCGCCGATTACAGCGTGGCACAGTATTGCAGCAACAAGCTGGCGAAGCTTGGCCAGGATGATTCGCTGCGGAAGCTGATCGGCAATCTGGTCGCGTACGGCGCGGCGGCTCAGGTATACCAGAATTATCGTACGGATAATCTGGTGAGCACAGTTGTGTCCGGTGCCGTTTCTACCGATTACACTGACCGGCTGTCCAGCGTGACGCGGTACACCGGAAAGGTGACGGGCGCTGCCGGTGTCACTATCAAGGGCAAGACGCTGGTTCTGAGCAACACCTTCGCAGTGCGTGTGTACTTCACGGTGAACGAGGGCGTTGACATCGCGAATGTCAGCTTCAATGTGACCGCTAACGGCAAGACTGACACTGTGAACTCCTTCGAGAAGGACGAGAAGCTGGGCTATTACTACTTCGACTACGCAAACCTGAACGCCACGCAGTTGGATAGCGAGGTCAAATTCGAGTCTTTTGTCAACGAGACTGGCGTGGGCGATATGGTGACATACAGTGTCAACACCTATCTGGCAAAGAAGATGCCCAATTATGACAAGAGCAGCAATGCGTATAAGCTCATGGCAGAACTGTTCAACTATGGTTGTGCCTGCACGGAGTATGCAAGTAAGTAAAGGAGGAAGAGTATGAAGTACGTTGCACCTGAGATGAAGGTACTGGAGCTGGCAGCCACGGACGTGATCGTCTGCTCCAGTGGCGGCGGCGACCCGATCGTAACACCGCCGGACTGGGACTAATCCCCATCTCAAACACCGACGGAAGGCGGGCGGCACAGCCGCCCGCCTTCTTCCCTTTGTCCGCGCCCTGCGGCAGAAAGGAGCATTCGCATGAAACAGAAATGGATGGCGGCGCTGCTGGCGCTGTGCCTGCTGGCATCGCTGTGTGCCTGCGGCGGAAAGACGCCTGCGGACGAGACGCCCGACCGGCCGGACACGGAGCAGACCGGCAGCGCAAGCCCCGGGGAAACCACCGGCGACACCGACTGCGCTCATGAGCAGCTGACGGCCAACGTGACCCAGCCCACCTGCACGCAGGCCGGCTCCGTGGTCTACACCTGCGACAACTGCGGCGCGGCGGTGCGGACAACGCCGCTGCCCGCCATGAACCACAGCTACCGCTGGGAGGACGACGACAGCGGCCACTGGCAGGTGTGCGCCATCTGCGGCGACAAGACGGCTTCGGCGGCGCACACGCTGCAGAACGGCGTCTGCACCGTATGCGGCCATCAGACCGGCCAGAGCGGCGGCGTCCGCCACACCCATGCGTACAAGGAGCAGGTGACGGCGGCCACCTGTACGGCGGGGGGCTACACCACCCACACCTGCGCCTGCGGCAGGAGCTACACCGACAGCTTTACACCGGCGTTGGGCCACCGCTACACCGCCGCGGTGACGACGGCGGCCACCTGCACGGAGGCGGGGGTGCGGACGTACACCTGTACCGTGTGCGGCGACAGCTTCACGGAGGTCATCCCGGCGGCGGGACACAGGTACGCGGACGGCATCTGCACCGTATGCGGCGCGGCTGACCCCAACGCGCCCGACCCGGCCCCCGATCCCGCGCCTGACCCGACGCCCGACCCGGAGCCGATGCCCGATCCCGCCCCGGAGGAGCCCTCCGGCTCCGGTGAGATCGTGCTGCCGGATCTGGACGAGTGACGCAATACGGCAATAAATATCCCCCATACCGGGGGATATTTATTTTTTGCGCAAAAAGGGAGGCGGACGCATACCGTCCGCCCCAAGTGAGGAGAAAAATGATGGAAAAAGTATTTCAAACGGGTAAGATCCGCTGAAACCGGTGAAGATAGGTCAAAGCACGGTGCACAGCAGCCACGTCAGACCGATGGCGGCGGCGCCTGCGGCGGCCCAGAGCCACGCGGGTGCGCGGAAGCGCCGGCGGGGCGCGCCCTGACAGCGGGCGTAGTTCTTGGCGATGCGGACGGCCTGATCCACCAGCTGCTGGGAGCTGACACCGCCGCCGTCCGTACGGAGAATGAAAATTGCCTGTTCGAAGATCTGCGGGTCGGGGGAATCCACCACGATGACCCGGCGTGAAATGCCTTTGACCAAGAGTATGCCCTCCTTGCTGTCCGTTTTCATAGTGATAGTATGGACAGCGCGGCGGCGGCTTATACCTGCGATCTGCCGGAAGCTTCGGCGCGGGGGCGGTACAGCGCCAGCACGGCGCAGTCGTCGGACAGCCCGCCGTGGTCGGCGGAGAGCGTCAGGATGCGGCGGGCCAGTTCCTCCGGGGAGCTGCCCTCCCAGCCGGCCAGCAGATCCTGTACCCATTCATCGCCATCCCCGGCGGTGACGCCATCGGACAGCAGCACCAGCCAGCCGCCCGGCGGCAGCGTGAAGCGGATAGTCTCCGGCTGCTGGGAGGCCTCCTCCAGTCCGGCGGGCAGCGCGCTGCCGGCGTACCGGACGACGCGCCCGTGCTTCTTGAAATAGGACGCCGCCGCGCCGTACTTGTACAGCGTCACCGCGCCGGTGGCGCGGTCGATGCGGGCCAGGTCGATGGTGGTGAAGCCGCCGCCCTCCCGGCAGCGCAGCAGCAGCGCGGTGTTCAGGGTCTTCAGGGCCGGGGACGGCTCCACCCCGGCCTGCAGGAACTGCTTTAGAAGCCGGACGGTCATGGCGGCCTCCCGGTGGGCGGCCTCGCCGCTGCCCATACCATCGGACAGCAGGAGGTAGGCGGCGCTCCCCGCGTCGAAGCACGCGGTCTGGTCGCCGCACAGCGTCTCGCCCTTCCGGGGGCGCAGGGCGGTACCGGTGACGCAGCTGAAGCGCGGCTCCGCCGCTGCCGGCGCGTCCACGGCCAGCACCTCCGACATCTGGGCGTACTGCTCCCGCGCCACCTGATAGGCCGCCTCCAGCTGGAGACGGTGGGTGCGGCGCAGCAGAAACTGGTGGAGCTGGTCGTTCAGCGCGTCCAGCAGCCGGGGGAAGTGCAGGCAGCGGCTGGTGAAGTGCAGGGGGAAATCCTCCGCGCAGGCGCTGCCCCGCTGCAGCAGGTGGGGGCAGGCGTCGTTGAAGGCGTTGTAGGTGTCGGTGTAGTGGGTCTGCCAGCAATCCTGCCGCAGCAGGCACCCGGCGCACACCTGCTCGGCGGCCCGGTCAAAGAGCACGGCGGGATTTTCCGGACGGGGCGGCGTGGTGTCGGTGAAGAAGCTGTCGTACACGGCGCGGAACGCGGCGGCGGGCGTCGCCGCCTCCTCACGGGAGGGGGCGCTCCGGGAGACGCTGGCGGCGCGCTGGGCCAGCCGGGGCAGCA
>ERZ857882.4658-NODE-4658-length-11544-cov-3.529376_pt1 | contig 11544 bp, 12 predicted proteins | sample MGYA00519697_ERZ857882 | MGnify/ENA primary metagenome ERZ857882 (study PRJEB31778, sample SAMEA3449373) | human gut metagenome | biome: human gut; feature: human-associated habitat; material: faeces | place: United Kingdom | collected 2010/2012 ... | reverse complement strand
GTACGACTGTATCCAGATTCACGGCGGATCAGGTTTCATGTTGGAATATGCTTGCCAGCGTATTTATCGTGATGCCCGTATCACTTCAATCTACGAAGGTACGACACAGTTGCAGACTGTTGCCGCTATCCGTTATGTAACAAACGGTTCTTATCTGGCAACCATCCGCGAATTCGAAACAATCCCATGTTCTGCGGAAATGGAACCGCTGAAAGCACGACTGGTAGAAATGGCCAACAAGCTCGAAGCATGCATGAACAAAGTGAAGGAAGCACAAAATCAAGAATTACTGGACTTCGTTGCCCGCCGCCTTTATGAAATGGCTGCCGACTGCGTCATGGCTCACCTGTTGATCCAGGATGCAACAAAAGCACCTGAATTATTCAGTAAATCAGCCGTAGTATACTTGAACTATACAGAAGCCGAAGTAGAAAAACACAACAGCTTCATCGAAAAGTTCAACGCTGACGAATTAGTAAACTACAGACAATAATAAGTATTGTCTCTCCATAAAAAGCCGGATATCATCTTTATTCTGATATCCGGCTTTTTTCAGATATTACCGATGAGAAGAATGCCATAATATCCATTGCATAATCCCTCTTAATGATAAATAGATCAGGAATGCCATCCATAAGGCATGGTTTCCCATCACACCGTAAAAGAGATAATAGACCACAAAAAACAGTCCCGAAGCCACCAGCATCGAATAAAGCATCAACCGGGTAGCCGTTGCACCAATCAGGATACCATCCCAAAGGAAAGCGGCAAAGCCAGCCAAGGGAATAGCCAAAACCCAATAATAATAACTTCCGGCAGCATTAATGACTGTTGTATCATTCGTCAGCAATCCCAGAAAATCTTGTCCACCTATCATATATAGAATCGTAAAAGACAATGACAATCCCCATCCCCAACGGAATAGCAGACGAATCATCCTTTGTAATCCTGTATTGTTTCGTGCGCCGACATAACGTCCGGTCATCGCTTCACCAGCATAGGCAAAGCCGTCCATTATATAGGAAAATAGTGTAAACAGCTGCATCAACAACGTATTAACAGCCAATACGACATCTCCCTGCCGTGCACCTGTCGATGTAAAAAAGGTAGTAACAGCCACCAAACATAATGTACGGAAAAAGATATCGCTATTCACCTGAAAGAAACGCTTCATAGCTGTCTTGCCGATTATCTCCCGCCAACGAAAAGCAATCTTCAACCGCCCATAATAACGAAGCCAAAGCAACGAAGCCATAAAAAGTCCGGCATACTGAGCAATCAACGTACCCAACGCCACTCCTTCTATCTTCATATCCAGCAAATACACGAAAGAAAGGCTGGCAACAATATTAACCACATTCTGTGTAATCGCTATAAACATCGGGAAACGTGAATTTTGCATGCCGATAAACCACCCAGCAAAGCCATAAAGTCCCAATACGGCAGGTGCTCCCCATACACAAATATTGAAATAAACCGTAGCCAGTTCGCGCACCTCTGGGGTAGCATCTATCAAAAGAAAAGCTATTTTCCGGATCGGATATTGAAGCAGCAACAGACATAAAGCGATAAACAGCCCCACTCCCACTGCCCGTAACAAAACACGTGTCACCTCTTTCAGGTCACGCTGCCCAAAAGCCTGAGAAGTCATACCACTCGTCCCCATCCGCAGAAAACCAAACAGCCAGTAAATAATATTGAATAGCATCCCTCCTACGGCAATCGCCCCTATATAAGCCGCCGATCCTAAATGACCGACAATAGCGACATCAATCAGTCCCAATAACGGAACGGTTATATTTGAAACAATAGAAGGAATTGCTAATTGAAGAATTTTTTTGTTCATGTTATTGTATATACCAAAAGCTTATTCTTAAATTTGTAAGCAAAGTTACGGATTACTTTATATATAACATTATAACGCAACAATGTTTCAATAACAGATAAAACGCGAACCCAAAGTGGTTGTAAAAACACAGGATGTTCGCACTCCCTGTTATTCTGATATTTACAATATTATTAATAACTATACAAATACCAATTATTTGTACACTTTATTATTCGCAAAATTATATGCTGAAAATGTTATCAATAAAGCTTTCCATAAACATGGAGTCGCATCCTTTACGGGTGCGTGGATTGAAACAATATAGATGAATTACAACTCCTTTCGAACGTAAGTCGCATCCTTTACGGGTGCGTGGATTGAAACAGGTTCAATGACCTGCCCATATCGGCAGTTGTCGTCGCATCCTTTACGGGTGCGTGGATTGAAACAGAGCATGTCATAACATAATGTTATAGTATAAATGTCGCATCCTTTACGGGTGCGTGGATTGAAACCCGTGATTGTACAGGTCAATACAGTATTCGCACGTCGCATCCTTTACGGGTGCGTGGATTGAAACTTGTAACGACACTCATTGTTTAACTCCTTGATCGGTCGCATCCTTTACGGGTGCGTGGATTGAAACACTGCCGTAAACCCGGGCCTGTTGTCTACGTCCGTCGCATCCTTTACGGGTGCGTGGATTGAAACAAGCGTTGATATGCAAGCATTGCATTGCACAGAGTCGCATCCTTTACGGGTGCGTGGATTGAAACCGTTTACGATCGACAACATCTTTGTGGGTGTTGGTGTCGCATCCTTTACGGGTGCGTGGATTGAAACCCTTGTTCCACATACTGCCAGGTCAGATAATCGTCGCATCCTTTACGGGTGCGTGGATTGAAACTTCATCTCTTTTTTTTCTGAAACTCCTTAATGGTCGCATCCTTTACGGGTGCGTGGATTGAAACTCCAATGCCGGATAAAGCCGATTTCGCTTCCGATGGTCGCATCCTTTACGGGTGCGTGGATTGAAACCACTTTGAACGGCCTGCATATCTATACTTCTTGGTCGCATCCTTTACGGGTGCGTGGATTGAAACTTGATTCAATCAACTCGCCTACTTTGAAATTCGGAGTCGCATCCTTTACGGGTGCGTGGATTGAAACAGTAAATGCTTGTTTTAATGCATCCTGATCAATGTCGCATCCTTTACGGGTGCGTGGATTGAAACTCAATATAACGCCTGTACACCTCAATCCGGTCACGTCGCATCCTTTACGGATGCGACACGTTCCTTTTTCAGAGCGTTCAAATCATCATCGTTTCAATCTACTTAGTGAGTTCGTTTCATTACTAAGAATTACTATACTAAGTATAATTATAAACAAAATACAAACGACCACAAAAAGAAAATGTCATTATTCATCAATAGACTGTTCTTATGTCATTTACCTCTACTAAATCAAATTAATTTGCCTTCCATTGTAAATTAAAGCATGAAAGCTTAGTTCATTAAAAAATAAAACATAACTTTGTGAAATAGGAATAACAGAGAAAGTATATTTCTCAAAATGTGGACACCTATATTATTATTCACAATTTGTTAACCTAAACTTATGGTATACACGAATAAAGAATACTGTCTTGAGGTTAAAGGAAGCATGGCCTGTTTTACCAGACCTGAAATGAAAGTCGAAAGAGTCAGCTATGATGTGATAACTCCCTCTGCTGCACGTGCTATCTTTGAAGCTATCTTTTGGAAACCTGCTATACGATGGAACATAACCCGGATAGAAGTTTTAAATCCCATTAAATGGTTTTCCTTTAAAAGGAATGAGGTCGGGAACCTGATGAGTCCTCGTGCATCCGGGTTATTCATTGAAGATAACCGGCAACAAAAATCCAGTTTATTACTGAAAGATGTTTGTTACAGGATTTTCGCGGAACTGGAATTTATACCTATAAGGAATAGAACAGAAGAAGATATGTCGAAAGCGACAGCTGGGTCTTCTGACGAAAATCCAGGTAAATATAATGCAATGTTCGAGCGCAGAGCTAAAAAAGGACAATGTTTCAATCAACCCTATTTAGGTTGCCGTGAGTTCTCCGCTGATTTCACATACATCGAAAATCCGGTAAAAGGAAACGGAATCCCCGAAGACCGCGATTTAGGATATATGCTATATGATATGGATTTCACAAACGAAAAAGATCCGAAACCAATGTTCTTCCGTGCAATAATGAAACAAGGAGTCTTGGTTGTTCCATCCATTAACAGTGAGGAGGTACGCCGATGATTCTGCAAGCATTATACGAATACTACCAGCGTAAAGCCGCTGATCCGGAGAGCACCATCGCTCCCCGCGGATTAGAATGGAAAGAAATTCCTTATCTTATTCTGATAGATAAAAAAGGAAAGTTTTTGGAACTACAGGACACCACCGAGGGGGTAGGAAAACAAAAACGAGCAAAAAAATATCTGGTTGTTAAAAGTAAAGGGCGTACTGGCAGCAACAGTTGGCAAACTGCAAATGTATTTTGGGACCATTTCGGATATGTATTAGCCCAACCTAAAAATACGGATGATAAAGGAATGCCAAAAGCACTGGATGATGCCGCTAAACAACATAAATCCTTTGTTCAGGAAGTCAGGCGGCTTGCTGAAATACATCCTTCCAATGAAGACATTCAGGCTGTAGCCGGATTTTACGATAACCCGGAGAATCTTCAACGTATAAAAACGGACCCGTTATGGGAAGAATGCATCAAAAAAGACGGGACAAACATATCCTTTAAAATAGCCGGACAAAATACTATCGTAGCCGAAAATCCGGATGTAACATCATCCACTGAAGATTGCTCGGAGAAGGATGAGCCGATAGGAATATGCCTTATTACCGGAAAAAAGGCTCCGATAGCTATACTCAATAGCGCCATTACCATACCCGGAGGCAAAAGCGGAGCAAAGCTGGTCGGCTTTCAGAAGAAATCAGGTTACGATTCATATTATAAAGAACAAGGTATGAACGCGCCTATTTCAAAAGAGGCTGAAGCTGCTTATACCACGGCATTAAATACGTTATTAGGAAAAGACTCCTCCAACAAATATCATTTACACGACACATCCGTTGTTTTCTGGTCGCAGAAACCGACAAAACTGGAGCAATGTGTCAGTTTCATGTTTGCACCTCCTTCAAAAGATAATCCGGATAAAAATACGGAAGTTATCAGAGACTTTCTTCAATCCCTTTCTTCCGGAGTATTGAATGATGAGGATGAAACACCCTTTTACATTTTAGGCTTAGCTCCTAATGCCGCCCGTATTTCCATAAGATTCTGGCGACAAGGAACAGTAGGTGAATTTGCCAGCCATATCAGACAACATTTTAAGGACCTGGAAATCATTAAAAGCAAGAATCAAAGAGTCTATTTTTCTCTATTCAAATTACTGACCCAGGTTGCATCCTTAAATAAAATGGAAAATCTGCCGCCCAGCTTAGCCAGCGATTTAAGCCAAAGTATATGGGACAACCAGCCATACCCAACCACATTGCAGATGCAATGTCTGATACGAATCAAAGCAGACCGGAATATAACGTCGATAAGAGCCGCTATACTCAAAGCCTACTTAAATAGAAAATTCAGAAATCATAATAATCCACCTAAAGAAATTCAAATGGCACTAGATTTAGAAAATAAAAACCAGGCGTACTTATGTGGCCGCTTGTTTGCTATCCTTGAAAAGATCCAGAGTGATGCTATCCCGGGAGCTAATTCTACGATTAAAGAACGCTACTACGGTGCAGCATCGACAACCCCGACAACTGTATTCGGCCGCTTGTTGTCTCTATCCAGACATCATCTTGCAAAATTTGATACAGGGAAATCTGTTTATTATGAAAAGTTATTGCAAAGTGTTATCACTGATCTGGATAGTAACGGGTTACCTAAATATTTATCGATGGACGACCAGTCGCGTTTCGCAATCGGTTATTACCATCAAAGAGAAGATTTATATAAAACAACAACAGATAAAGAAAAAAATTAATACTATACAAATATGGAAACAGCAATAAACAATCGTTACGACTTCATTTATTTATTTGATGTACAGGATGGTAATCCGAATGGTGATCCCGATGCCGGAAACTTACCCAGAGTTGATCCGGAAACAGGGGAAGGCCTGGTTTCCGATGTCTGTCTGAAACGTAAAGTCCGGAACTTTGTCCAAATAGTAAAAGGAGGAGAAAGACCGTATGATATATTCATTAAAGAGAAAGCGGTATTGAATAATCTGATCACTGAAGCTCATAAACAGGAAGGGGTTAAAGATATAAAAGAGAAAGGAGATAAAACAGAGGCTGCCCGACAATGGATGTGCAGAAACTTTTATGACATAAGGACATTTGGAGCCGTACTAAGTACTGGTGAAAATGCAGGACAGGTCCGTGGCCCTATCCAATTTACTTTTGCCCGTTCCATCAGTCCGATTGTTACTGCCGAACATAGTATAACCCGTATGGCTGTGGCAACGGAAGATGAAGCTAAAAAGCAGAGTGGAGATAACCGTACTATGGGACGTAAATTCACTGTTCCTTACGGATTGTATAAAGCTAACGGATTTATTTCCGCTCATTTAGCCGTACAGACCGGATTCAATGAAGAGGATCTGAACTTATTCTGGGATTCATTGAAAAACATGTTCGATCACGACCATTCAGCAGCCAGAGGAATGATGAATGCCCGCAAATTGATCGTGTTCAAACACAGTACAGCATTAGGTAATGCTTCAGCCCATTCTTTATTCGGTTTAGTGAAGGTTCAACTTAAGGATGCCCAACGCCCACCCCGTTCGTTTGACGATTATATTGTTACCATCGACAAGGATAAACTACCGGAAGGTGTAGAAGTACTGGACATGATATGATAGAATACGGAGATGAGGACCTGTTGATGCTTTCCGGAATCCAACACATAACTTTCTGTAAACGTCAATGGGCCCTTATACATATCGAACAACAGTGGGCGGAAAACAACCTCACTATTGAAGGAAACTGGATGCATCAAAAAGTAGATGATCCAACCTTGATGAACCGTAATAAAGGCATAGTTACATTAAGGTCTGTTACGCTTGTCTCCAGACGGCTGGGACTTTATGGAATCTCTGATGTAGTAGAGATGGTTGCTTCCTCCTCCGGACAAAATGCAATACAACATCCTAAATATCCGGGATTCTGGCAATTAATCCCGGTCGAATACAAACGGGGCAAACCTAAAAAAGATCAGATAGATGAAGTTCAGCTATGCGCACAAGCGGTTTGCTTGGAAGAGATGTATAACGTCAGCATAGAAAAAGGATTTTTGTATTATGGGGAAACCCGCCACCGGGAAGAGGTTCCGTTTACCGGAGAATTGCGGAAACTGGTTGAAAATAAATGTGCCCAAATGCACCGGTTATACGAACAAAAAGTCCTTCCGCCGGCAATATACAAAGCGCATTGCAAGTCATGTTCATTATGTGACGTATGCATGCCTAAAGTAATGACAAAAACACTGAAAGTGAATACTTACCTGTCCCAGTTATATGATTAAAATATGAGAAAATTATTGAACACATTATATGTAACTACTCCTGAAGCCTATTTAACTAAAGATGGAGAAAATGTAGTAATCAGGGTTAAGGAAAAAGATATATTCAGAATTCCGGTTTTGAATATAGAAGGTATTGTCACATTCGGATATATGGGTGCTTCCCCGGCATTAATGAAGATGTGTGCCGAAAGAAATGTAGGGTTATGTTTTTTAAGTGCTAACGGACAGTTCCAGGGTAGAGTCTCCGGTCCGACAAAAGGAAATGTCCTTTTGCGAAGAACACAATACAGGATTGCCGACGATGCAAATAAATCGCTGGAGATCAGCCGTCTGTTTATTGCCGGAAAGATAGCAAATTCCCGAACAGTTATCGACCGTTTCAAAAGAGATCATATTTCTTCCGACGAACAGCTATCTCTATTTTTATCCGTATCTGATAAATTAAAAAGATCAAAGAATCAGGCTTTAGCTGCTGAGTCCTCCGATACATTAAGAGGTATAGAGGGAGAAGCCGCTACAACTTATTTCTCTGTATTTAACCAGATGATCATATCACAATGTGAGGATTTTCCTTTTAACGGAAGGAACAGAAGACCGCCCAAAGACAAAGTAAATGCCCTGTTGTCATTTGTTTACACATTGCTGAATCATGAGGTACAGTCTGCATTGGAAACAGTAGGGCTCGATCCGTACGTAGGCTTTTTACATACCGATCGCCCGGGAAGAGCTAGTTTAGCGTTGGATATGATGGAAGAGTTACGAGCCTACCTGGCAGACAGGTTGGTATTGTCTTTAATCAATCGTAAACAGATATCCGGTAAAGGTTTTGTTGAACACGGAGATAACGGGATCGTTATGGATGAAGATATCAGAAAGGAAGTTTTACTCGCCTGGCAGAAGAGAAAAAAAGAGACAATAATCCACCCCTACTTAAATGAATCCGTACCAATAGGGCTTATCCCATATATTCAGGCGATGCTTTTAGCTCGTTTTTTGAGAAACGATTTAGATAATTATCCGGTCTTTTTAATGAAGTAATTTTATGTATGTTCTAGTTACATACGACGTTGAAACGATGACTTCCGACGGACAACGCAGGTTACGTCAGGTAGCACGTCAATGCCTGAATTATGGCCAACGCGTCCAGAATTCCGTTTTTGAATGCTCTGTCTCGCCTGCTCAATTTACCGAGTTAAGATTAAAGCTATCGGATATCATAGATCATAAAAAAGATAGTATCCGTTTCTATTTCCTGGGAAATAATTATTCTAAAAGGGTTGAATACATAGGTGTCATCACATCTTATAATGTAGAAGACGAACTTATAATATAACTGTTCGCGAACATTAAGCATTACCCCAAAAGCCGGGGTTTTCGCATTTATTGATTGTTAGTCTATTGCACATATCTATTGGTTCTATTTCATCAATAAAGAATCCAAAAAGTTTATTATCGCATAAAGATATTGGTAACAAACTGTAAATGTTTGTGTTATTTGTAATGCAGTCGTACCTTATAGAGGTACGTGGGTTGAAACCAGGAACCGACAGCCAGTCCATTTTGGTAAGCTGGTCGTACCTTACAGAGGTACATGAATTGAAACGAGTAAAACGCACCAGCGTTCGTTCCATTATCCGGTCGCATCCTTTAGGGGTGCGACACGGCAATATTTGGGACTAGCAACAGTTCTAATGTTTTACAGGGATGATTGCATCATAATCATTATTCTTCATTTTATTATTTCAAGCCATATATATTCACCTCTCAACTCACAACTTATTAAATTATCAATTTCTTTATTTTACCATGCAAAACAGAACTACTCCATCCTTCTTCTTTACACGCTTTTGCATAATCGTCACGATGTAACTTATTATCTATCAGAAACAATTTCAAAAAATGAGTCCAAGTAAGCTTTTTCGATAAATCAGACACTACTTCAACTTCTGGAAAATATACAAAGAATAACTCCATTTGAAGCAAGTGTCTAATTTCAAATTCCTTACCATAGCGTTTCACTAATTCACGAGAAAGATCTTTAAAAGTATCTATCCGATGAAGTGTTGCCTCTTTACTATAAACATCTTGTTTAATTAGTCTACCGATTTCCCAATACAATAAGCTTTTGTCAGCATTCAATCTTTGACTACCTTTCTTCTGTGATTTTTCAATTAAAAAAAGAATATTACAGAGTAAGCCATCCAATGTTTTCATGTGCTCCAGATTTAATATTAATGCACAAATATAAACCACAGAAATCAAAATCACAATTATTTCAGCGTATATTTATATATATAACGCAAATAAAATAAATTAGCTGAATTAAACACATATAAGATACATTAGCTGAAAAATTATATATGATAAAGAGACTGTCTCACATCTGAAGACAGTCCCTTTCAATTGACTTACACTAATAAAATAAATTAGCTGTTTCAACCCACACACCCCGCAAGGTATGACAAAATACCTTGCAAAGGTAACAATCCAATCCTATTTACACAATCACCATCTTTTATTCTATCAGCAACAGTTCTTCCGCCCAAGCCCCATCCAATACCAGTCCTGCCTGCGGATCATAGCTACTCGGGTCCTCCAGAATGAATACGCCTGAATATTCGATGACTTTACCACACCGCACCAACTCTTCAAAATCCCACTTTTTCACAGATACACTATATTGCTGCAACTTGCGTAATAACCAAAACTCCGGACCTTTTTCTTTCAATTCTCTGATAAGATCTGCACCATCACCATAATTGACCAAGATGGAAACAGAATTCTTATCATCAATCAGGCAGAACTTCTCGGCAGCAGTTGCAAACATAAAGTTCATTTCTGCAAAACCTTTATATAATAGACTTTTTATATCTGCTTTATCAAAGGTATTACAATTACCATAAAAGAGTATAAAATAACGAGCCATAACAGCCGGATCAAACAAATCCGTACGATCAGACACCTGAAGCAGTTCCCGCAAAGCAGCCGCCCCCTTCCCCATCAGACCCCGTAAAACACTATTCTCCGGTTTGAAGACAAAGACCTGCCCCAACTCACCCTTCTTATTTAACTTGCCTTCCCGGTTACATCTTCCGGCAGCCTGTATGATTGAATCCAGACCGGCAAATGCACGGTACACTACCGGGAAATCAATATCTACCCCGGCTTCAACCAACTGCGTGCTTATCACACGAACCGGTTCATTGTCCTTCAATTTCTGCTTGATCAATTTTATCACTTCCATGATATGTACGGAACACATCATACGCGATAGATGCAAAGTTCCTTCAGGCATCCGCTGATAAAGCTCCCGCGCCTCTTTTCGGGTATTTACAATACATAATACACAATCATATCCGGACAGTTCGTCGGCAAGGTCATCGAAATTCGTGGTCGATTCCGGCCAATGCAATTCTACCCGTTTAAAAGCCTCAAACAAATGATCATGCACGGAAGTAATTTCTGTGACGATGGGTGGTATCAAGAAGTTCAGGAATGTCAGAGTATTTTAAATAAACAGATTCAGGAAAATTCTAACAGTAAAGATCCTTATGTCAGACAAATGATGGAGCTGCAACAGGCTATCGTAAAGAAGCTTCATTCATTTTCGACAGAAGCATGGGTCAATATGCTATGTGAAAAAGATGTAGATGATCTTCAAAAAGCATACAATGCCTACCATGATTATTATTATCAACATTATAGTAATGAGGAGGCTGTTTAGATGAAAGCTGGACTTAATAAAATAAAGATAGCCATCATTTCTATGATAGTTCTAGCTATGGCAATTGGTCAGCTTGAACTGTTTGGAAAAGTATATGCAGAAGAACTTGAAAAAATCAAGGAACAGGATCCATATGGAGAATATTATGATGAAAATATCAATAATGTTCATAAGACATCTGCACAAATAATAGAAAAAGGAAATCCTGATGTTATTACAAAAGAACCTTCGGTAGATGAAGAAGATACTTCAAGACAAAATGATCAGGAAATCGTTAAATTAAGAACAGAAAACACAAAAACTTATAAACTGTCAAGTGGGGAATATGTGACAGATTTTTATTTCGAGCAGATACATAAAAAAGAAGATGGAAAATATGTTGAGATTGATAACGAT
>ERZ857882.4655-NODE-4655-length-11550-cov-16.729187_pt1 | contig 11550 bp, 9 predicted proteins | sample MGYA00519697_ERZ857882 | MGnify/ENA primary metagenome ERZ857882 (study PRJEB31778, sample SAMEA3449373) | human gut metagenome | biome: human gut; feature: human-associated habitat; material: faeces | place: United Kingdom | collected 2010/2012 ... | reverse complement strand
GGAGACTTCCGCCACCCATGCCCCCGACCATCTGTTTGCTCCGGGCAGCTACACCTTTGCGGTGTGGAATCCTGCCGAGGGAATCACGGTGAACGGCACCACCGCCACCGTTGCCGCAGCCACGGGAAACCGGGCAGGCGCGGATGCCTTTGTGAACAATGCTCCGGGATGGTTCTTCACCTATACGAAACAAGTGACCATCGAGAAAGACAAGGACTATCCGCTGACTGCCGCAATGAAGCAGCAGGTACGCGAACTGACGCTTGTCGTCGAACCTACTGGTGATGCCGCCGGACGCATCACGGAGATTGTTGCCCATCTGACGGGTGCCGCCAGAACACTCGATTTCGCTACCGATACCTACGGAGCCGCTTCAAACGTCGTGCTGCCCTTCACCAAGATAACCGAAGGTGACGATGCCGGCAAGTGGAAAGCCACGGTGCGGTTGCTGGGTGTGACCGGCACGGAACAACTGCTGACGGCTGAAATCCGCTATGCGGACGGCAACCCGAGCCCCACCACGTTGAAAAGCGACCTCACGGAAGCTCTCAAGGAGTTCAACACCAGAAAGGGCAAATCGCTGACCCTCGGCGGAACGCTGGTTGAGACTCCCGAAGGCATGGAAGTGGACGGAGCCGAAATCAACGGCTGGGAAGAAGTGAAAGGTGATGATGTAAATGCTGATTTGTAAATAATAAAATTATAGATATAATGAAGACAAGATTTTTTGCACTTGCAGCGCTTGCCCTCACACTGGTAGCCTGCAACAACGACAACGAGAACCTGAACGGTGACCCCGTGGCCGCCCAGTTTACCGCCAACATCGCCCCCGCCACCCGCGCCAGCGGAACCACCTGGACTGGCGGCGACCGTATCGGCATCACCGACATCGGCAACGATTCCCAGTACGGCAACGTGCCTTTCATCCTGAAAAATGGGAAATTTGAGGCAGAAAAAAAGGTCATCTATATCGAAGATACAAAGACCCATACTTTCCGCGCCTACTATCCGTACAACGCGGCGGGAGGCATCCTCGCAGCCACGACCGATGCCACGGCGCAGCAGAACCAGCCTGCCATCGACTTCCTCTTTGCTTCAGGAGCCACGGGAGACAAAAACAACCCGGTAGTAAGCTTCACCGACAAAACCGCCAAAGGCGGTGAAGACAACTCCTTCCACCACCGCATGAGCCAGATAACCCTTACCTTCGAGGCGGGCGACGGCGTGAATTTCAGCGTGGTCAAGCCTGAACGTTACACGCTGGACGGATTGTTACTCACCGGTACGTTCAACACGGCCGACGGTATTGCCACCGCAGACAACGGGGCACAGACCGGAGAACTGGCCATGAATCTGGCAGACGGCAATCTCACGTCATCGATCATCCTCTTCCCGCAGACAGTTGCATCCCTGCCGTTGGTTGTGAATTACAAAGGTCAGGAATATCATGCCACACTCACCATGCCCGATGGCGCACTGCTGGCGGGCAACAACTATACCTATACCGTCAAGGTACGCAACAAAGTCCTTGAAGTCAGCGAAGCCACCATTGCAAAGTGGAACGATATAGACGGTGGAGATGTGGGTGCTGACCTGTAGGATGTTAATAATTAATCGATTAGAATGAAGAATTATGAGACATAGATTATTTATCCCCGCAGCCACCGCACTGCTGTTCGCCCTCGCCGCCTGCACGCAGGACGAACTTGCTGGCGATAACCGTCTGCCCGAAGGTGAATACCCTGTATTCATCCGTGCCACCGGACTGTCCGTAGAAGCAACGCCGCTGGCAGCCCCTTCCACCCGTGCCGCTGTGGACGGCGACTGGCAGGGCGTCACTTCCGTGGCACTCAAGATGGGCGATGCGGTAAAGGAATACACCGTAACGGCTTCTACCGATTTCAAGAGTGCCACGCTTTCACGCGAGAACGACCCGCACTACTGGACCAGCCGCGACCCGATTACCGTATCGGCATGGTGGCCCTTCAACAATGCCGACATCACACAGATGCCTGCCGTGAAGGTGGCCGAAGACCAGAGTAAATTGGCTGACTTCCAGAACAGCGACTTCATCTCTGCTGAGAACCGGAAGGTGGAATTTAACAACCCGACTCTTGAATTTACCCACCGCACGGCACGCGTGACAATCGAACTGAAGCCCGGCACGGGATTCACGAGCGTCGCTGGTGCCACGGTGAGCCTCGTGAGCCTGTCCGCCGATAACGGCAACCCGACCGCCATCAAGACCTACAACGCAAGCGGCAACACCTACGAGGCACTGACCGCCCCGCAGACCGTTGCGGCAGGCAAGCCGTTCGTCAAGGTGGAACTCGGGGGTGGCACCTTCTACTTCCGTCCGCAGAACAACGTCGTATTAGAAGCGGGTAGCCGCTATAAATATACAGTTAAGGTGAACACCACCGGCCTGACGTTAGAGGGTTGCACCATCGGCAGCTGGGTTGACGGCGGCGGCGAGAGCGGCGAGGCTGAGGATTTGGGCTATTCTATACAGAACGACGGCAGTTACATGGTCTATAACGCTGACGGCCTACTGGCATGGAACAAAGCCGCACAAAAGGACGAATCGATAAATTGCACCCTCACCGCCGACATCGACCTGACGGGTAAGGAATGGACACAGATAGGCACATGGCCTGGCTACTCCGGCGTCTTTAATGGGCAGGGACACCGCATTACGGGATTAAACATTTCAGCAGCGACTACTGAACTTTTTGGGTTATTAAATGTACGTGGTGTGATAAAGAACCTACAACTCATAGATGTGAATCTGTATGGCAGTAGTGGATCAGCAGCTGGAATAGTGGAGCAAAATGAGGGTCAAATCATTGCCTGCTCTGTGACGGGAAAAATTTCTGCATATGGTAGAACTTGTGGTATAGCCGATTTAAATTATGGCAGTATCACCGCTTGCTGGTTCAACGGCACATTGAAAGATTATGAATCTGGAGCTATAGTGCGTTATAACTACGCTACTATAACTTCCTGCTATTGGGGAGGCAATGTCGGGCAAGGAGCATTCCGTAATGAAGGAGGAACGGTAGATGCCACGAAGGTGGACGGCGCGACCGTGAAATGGCAGACAGCCGTCGACGGCATGAACATCGCCCTCACCGACAATGACTACCAGTGGGCACTCGGCACAGACGGTCTGCCCGTACTGCAAAAGAAACAATAACAACCCCTAAACAACACGCATCATGAAACGAACAACCATCCATATATCCGCAGCCATCGCCCTGCTGCTCGGCCTTGCCGCCTGCACACAGGACGAAGCGGGCTTCCTACCAGAAGGGGCGGAAGGCACACCCATCGTCTTCACCGCCACGGGGCTGAACCCCGCCGCGACAGCCACCGTCGGCACCCGTGCCCCGGTGGACGGCAATTGGGAGGGTGTGCAGAGCGTGGCAGTCATGATGGACGGCATGGTGAAGACGTACAACGTGACGCCCTCCACCGCCGACCCCACCAGCGCCACGCTGACCTCCACCGACCCGTACTACTGGACCAACCACAACGACATCACCGTCACGGCGTGGTGGCCCTACACCGCTGGCGAGACAACCCCACCTGCGGTAAAGGTAAAAGCCAACCAAAGTACCCAGAAAGACTTTGAGGGCAGCGACCTCATCGTAGCCGACGGACAGACGGTGACCTACGGTAGCCCCACGCTCCGCTTCACCCACCGCACGGCGCGGGTGACCATCGTTCTGACGGACTACACCGAGGGGCTGGCATCCGTGCAGCTGACGGGCCTCTCCACCGAAGGCGACAACCCGGATATAATCGTCCCGTATGACAAGGGCAGCAACACCTACACCGCCATCGTAGCCCCGCAAAGTGTGGCAGCTGGCACGACCTTCATCGTCTGCACCTTCACTAACGGCAAGACCTTCGTTTATAAGATGAAGAATGCTACCGACTGGCAGGCGGGCGGTGAATATACCTACACCGTCTCCCTCGCTGCGGCAAAAGACCTGGGCTATACCATAGAGAGCAACGGCAGCTACACCGTGACCTCCGCCGATGGCTTGATGAATGTAGCCAAATTAGTGAACGGAGGTAAGACCGACATTAACATTACCCTCGACAAAAACATTGACCTCACCGGCAAAGACTGGACGCCGATAGGCACAGACTACGACAACTCATACAAAGGCACCTTCGACGGCGGCGGCCATACCATCACGGGGCTGACCTTTACGACAAATGACGAATATGCGGGTCTGTTCGGCTGGCTCAATAGAGCTGGTACGGTGAAGAACGTGGTGATGGAGGGCGTACAGATAACAAGCAATCAAATATATGGCGGCAGTATTGGCGGCGTGGTAGGATCTGGCTGGGGCACCATTGAAAACTGCTCGGTGTCGGGCAGCGTCAGCGGCACGGTGTATGTCGGCGGTGTGGTGGGTGTTCAAATAGGCGGTTCCATCACCGGATGCAGTTCCTCTGCCACAGTGAAGGGAACGGTCGATGTCGGCGGCGTGGCAGGTCAGACGAATTCGAGTGCCACCCTGACCGCTTGCTATGCCACAGGCAACGTGATCATAGAAATGGACCCCAAAAAGAATATCGCTGGCGGCAGTCTGGTGGGAATGAACGCAGGAAGCAGCCTCCTTGCCTGCTATGCCACGGGCAACGTAACCAGTACGGGTAGTAGCACTGGCAAAGTACATATCGGCGGCTTTTTGGGAAATAACTACACCACCGTGACCGCCGGCTATTGGAAGAACAATCATGAACAAGGCATCGGCTACAATAGGGAAAGCACCGGAGCCACGAAGGTGGACGGCTCTGTCGTTACCTGGCAGAACGCCGTTGATGCCATGAACACCGCCTTGCAGAACGCAGGCTCAGAGTGGCGTTACGAACTTAACGGAGCATTGCCTACCTTGAGGAAACAGTAAGCCGTTGCGGGCGGAAATGTTCCGCCCGCAACGAACATTAACCGAAGTATAACCCCAATAAAAAAAGGAGGACGTGATGGAACACACGGAGAATCCACCATATAGGTTTTGGCATCAAGGCATTGTTAATAATAATATAGACTCCAGTGTAAATATGGAAGCTGTAAGCCGGACATTGTCAAGATTGGTGCTCATTAAAGGCAACAAATCAAGTAATTAAATTAAAAACATGGGACTTTTTCACAGAGACAAGAAAAATAATGACGATGAGCCGGACAGTGTTCAAACCAATTCATTCTCTGATATTATGAATGGTTTGCAATACGCCGTAAACTGTGCACAAGATACATTGCAGAATCATCAGATACAAAATCTGACCAGACTTTTTGAAGGAACAAATGCAAATAACGCAAATACGTTCCAATCGAAAAAAATCATGGTTGGAGACAAGACTATTGATATTCCACTTATAGCTTTGATATCCCATCATTATCTTGCGATGGATAATGTGCAGATAAAGTTCAAGGCGAAGGTCGGAAGCGTGGAATCACAGATTCCAGAAAACAACTTATTGTTATCCAGCCCACAAAGAGCCAATCTCCAGATGCAGATGAGCAACATAAAACCGGATGCGGATGATGTCATGGAGGTTTGCGTCAATTTTAAGGTTCAGGAGACTCCGGAGAGCATTTCCCGAATTATTGACGATTTTGTAAAAAATATCTAACAATTTTAAAATTCAAATGTTATGGCAGAAGAAATAAAGAACCAAGGGCAACAAGAAAATGCGGAAAACTTGAATGAAAATGTAAGCGGACAGGCGAAAGAAATTATCTCCGCTGCATTGGAAGAGACTCAAAACAGAGAAACTTCTCCAGTTCTTAAAGCAGATTCAAACGTGACTGACAAATTCAAGGGGCTTCCCATGCGGGAACTTATTGCAGCTCCACTTATTGCAGCAGCCGAAGCACAACAGGAATTGGCAGCGACAGCATGGAATTTCTACCAGCAAATTGCATTTGATGGTAAAAGCGGCAATAAAGCGCGTATATTGGAATTCGATGTCGAAAGACCGATACAGCAGGATGGAAAAATGACAACAATGTCACAAAGTGTCAAGGCTCCGTTTATAGGATTGGTGCCTATTCCTTCCCTGCTCATAGATCGCGTGGATGTCGATTTCCAGATGGAGGTTACCGATACATCAAACGTAAAAAGCACTACCAACGCAGAAGTAGAGGCAAAAGCTTCTGCAAAACATTGGTTTATAAATGCGGAAATCAGCGGCAAAGTCACGACCGCCCGCGAGAACACCCGCATGACCAACCAAACGGCAAAATACCAGATACATGTGACAGCCAGTCAGCAGCCGCAGACCGAAGGTCTGTCTAAACTGATGGATATAATGGCATCATGTATCGAGCCTATAACAAACGAAAGTAACAGTAAGTAAATATATGAATTTGATTCAAGCATTAAGATTGCCAAACAGTCAAGCAGTAATGACAAATATTGCACGGTTTCATTATCAAAATATTTATAATGTAGGTTTGACCCCTCCGATTGTCACGCAAAGTAATTTGACATTTCAAATAAAAGGATATACCCGTAACTATCGTTTTCTTAGATTAGACTATGCCTGTGTCATATATATTGCGGATAGAATAGCAGTCGTTGCTTCAAATGGCATAGATACTTTAAGTTCAGGTTTTTCGGGGTGTTATATGGCCAGTTTTAGGCACAATGGCATTAGGTATGTTGCTCATATTCCAACGCCTAACAATAGTATTAAAACATCATGGAATCGGGCGGTTAAAAATCGAATAATAGATAATGTTGTTCTTTTTAAACCTACTGAAGGATTGGCGAGAATCCCAGGAACAATTGGTATTTGGGGAATTATAACATTTAACGATAGATGTTATCGGCTTGATGTAAATGAAAACGCTCCTCCAAGTCAAGCCATACGTGGCCAAAGAATTTTTAACTCAATCCCGAGAAATCCCATACTAACAGAAATTCCATCTATCGCCGGTGGTCAGATGCCTTAATAATTATAACAATTGTAAATAAGGGAAGAATGGTTGTTTCATTGAGGAGTAGAATTCTATTCGGATATATAATTCTGGTGGCGGTCATAGGCAGCATGGCCGCCATTCTCATCCATGAACCTGCGAAGTTCCACGACCTATATGCGTATTTTAAATAACGGTATTTACACAAACAGCAAATGAGCGAACAATTCGTTACCACTACCAAGCATTTCCGCAAGCTGCTTGCCGCAGGCTATCTGTTGATAGTCCTGCTGGTGGGCGGCATCATCTGCACGTGGCTCGGAGAATGGCGCGACTTGGAGTTGCTGGAACGGGAGAACCGTGAAATCAACCGCTTCCGCAAGGAAACACACGATGCGTATGTGGGTGTGGTGGAGTTGTCTCTTTTGGGCGAGTCGGTGCTGGAATGGGACGATAAGGATGTGGCGGCATACCGGCGGCAACGGATGACGGTGGATAGTATGCTTTGCCGCTTCAAGAGCCATTACGAATCGGTGCGCATAGACAGCGTGCGCCACTTGCTGGAGGACAAGGAAAAGCGGCTGTGCGCCATCATGGAGGCTCTGGAACAACAGGCGGACATCAACCGCCGGATAGCCAAGCAGGTGCCGGTGATAGTGCAAACGAGCAGGCAGGAAGAGCCGAAGAAACAGAGGAGGAAAGGTTTTCTCGGGTTGTTCGGCAAGAAACAGGAAGCACCTCCGACGACGACCACCACGATGCTCTACACACTGAACCGTGATATGATAGCGCAACAACGTGCCCAAAGCCATCGTCTGTCGGAATATGCCGACAGCCTTGCCAGCCGCAATGCGGAACTGAACCGCCAACTGCAAACCCTTATCCAGCAGATGGACCACAAGGTGCAGGCTGACTTGCAGGAACGTGAGGCGGAAATATCCGCTATGCGTGAAAAGTCGTTCTTGCAGGTAGGTATCATAACGGGTGTCATGCTGCTGTTGCTCATTATTTCATACATCATCATTCACCGCTATGCCACCCGCATCAAGCAGTACAAACGTAAGACAACAGATTTAATCGGGCAACTGCAAAAGTCAGTAAAACAAAACGAATCGTTGATAGCCTCACGCAAGAAAGCGATGCACACCATCACCCACGAGCTACGCACACCACTGACTGCCATACATGGATATGCGGAACTGATGCAGGACAACGAAGAAGAAAAGATAAGCGGTTATGCGGACAATATCCTGCAAGCCTCCAAGAGAATGACCGACATGCTCAACTCCCTGCTTGACTTCTTCCGCTTGGACAGCGGCAAGGAACAGGCGAATGTCCGTCCGTTTCGTTTGGAAAACATCGCGGAGCTGTTGCAAACGGAGTTTACGCAACAAGCAGAAGCAAAAGATCTTAAACTTACCATCGAGTGCCCGGAGGGTATTATCCTGAATGGCGACAAGGAGCGCATCATACAGATATGCGACAACCTGCTGGGCAATGCCGTCAAGTTCACGAATGCCGGAAGCGTTTCACTTGTCATAAGCTATGACGGCAATAGGCTGACCCTTGTAGTAGAGGACACCGGAACCGGCATGAGTGCGGAAGAACAACAGCGAGTGTTCGGAGCGTTCGAGCGGCTTTCCAACGCCGCCACGCAAGACGGTTTCGGATTGGGGTTAAGCATTGTGAAACAGATAGTCGGGATGCTTGGCGGCACTATACGCTTGGAAAGCGAAAAAGGAGAAGGCAGTCGTTTTACTGTGGAGTTGCCAATGAACACTGCCGATATTGGTATTGAAGAACAGACAGCCGCAGAAAGTCTGGCTCATATAGAAAGACCTTATTCTGTCATCGTATTGGACGACAATCCGATGGTATTATCCATGACAAAGGAAATGTATGCTGGTATAGGTGTGCATTGCGACACGTTCACCACTATTGGCGATGCAATGGAAGCCATGCGGCAGCACACATACGACCTCATGATAACCGATATGAAAATGCCGGAGATTAACGGCTATGAGGTGTTGGAGTTGTTACGCTCGTCAAGTGTCAGCAACTCGAAAGAGATTCCCATTGTCGTGGCGACCGCCTCCGGCAGTTGCAGCGAAGAGGAGCTGTTGGAAAATGGATTTACCGCCTGCCTGTTCAAGCCATTTTCCATTTCCGAACTGGTTGCTGTATCAGACAAATGCCTTTTGACAAGTACGGACAAGGATGAACTTCCCGACTTGTCCTCTCTGCTTGCATATGGTGACAAACGGGCGATGCTCGACCGTTTGATAACCGAAACAGAAAAGGATATGCAGGCTGTCCGGGAAATCATGGAGAGGAATGACCGCAAGGCGTTGGACGAATGGATGCACCGTCAGCGAAGTTCATGGGCTGTTATCCGTGCTGACAAACCCTTGTGGAACCTGTATGAACTGCTGCATCAAGAATCTGAATGTTCCGAAATGGAATTGCGGAAATGCGTGGATGCCATGCTTCGTATGGGAACAGTTATCATAGAACTTGCGCAAAAGGAAAGGAGGTTGTCGGATGAAAGTATTTGTGATTGAGGACAACCCCGTCTATAACGATTATGTCTGCAACCTGCTGAAGAAAGACAGCTTCGATACTATGTCGGCATATAATCTTGCCACTGCCAAGAAACTATTGGCAAAGTCAGAGGTGGATGATATTGTCGTTGCCGACCTACGCCTCCCCGACGGTGAAAGCATAGAGTTGTTACGGTGGATGCGTGCCAACGACAAACAGCAGGTGTTTATCGTTATGACCAATTACGGGGAGGTGCATACGGCAGTGGAAAGTATGAAGCTCGGCTCAAAGGATTACATACAGAAACAGTTGTTGGAGGATAAACTGATACCGCTTATCCGCACCCTGCAAAAAGAACATGAAAAGCGACTACAATGGAACATTCCGATATTCGTCCGGCAGGGCGAAGCCTATCAGAAAATCAAGAAACGTGTGCGCCTTGTAGCCACCACCCGGATGAGCGTGCTGATACTGGGCGAGAACGGTACGGGCAAGGAACATATCGCACAACATATACACCAACAAAGCAAACTTGCCGATAAACCTTTTGTGGCAGTGGACTGCGGAGCCTTGTCCCCGTCATTGATACAATCCGCCTTCTTCGGACACGTCAAGGGTGCGTTTACTGGTGCCGAAGCAAACAAGACGGGGTATTTTCTGGAAGCGGATGGCGGCACGCTGTTCCTTGACGAAGTGGGCAACCTAACAATGGAGATGCAACAGATGCTGCTCCGCGCCATACAGGAACGCCGTTACCGTCCCGTCGGTGCAAAGGAGGACAAAACAGCCAACGTGAGGATAGTGGCTGCAACCAACGAGGATTTGCAGAAAGCCGTAACGGAAAAGCGGTTCCGGCAGGATTTGCTCTATCGCTTGCAGGAGTATGTGATAACCATGCCGCCCTTGCGCGACTGCCCGGAAGACATCATGCCATTGGCCGAGTTCTTCCGTGAAATGGCAAACCGTGAGTTGGAACGTGAAGTAAAAGGGTTTGCCGCATCTGCCCGTAATGCCCTGCTCGCCCATGCGTGGCCGGGCAACGTGCGCGAGTTGAAACAGAAGATACAGACGGCAGTCCTGCAATCAGAAGGCGATATGATAACCGAAGCCGATTTGGAACTTGACAATGAACCGTCCGCTACTTCCGCTTGTTTTACATTGAAGAGCGGGGATGAAGAAAGAGGACGTATCCTGCGTGCTTTGAAACAAGCAGCCGGTAACAAGAAAATGGCTGCAAAGATACTGGGTATCGGCAGGACAACGCTGTATAATAAATTGGTAGAGTATGGATTGAATGAAGAAAACTGACCGGAGTATGGCTGTAAATGGCAATAATTGATTAACTTTGCAATTGTATTTCAGAAAATAGCAGGCGATCGGGTAACTTTTCGCCGATGATATAGACATAAGACCGCAAGGCGTTTCGAGCGAAAATCTGTTAAATTTAGTTATATCTCAAAAGTCCACACTGTAATATTTTGTAAACCAATGATTTATATTCCGACATGTTTTTATTAAGGAACAAATTAGGAACAGAAACACAAATTATCGCATTTTCCTGTTTTTTTGTTTGCACTACCTTTCTTTCTCTTCACTTGTTCGTACTTTGAGCATTTTTCCAAACCTTTTTGCTCGATTTTCATTCTTTCGCGAAGAGTTATTGTTTCTGTATTCATTAGCGAAAAATCGCAGCCAAAAGAAAAAAGGAGCTAATCTTTTTTTCAAGGAACATTGTTTTTTGCAAAGGTAGCTATTTCCCTCGAAACACATATACAGGCAGCCCAATATATCTGCCTATATTTAGTTTACTTTAGTTTAGCATATATATAGGCTAATAGACTAAACTAAACCTTTCCCAAACGACCTCCCCATACTTTTATATTTGCAGTCAAAAGAGAAGATAGTCACACCGATATTTTCTCTTTTCGCTGCAATCCCCTTTTATTCCATAGTCCCATTTACAGATTACCCATTGCAGGTGTACTCCCACATTCTTGCATATCGACTTTCAGGCTGCCTGATGAGAATTGTGTCGCAAAGGTACTTGTCATGGCTTTCTTGTATTCAAG